>Ga0214192_1000172_pt1 | contig 39887 bp, 71 predicted proteins | sample TroBogEpilimnion_44_FD_153030 | JGI IMG/M metagenome (GOLD analysis project Ga0214192, IMG submission 153030) | Freshwater microbial communities from Trout Bog Lake, WI - 29JUL2008 epilimnion | ecosystem: Environmental > Aquatic > Freshwater > Lake > Epilimnion/Euphotic zone | place: Trout Bog... | reverse complement strand
ACTACCTGCAGCTCTTGCAGTGCCGTTTAAAGTTCCAGCTCCGTTACCACCACCAACAGCAGTAGTTACACCAGGGAATGTAGAATTTGAACCACTACTAGTTGTAGCAGAAGGAGTTGTACCACCTGCACCGCCACCACCTACAACAGCCGTATATACTGTCCCTGGTTGCAAAGTTAAAGTGCCTGATAATAATCCACCAGCACCTCCACCACCAGCTGTACCAGTACCACCACTACCCCCACCAGCAACTACTAAATATGAAGCAGTATAAGGCGCACTAAAAGAAGTTCCGTAAACATTACTAGAAGCAAGCCAACCTTGTGTAGAATCAATGTAGGTTAAGGTTAAACCTTGTCTATTAGTTTTTATAAGCGCATTACCCGCAGCACCATTTATGTTTGATCCGTTGTTTCCTATGGTGATGTTGTTTGTTGCCGCAGTTCCAGCATAATCAACAATGACCACAAACTGACCACGTGATGGGCTTAATGGTAGGGTTACTGTAAACGCTGCACTTGTTGTATTACAAAAATAACCACCATATGCTACCGCTGTGAACCCTGTTGTTTGTACTGTGGTGTTCCATGCGATTTGACCTGGTAGGGCTGTAGTTGATGTTGTTAAATACGCAGTGCCTGTTTCTGCTGGCCATGTAAGTGTGTTGCTGCCTGCAATAGCAGGACCAGCTACGGTAATTACTCCTGATACATCACCCGCAATACCAAATTTCGCCACTATTTATTATCCTTAATTTTTTTACCTTTGTTCCATGGAATCATGCCTTTTTTAAACCTTGTAGCCATTCCATTTTTCAAAAGATGTTCAACTATAATTGCCATAACTTCTGGTTTATGTTTTTTGCCTAAATGAGATTGTCTATTTTTCTCATTAGCTTCTTCAGTATGATTCCATCCAGTTCTTACGAATGTAGGTGGAACACCACCACCCTTAACTATATTCCAACCAATATCATCAGATGGTCTTAATTGAGATTCTATCATTAAACAATAAGCTTTATCAGCAATTAATAATACTTGTTTTACTAATTTATCCCAACCATATTTGTTAATGGCGTTCTTTAAATGTTTATTTTGGCAACGCTTATTATGTTGCATAAATCTTTTATCAGAATTTTTAGATATACCAATATATCCTTCAGTAAACATATCAGTATGATCTGGATGTCTTATCCAATATACGGAGTATGCCATTATGCAGTGTAAGTACCGCTACCACTAGTCCATTTAATAATTGTGTTTGAACCAGATGTTGTAATTGTAGGTGAGCCTGTTGTAGTACCAGAGTAATTAGCTGTTGGGACTGATAGAATGACTACGCCTGAACCACCATTATTTGTTCCTGTTACTGTAGTATTTTGACCACCACCACCACCGCCTGTATTAGCTACACCAGCGGTAGCTGTACTTGAATTTCCACCAACTGCACCATTACCACCTGAAACACCTGGAGTACCTGGTCCGCCCAATCCTGAAATGCCTGGCGTATATGGACCATATCCACTGCCTCCGCCTCCGCCACCATAAGTTACTGAAGATCCTGTGATTGAATTTGCTGTACCATTGCCACCTTGTCCTGCTGTAGTTGATGTTGTTCCAGTAGCAGTAGCTCCTACACCACCAGATCCTCCACCGCCTCCACCGCCTCCAGAAGGATTACCCGCACCACCAGCAAAGCCTTGACCAGGAGTACCTGAACCGCCAGGACCATTTCCTTCTCCGCCCCCACCACCTGAACCACCAGAAACACCAGCACCACTAGGAGTGGATGTACCAGTACCTCCACCAACAGCAGTAGTTAATCCAGTAAATGTAGAATTTGATCCATTAGTTAATTTAGCGCCTCCAGCTCCTACTACAGCTGTATATACTGTACCTGTAGATAAAGAAGTAGTGCCAGTAATATATCCACCAGCGCCACCGCCGCCATTTCCTCCTATAGCAGGGCTACCACCTCCACCTCCACCGCCAGCAAGAACTAGATAAGAAGCAGTATATAACTGAGGTAAGGGGGCAGTAGTTGAATAAACATCAGCATAAGCAAGCCAGCCTTGAGTAGAATCTACATAAACTAAATTAATGGCTTCACGGTTTGTAGAGATAGTAGCTGAAGTTGTGCTACCTTGAATCTTTAAACCATTTGGGTTGATCGTAATATTATTTGTAGCCGCTGTACCCGCATAGTCTACAATAGAAATCATCTGTCCTGCTGTTGGGCTTGCTGGTAATGTCACGGTTAGAGCGCCAGATGTTGTGTTCATTGGGTAACCTGTACCTGCTACTGCTGGGTTCACACTTGATGTTTGCACTGTGGTCCAGTTTACAGTATTAGGTATACCTGATGTTGACGCTGTTGTGATAATCGTACCTGTAGCTGCTGGCAGCGTGATTGTATTTGTACCAGCTATTGCTGGCACTGTGAGTGTTAAGGTACCTGATGTATCTCCGTTTAAGATGACTGATGACATTTGTTTTTCCTTAAGCTGTGTATGTACCTGAACCTGCTGTGGTCCACTTGATGATTGTATTAGATCCGCTAGTTGTGATTGTTGGGCTTCCTGTAGTTGTACCAGAGTAGCTAGCCGTTGGTACTGATAAGATTACAACGCCAGAACCACCAACACCCCCAGTACCACCAGATGCAGGGGCAGATCCTCCACCTCCACCAGCACCAGATCCTGTGTTAGCTGTTGCATTAGAAGCTGTTGAAGCATTTACACCTGCAGTTGCTCCGCCTGTTCCTGCTGCTCCTGGAGTTCCTCCACCATATGTTCCACCACCACCGCCACCAGCGTATGTAGCTGGTGTTCCTGTAATAGAAGAAGCTGTACCATTTCCACCACCACCACCCGCTGTGGTTGATCCATTACCTCCAACTGCTGAAGATCCTCCACCACCACCAGAACCATAGTTTGGTCCTACTGCTCCAGCTCCACCATTATTGCCTTGGCCAGGAGTACCTGACCCTGCTGTTCCAAGAGGGCTAGTACCAGAAGCTCCACCACCAGATCCTCCAGAAACACCATTATAGGCTGGAGCGCCAAGACTTCCAGATCCACCACCACCACCACCTCCAACGGCAGTTGTTACTCCTGTAAATGATGAGTTATTACCATTGCCACCTATTGATGCACTTGAACTTGATGCAGTTCCAGCTATTCCTCCACTACCTACAACAGCTGTATAAACTGTTCCTACAGATAAAGATAAGGTTCCAGTTAAATATCCGCCAGCACCGCCACCGCCACCTCCTGAGCTTCCTGGGGCGCTTCCACCACCACCACCTCCACCAGCAATGACTAAATATGATGCTGTATAAGTTACAGATTGATTACCTGCTGGAATCCATGTTGTTCCATTATATGTTTCTAAAACAAGGGTAGTAGAATTAAACCCAGTAGCTCCAGCTGTAGGAGAAGCAGGGCGTGTAGCAGTTGTCCAAGATGGGAATGTAATTCCATTAACACTTATAGTTGCATAAGTAGTTCCATTACTTTGAATTGCTACTATACCTGATGAGTCACCCGTTGTGACTATACCACCAGCTCCCGAACTCAGGGCGTTGATTGTAGAGGCCATTGTTAATTCTCCTTAAATTTGCAGTTGTTAAAATGCCATCTTGGCATTGCAGTTATTCCGCCTATTTTACTACAGTGCGGGCATTTTACTAATTCGTGTTTAAATCCAATTCTAGATAATGCTTGTTTTTTATAAACATCATCAGATAATCTTTTGCCTTTTTTAGAGACACTTATCTTTTGTTTTGTTTCTTCAGAAACAATTGATCCAAGTCTTGGTCCTGGCTTACCTAACTTAGCTAAACTTAATTTAAGTTTAATATGCTCTGGAGTTTTTTGTCCTTTATTCCAGGATTGTTTTCCAATATTAGCTAAACTTATTTTTAACCTAGTTTCTTCGCTAGGAGATTTTCCTTTATTCCAAGCTGTTTTGCCTTTATTGCAACCTTTTTTAGCTGTTGGAGGCTTTCCACCACCAATTACTATATTCCAACCTATGCTATCTGATGCTCTTAGTTGAGCTTCTATCATTAAACAATAGGCTTCATCAGCTATAATTATAACTTTTTTTACTAGTTTATCCCAGCCATACTTATTAATTGCATTTTTTAAATGAGCATTTTTTGTTCTATTTTTATGCTCTTCAAATCTATCGTTTGTATTGTTAGTTACACCAATATAACCTTGTGTAAATATATCTGTATGATCTGGATGATGTATCCAATACAATGAGTTTGTCATTATAATACGAGCCAAGTGCTTGTAGTCGGAACTGTAACCGATACGCCACCTGCAATTGTGATTGGACCTGTTGACATGGCATTATAACCAGTGTCTATCGTTTGATTTGTTAAAATTGTTTGTGCGTTTTGCCATAAACCTGTAGCTGTTTTATTAGATGCTCCACCAATAGCACCCCATGTTAATCCATTGTAGCCTTCAAATGAACCATTATCGCTGTTGAATCTAATCATACCAGCAGATGGTGGGCTAGGTTCTTGTGATGTATTACCTACTGGAAGAACTACTGCGCCTGTTGTATTAAATGTAACAGTGCCAGTTGTGCTTGTAATGGTTGGTGTGGTTACAGTTGTAAAATTACCTGTTGAAGGCACTGTATTACCAATCGCTGTACCATCAATAGTACCGCCTGTAATTTGTACATTACCAGCATTAAAGTTTGAAGCAAAATAGAAATTAGTACCGTTAGAATAAACGATATAAGTTTGTCCATTAGGAACGGTGACTGTTGTGCCAGCGCCTGTAGTCATGATAATGCCATAACCACCTGATGTATTATTGCTTACAATATAAATCTTATTTACTGCAGGAGCAGTAACGGTACAGTTAGCAGATAAAGCTCCTGTAAAATTTAAAACTGCATTACGAGCTTCATCACTTGTGCCGTTAAGACTTGATAGGGTATATGTAGTTAATCCAGCAACAGAAATAGTTCTATAGCCTGTAATAGCCTGTTCTATTAAAGTACCTAAGTTAGTATTAGTTGTAGTACCCCAAATACCTGATTGGTCGCCTGTGCCAATAAGCTGAATACGTAAACTGGTTGAGTAGGTGGATGCCATAAAAAGTCCTTATTTCAATATTTCACATTATAATATATTTATTGGTTGTTGTTAATTAAAGTCCATGTATTTGCAACGTTATTATTTACAAGCACCCAATTATTTGTTTGAGCATTATTTACATTAGCCCAAGTAGTTGTTTCACTATCATTAACTCTAACCCAACCATTTGTAATAGCAAAGTTTAATAGTTTAAAATTCTCTAGCATTGTAGCCAAAAAGTTAGCTTTAATAGTTAGCGACTCTGCTAAGGATGAATTTTCTATTATTGAGAATAGTATTTGTTTTGACGCTGCTGAAATATCAACATATTGGCTATTTTCAGTAATTGTAAATATAAAAGCATTAGTTATAGTTTTTATATCGTTAAGTGTTAAAGCTTCAGCAATACTTGTTACAAAATTACCTACAATTGATTTTATATCATCTAATGTTAAATTGTCAGTAATGCTTTGTAAGAAATTAGACTGCTGTGTATTTAAATCATTTAAAACTATGTTTTCATTTAATGACTCTAAGAACGTAGACAACTGAGTACTAAAATCAGCTAAAGTCATAGGTTCTGATATTGTCTCTATAAATGTAGATAACTCAGAATTAATATCAAATAAAACAACGTTTTCACTAATTGAAACTAAGAAATTATATAGTTGAGTACTACTATCAGCTAAAGTTACATTTTCTGTATTACTTACACTATACTGTGCAGTAATTGTTATAACATCGACTAATCCAGAATTATCAGTAAACGAAACTGCAAACTGCGCTGATATAGTAGGCGTATCATTATAAGATGCATTTTCTGTTATAGATTGCAATGCATTAAATACTTGAACACTTGAATCTGCTAGCGTTACATTTTCTGTTCTTATTTGTGGAAAGTTAGCAGTTACTGTAAATGTGTCAGCTAAAGTACCATTTTCTGTTATTGATTGTAGAGCATTAAATACTTGAGTATTACTATCAGCTAATGTTACATTTTCTGATATAGATTGTAATACATTAAATACTTGAGTGTTACTATCAGCTAGCGTTACGTTTTCTGTTAAGTTTTGAAGAAATGCAAAAACCTGAGTATTACTATCAGCTAGCGTTACATTTTCTGTCTGTGTAAAAGTATAATTATTAGTGCCTAAACCAGCAAATGTAGTTTGAGCAAAAGTTGAAATACCAAACATTTATAGCACCAACCAACGTGATCCAGATGGAATAGTCACAGCAGCTCCAGAAGCTACAGTCACAGGACCTACAGCAATCGCATTATCTCCAGAAGGTATTGAATAACTAGTATTAACAGTATAGCTATGAACAAGCATACCATTTGATGCAACAATGTTAGTGCCAGTAATAGTACCAGCTACTGTAACATTACCGCTTGCATCTTGATTGACTGATTTTTCAGCTGGATAAGTACAGAATACAGTAGATGTACCTGTTAAACTTATGGGAGATGTATTACCAGAAGAGTTAGATAATACTGTAGTACGAGCTAATGTAGGACCTGTGGTTGAATAAGTACCAATACCCACTTCCCATGCTGTACCACTAGTGATACAGTAAAAAGTAGTATTTCCGTTGCCTACTACGGCAAAGGATTGAAATCCACTAACAGCACCAGCAAGAGTAATTGCACCCGTGCCAGTGGTTGTCGTGGTTTCTTGTACCCGATCATAGACTACAAGAGCCATTTAAGCTCCTTAAGACGTTGCGGTTGTAGAGTATGTTACAGCTACTGTATCACCTGCGGTTGTAGCTTTAGCTGTACCAAATGCACCAGCACTATATAAAGTACCTGCTGTAGAAGATTGAGTACTTACCGCACCGGTACCTGTTACAATAAAGCATCCACCCACTGTACCACCTGCACCTGTAATAGTGTAAGTAATAGCTGTAGCAGATGAAGTTACTACATTAGAACCTGGTGTCGTATTGTTATTACCAGTAGAAGATGCAAATACTGCAGTACCACGAACAGCTGAACCACCAACAGTATAATTAACAAATTCTGTCCAACCAGAATGTGATGTCATTGTATCTGTAGGTGAAAAGGTATTACCTGAACCAGATACTAAACCTAAAAACGGGCCTACAACTGTATAGCTTGAACCTTTTAAAAGGGTATCTAACATAAGCTGTTTACCAATTTGAACTACTTGATTAGGAAATTGTTCTTCCCATTTTAAATTACCATTTTTATCACGGCATGTTACGATGTAATAACCTTCTACACCAACTAATTCATTAGTGGCTGCACCTGTATTCAATTGAACACTAGCAAAGTCACCAGAACCTTGAATCTCTTTAATCATATTTGTCTCCTTAATTAATCCTAATTACTGCGTTTGAAACATCATCCGCAGGGAAAGTTATTGTAAAAGTGCTAGAACAGCTCTTATCAGAACCGAAGTTTAACACACATACAGCTGCCCCTGTTGTACTATTATAAATTAATGCACCTCTACAGGTAAATACTGCTGGACTCCAAGTAACATTGTTAAATGATAAATAAGCAACGTTAGATGAAAAATCAGCTGCAGGGGCTATGGGTGTTATTACTTGACCACCTGCTGTGTATCCAGTACCTGTAATTTCATTATTTGTTGTGTATGCTGTTGTTGTATTATCCAAATTAGCACCAGCATCATATAAAGCAACTTTATAAACATAAGGTGATGTTCCTGTAAAGTTTTCTGCTCCATTAAGCAAATTTAATTTAAATTCAGTAGTAAGACCTTGAGTAATTGCCATTATGCACTAACCTTAATTTTAGCTTGACCATTACGGTAAGCATCGCCTCTTTCAAGTCCTGTACCAAGTCTATTAAGTTGTTGTAGCGCTTCTTGATATTTTTGTTCATAATAACCAACTAAATCCTGTTCGCCTTTCATGAATAGCATAGCTTCACGCATTGCTCCATAAAATAATACTGGATCATAATTATCACCTAACCATGATGTACCTGTAGCGTTAGATATAGCAGCTACTGGAATACTAAATCCTGAACCAGAATTTCCAACAGATGATGCTGCTACAGATAATGTATCTCCTGCAACATAGAAGTTACCACCAAATTTTAATGTACATGATGTAACAATACCACCAACAATTACAATATCTGCAGTTGCACCTGAACCAGAACCGCCTGTAAGAGGCACATTTTGATATATACCATTTGTATATAGTGATCCATTTGTAAATGTACCAAATGATATAATCTGACCCTGCACAATGGTTGGTGGGTAGTAATAATAGTGCATTTCTACTGTATAGTTTTGATCTGGTGTTGGACCTAAAATCAAAGACATTTGATTTACGTCTATATATTGAGAACCAAATAATGCATAATATTGAGGTAATCCGATAGACGAAGTAGATGATGGATTAGGATAAGACTCACGTATAAAGTTTACATCTTTATTTAATAAATATGTATATGTACCTGAACTATCTATTACTGCAAAAGAATAATTAGATAACCAATCATTAGGTAGTGACACATATTGATTACCTGCTGTCATATTACCCGTTACATTTTTACGTAACGATGGAATCTGAACTGAATTATATATTCGATCTTCAGCCTCCTGTATAAACACAGGAATTGTAGCTACAAACAATGCTTCAGTATTTTCAGCATATGCTTGAATATTATTGTATAGTTGTTCGTAGTTCATTTACTCTATTAGTTATCTGTTGTTTTTGTTCATCGGTGTATTTAAGCCAATTTTTAATTTCTTTTTTAGTCCTATGACAAGCTACACAAACGCCTTTTTCTAAACGGCATTCACATTTACATGGACTAACAATCATTAAGCCATTGGACCGCGAGCTTTACGACCTTTAGTAGCTGCACCACATCCGCGAATTTCAATACCATCAGTCTTAACATCTTGACGACCAGGATTACTAGCACTTACTCGACGGTGTCCCATCTTTGGTGTTGAATCTTTCATAGTGATTGAGTTTGGATCTTCACTATAATAAATATCTGCGTTAGGTACGATTACAGGCTGTTTATATACTTGTTCTGCCATGATAATTATCCTTTTTTTTGTGCTGCAATTTTAGATAAATTACGACCCATTTTTTTCATGTCGGCATTAGTTTTACCACCTTTGCTGCCACTTGATTTTGGACCATTTTCAATACCTACTTTAGCACCATCATCACCTAAATTACGACCTTTGGTTTTACCTTGTTTAGTAATACCGTCAGCTGCTGATCTAAATCCCATATACTTCTCCTTATGTTGTTGTTACTGTTACTGAGCCTAAAATACCTTGTGCAACTAGATTATTAGGCGTTAATCCAATATCATTTGCTCTTGCTCCACCTACAGGTTGCCAGCCCCATTGTATAATTCTACTACCTTCAAGAGGAACACCTGTTTGCAATATTGATGTGCCTGTACCTGCTTCAGCTTGAACACCATCTAAACCTGATTGATAGTAACTTGGACTATCAGGTCTAGGATCTCGTATAGCTTGTGGATCATATACCGGATACAAACCTAATTGTAGCTGTGGCTGATCTGGTTCCCAGCAAGTTGGGCATACAAGTATATTAACATTTTTGGTCTTAATAACCAAACGTTTCAACTGTGTTAATTTATATCTAAAATTGCATCGATCACACTGGGCAATCGCATTCTTACCACTAGCGTACTTTGTAGCCATAATTAATTTCTAGAATAGAATGTGTCTCTTGGCACAAATCTTACAGAAGCTTTTTCTCTATCCTCATCAGCAGCTAACTGAAATTGCATATCATATTCAGATTTAAGCATAGGAATTCTCATTTGATCTACTTCTGGAATTTTTACACTTAAATAATAAGCCAATCCTGCAACCATAGCAGGAATAAATCTAAATGGAATATCTTCAATATTAGAACCATCACCAGCATCTTGAATGCGTCTTAATCTGTAATATACAAATTGATAGAAGTTACTTTGATCAGGAGCAGGCCATACATTAATAGTAGGTAAATTTTGTAAGTAAATAGCATCACCAATAGAGTGAGCAGCTACAGCTGTATTATTAACAGCCCTTAAACAACCAGTAATTGTATTACCACTTATACCACCATACTGAATAGTTTCTTCACCAATTTGAATAAATCCAAATTGTGGTAATCCTACAGTGCTTGATAAGGTAATTGTATTATCATCTGTTGTATCAGTAGCAGTTAAGGTTTGATTTAAAGTTATTGTTGTAGCGCCTGTAACGCCAGATTGTCTATTAATCCATACTTGAATAGGACGACCTGTAGCATTTTTATTAGGTATGGTTAAGTAAGTAGACTCAGATATTCGATTGATATTAATATCTACTTGAGTAGATCCTGATCCTGTACGAGTTACTGTATCTAATAAATCAATTGTATTTACAGGTAATGGATACATAATTTGACCTTGGTTTAAACTAATTTGACCAGGTTCAATAGTCCACATATTAATACCACGATTTGCCCATTCAGCAGTCATAATATTTAAAGAACGTCTAGCTGTTCTTAAATCATAACCAGAACGCAATTCTTTACCGCAACGTTCAAATGCATCTTCAACGAGGTTATTTAAATCTAAATTAAAACTCGTTGTTCCTGTAGTTATTGCAGCCATTTATTTTTTCCTTTTTGGAAAACCCGCTTTCATATTTGCATATGCTTCTGAAGTAATTGTAGACTTAGATTTAGGTCTAGAAATTCCTTTTTCTTTACGAGCATTTATATTTGCATATAATCCTACAGATCCACCTTTTTTATACATTTCAACATCTTGTGGTTTATCTTTACGATGAATAATTTTTTTAGCAGGCATTTTATCAGGCATAGCACCTGGTATTTTAGCTTTTTTAATCACACCCATACCTCGTGAAGGTCTCATTTTTTCTTTAAACCTTTTAAAGTTTCAGCTAAACGAGCACGTTGACCCATTTTGCCTGGAGCTTTAGCAGCTTTAGCTAGTTTACCAGCTGGAATCTTTTCACCTTTTTTAACACCTAGTGCTGACTTTAATGCACCTGGTTTTTTAATTGCTCCCGCAATCCAATTTTTTGCCATAATTAAACAATCCTTCCTTTAGTTTTACCTTTTGTGCAACAACCATCCGCACGTTTAGAAGCAGTCATACCACCTTTAGCCATTTTTTTAACTGGTTTTGTTTCTTCTTTTTTTGGTGATAGTTTTTCAATTATTAAATCTTTTGCAGTTTGTATTGGATTCCAAGGAGCTTTATCAGCTTCAATAGCTGATTTATATTTTTCTTCTGGTGTTAAATCTTTATATTCTTTATCAGCCATGATAGCTCCTTAGCACATTTTGCCTTTAGTTTTACCACGAACTTCAACACCACCACCACGAGCCATTTTTTTAGATTTGCCCATATAACCACCGCCACACATCTTTTTAACTTTACCACCCTTTTTCATGCCACCTTCTATACCAATTGATGGACCTGTATCACCTAAGTTTTTACCTTTTGTCTTACCACGTTTTTGTACAGCTGACTCACCAAATTTAGTAAGTTTATTAGAACCTTTTTCAACATCCATAGCCATTGTACGAGGACCCATTGTTTCTTTAATTTTACCGCCCATTTTTAATCCTTTCATAGATTGTTGTTTATCATGTTTTTCATCCATCTTAGATTTTTCCCAAGCAGAAAAAGACATGTTGTATTTTTTAGCAAGTTTTTTATCTTGAGCAAGATCCTTAGCAGATCCTTCCCATTCTTTTTCAGTCATTTTTTTAGCCATACCACCACTCCCAAATTTTTTACCTTTATCTGCTGCAAGAAAATCTTCACCAACGCTTTGTTTAATACCAACTTTTTTAGCAAACGCAGGATTTTTAGCTACTGCTGCCATTAAATTATGTTGTTTTTTAGACACGCTTGGCACTTATTTTCTCCACTCTAAACATTCTAAACAAGTACTGCAATTACAATCTTTAGGATGCTTAGTTTCTTTTTTAGTTTCTACGATAGATTCAACAACAGCTTCAGTAGCTTGATCTTGTACAGAAACTTGATCTTCTTTTTTATCCATAAATATTTTCCTTAAAAAATCCATAATTTATTTCATAAAATGATTAAATAACCATGATACTGCAAAAGAACCTGCACTTGCAATTAAGATAAATACTTTCCAACCACCTTCAATTTTACTTAATGATTGTTCAATTTTATCTAATCGATCTTTTAATTCGTCCATGTCTTTCATAAGAGTATCTACATCATTTTGAATATGTTTAATTTCAATACCGTGTTCAGCTAATTCGCGTTCTGTACTCATTTACATCCCCATCTTTTTAAGGAGGCAGCTTTTCTAGTAGGTCTGCCTTTTTCGTCTTTCATAGGACCAGGCATTCCAGACATCCTAGCACAAAATGATTTCTTGCGAGGCCCACCTTGAGGCTGAGGAGCTTTTAAGTTTGATCCTGTTTCTCTATTATATTTGGCCCTGCCTTTAGCAGTGAGACCTGCGCCTTTTGACACAGGGAGCTTCTCACCGCGTCCGACTGATAATGAAGGACCTTTTTTTTTACTAGCCATAATGAATTGTTACAAAGCCCATGTTAACCATATATGCGTAAATACCATTATAAGCTAACGCACCTTCACCAGGAATTAACAACTGCTGAGTAGCTGTTGCACCCGTCAAAGTTTCGTATGTAGTCATCCATCTATTACTACCGGTTACATACTGACATCCAGTACCAGCGTTTGTAACAGTACCAGAATTAATATCAGTAATAGTAAAGGTATTAGCATCAGTTACAGTAATGGTTGTATAGTTACCATCTGTAGCAGAAACGCCTGATGAACTATTAAATGAAATACCTATAGGAGTTCCAGTAGTAAGTCCATGTGCAGTAGAACTTACAGTAATTGTATTTCCAGAACGACCATAAGTAGCTGATGTTACAGGTGCTGTAGTGGTATCAAAAAATACTATAGTACCCGCTTGGCTAGCATTACCAGCTAATGTAACTTGTTTTTTACGGCAACGGTATTTTACTAAAAAACCAGACTCGTTTAAATGTGCTGATTTTACATCATATTGCATTGTCATAATTAATCTCCTTAAGTTTATATAAGGGGGCTAGAGGCCCCCTAGATTAATTAATTGTCAATATATGTATTGCGATCATCAGCTTGAACATAAGTAATTGTTACTACTAATGCACCTGCTGTAACACCTGTACCTGCAACTGCAGTAACTGCTATAGTTGAAACTGCATTTTGTGTTGTAGTTTGAGCTGAAACATCAACTGGAGTTGATAACATATTTGTTAACTCTGCAGCTGTATAAGTAGGAATTACACGACCGCCTGTTGTTACTGTTGTTGATGGAGCATATTGAGTGCCTGAAGCAACATTACCAACTGTTACTGTACCTGTACCGCCTGTAAATGCTGTAATAGTGTCAAAATGTATTGTTAATATTTTTGAACCTGCAGGGATGTAAATATTGTTTGTTGTTGTAGCAGCTGCTATAAAATTAAATGCGGTTGATTGAGTTGTAACTAATGCGCCTACGTTTTGATATGGAGCATTGCGATTGGTACCAGCACGGACTGGACCTGAGAAAGTAGTTTTTGACATAGTATTTTTCCTTCATACAAAGTTAAGTTTATTAGTCTTGTATGCGTCTGCCGGGACAGTCTAATAAACCGGGTAACCCGGATTCCCAAATAATACCTGAATTGATATTATTTGCAAGCATTATATCATAAAAAAAGGGGCCAAAGCCCCTTTAGATATATCACTTTTTTTGATTTAATTATTTGTTCATTACGTACATAGTCACTTCAAAGCCAAATCTCATTTCTGTTGCAGCTGGTTTTGTCCACATATTGTTCTCCTTAATAGATCATTTGTTCTCTTTTTCAATACACACGATGTGTATGGTTGTCAATATATTACTTTTTTGAGTTTAATTCTTGCAGAAAACCATGAAAAAAGGGACTGCGTTTTAAGCAATCCCTTTAGTAGTACGTAGTCAGTTGCTAATTAAGCACCTGGTGAACCCCACATACCGAGAGGATCTGACCAACCGAAGCTGTAACGTTCACGAGCTTTGTAACGTACGTTACCTGTATCAAAGTCACCGTCCATAGATGTTGATAATGGAATACGTTCAAAGTGTTTCATACCGTTAGGAACATCAGTTGTTAAGAAGTAAGCGTTTGTATCTGTCAAGAAGTGGTTAATTGTATAACCTTCTGGGATAGAACCGTTATTCTTAATAGCATTAATGTCATTGTCAGCTGTTGACACACGTAGTTCAGTTTCTAACAAGCGAGTTGCAACGAATTGCAATGCTGGTGGAACAACTAATTTACGTGGTTGAGCAGCGATCAATAGGCCACGCTCATCTGTCCACGCAGCGATTTGAATAACTGCATTTTCCAATGCTGTTTCGTTCAAGTCTGTTGCAGTAGATTGAGTGTTGCTGTTTGTACTACCACCAACAAGTGGGTGAGCTGTGTTAAATAATGAAACACCGTCACCACCGTTATATGAACCACCAGTGTTGAAGCCATTATTTAAAACTGCAGCAGACTTAACTTGTTTTGTGTATGCCATAGCGCGAGCTAAAGCTTTTGTGTAACGTGCTGATAATGTGTCATACAAGTTATCTTCTACAGCTTCTTCAGTTAAGCTGAAGCCAAGAGCGATAGTTTGATGATTGTATCGAGCTGTCCAAGCTTCTTGAGCATTGTCATAAGCGATGGCTGTGCCTTCGTTTTTAACAGGTGCTGCTGAGAAACCTGAAAGTTTTGTTTCTTCTTCAAAGCTACGTTCTGATGATTCAGTTTCGTAGATTTCTTTGTGTTCTTCGCCGTAACGTTTGTATTCGAGACCGAATAGTGCGTTAAGACCTGGTAATAGCTCCTTAAGGAGCTGGGCGCGTGAAATTGCCATGTTCTATTCTCCTTAAGATGTGGCAGTGCCAGTTGTTGATAATTGTTGATGCCATGAACCATTAATCTTTACAACAACTTCTGTGTAATTACCAGTTGTGGTATCGATTGTTTCTGGAACAAGACCTGTTACACGGAACGGGAATGTAGCTGTAGCAGCTGCTGTAGAACCTTGAATACCAGAATTGATATCGCCAGTTGTAGTATTACCTGTACCTGTATAACCTTCAACGTTTGTGTTTAAAATAGTACCAGCTACAGGAGTAATTACACCTGAGCTATTTGTTACAGCAACTTTAAATTCAGCTGCTGGGTCATTTACAACATAAGCATAAACGTTACTTACGCCTGATGCTGGTGCATATTGAGCTTGCACTGTTTGACCTGTTGAGTTTGTATATTGCACACCTACGCAAACACCAAGCATATAAACGCTTGTTGTAGAAATGTCTGCTACTGGTGATACTGTGCCGCCGTTAACGAAAGCAACCACTTGACCATTATAAACAGCTGAACCACTTGTTACAGGATACAATTGAGTTGCACCTGCATATGGAATGCCGTCAAAACGGTTAATCGGTTTAAATCCGTACGGAGCACTTACGGTTGGATACGCCATAATTATCTCCTTAAATTTTTAAAATTAACTACCTTTACCGAACGAAGTCGTAGACTTTTTCTCTGCAAAGAGAGGCATACGAGGATCGTTCTGTTTCATAAAGCTGTTATCAACTGCTTGCGCTTGTTGCTTAGCTTGGTTTTCATAGTAAGCATTACGTTGATTAACAAACTCTTCTGGTATCTTGCAAAGCAATAATCCACCAATTTCAATACCGTCTTTGAAACGGGAATTTTGGTCGACCATTAACTTCATTTCAGGGTGGTCCGCTAATTTAACGGGTTCCCATCCTTCACGCATTCTTGTAGAAACATTTAGATTGTCAGCATCGTTTAACAAACTTGTTCTAATCCATCGATAAGCCCAACCAGGTACCTTTTTAAATTCAGGCAATAATGATGCAGGTTTCCAGCTATCAGGTCTAATAAACTCACTTCTTACTTCTTGTTCACGATCTAGTCTTTTATCCATTTGTTTTCTCCAATTTTAAAGTTTCTCTTGCATATTGATCCGGTGTTATACCAAGTTTCTTCGCTAACGCTACTTGAGACTTAGTAAGTTTCACTTTTTTAGGCGCGGTGCTTCGCGTTGCCGGTGCAACTACATTAGAAGGTTTAGTGCGCTGGGCGGGTGTTTCCTCGTCTAGCGTTGCATCCCCAAAGTATTCTGGGAATCGTTTTTGCATCGTATCATCTATACGACGATAGTATTCATCAGATGTAGGATTTATGCCACTTCTAATTAATTTATCATGCAAGCCCAATGCAAGGCTTGTCATTTCTTCATCTTTACCGAACCAATCGTTCTTTTCTTGCCATTTTAAGGCTTTATCGTCCGGTTTATACGAAGGTTGTTCATTTTTTGGTATATATACATCATTTTTAGCATCTTGTAAAGCCTCTTTATATTTAGGCTGATACATACTAGCTTGAGACAATTTATATTGAGCATCATTCATTTTAGCTTGAGCTTCAATAATTTTCTCAGCATCGCCTGAATCATAGGCTTCACGATACTCACGTTTAGCTAAAGTCAATTGATGTTCTAAACCACTTTTAACAGCTTCAATATATGTTTCTTCTCCGCTGCTTAAAGTTGTTTTAAGCTTTTTATTCTCTTCAATAATCTGTTGAGCATATCGAATAGCTTCTTCACGTTCACGGTCTGCAGCTTCTTTAGCACGTCTTTCGTCATGCCAAACTTTTTTAAGCTGAGCCATACGTTGTTTTACTCTTTCAGAGTAATCATCAAGCGTATCTTTCTCAATCTCTTCCACGACTTCTTTAGGGAGTGGTTCACGACCCCTATCTTGTGGAGGTGTATCATCTTCTATTTCAAAATCAATTTCGTCTTGCTTAGGTTTAACCTCAACCTTAACTTCTTTTTTAGGCTGCTCTTCTTTAATTTCTACTTCATCAGTTTCAACAGCAGCTTGTTGACCTTCTGGGATTTCAACATCGTCTGGATATTCAAAAACAATGCCATCTTGCTTTACTGTAGCCATTTAGTTCTCCTTAGTTGCGTTTAATAACGTTATGCACGGGTGTATCCTCTAGGATCTAAAACAACACCTTCAACGCTGTCATCATTTAGAATCCTAAATTCTCTTCCATGAATTTTGAATCGAGTGCCTGCATAAGCACGTGTTAGAATAAAATCACCTTCTTTACACCAAGGTCCAGTTGGAAACCTTTCCTTGTCTGCATAACATAGATCACCCATTCTCACTACAAATAAAACTACAGTAGAATGTTCTTCTATATGTTTAGTTTGATCTGCTTTTAACAAACCGCTTTTATATGTTTCCGTTGCATCTGGAATGGCACATAAAATTTTATAACCTTTTGGTTCTGGCAATTGCAAGCCACGTTCTTCAATCGGAATATCTTCCGGTTGTACTTCTTCTAATTTTGGAACAGAGATTGGTCGACCTGATGCATCAACTAAATCTTTGTTCATTGTGAGGATTTGATCACTCATCGTCTGCGTTCTCCATACGTTTTGCAAGGTCTTCGATTAAGTACTTCACAGTAAGGAGACCCTGTATATTCCCCACTGAATATTGGTATGCTGAAAAATCTTTTGCTGATCCATCACCCAAACTAATTTCTAAATCTCTGCGTCTTTCCTCAATCTTGCGGATTAAGTATTCTAACGTTTCATCCATGTATTACTCCTGTTGTTGTTTAACTTTTTTTGCTGTCTCCATTTTATGTTCATGGTCTAGTTGTGTTCTTGCTGCATCTAGATTAATTTGAACGCCTTTAAGTCTAGTGTCTATATCTAATTTCTTTTCGTCTGTAAGAGATTTAGCAGTGATACGTGCACCTTCTATTTTCTCTTGTGAAACAATCTTAAGTTTTTCAAGCTCAATTCTTTGTTGATCAAGTTGATTTTGCATCTGAACTTGTTGAGCTTTGATCTGAACTTCTTGTGCTTTCAACTGTAATTCTTGTTGTTGCATTTGAATAATCGGATCTTGTTGTTGCTGTTGAATTTGTTGTTGTTGAGCCTCACCTTGATCTTTAGCTAATAACTTACCTGCAGCTTGTGCCATTAATTGTGAAATCTGAACTTCAACATCTTGTGGTAATACTTCATCCATATCTGGAAGCGGTACACCTAGTTGTTCTTCAATTTGTTTTCTATACGCAAAAGCAACGTGTTCATTTATATGAGCCATAGCTGCTGCTTGAATATTTTGAGCTTGTGGATTCTGACCAATAAGCTGAGCCATCTTCGGATCTTGAATTGCCGCCATATGAACTTGAATATGTGCTTGATGATCTTGGTAGATAAACGCTTTTACAGGTTTACCATTTAGGATCGCCATATTCTCAGTCACAGGATCTTTTGGTTTTTGATCGTCTGCTGATGGAATTAATTTGCCTACATTCTTAATACCTAAAACTTCTAACATCTGCTTATTAAGTTCAGCAAGATCATAGATTTGTGGGTATTGTGCAGCCATTTGCATAACTGCTTGGTATTGCACAACCTTTTGTGCCATTGTAGCTGCATTAGGATCTGATACAGGGATTACATCTACATTATCATAGTCAGCTTGTTTAGCACGTCTATCACCAATTTCTGGATCATAATTATATTCTGCTGGTGTGTAATCACGAATAATGCCTTTAAGTAATTTAAACTCTTGTTTCATCGCATAGTAAATACGAGCTTGTACAGCTGACATTACTTTAAGAGTTCTTTCTAATATGGCTAATGTTGTACCTACTGGAGCTTGTGATGACATATCAGATACTTTAAGTCCGTCTGCATTTGCAAACATACGACCTTCTTCAATAATCTGATTCATCAAGCTTTGTAATACTTGTGAAGGTTCTTTGTATGGTAATGGTAAGATATTGTCACGAATCGCACCTGATGGTACATCAACGTCTCTCCATTCACCTGGAGCTATAGGAGTATCATCTCCTTTAATTCGTAAACCTCGTGACTTCAAACCACCTGGTAGATTGTTCAATGTACCGGCATCTACTAATTGGCGTAGAATCATTGTGCCTGATTTAGCAAACGCTCCAATTAAATGAATAAGTCCGAAGCAGTAGAACCCAAATCCTGGAATATAGCCATAGTGAACAAAGTGTTGACGTTTAGTTTTTAACTTATCATCTGGGTTCCAGTTACGTCTTATCGCTAATACAGTACCTGTACCTTTCTCAATAGTTACTACATATGGTAGTGCTATGCCATCATCACTATCACCATTTTCTAAATCTAAATTAACATGCATCTCAAGGATTTTAAATCTATCATCCTCTGATGGGTTGAACCCCATTTTCTCTGCAATCTTTTTCTCAGCATCGTCAATATCAACGAATGGCTCACCTAAATCTACATCTCTGTAAAACCCTGCTACTTGTAATTTATGTAACTCATTTTTAGTCTTACGCATCACATGCGTTACACGTTCTGCAGTTTCTAATGATGACGCACCATAAGGTACAACGATATCTTCTGCTGGAACATACATGGATACTTGACGTTCCATGCTAGGATCATAATAAACTTTTTTAAACGCATTACCTGCTAAGCCTAGACCCCATAACATTCTTTCATGTTCTGGACGATACTCTGGCATCGCATTCATTAATTGATAGTTCATATCATCTTGAACACGTTCTGCAGCTTCTTCTTTCTCTGGAGTTTGACGACCTACGATTAAAGTTTTAACTGGACCTTTAGCAGGGAATGTTTCCATCATGGTTTCTGCTTGGAACTTAACTAACGCTTCGGTCATTAGAGGATGATACACATTGCATGCACCTGGCCATGGTTCTGTGCGGTCTTCTATTTTTAAACCTAATAATTCTAGACCATCAACATAAGTGGTCAACCAATCTTTTCTAGATGTAACATCAGCATCAAATTCACCAAGTAAATCTCCTGCTAATTCTGTAAGTTGTCCTTCATCTAAATCTTCTGCTAAGTTAGCATTGAATTCTTCGTTAACTTCTTTGCCTGGAGTAATTGTAATCTCCATGCTGCCATCATCTAATGTAACTGAATCTGGATTTTCAATCTCAATACTCATTGCCGGTTGTTGAGCCGCTAACTCTTCAATACCTTGAGGAGCTTGACTTACACTTTTATCTACATTCACTGCCATAATTTATCCTTTATTAATACCCATGTCTTTGATCCCACCTACTTGCATCCCACCACCATAAGCGTCTGTATTTTTGTACTCTAATATCACGTCTTGTATTGATGTCTGATCTACGCATCTTAACCCATCGTTTTAGTATTAGCCTTCCACCAACACCACGTTTTGTTGCATAGACAATCATAACGCATATAACCTATTTCTACTTGATTTAAACATTCTTATATCATCAGGTTCATCAGTTGGTAATCTAATAAACCCACCTTGTCTAAAACGCATCAATGCCAAAGTTGTAGAGTCCACTTGGTCATCATTTGCACCTGATGGAAAGTCATTACATTCCTCAATCACTTCATGTGCCCATCTTCTATCTGGTGCCCACACGATACCTGATCTAAATAAGTCTGCCACAGAGTTAACTCTGGATATCTTATCTTGCCCTTTTCCAGGTGTAAATTCTCCTATCGGAATGCCCATTCTTCTCATCTCTTGATATAGAGCAGCTCCGTTAGATTTCTTTTCTACTATGAATGCATCAGGTTCCCAATCCTTGTATTCTTCAATACAGAGTTCTTTAAGCTCTGGAAATTCCATACGTTTCTTGATAGCATTTAATAGTATTATATTATAATTATTGGTTTCTTCGTTAAAAAAGACACCCCACGTAGTTAACGAATTATAATCCGCTCTGTTGTTAGCTTCTTGGGCAGCATCTAAAGACATAATAGTAAATTCGCAACCTGGTGGATCTTCTTTGTCCCATATCTTCCACCACTCACGTTTAATAAGTGCACCTTCTTCCGACACTGGGTTTTGCATGTATTGCGCATTCCAATATCGAAGATCAAGTACTGCTTTTTTTGCCTGTAATTCTTCAAGTGGCCAAAATTCAGGCCAAAGACTTTGTTGTTCGCCTTCTTTGTCTTCAATAATCGCTGGGAATTCAACGACTTCCCACTCGTCTACCCCTTCACTTTTTACCATTTGGTTAACTATTTGGCCCGTCAAATCTAGCTTGGACCAACGAGTCATCACTACAATGATCGCTCCACCAGGCATAAGACGCTGGATAGGACCAGACTGAAACCACTCCCAAGCAGGTAGAAAAACATCCGGACGTCCAAGTTTGGCGTCTTGCTCTGAGTGAGGATCGTCAATAATAAAAAGATCAGCGCCCCGACCAGCAAGAGCACCCCCCACACCGATAGCAAAGTACTCGCCATTATAATTAGTTCCCCATCGTGATGCACTTTTACTGTCCGCCTGTAGTTCTACATTAGGAAAAACATCTTTATAGTTATCGCTACCCACAAGGTTACGAACACGTCGTCCAAAGTTAACAGCAAGGTCAGCTGTATGAGATGCCATAATAATCTTCTTGTCCGGATACTTACCCAAAAACCAAGCCGGTGCAAGATATGAGATGAGTTCTGATTTCCCATGTCGCGGAGCAATGTTAACAATAACTCGTTTCTTTTTTCCGTTAGCGATGTCTTCAAAGATTCTAGCAAGTTTCTCATGATGCGCTCCTACTTTATATCCTGGATATACATGTTTAATAAATTCTAAAAATGTAGTCTGTCTTTTTGTAACCGTTTGTGTTTTTTCAAACTCTTCTAGCTGTGCTAATAACTGTACCTGTTCATGTTTAGGTAACACAGAAATATTAGCTAACGCTTTATCTATATCAGCATCGCTGAAGCCTGGAAGTTCAATAGTCATTTTTAAATATCAGGTGTTACGTCTTTGGTATCAATAACTTCAAATGATGCATCGACGACTGCAGTCTTGCCTAATATTTTATACATCTTAGCTTTAATCTCTGCCTCTAAATCTGTCTGTGATAAATTCTTAACTGTAATTTCTGTCTTCTCAGAAAATAAACCTACGTCACTAATCTTACCAAGTAACTCTAATGCTTTTAATCTGTGTCTAGGATCTGCTAATCCTGCATCTTCTATAAGTTTATTTGTAACAAAGCGTCTTAATTGCACAGCTTCTTCTACAACTTGATGATCATAGTCTGAAAGCATAGCATATAAATGCTGAACTGTGGCTGGAACTTGTAATGCTTTACTTGTAGAAGCATTTAATGGAGGGGTTACGTCTGGATTTGTGAATTGTTTGAATATTTCTGCAGCTTCTTTCTTTTCTGCTGATGAAATAGGGATCTTAGCCCCAGCTTCATTCAATAACTGAGCTGTTTTGGTAACTACTTTAACTTTTTTATCGAGAGACGTGGGCTGTTCTGACTCAAAGTCGTCAGGCAGGGGCACATTCTGGGTAGGAATAATGGTTAATGCCATAAAATGTCGCTGATTACACCTTAATTTTTGTTTTTGCAGCTATTGGGGCGAACTATATAGTATTTTATTATATAAATCAAGTACTTTTTTGATAAAATATAAACTTAGAAAGGGACCTTATGAGACAGTCTGTACTTACTCCAGAGTATTTAGCTATTTTATATACTGCTTATAAGCAATTACCTCCTTTTGATAAACTTCTTTTACCTCCTGCTTCTGAAATTAAATTCTTAGTTGTTAAATCTAATAAAAGATATGGTAGATTTGATGAAGGTAATATGGCAATTGAAATATCATCAGCAAGTTGTGGTCACTTCACAACTATCCTAGCAGTGCTTCTACATGAAATGACTCACCTTACTTTATTTGCATCAAAAGATCCTGGTTGGTATAGGCACGGTAAATCTTTCTTGGCTATCAAACACAAATACGCAGCGTTCTACAATCTAGATCCTAAAGCTATTTAGTTTTCATTCATTATTAAGTTTTTAAGGTTTTGAATGAAAACCCGTTTTTTAAAATTTTTTGCAAAAAATTTTTTGATTTGCCTTTTTCTAAATGAAGGGGGTGGGTCCGCAGATTTAATAGTTACTGCATGTCTGGCAGAAAGCCGAAAAATTCCAAACTTACTACATCCTCTGAAGTCGGCTTAACCGAACTCACCCGTTTTCAAATTATATATTACTATTCGTGCAGAGTTCAGTGTAGCGCCGAGTGTGGGAGTCCCAAAAAAATTTTGGTGTATGGGGGTGGAGTAGGGTTATACCTTTAAATAAACTTGACTTTGTTAACTTTGTATGCTATAATGCTGTTATGAATTGATAATCTTATTAATTCATTGGTTCTGAATTGCACTCAATAGTGCAAAACGGAATTACTTAATAACTTAACTTACAAGGAATATTGTATGACAAAGAAAACAACAGCAGTTAAAACAGCAGTTAGCAAAGTAGTAGAAGTTTTATCAACTAAAGACAAGTCTTTTATTGACACAGATATTGTTAGCTTTTTAGATAATGCTAACAAGGCTGAATTAAAGAAAAGTGAATTAATCTTTAAAGCTAGTGATAATGTAGAAGTTCTACTCGGTAAAGAATGCACCAAAACTAGATGGGAATTAATCTTTGCTGATATTGAAAATAGACTTGTTAACACCAAAGGCATTTTACCCTCAACTGCTCGGAATTATGGCATTGAGATAAAAGGCATACTTAAAGAAAAGGGGATAACAAAGCCTAAAGGCACTAGCAAGACTGCAAAGCATGAGCAGTCTAAACAACTTAAAGCTGATGAGATAGCTAAAAAGTATGAGCATGAAAGTCTTGAAAACCTAGCAACAGAGTTAACGCAGTTAATAGGGTTAACCGATAAAAACTCTGTTGAAAAGTTTAAAGAGGTTAGCAAGGTCGTAGTAGAAAAGACCAGAGCTAAAGAAAAGCAAGACAAAGAAAATGAAACCCAAGAGTTAAAAGACTTTAAAGAGCAGTATACAACTTGGTTTAATGGGTTGCTTAAAACTCAAGAGGGTAGACAAGAGTTAATAGCTTTAAGACTTAATACTGAAGTTAGAGCAGTAGTTAACAAAGTATTAAGTTAACAAAGTTAACTAGGTTAATTAAAGGCGTGGACTTGAAAAAGTTCACGCCTTTTTTTTTGGTTCTGATTTTCGTTCCGATTTTTTCGTTCGGTCATAATTCAGTAAGTGGGTGGGCGAGGATAAAACTAATTTAACTTCGTGGCTACATCTTTGTGCGTGATTTTACTTCAAAAAATAACATGCTTAATTTTTAATCAGATGTTCAGTATCATAACACGACACCCTTGTATTATAACAAGGTCGTGTAATAATACCTATAATCAATGACTTACGAGTGCACTATTTTGGTGCTGTGTATTATTACTGAAAAATCAATGACTTACGATTGTCAAGTTTTAAGAAGGCAAAAATACAAATATCAATATAATCAATAACTTAGTATAAAAATACAATATAACACGACTTTTTGAAAATTACCTCGCTGGAAAATTTTGTTTTAACTTTTTTAACTTTGTGGCTAATCAATTTTTTAATTTTTTGTGCCTTTTCTCCCAGAGGCGCAAATGCCGTTTTTCGTGTATTTTTGTATTATTACTGAAAAATCAATGACTTAGCGTGTTATGATATGCAAAAGTCGTGTTATATTATCCAAATTATCCTTATAAATCAAAGACTTATCGTGTTATAATATACAATGTCAAGTCTATAAAAAACCCTTATAAATCAATGACTTGGTTTTATAACAAAGTTAACGAAATTCCCCCATCTCAACCAATCACAGAGTTAACAAAGTCAACTCTGTAAAAATCCCCCCTAATCAAACACACATAAACTTATTTATAGGTGATGAAAAACACCTAACCTCGTTCCAAAGTTATCCACAGATTTCTTGACAATGTCAAGCATTTAGGATATAATGTTATTTCAGTTGTTAGATTTTGTATGTTTTATTAACTCGTTCTGTTATGCACTTTTGAGTGCAAAACGGAATAACAAGGAGAAAGCTATGTCAGATATATGGTTAAGTAAAATGAATAACATTGTGAACGCATATTACAATGAATGGGATAAATACCCATTTGGCAGTAGAAAATATGATGAGGTCATAAGTGCTTTATCCGATAAGTTTAAACTAAACCGAACCATTATTGAAGATGTTATCTATCAACATCAGTATGGTTATATTGATGCAGATGATGTTGACTTAGGGTGTAAATTAGGGATTGACAATCCCAAATGGGAACATGAGCCAGAGGCTTTTATGTTATTTCGTGCCATACATCAGTTGTATGCACATGACAATGCGTTTTATTTTGAAAGGTCAGGAGGGTATAAATCATGGTAAATATTTATGATTGGTATATTATGGGTGTTTGTGTCTTGATGTTAGGCATATACATTTTGTTAACTTGGCTTGATGAAGGGAATAAAAAATGAGTATTTTAGAGTATGTAATGATACAAAGTGTTATACTTATATGTTATGCGAGTTGGGTAGCATATCGTGTAGGTTTTACAAAAGGTCAACAACACATGGAGAAAATAACAAATGAAAACTAAACCAATTTTTAAAGATTACGATAGAGAAATCTATATGAGTGAGTATGTAACTATACCTAAAGATAGATACAGACGACTTATTATCAGCGAAGTTATAGGTTGGGGCATATCTGCGTTTCTTTTACTTGTAATGGTGTTAAGATGAACATTGATAAAGTAAAAGAATATGTAAGCACTCAACTTAAAAACTATCGTGTTAAAGATATACTAGATAAGTTTGATGATAGTGAGTGGGTGCGTATGTATGAGCAGATTACCCAAACAAAATCATGGGAAGTTGAACGCAGACTTATTGATTATGCACGATTGGAGTTAGATAAGTTTAGGTATGTGCTATATACTGAACGGCACTATGAAGACTTGCTTATAGATAAAGCGTGTATTGAATGTCTGAAATGCACTCAAGAGTGCGAAACGGAACGGAGATATTATGCGAGAAAACCTGCAAATACTTAAAGTCCACGAAGTTAACAAAACGGATATAGTGCAACGCTTTCTACTTCAGATGTTAATAACACATGATTGGGGTGAGGAGTTTAACAATGTGTTAATAGAGTCTGATGATGAGTCAACATCAATACACATAGCTGGCTATCTATACAAGATTGGTTTGTTGCAATTCAATCATGATGAAACTAATGACTATAAGTATGACATATCAACTAAAGGGAGGAAGTATCTTGAGCAACGAAGTTAACGACATGACACCAAGACAACAAAAACTACTAGCATGGCTTATTCTTTTTGGTAAAAGCGAAGTGTATGCTACTCAGTTGATGGAACATGACATCATAGGTATTGACATGTGGGATTTAATAGATAAAGGACTTGTCGTTGAGAACTCAAAGACAGCTATCTACACGCTTAGATTGACAGATAAAGCAATAGACTTTTTAAACAAAGGAGAAAAGCATGAGCAATAAAGTAACAATACTAGTATCGTTACCCGATACGCCATTATGTAATAGATTATTCTATGAAAACTTCTTAAAGGCTTGTGAAAATGCAGAAGTGCCTGTAAGATATGAGTTGTATGAGTCGGACATATACCACGACCTTAACCTAGAGGCTCTGGATATTGAACGAAATCAAACACTTACAGCACTTGAAGAAGAAATCTTAAACAACAATGCCTGTATCAATGGCAGTTGCGAAGACTAATCATAAAGGAGAACTATATGAAACAATCAATCAATACCTTTTTATCAAAGGCTCACTAGTCTACTTCTAGACTAAATTAAATTCGTATAAACATATTTAAAGGAGGTCAGTATGATTGACCAAGCTTTACTTTGTCTCGCCACGACCATATACATGGAGTCAGCAACAGAACCATACCAAGCACAAATTGCCGTAGGGTATGTGCTAATGAGGCGAGCCGACTTTGATAATAAGAATGTATGTAGTGAAATGAAACGACCAAACCAATTTAGTTGGTATGGGTTTAAACAACCACCTTCGTCTTTACAACAGAAGTATTTTGATTTAGCATATAGAGTCATGCATAGAATAGAAGTAGATTATAGTTATGGTGCGATTAACTTTCACGACACCACCATAAAGAAACCGAAGTCGTGGACAAACATGACACCAATAGTTCGTTGGTCTCATTTAATTTTTTATAAACAAGGAGAAACAAAATATGCAAGTGCAAATTAACTTAACACATGAGCAAGTAGATGAGATACTAGTAGAGGGACTTAAAGATGGGTTTCAAGTAAACCTAAACTTTAAAGATGAAGAGAACTACTATGAGATAAACCAAGCGTTCAGAACTCTGCTTGAGTATTATATGGGAACAAATGCGTTTGATAAATTCATCAAACCATATAACCAAAAGAAATATAACACCAAGCGATTAGTAGAGGCTAATAACGGACTATGATTTACCTAGCGATATTTATTGGTTCGTTTCTAGGTTCACCTGCGTTACCACCAAGTTCACAATGTGAACCTACAAAACAAGAGTGCAAAAATAAATGAATGATAAGCTATACACCATCGTATGTGGGATAGTTGTAATATCTATCGTTATGTTTATAGGAGGGATAGTGAAATGTCTATACCATTTACTCACGCTATTGTAGATGAAGATGGTTCGGTCATCAGAAAATTTCGGTGGTCGGCAAAAGAGGCGAAGTGGCATAAAGAACAAGGTAAAAATGTCATCAAGCTTGATGTTGCAAAAGAACCTGTGCGTAGTGCGTTTGATATTGCATGTGATTTAGTTGGAGAGTGTATTGTATAGTGTGCTAGATGATAGAGGGTTAGCCCACAAAGTTAACGAATTATTACAGGTAGAACCTAGTATCACACAGAAAGATATATGTAATAAGTTGATAACGAATTGGCACAGGCTTAACTATTTAGAACAACAAGGCTATATTAAATTGAAAAGGAGATTTGCAAATGACGCAAAATCAGAGGGACAAGTTTGCAGATAACGCAAGAAAAGGGTTTTACTTTTTTCAACCTGATGGAAAGTTGCGACCAACGCCACGAACTTATCGTGAAGCTATGATGGGCTATCCACAAAAAGTAGTAAAGAAATAAAATGACTCACGAAGCTAACAGAGTTAAAGACTTTTTATTGGAGTGGATAATACTACATGGTGATAATTGGGTATTTCACAAAGACGCTTATAAAAAAGATTTGATATTTTTTGAAATGTGTAGGATTAAAAAATATATTGAAGAAGAAGACCAATTACCTGAACATGATAAAACATTGTGGGGTAGTTATTTTAAGATAACAAAGAAAGGTAGAGATTATGCGACAATGCGTTGAATGTGGTGATGATATAGCTGACGCTAGGTATCAGTTAGGTTATAAGACTTGTTTAAGTTGTGGTGAGAAACACGCACTCAACTATAAACATACGATTGTGCCTATGCCGAAGTCAAACTATATCGTAGTAACTGACTATGAACTATTAAAAGGACTTAACTCGTCGCATAAGAGTAAGTAATTTTTTTCTGTATTTACTTGACAATGTCAAGTTTATAATGTATAATGTTATTTGAATTGGTAGTAAAAGTAAGTTTATTAACCCGTTCCGATTTGCACTTTAGAGTGCAGTTCAGAACATAACAACAAGGAGAAGTATCGTGAACCAAATATTTGCAAACGAGCAAGAAAAAACAACGCTACTGACGCAGTTAAATCTGCTAGGTGCAAGAGAAGTTAGAGTAGAGTTTCAAGGTGGTGGTGATGACGGACAAGTTGATGGTGTTTATATCACAGACCAAAATGATAATTACATAGACATACCCGAAGATATGATTGCGTGGACAACACAGACCTACGGCGACCAACAAAGTGAACAAAGACCAACCAAGTTAGTAGATGCCCTAGAGGACTTATGCAGTCGTGCATTAGATAACACAGGGCTTGATTGGTATAACAACGAAGGTGGTCAAGGTAATCTAACGATTGACTTTAAAGAAAACCCACCAAGTATTAAATTAAATGTGGGTATTAATCATACAACGACAGATGATTATGAATATGATTTGAATGAGGAGATGGAATAATGAATACTCATTTTCATTCTAAAACATCTGTAAAGAAGTGGGGAGGTGTTGAGTCAGACTATCAACCGATACATGATTGGTTTGACGCAACGAAAGAATGTTTTGCTGATGCAAGACACCGAGCCATAAGACACCATTCACAAGGTATCTTTGAGTGCGAGAGGCAGTTTGGGTTATTCATTGTGAATAGTGATGGTCGTGAAGTGCCTGTCAGATTGATTGGCGAACAACATGTTAAAGAGGATTGTGGTGGTTGGATACCTAGCATGCAGGATTGGCTAGAGAACATGAAGTTTGTCAGTTGGATGAACAGAGGTTATGAACTTAAACAAGGAGAATAGAAATGGGCTTTCATATCAATGTTTATAACATGCCACGCATAGATGATTATAAACACGCAAAAGAAATATTTAATAGTAAGACAGTAGTCAGAGGTGAGAACCAATCTGTGCGTAGATTAGGTGATAGATACGAGAAAGAAAAATGGTTGCGTCAAGAAATTATGGACGGGATTGAAGTATATATCGCAGGTTACTATGACACAGACTTGGTAAGGTTCTATCCAACACACAAGGAGATAACGCTAGGTAATTATCCATCACAAAGCACACATTATTTTGTGTGTTACATAGGTGGTGTATCTATATATGGCTTTGAGCATAAAGAATATGTGCCTGCACCATTCACACGAAGTCCGTTGGTTAAGAACAATCAGATTGAATGTTCTGTATATTTAAAAAGCGAACATTATTACATGAACGCAAGGGATTGGTATGCCATAACATATGACAACACACCTATATATCCTAAGCAGTTTGAAACACCTGTGAAGTATAAGTTTGATGCAAGTCAGATGCGTGAGTTGCGACTACCATATAAGAAGTTCTTAAAGTATGCAGACACCATGTTGAAGTTGACTAACAACGAAGGTGTAGAAAATGATGAAGTATTAAGCAGACAAGTAAATGATTTGACGCAGTTTAAAGGTAGTGAAGGTATGCTTAACTTACTTGCTGATGAAGATAAAACATATCTATCCTATTACTATGCGTTAAGACAATGCCAACGAAGTTATTGGACAGGTCATAACACAGGAGGTAATAGATATACATATCGTTGTAATATTGGCATGATTAAACGATGGTTAGATAAAAATATTAAGTTAGAAAACCCACAAGTTTTAATAGAAGTAAATTAACCCGTTCTGTTTTGCACTTTATAGTGCATATCAGAACATTTTTAAGGAGAGAGTAAAATGCAACAAGAAATTAGTTTGAAACAAGCAGAAGAGTTAATTGCAACAGTAGGTAAGCATGTCACAGTTCACCTTAAAGGTCAACCTGGCATTGGTAAATCATCTATATTGAAATCATTAGCTAAACGATTTCCCGACCACACACCTGTGTATATAGATTGTGCAGACTTAGACTTGGGCGACCTAGCTATGCCTGCCATGAACCATGAAACAAAGACAACCACATTCTATCCGAATGAAAGGTTTGCCATACACAACAACAAGCCTGTCATCATCATGCTAGATGAGATTACTAAGGCTAGTGAACCTGTTAAGAATATGTTATTGCCTGTCATGTTAGAGAGACGACTAGGTGCAGTAGCATTTCACCCCGACTCTATTGTGTATTCCACAGGTAATCTTACAACAGATGGTGTAGGCGATACCATGAAAGCCCATGCCAAGAATAGATTGACGGCAGTTGTCGTTCGTAATCCAAATGACGACGAGTGGATTAATTGGGCTATTGATAATGACATCGCACCAGAGGTTGTAGCTTGGGTTAAACAATTCCCCCATGCACTAGCGTGTTATACAGATGAGTCGCAAAAAGAAAACATGTATATCTACAATCCTCGCAAACAACAAGAGGCGTTTGTATCGCCTCGGTCATTAGAAAAAGCATCGTTCATTGTTAAAAACAGAACAATACTAGGTGAAGATACAACAATGGTTGCACTCACAGGCACATTGGGTGAGTCAGCGGCTAGAGATATGTCAGCATACTTTAGTTTAGCTGATGGACTACCGACTAAGGAAAGTATCTACAAAGAACCTGAGAAAGCTAACTTACCAAGCGACCCTGCGGCTCGTGTCATTCTCGTTATGCGTGAACTTATGAGTATCACAGACAAAGATATGGATGCGTGGTTAACATACTTACAACGATTACCTATGGAGATACAAGCGTTGTTTGCAGTCAACATCATGGCATCAACACGCAAGGCAGTTGCGGCTCAGAACAAATCGTTTGTTGATTGGGCAGTTAAGAATAATCAATACTTCTAGGAGATAAACATGAGTCAAACTGAAATAGAAGATAACATAGCGACAGAAGCTAAAGGTAAAGTAAATTGGACTCTCATATCACAGGATGGGGAATTTTTTTATCAGACTTTAGAAGTAGATATGGGTAATGATGAGGAGTCATTTGATAAGGCATGGAATATACACCTACGCCCTATTATAACAGAACAAGATGTGGTGCTAACTCTCAGACCCGACCAAGTAGAAGAACTACGAGATTTACTTAACAATATGCTAGACGAAGGAGAGAATGATGGCACTAACGAGTGAGCAAAGAGTCACGAAGTCCCACATAGCAATAATGCGTAGCAAACAATTCTGTATGTTTGCAGGTGTGTTATCGGTGGGCAAGGTTATCTATACAGATGAAATACCAACGGCTTGCACCAATGGTCGTGATGTAATGTATAACTTAGACTTCATCAAAACACTAGATGAGAAAGAGTTAAACTTTGTCGTATTACATGAGGCACTACACAAAGCCTATCAACATATGCACCTATGGAAGAAACTATGGAAGATTAATCCTAATGTAGCTAACATGGCGGCTGACTATGTAGTGAACTATGCGATACATGAAGCTGATGAACAAGGTGAGATTGCTAAGCGACCAGACTCAGCTCTCTTTGACTTGAAGTATAAAGGTATGACAACCAAACAAATCTTTGATAGCTTAATGAAAGATGCTGAAAAGAATGGTCAAGGTCAAGGTGAAGGTGAAGGGCATGACTCACATGATTGGGAAGGTGCAGATAGTTTATCTGATGATGAAAAGAAAGAAGTAGCCAAGCAGATAGACCAAGCCTTACGACAAGGTGAAATCATACGAGGTAAGATGCAAGGTAATAAGAACCGAAGTGTGTCTGAAATACTTGAACCTAAAGTAGATTGGCGTGAGCAGTTGCGTGAGTTTGTCAATGCGACATGTAAGAACAAAGACAAGACATCATGGAAACGACCACATAAGCGTTTCTTAGGACAAGATATTTATATGCCTAGCATGATTGGCGAGTCTATTGGTCAAGTCGTTGTAGGTATTGACACATCAGGTTCTATTGGTGACAAGGAACTCAACGAGTTCTTAACAGAAGTTGTAGCTATATGTGATGATGTATCCCCATCAAGTATAGAGTTGTTGTATTGGGATACAGCAGTTGCAGGACATGAGACTTATAATCAAGGAGATTATCACTCGTTGGTTCAGTCAACCAAACCTGCAGGGGGTGGTGGCACAACAGTCGGTTGCGTCAATGAGTATATCAAAGACAAACGCATACAACCTGAAGCCGTCATCATATTAACAGATGGATATGTAGAGGAAGACTTTGGTGGTAATTGGGAACATCCAACACTATGGGCGATTACATCTAAACATATCACATCACCACATGGTAAGACAATTCATATTGATTAATAACCGTTCCGATTTGCACTCTTGAGTGCATTTCAGAATATAACAAGGAGAAATAAAGTGGCAACATATATTAGACAAGAAATATCGAAGTATGCAGAAGTATCAATGAAAATAGATTTTAATAAGTTTAGTGATAGACAAATTAAAAACATTCTTAAACAATTAAAGAATGGTGCAGTATCTTATGGGCATTCTGCTACGGCAACAGTAGCCAAATGGTTACTTAGGAAATATCCTATGCCTCATTTTAGATACGATAGTTGGTATGTTAGATGGCAAGATTTGCCATTCGGTCATCCTTTCTTTTCTAAACTTAAAGATGTAGCATCAATGACAAAATTACAATCTGATTTATCTGATTGGGAAAGAAAAAACTTAGATGAAACTATCAAAACCGCTGATGAAAATACACCATCATCAGATGTAAGAGTATATAAATTTGATAAACACGATGCTAACAATCTTAAAAAATATATGGTAATGGATAATATTATTGATGGCGAACTCAAAGATTTTTTAGATAAATTGGAAAGACGAGAGTTAGGTGTTGTTGATGTTAATTTCTACGACTTTGCAGATAGTTATTAAGGAGAAAATAAATGATATATAAAATCACAATGCAATCAAGGGAAGTATATAAAGTTGAAGCAGACAATGAAGATGAAGCCTATGAAATGATTGCCATAGGACAAGTAGAACCAATAGATAAACAATATTTCGGTGATGACATCGTAGAGGAGATGACAAGATGAGTATCAGTATAGCAAGCAGTGCAGTATTAGTAGATTTAAATATATCAGTATGGACAGCTAGGAAACTAGATAAGAACGTGTCTAAAGAGATTGATATAAATAAACAAACCACAATCAAGGCAGGTAATTATAACAAGCATATCTTAGCAGGTGCAGACCAACTAGAGGCTATCACTAAACTAGCAGGTGAGATTAGAGATTGGCATGGTAGGCAAACTCTGCCTTGGTCAGATGCAGGCACAAGATTATTACCCATGACTAACTTTTTTGATTACAAACATCAGCTAGGAATATATGAAGCAGAATTTAAATCACGTATCAATACGTTTATACATGAATATCCAAACATTGTGCAGAGTATGGCATACAAATTGGGTGCTTTATTTGATAGGTCGGAGTATCCCGATACTAACTCTATTGCATCAAAGTTTAATTTAAGATACACTATTATGCCTGTGCCTGAAACAAATGACTTTCGTGTTGACATAGCTGACGATATTCGTAACGAGATGCAACAAGAATATCAGAAGGCATATGAAGGTCGTGTTGAAGCGGCGATGTCTGATGCTTGGTCTAGACTTCATACTACGCTAGAACACATGATTGATAGATTAAGTGGTGATGATAAAAAGATATTTAGAAATAGTTTAGTCGATAATGCATTAGAGTTGACAAATCTATTAACAAGGCTTAATGTAACGAACGACCCTAAATTAGAGAAAGCTAGACAATCATTAGAGCAATCTCTGGTCGGTGTAACGGCTGATGAATTACGAGATAGTAAAGGTGCTAGACAAGAAATACTAGCTAAGGTTAACGAAATTATGGAGGGGATATGATTAATGAAAATATATCACAAGCTTGATGAAAACTCTGATGCTATACCTAAAGAAGATAAGGAAAAGATAGCTATTCTTAAACTTGTTGATGTAGGTAAGTATATTAAAGATGTAGGTATTAAAGATGGACAATTCTATGTGTTGTCTGAAAACAATACAGATGAAATTTATCTAGAATACAGACAAGCAATAGAAAAAATACATTTAGAAATACCTAAGCTTATAGACCAAAGAATCTTTAAACAGAAAACAATGGAGTTTCATAACAAAAAAGCTGAAGTTGTTAGACGTATTATGGAAATGCCTAGATGAAACACCCTGTAAAAGAAAAGTGGGTCAAGCAACAAGTAGTTAAAATGCTCAAAGCGATGGGGGTATATTACTTTTTCCCCATCGCAGGGGCATATACATCTATAGGTGTGCCTGATATTGTGGCATGTATTAAAGGTAGATTTGTAGGTATTGAATGTAAGTGTGGTATGAATACACCTACTGTGTTACAACAGAAAAATATCGAGGCTATCATGGCTAATGGTGGTATTGCTATTGTAACTAACGAAGGTGCGTTGGATACTTTAAAAAAGATTTTGGAGGATTTAAATGAGTGATAACGTAAATAAACCTGCACACTATACGCAAGGTAGTATAGAATGTATAGATGCAATTGCAGAAGTAGTTAAGGAATTAAAAGGCATGGAGGCTGTTAATACGGCTAATATAATTAAATACATGTGGCGATGGAAACATAAAAATGGTATTGAAGATGTTAAGAAAGCCGCTTGGTATTGCGTTGATTTGGTCAAACGATTAGAAAAAGAAAAGGGATAAATGTATTTATTTAGGCTTGCGTTAATTTCAGGAGTTATGGTAGGATTAGAACTTAAGTTTCTAGAAGAAGAGGCACCCTATGTCTTTTCCCTAGTTTTAGATATATTTATAGTAAGGCTTGTTATACAGAAAATGAAGTTTGATGTCAGATGATGCAGATAAAACGCAAGACCGCATAGAGTTAGAAGATGCTTTACGCCGTAAGGAAATGAAAAACATTAAGTATGTTGAAGGAACAGGCTTTTGTTTAAATTGCGGTGAGAAGTTAAATGATAATCGCCGTTGGTGCAATAAGGATTGTGCTGATGATTGGGATTATCTAACTAATAGACGCAAATAAAAGGAGAGAGATATGGCAACAAAGTCAACGAAACCCACTATTAGGGAGACGTCTGCTACAACTTTTGATCGTGGAGAACGTAACCTTATCGTAACCATACATCATGGTGTAATTAAAATCAGACCCAAAGGATTAAAGTCAGAAGAGATTATTGACATCTCTGCTATCTACGAGCATGCAGTCAAGGCTCGTGTAAGGGGAAAATAATTGAAGGCAAAGTTAAATTTAGTGATAGACGAGAAGTATTTAAAAAGGTAAGGAGCATGTTATGAAACAACATAAATGGCATAAAGAAATAAAAGCATGGGCTGAAGGTAAAAAGATTGAAGCTAAATGGTTATCTGATGAAAATGAAGAATGGCAATATGTTGAAACTCCAATTTGGGATGCAACTCATTGGGAATACCGCATTAAACCACAACCTAAAGAAATGAAACCTGAATTAAACGAAGAGTTTACATGGTGGTATGAAAGAGTTTTTTGCCAAAGTCCTAGTATGTGTGAATTAAAGTATGACGATGAGAAAATGTGGCAGGCATGGATAGCAGGATATAAATTAGGTCGTGACAATGCTTACAAAAGAAAAGATATACCTATTGAAATTTTTACCATACCAAAAGAAAAACATATACACACAATGAATAAAGAAGACAATGCCAAATCTAATAACGATTGACTTTGAAACATACTACGATAAAGAGTATGGATTAAAGAAGTTTACAACAGAAGAATATATCCGTTCAGATTTATTTGAAACGATTGGTGTAGCTGTCAAGGCCGATGGTGTAACCAAATGGTTTTCAGGAACACATAAAGAAATCAAAGCCTTTCTTGATAGCTATGAAATGCATAAACATTTTGTGCTAGGACATAACAATCGCTTTGATGCGGCAATTCTTTCATGGATATATGACATACACCCACTAGGTTTATTTGATACCATGAGTATGGGACAAATCCTACATGGTTTAACTGAGTCTGTATCATTAGCTAATTTATCTAAGCTATATGGTATAGGAGAAAAAGGCACGGAAGTATTAGATGCTTTAGGTAAACATAGACTAGACTTTACCCATAACGAATTAGCTAAGTATGGAAACTATTGTATCAATGACGTGGAATTAACCTACGAGTTGTTTACAGAAATGAAAGATAGTTTTACGGCTGCCGAGATTAAACTTATAGATTTAACTATCCGTATGTTTACAGAACCTAAGCTAGAACTTAATAAAGGTTTATTGATACGACATCTCTACGAAGTTAAAGACGTTAAAGAAAAGCTATTAGCTAAAGTATCAGTCGATAAAGAAGAACTTATGAGTAACCCTAAGTTTGCGGAACTACTTATTGAACAAGGTGTTACTCCCCCCACAAAGATAAGTGCTACTACAGGAAAGGAAACATATGCGTTTGCTAAAACAGATGAAGGGTTTAAAGAACTATTGGAACATGATAATCCATACGTTCAAGCGTTGGCGTCTGCTCGCATCGGCAACAAGTCGACAATTGAGGAAACAAGAACAGAGAACTTTATTCAAATAGCCAACAGAGGAAAACTACCTGTGCCGTTGAAGTATGCAGGTGCAGTAGTATCACATCGTTGGTCAGGTGTAGACGGTATTAACTTACAAAACTTACCAAGAACATCAGAGCTAAGACGAGCTATATGCGCACCTATAGGATATAAACTAGTAGCCTCAGATTTAAGTAATATTGAGTTAAGATTAGCGTATTGGTTTGCTCGTTCATATAGTAAGATACAGCAGATTAAAGATGGTATTGACTTATATAAACAATCAGCATCCGAGATTACAGGAACACCTTATGACGAAGTAACTAAAGACTTACGCTTTATCTTTAAGGTAGTAAACCTATCAGGTATTTATGGAGTAGGTGCTAATAAGATGCACTCTATTTTAAAGCAAGGTGGTGTAGAGAAAGACTTACAAGAAGTTAAAAACATTGTCTATGCGTATCGTCGTGCTAATCCTGAGTTAGTATCTGCATGGGCTGACGCAGGAACAATGTTAGAGTCAGTTAAAGCAGGGCAACATTATGCTATGGGAGCAGAATCAATCATTACAAGTGTGCCACATCAAGGCATGATGAAACCTAATGGCATGATGCTAGGCTTACCTAACTTAAGAAAGTTAAAGACAGATACAGGTGAGTCATGGGCGTATGATAAGTTAATGGGAAGAACTTTAATCCCTGAATATATACATCCTGCCAAAACATTTCAGCGTTGTATACAATCCCTTGCTCGTGATATAATAGCAGAACAATTAATACAAGTATCGAAAAGGTATCCTGTCGTAATGACTGTGCATGATGAGTTAGTCATGTTGTGTAAAGATAGTGAAGTAGATGATTGTAAAGCCTATGTTGAGAAGTGTATGACAACACCGCCATGGTGGTGTAAGGACTTACCATTAGGTTGTGAAGTAGGTGTTGGTGCTAACTATATGGATGCTAAATAGGAGTTAATATGGCAAAAGTTCAAGAACTAAAAATAAATAAAGTAGATGCCAAATCAAAACAGGCTCTCATTGAAGATTTAAAAAGCATCATTGAAAGAGTTGAGAATGATGAGATAGAATTACTCGCCTGCTCTACACTAGATGTTAATGGGGATATAGCAGGTTATCATGCAAGACTTCGCAAGGCTAACTTATTAGAACTTTTAGGGCTTATTGAAATACTATCTGATTATTTAAAAGGTAAAGCCTACGAAGAATAATATGAACTACTATGAAATAGAACAAAAGTCTACATTAGCATCATCTCTTTTAGATATAGCTGTAAAACCTGGTGAGTGGCAGGACTATTATAATTTTAAAGCTAGACCTATTACTCCTGATAAGTTAATCGTTGACCCGTTCCTTGAATGGCTAGCTACCAAGTATGATTTTGTAGGGGGAATTTTACGTATGCACCCATACACTTGTTATGATTGGCATACAGATACAAGACGTGGTGTGGGTATTAACATGTTGCTAACTCCTTTTAATAGAAGTTCCTGTGTATTTGCACCTGTCAAAGAAGGGCAAGTGTTTACTATAGAAGAGTTGCCATATAAACAAAATACTTATTATGCTTTCAATACTCAGATACCACATACAGTATATAATTATTCAGCAACACGATATCTATTTAGTATTGATTTTGTAAAAGATAAAGATGAATTAACATTCAATGAACTTGTTAAAACTATAAAGGATGAGTATGAAAAAGACCGCACAGAATGACATCACAGGTGCATGGCTTGTTAGTAAACCTAATAATGAAATGTTTGAAAAAAACTTTGATTTAATTTTTCGCAAGCATTTAAAAGAAAATAAAGAAACACATGAGAAACTAGCAGAATATGAACTTAATAAGTCTACAGGTGAGCCTGAAAAGAAAGAATGTGATATGAAAGGTTGTGAATGAAAGAACCAAATTTTGAACTATTGTTCCCCACACCCGTGATGTTTAATAGTATGGATCGCGATTTTACGAAAGAAGAACTTGCTTATATAGAAAGTCATTCAACATCTACCAATCGTAACGTTGGCAATGTGACATCAAACAATAATTATATTTTAGAAGAGCCTGAGATGGCAGATTTAAAGAAGTTTGTGACTGATCAACTCAACGAATATGTCAAACGTGTATATAAACCTAAGTATTCTGCTGAAGCCTTTGTTACTCAATCATGGCTCAATTGGACTAAGAAGGGTGAATTTCACCACAAACATGAACACCCAAATAGTTTTATATCAGGCGTGCTTTATATTTCTACTGACTCTACCAAAGATAAGATTACATTCCATAGAGCTGGTTACAAACAATTACAACTTACTACAGATACATTTGATATTTATAACTCTGATTCATGGTGGTTTAGTGTTAAGACAGGCGGCATAGTGATGTTCCCTTCAAGCTTAACGCATCATGTTGAAGATGTTATTGCAGATGATGTAAGAGTAAGCCTAGCGTTTAATTCCTTTATTAAAGGAACACTTGGTGACAATAAGTCGCTTACGGAGTTTAAGAATGGATAAATTAACGGATTACATTAAAGTATATCATTGGCTTGATAAAGAATTATGTGATCAAATCAGAAAAGAAATAGATGAAGCTACATGGAAACAACATGTCTTTTATAATGCAGATGGT
>Ga0214192_1000169_pt1 | contig 40324 bp, 42 predicted proteins | sample TroBogEpilimnion_44_FD_153030 | JGI IMG/M metagenome (GOLD analysis project Ga0214192, IMG submission 153030) | Freshwater microbial communities from Trout Bog Lake, WI - 29JUL2008 epilimnion | ecosystem: Environmental > Aquatic > Freshwater > Lake > Epilimnion/Euphotic zone | place: Trout Bog... | reverse complement strand
CCGACGCTGCCACCCGCGCTGCCACCAGCGCTGCCACCCGCGCTGCCACCGACGCTGCCACCAGCGATGCCACCCGCGCTGCCACCTACGATGCCACCAGCGCTGCCACCTACGCTGCCACCCGCGCTGCCACCAGCGATGCCACCAGAGTCTTAGCAGACCTATCCAAATGGTTTGTTGTCGATTGTGACTGGCTCGCCTTGGCTGCTCTTCTCAAGGTCGGTAAGCTCGGCTTGCGATGCGCGCAAGAAGCATGGTATATGTGGCGTGGCGGAAATCAGTGGAGCGGATGGGCTTCGTACATCTCGTTTTTTCGACATGTCGCAAAGTTGGGCGATACTCACGGCGTCGATTACGCGAAGTGGGACCACTACGAACAAGCCACGATCCACGGCGGGCCGCAGTATTTTCACAAAGAATTCGTCATCGTGTCTGACCGGCCACGAGTGCTAAAGGTAGATGACCAGAACCGCCCGCACTGCATGGATGGCCCATTCTGCCAATGGTCTGACGGCTCGGCTTTGTTCGCAGTTCATGGCGTGCGTGTGCCAGCCTGGATCATTCTCAAGCCGCAAGAAATCACCGTGGCTAAAATCGAGGCCGAATCGAATGCCGAGATTCGCCGCATCATGGTCGATAAATACGGCATTGAACGCTACCTTATTGAGGCTGGCGCTGCAGAGATCCACAAGGATGAGACTGGTATCCTCTACAGTAAGGAGATGCCCGGCGATGAGCCGATTATCATGGTGCGCGTGGTCAACTCCACTGCCGAGCCAGACGGCACGTTTAAGCAATACTTCCTCCGTGTGGCCCCCGATCTTCGCCCGCTCGCAGATGGTGCATGGTCACGTGAACGTCAGGAAGAATGGACTCGTGATCAGCGTCCGCAGGCCATGACCGCACGCAATGCTGTGGCCTCAACGTTCGGGCTGCGCGGAGAGGAATATGCACCCGTGATGGAGTCTTAACTTAAATCTCATACCACCACATTATGTCACCACTTAATATCAAACGCGGCACTGTCGCACGCCCGCAACGTCTGGTCATCTATGCCCCCGAAGGTCTCGGCAAAAGCACGCTGGCCGGACTTATCCCGAACAGTCTCTTTCTCGACTTTGAGAAAGGAACGCATCATCTGAATGTGGCACGCCTTGAGCCGTCCACCCTGAAGGAAACCGAGGATGCCCTCAAGGCACTCTCTAAAGACTGCCAAGGCTTTGAAACGATCATCATCGACACGATTGACTGGCTCGAAGAGCTCATCATTCAGGCAGTCTGCGAAGAGCATTCCAAAAAAGGCCTCGAAGACTTCGGCTATGGCAAGGGATACGTTTACCTGGCTGAACGTGTGAACGGCATCCTCACCCTGCTCAATACCTGCGCCCTCAAGATGAACGTCATCTTGCTTGCTCACACCCATACCAAGAAGCACGAGCTTCCCGACAGCGCCGGGGCCTTCGACCGCTATGAGCTGAAGCTCTCAAAGCAGGTAGGGCCGTTGGTGCGCGAGTGGTGCGATGCTCTCCTCTTCGGTAACTGGAAAACCAAAGTCCGCGAGATCGGTGAAGGCGACCAGAAAACGTTCAAGGCTGTTGCTTCCAGTGGTCGGGAGCGCATTCTCTACTGCGCTCATGCCGCTGCGTGGGATGCGAAGAACCGCCATGGGCTCAAGGAGGAAGAGGCATGGAGCATTGACACCATCAAGCGATGCTTGGGAAACGCTGTGTCTGGTGCGGAGCCTGTCACGAAGGAGGCCCCGAAGGCTGCGCCAATTAATACAACGGTTACGGCCAAAGAGGATGGTATCCCTGGCCTGCCACCCGCCAACGGAGGTCCGCCGGCAGAACACCCTTTGACTGCCGTTGTCGGAGAGCATGCGGCAGCCGTGAACGCCTATCTTGTCAGTCGTAAGATCATCCAGACTGGTCAGACCTACCTCGATGTGACAGCAGACTACATCACGAAGGTGCAGAAGAACCCAGCTGGCTTCATCGCCCAGGCACTCAAGGGAACGGGGGTGGCAGCGTGACCTGCATCCCGACAGTTCCCCTACGCCCTTCGGCTCTCCCCAAGCTGGCAGAGTGTCCGCGTTACCAGTCGTCCGAGGTGGCCGGTGCTGCTGCGGATCGTGGCACCGCCATGGATTCAGCTTTCCGCTCCATCCTCAATGGCTCTTTCGTTGGCTGGGCACCTGACGCCAACCGGGAAGATTGCGCGGCGGTCGAGTGGGCGGTTCAGACCTTCCGTCTGTTCGCTGGCAATGCCGCCGTGCAGGCCGATGAAAAAGACCTGCGTGTGGAGATGCTAGGCATGGATGGCACCGCCGATGGTGCCTGTCCTGAAAAGCTCTTCTCTGTCGATTTGAAAAGCGGTCAGGTGCGAAATTATCACGAGCAGATGGCAGCCTATGCCGTTGGCTTCATGGAACGAGAATTCTGCGACGAGTGGACGACTCACCTGTTGTTCTGCGACGAGCGGCAGATTGTGACGGCCAAGTGGACGTTGGAAAGCGCTACCGCTGTTGTTCGGTCGGTAGTGACAGCGGTCAAAGATCCTGAATCGAAGCCTACCCCCTGCGATTACTGTGGCTGGTGTGCGGCGCGCTGGACGTGTCAGGCCCGGCTTGAGCCGCTGTCGATGCTGCTGACGGGAGCACCCGACAAGCTCGATTTGAATACCATCAAGTCATGCCCTGCTGACCTGGGCAGGTTGATGGAAATCACTTATCAAATCGCCAAGGACGACGGCCTGCATGATGAACTGAAGAGCGCCGCCTGTGAGCATCTGACGGGCGGTGTGGCTGTGCCTGGGTGGCAGCTGCAGAACGGTCGCAAGACAGAGACGGTGGCCGCCATGTGCCTTGCTGAGAACTACGGCAAAAAGAATCTCCTTAGAGATGCCGGGACAGCTCGCGTCACTGCTGAGCTTGGCAACGTCACGGCCACCAAATTTTCCAAGCTATGGACAGAAACCTACGGCGCCGAGCCCATCCCAGAGGGCGTCATCCAAACCAATCACGGAGCCGCATTCGTGGCGAAGTCGAGAAAGAAAGCAACCAAGTAACCTACACTCAAAACACTACTATTATGGCTATCACATTTGCAGCAAGCGCACCCAAAGAAGCACCCCAAGGCGTCATCCTCAAACCGGGTGAATACGAGTTCGAGATCATCGACGCCAAGGAGAGCAAACTCGAAAAAGACGGCCCTAAGCTCAAGGCCGGAACGCCGAAGATCGAACTGAAGCTCCGCGTCAACGGCGAGGCGACCGTCTTCGACAACGTGTTTTTCGACTCTGCCACCTTCTGGAAAGTTGACGCTCTACTGAAGAGTGTCGGCAAGCATCCCGGCGAGGGCGAGATCATCGAAATCGATGCTTTCGACCTGTGCGGAGAGAAGGGCACCGTCCGCATCAAGACGGGCAAGACGCAGGGCGGACAGCCAAAGAACGAGGTGGATTCCTACACCTGGGACAAGGACGCCTAACCACCTCAACCCATCTTCACACGCCGCCGGAGCAAGCTCCGCGTAATGGCAAGCCAACCGAACATTCGGCGGCGTGTGGACCATCATGCTTATGAGCCTTCCCAAAGATTACTTTATCCTGCTCGACAGCAGGGACTATCCCAAGAGCAGCAAGCCACCGATTGCTGGCGCTCAGCGCGTCGGCTTTGAGTGGTATGTCTTTGCCGATCCTGATGCGCTCAGCCGCATGGTGAATGATGGTGTCTTTGGACGGCAAGAAATTCCATCCTGCTCGGATTGCGAATCAAAGGACAGTGAAATCTCTTCTCTCGAAGACAGTCTTGCTTCTGCCGAAGACGATCTAAGCAATGCCAACAAGACCATTGCCCGACTTGAGCGTGAAATGGCCGAATTGCAGAAAGGAAAGGCGTCATGACTGAGATCTACCTCGGCATCGACAATGGCATCTCTGGTGGACTGGCCGCTCTCTCTGCGACACCTGGCGCTGGCATCATTGGCATGTCACCCATGATCATTCAGAAGACGCGGAAGGGTAATGAAATCGACATCCAGCAGGTATGGTCGTGGATTCTCCGCACCGTGCCGACTCTCGGCGTTGTCACTGTCATCATCGAGGAACCGGGCGGCAGCAAGTCAGCGTGCGCCGCTGCGTCCATGGCGGCATCCTTCGCGGCCCTGCGCACCATGTGTGAGTTGAAGGGTGTGCGCTACATTCGTGTCACTCCTCAGAAGTGGCAAAAGGCCATGCTCAACTGTGAGACTGGCCAGACAAAGCCAGCGGCTCTGACGCTCGTTCGCTCCCTGTGGCCTGGGGAAACCTGGCTACCAACGGAGCGTTGCAAGAAACCTGACGAAGGCATGATCGACGCGGCATTGATTGCTGAATACGCGCGGAGGGAGAAGCTATGAAAACTAAGATCAGGGATGAATTTCCCATCACTATTCCAAGCCTTGTTGAGCAGTCGGGCTATCACCCTGAACTCGTCAAGAAGCTGATGCCAGCGGCAGACCATTGGAGCGGCACGACTCCGCGCTGGCGAGCAATTCGCCAGCTACCTGGATGGTGCTCGGTGCTTATCCTGCCCCTGCGTGAAAAGATGCCGGTCGTCAAAGCTATGGCTGAGCTGGCACCCGCTGACCTGCCGTCTGTGATTGTGTGGCTCTCCGACATGGAGACTGCCAATCAAATTCTCCAAAGTTACGTTCGTAATTATTGGTCAATCAAAGTCGGTGGCGAACGTGATTGGATCAGGAACAAAGCCAAGGAATTGGGGGGGGGGTATTAACTGAATGACTCTTTTCGCGCCATCGCCTATGCAGTCCATGCCGCTGCGTCAGTATCAGCTTGAGGCCAAAGACCAGACCATCGTTGGCTTTGAGGAAGCATCGAAGCAGCTCGTCGTCATTCCCACCGGCGGCGGCAAAACCATTCTGTTTGCGCATCTGGCACAGCACTATCAGCCGGGCCGGACTTTGATCCTTGCGCACCGGGAAGAGCTGCTGACGCAGGCTGTGGAGAAAATCCAGGCGGCAACGGGCCTATGGGCCGAAGTCGAGAAGGCAGAACGCCGCGCCAGCTACGACGCGCCCGTGGTGGTGGCCAGTGTGCAGACACTCGCGCGCCGTGCAGACCGCTGGGCCAAAGATCACTTTGACCTGGTCGTGGTGGATGAGGCGCATCATTGCCTCGCTGAGAGCTATCTAAACGTGCTCTCTCACTTTGACAGCCATGCCAAGGTGTTGGGAGTGACAGCTACGCCAGACCGGGGCGACAAAAAGAACCTCGGGAAGTATTTTGAACGCGTCGCCTACGAGGTCACATTGAACCGGCTCATTAAGGACGGCTTTCTTTCGCCCATCGTGGTGAAGATGCTGCCGGTTAAAATTGACCTGAACAGCGTCAAGACTGTTGCGGGTGATTATGCCGCTGATGATCTGGCACGCGAGATTGAGCCATGGCTTGAGCGTGTGGCCCTGGAAATGGGACACGAATGCTGGGACCGGAAAAGCATTATCTTCCTGCCGCTGGTTAAGACGGCGGAGCGCATGACGGCCATTCTGAATCGGCATGGCATCGAGGCGCGCTCGGTGTCTGGTTACGACGACAACCGCGCCGAGACTTTGGAGTGGTTCAAGAAATCGGGGCCGGGTTCGGCGCTGTGCAATTCCATGCTGCTGACTGAGGGATTCGACCAGCCAGACGTTGACTGCATTGTAAACCTGCGGCCAACGAAGGTGCGCGCTCTTTATGCGCAGATGGTCGGGCGAGGGACGCGGCTGGCTAAAGGCAAATCAAACTGCCTGCTGCTCGATTTCCTGTGGCAGTCCGAAAAACTCTCGCTCGTATCAGCGGCCAACCTGTTTACCACGAATGCCGAGACGGTGAAGGATGTCGAAGAGCGCATCTTTCAGGCCGTGGAACAGGCGGGCGGGGGTGAGATGGATGTTATGGCCTGCTGCGATGAAGTCGAATCCCAGCGCTTCCGCAAGGTCAAGGAGGCGCTAGCGAAGAATAAGAAGCGGCCACCGGGCACACATGATGCCATCGAAATGTGCATGTCCATCGGGGCTGGTGACTTGATGCAGTATGAGCCCATGAGCGACAAGGAGATGCTTCCAGCGACTGACAAGCAGCTAGCCACGCTCGAAAAACTAGGATTCGACCCGAACTCGATTACCTGCCGGGGGCACGCTGCGGCGATTATGGACCGGCTCACGGTGCGACGCATGGAGGGCATGGCAACGCCAAAACAGGTGCGTCTCATGGAACGATTCGGCCACCCAGGCGCTGGCATGGTGACATTTGAGCAGGCTAAGGAATGGCTCGATATTGAGCTTAGTGCCAGAAAGGGGACGCGGTGAATGATCACCTACGCCAACCTTCCGCAGAGCGTCGCCGCATGGCTTCTGTCTCATCCGGGCCAGCGTATGAGGATCAACATCAAGCAGTTCAGATCCTGCGGCATTCGTGAGTTTCACGAGTTCGAGGCGTGGATGGAAAAGCATGGCCTTCAATCCAGAGCCATCGGGGCTGACTTCCTCATCTGGCATGGCGAGCTTCCAACTCCTGCGCCTGATTTCATCCCACCTCCAGGAACACCCATAGACAAGCTTCATCCCGGCAACCGCTTTCGCGTGATGTTCGGTCAACCTTTGCTCCCAGAGAATCCTACCGATGGCCATCCAATTTCAGGCATCCAGCCCTAAACCACTCGTCGAGGCATGGCCGGACGCTGCGCGGCCGCTGCCGCCCTTTGTGCGCGACTACATCGAGCGCGGAGCCCCTGAGGGCACGCGTAATGATACTATTTTCAAGGCTGCTCAGCAGTTCATGGCCTGCGGGTATTCGCAGGTCGAAGCGGAGGCCTACATCGTGCGCCGTGCCATTGCAGACGGCACGAGCGATGGGGAGGCGCGCCAAGCCATCAAATCGGCGTTCAAAAGCACGGCGGTAACGGAGCCAATTACCCTGGCCGCTGGCTCGAAAAATGGTGCCACAGCCTCAAAAAAGCAGGAATCCGACACCATGCGGGCGCTGCGGGCCGCCTTCCTGCCGGGGGAGTCCATCGCCATCGTGGAGAGCCGGGAGAATGACGCGGGCGAGTGGAAGCCATCCGTTGCCACGATCAAGACGTTGGAGCAGTGGGGTGCGTGGCTGGCCAAGATGGGTAGCATTGACAAGCTGTTCAGCGGCACGGCCGGCGGAGCGTTCATCGGCATCAACCCGGTCAAGGGAGGGGCGCAGGTGCGCAGCAATGACAACGTGGCAGCCTTCCGTCATGTGCTGGTGGAGTGGGACGATAAAGGCATGTCTCTGGCTGAACAGGCGTCCAAGATCGAGGCCAGCGGGCTGCCGGTGTCTGTGATGCTCACCAGTGGCGGTAAGTCGGTGCATGCTTGGGTGCGCGTGGATGCCAAGGACGCGGAGGAATGGAAGGCGCGGCGTGATTTCCTCTTTGAGCAGTTCCAGTGCGACCCGAAGAACAAGGATTTGGCCCGCGTTTCCCGCTGCCCGGGTGCCATGCGGGGTGACAAGGAACAGAAGGTGCTGGCTGTGGGCCTCGGTCCCAAGACCTGGGCGGAGTGGGAGCAGCGCAACGAATGGGTGCCGGAATCCTTTGGTGTCTTCGATCTTGTCGAGCGCGGGCCCGAACCGCCGCCCGAGGTGATTAAGGGTGTTCTTCGCCGCGGCTGTGTGATGCAGATTTCCTCGGGCCCTAAAATGCGCAAGAGTTACCTTCTCATTGATCTGGCCTTTTCGGTTCAGGCTGGCATACCCTGGCTGGGCCTCGAAACCAATCCAGGCCCGGTGTTTTACCTTGATGCCGAGAATCAGGCGGCATTGATCCGTGAGCGATTGCCCAAGGTGGCAGCGGCGCGTGGGGTGAAGCTGTCGCCCGCCATCAATAGCCGCTTTGTCATTTGTCCCCTGCGGTGGAAGCTCAAGGGAAAGAGCCTCCCCGACATCGTGCAGGGCGTGACGCGTGCCATGCGGGCTATGCCTGTGCCGCCCGTTCTGGCCATTCTGGAGCCTCTCTACCTACTCCTACGCGGTGCCAAAGAGAAAGAGGCTGAAGAAGTCACCCAAGCCCTGGAAGAACTGGACGAGCTTTGCCGGGAGGTCGGTTGTGCCATCGCCTTTGTTCACCACTTCAGCAAGGGTAGCCAGACCGGCAAGGCATCCATGGACCGCGCGAGCGGTTCTGGCGCGCTTTCCCGCTTCCCTGACGCCATTGTGACCTTGACTCCGCCCGACGAGCCAAAGAGCGACAAACAGGCCAAGCCGGACTGGCAGGCCACCGTGGGCATGGATCTCCGCTGGTTCCCGCCGGTGACAGAGTTCAAAGTCTGGTGGAAGGGCGACCACTACGAGGCCAGCCCGAAGACGACGTATGTGGTCAAAGCACACCGCCCCGGCTCCTACGCTGACAAATACGGGGCCATACTTGCCACTATGCCCAAGCTCAAGCGTCACCGCGACGACGTGTCACAGTGCGATGTCACGGCCTGGTGTGCGTCCGCATTTAAACTGGAACTGAAGGAGGCTAGAAACGCATTCGAGTCTCTTCGAGGTGCGGAATACAATTTTGTTCGCAGCCTGGGAGATGGCCTGTGGATCGGTGCCAGCGTGCCAGATGATACCGACGACACAGCCCCATTTTAACCATGAAATCCCCGCTCTGTCCCCGCTCTGTCCCCATCATCCTCACTAGGAGAGTATTCTCTGTCCCCGCTCTGTCCCCGGTCACATTTTCTCTGTCCCCACATCGCGGGGGAATGTCCCCATAGTCTGGGGGGAATGTCCCCGCTCTGTCCCAACGCGCGCGCGTATTTTTATAAATAAAAATAGGTCTAATTCATTAAATTATTAGACCGAGCCTATTTGGCTTTTTGCCTTTGACCACGATTTGACTTTCCCACCATCCACCCCATGATCCTGCACACTTCCTCGCCTACAACGCCTCACCATGGGCCACTGAGGGCAAGGACTCCCACAACGCCCGCCGAGGCCACTGAGGGAGACGGAGAGCTCTACAACGCCTCACCATGGGCCACTGAGGAGCACAAACCGTAAAGGCAGGTTCACCATGTCACCACCATCACGAACCATGAACATCATTGCCAAGGCGCATCGTTACATCAAAAAAACAGGCTCCATTTCTGGCGCAGCTATCAAGCTGGGAATGCCTCGGTCTTCCCTTCGTAGGCTCATTGAAAAGCCTGCTTTAAGCGTAAAGAAATTCAAACCCATCAAAGAATTTAAATCCCTCGAAAGCGAGGCATGGAGGTCATCGGTATGACCGCTATAGCCAAAGCTAAGCGTGAATACATTAAAACGGGTTCATTTTCGGTTTCATCCGCTAAAACTGGAATCAATCGTAACACGTTGAAAACGTGGGCTAGACGTTACGGATGGTTTCAAAAAGGATTGAAAGAAGTGAAACCAGAAGTGAAACCAAAAGGCCAGTGGATGCAGTCGCTTCACCACGATTGCGCTCACTACGTGACCAACGGCCTGCCTGCCTGCCATGGCTCTCCCACGGGGGCTAAACTGATTCCAGGCATGCAGTGGATGCCTCACACGGGCCTGCGTCAATGCCGCCAGTGCATGTCTCACGCGACTTGACTTCAGCAGCGGTGATTCCCCTTCGTGAGACATGCCAGCCCTGAAGAATCCAAAGCACGAAGCATTTGCACAGGCCTACGCGGTCGGGCGCAATGCGTCGAAGGCCTGGAGAACAGCGGGTGGCAAAGGCAACAAGCCAAACGTCCAGGGCAGCAAATGGGTAGCAAAGCCAGCCATCAAGGCTCGCATCGAAGAGCTGCGGCTCTTGGCTGATAAACTGGGCGAGGATAAAACCGTGCTCACGATTTTGGAGAGTCGTCAATTTCTCGCGCGTGTTGTGCGAACCCCCCTCGGTGAAATCACGAAGGATAGCGACTTGTGCCAAGAGTGGGGAATCACGGAAGGCGAGGCATCTCGCAGTGAACGAATCAAGATGCCATCCAAGCTGGAGGCCATCAAACTTGACCGTGAGCTTGCCCCGGAGAACGACAGCAAAGGCTTTGAAATCATCATTCGGAAGCTGTGATCGTAGAGCTACCCCATCGCTATGACCCTCGGAGCTACCAGCTCAAGGCTTGGCGTGCCATGGACGAAAAGAAGCGCGCCTTGCTCGTGTGGCATCGGCGAGGCGGGAAGGACAAGCTCTGCTTCAACAAGCTCATTTGCCGGGCGGCTGAGACGCCTGCGAACTATGCTTATTATTTCCCCACAGCAGCCCTCGGAAAGAAGGCTCTCTGGTTGAATGTGGATGTGACGAACGGGATGAAGGTCATTGACCACGTGCCAAAGAATCTGCTGAAGCGTCCACCCAATCAGACAGACATGCGGGTTGAACTGGTGAACGATTCAACGATTCAAATTCTTGGCACTGACAACCTGGACGTGGTCGGGGGAAACTACTTCGGCACGGTGTTCAGCGAGTATCAGAATCAGAACCCGTTGGCCTGGGACTACACGCGTCCCATCCTCGCGGAGAACGGCGGATTCGCGTGGTTCAACGGGACCCCGCGCGGAGAGAATCATTTCTACGACATGCTCAAGGTGAACCGCACGAATGAGGCATGGTTTACGCAAGTGCTGGGTGTCGATGACACGCACGCCATTGCTGCGTCTGACATTGAGGCTGAGCGACGGTCGGGCATGTCTGAGGCCATGATTCGTCAGGAATTTTTCTGCGACTTCAGCATTGCCAACGAAAACGCCATCTATGGCCGCTGGATGAATGACGCGTTGAAGGAGCTGCGCATCGGTGAGTTTCCCGTCGATGGCCGGTCACCTGTGCATACCTTCTGGGATTTGGGAGGGCCACGCAACACGGTGGTCTGGTATGGCCAGCGGCTGCCCTTTGGCCGGTTCCGCTGGATCGACTGCGACTACGGCCTTGATTTGACCTTGCCCGAGCGATTCGCCCACATGCAGGCCAAAGGCTACAGCTATGGCAAGCACTACCTGCCACACGATGCACGCCAGACCAGCCGGACGGGCTTCACCTTTGAGCAGGATGCGCTCAACGTGGGGTTCAAGAACATCGTCGTTGTGCCTCCGATCCAAGACGTGTGGCAGGGTATAGACTACGTGCGCACGCAGTTCCCGAGCTTCGAGTTCAGGCTTCCTGCGTGTGAGATGGGAGTCAAAGGCATGAAGGCCTACGAATCCGCGTCTGACACATCAAGCGGCATCGTGCGGAACGTGCCTCTACACACATGGGCGAGCCACATAGCCGATGGCATCCGCACCATGGCCGAAGCTGACGCCATGGGACTGGTGGATAAAGCTTTCACCTCGACGGAAGCTCCGAAGGTGGTGATTCGGCCCGTGATGGGTATGCACGGCCTGGGCGGCGGCTCGCTCGGCAGTCCAGTTCCACGGCCACAAATGGGGATGCGCGGATGAGTCCTTTCGAGCAAGCTGCAGCTGTCTATGACCGCGAGCCTTGCGCCCGCGCCTTCGAGGCTGATTTGCTGCTGCACTTCCAACACGGCTACGTAGTCAGCACTCTGGAGGCCTTCGCGATGGTCCGGCGGGTGCGGCATGACTGGCCTGATGAGCGACTGCAGCAGCCTTGGGAAACCGATCCTGAGGGCGATTGCTGGTTTGTTTGGCTGCTCGCCGGTGACATGGCGCTGACAACTCGCTGGCTGCCCTGCGAGCTTCCCTGGCTTGGCTACGAGCGCAACAACCGGGTGATTGTGCGGAAGGTGGACAAGCTGATTTCACTTGCAACGCGCTGAGTTGATTCACCCTGTCGGGGTCGAATGAAACACTTCGACGCTTCCCCCTTTCCCGATGGGCCTTGCCCTGACTGCTTCGATTCACGTGGGCGCATGGTCCGATGGTGTAAGGGCGGAGATGGCGGGGCATCTGCCATGGCTCAAGCCAGCATGCAACAGTCTGCGCAGATCGCTGCCACTAACATGGCGAACCTGCGACAGCAGCAGCGCATGGCGGCAAATGCTCCGACTCAAGATCCTTTGCAGCCAGCCAGCCCACCACAGACAGCCAATCCTGACACGGTGACAGCCGCAGCGAATCAAAAGCGCCAGATGCTCAAGCGCTTTGGATTCAACGCCACGGTGAGCAATCCTCTGGGTGGCAGTTCTACGCTGGGAGGTGCATCGTGAAGATTCTTGCCACCATCGAGCGCATTCCAGTTGTCCTGAATGACGACGGCTCTGTGAGATATTCAACGCGCTGGTTCCGCGTGGATGGTGACGGTGACCCAACGAACCATTACCACGATCCGTGCTGGCAGGCGGAGACATCACTTCTCGGCCCCGATGGAAAGCCCATCGATGCCATGCAGGTTCCTTACATCGTAGCGAATCCAATCATTGCCCAGATGGTTCCCGGTGTCGTGCTGGGCTGCATTGGGCAAGCCACCTATCGCGGGCGCACCGTGCAAGCCGTGCTCGGCGACATCGGGCCACGGCGCAAGATCGGTGAGGGAAGCATCGCGTTGGCGCGTGCTCTCGGTATGCTCGAATCCCCCATCAATGGAGGCGTGGATAATCAGGCGGTGGATTGGGCATGGTTCCCTGGCCGTCCAGCCACGATCAACGGCGTAACCTACGCACTCAAGCCTCTCTGATGGACTCTTCACCATCGGCACTCATCAAGCTGAATCAGGACCTGCGGAACCACGCGGCCCCCATGCAAATGCTGTGGCAGGAGGTTGGACGTATGTGCCTGACTCGAAAGGTTCAGAGTCTCATTAACGCCTACAACAAGGCCAGCACAACTACGGAGCTTTGGCAGCCTGACACTCGGCTACTGAACTCTCGGGCCGTCCAAGCAAACGAGATCCTTTCAGCTGGAATCATGTCGGCCATCATGCCGAGTGACCAACGGTGGTTCAGCTTCAAACCTGCTCCATCTCAGCGAGGGAATGATGCGCTAGAAGAATGGCTTGAGGCATGCACTGAGATTGCGCTGCTTGAAATGTTCGTGGCTGGCTTCTACCCTCGTGTGCATGAGTCCATGGAGGACCGTTGCACGTTCGGAACGAATATTCTGCACGTTGACAGTGGCGTGAAGAATGCGCTCCGCTTTCGCTCGTGGGATGCTGGCACCTATGTCATTGCCGAGAACGATGATGGCGAATGCGACATCATCTTTCGCGAGCGCGAATGGACAGCGCGGCAGGCTCAACAGGAATTTGACCAACTGCCGCCTGTCGTTCAGCAGCAACTCACCAACAACAAGCTGGATGAAAAGACCAAATACATTCACTGCATCTTTCCGCGTGACTTGAAGGCGGTGGATGATAACGCCGGTCCAAAGGGCAAGGCGTTTTCCTCGATTTACATCCACGAGCCAACGCAGATGATCGTGAAGGAGTCGGGTTACGACGAGCTTCCTTCGTTCGCTTCGCGCTATCGCAAATGGAGCGAGGCGAGCGCCTACGGCGTGAGTCCGGCCATGATCGCGCTGGCGGAGATTCGCGGGGTGAACTACCTCGAAATGCTAATGTCCACCTTGGCCGAGGTCACCGTGAATCCGCGCATGATCCTGCCACAGGGATTCCAGGGCGTGCCCGACCTGCGAGCTGGTGGAATCACCTTCGGCGGCCTGACTCGTGATACCTTCCCTCAAGAGTGGATGACGGGGGGTAGGTTTGATATCGGACTCAATCTCATGGAGCGAAAAGAGCGCGCTATCGACGAAGCCTTTCACCGTCCGCTGTTCGACCAGTTCAGCCAGATGGACCGCGAGATTACGGCCACCGAGGTTCGCGCGCGGCAGGCCGAGAAGGTGGCCCGTTTCTCTCCGGCGTTCACGTCGCTTACGGTCGAGTTCATCAATCCAATCATGGAGCGAGTTTTTATGCTGCTCTACCGCGCTGGGAAGTTTCCGCAGCCGCCACAGGAAGCGTTCATGCAGGATGCTCTGGGCAGGCCCATGCTGCTGTTCCCGAGCATCGTGCAGACGAATCGCATGGCGCAGAGTATGGCGCTCGCCCGGCAGTCTGAGTTCGCATCCATCTTCCAACTGCTGTCACCTCTGCAGCAGATGGGCAGTCCAGTCCTCGACAATCTGGACGAAGAGCAGATGACCCGTGATATGATCCGTGACGCGGCGCTGCCGACTCGTGACCTGGACAGCGTGAAGGCCTTGCGCGATGCACGCGCCCAAGCACAGCAGGCACAGCAGCAGATGGAGATGGCGCAGGCTGCCATGAAGTCAGGACCTGCCATGGACATGGCACAGCAAGCCTTGGGAGGTGGCCAGCAGCAAGCCGCATGACCGCCTTCGAACAACTCGTTGCACCTACGAAAGCGGCTCAAGCCGAGTTCGCGCAAGACTGCCTTGAATGCTTCACGTCTGGCGCTGGCAAGCGGGTGCTCTCGGCGCTCGTGGCTGCCGCGCATCCCCTTTGTCACATTCCCGGCATGACTGACCACCAGCACGGCAGAGCCGAGGTCGTCGCAACCCTTTGGAGGTTTGGGGCAAACACGCCTCAGCTTCCACCACCAGAGCAAACACCACCAACATCATGAAAATCGAAATCAACAACGGCGTCGTCACCAATGACGGCGAAGAACTCGGCATCATCCAAGACGGGACGTGTCATCTCACCATGCAGTGCGCGCCGATCATCAAGGGCGAGATTCGCAAGGTTGCTGGCAATCTTGAACTGAAGTTCCTCGTCGGGGAAGCGCCGGACACCGAGGATGCAACGAGCGCAACCGCTAGCATCGAAGGCAGCAATGGTCCGGGACCTGGACCTCAAGGCGCACCGCCACCAGTCGCCAGCACGCCAGCCGATCCGATGCCCGCACGCGACCCGCTGAAGGGCGACAAGTGCCCGAACCTCATCGCGTGGAAAGCTCGTCAGAAAGGGGGCAAGTAATCCATGAAGATGTTTCCTCTATTCCTCATGGAAGGTGAAGGTGGTCAAGGTGGCTCTGGCGGAGGCGGCGGCACAGGTGGTTTCACGCCATCCTTTGACGGCGCGCTGAAGCCTGACGGCTCTTTTTCCGAAGGCTGGCACCAAAAGGCTTTTGGCGCGGACTACAACGGCCCCCTCTCCACAGCCAAGACGTTCGGCGACGTGGACAAAATGCTGCGCGACAGCATGGCGGCTGCGCGCGCAAAGACTGACGGGATGATCAAGGTTCCTGGCGCTGATGCAAAGCCGGATGAAATCGCGGCATATCGCAACGCCATTGGCGTCCCTGAGAAGCCCGATGAATACGGCCACGCTCTGCCCGAAGGCATCAAGGAAGAGCAGTTGAACAAGGAGCAGCTCACCGCGTGGAAGGGCAAACTGCATGCTGCAGGCATCCCGAAGGCGAGTGCAGAGACCATCATCAATGAGTATCTGAAGGAGCAAGCTGCGACCATCAAGGCCACCAACGAGCAATTCACGAAAGGCCTTGAACTGGAGAAGCAGGAACTCGCCAAGCGGTTTCCAGAAATCGACAAGACCGTTGCGGCCGTCAAGGCACTGGCGAACAAGCCGGGCGTTCCTGACTCGCTCAAGAAGGCGATTGCAGCGGGTGCATTCGATCCGACCAACACGGCAGCATTCTGGGGCGCTGACGCTCTCGATGCGCTGTCATGGGCTGCCAAGGTGGCCGGTGAGGACGGCACGAAGGGCGGTGGTGGTGGAAGCACTGGAATGACCATTGCTGAAGCCAAGACCATCATGAATGACAAGTCCCATCCGCTTCACGAGAAATACCAAAAGGGCGACAAAGAGGTGACCGCCAAAATATCAGCGGCCTACGCAGCCGGAATTTAAAGATTCCAAAAATAGCGTTTGCAAAGCGGTGGGGTGATTCCCACCGCTTTGTTTGTTAAGGCGAGCCTCGCAAGAGCCTACTCGCACAGCCGCTACGCTCCCGGCCCTCTCAGAGGCTTACCGCTCCCGCGCAGTGAATCAGCAAATCGGCCCCGCCATCAGCGCGGCCAAATCTCATTCACACCATGTCTTTTGGCACTCTCTTTCAAATCCCGGAACATACCCGACGGCAGTTCCAGGATTCCTTCACCGCTGCGATTCAGCAGCAGGAATCCAAGTTCAAACCGGTCATGAACATTGACCCGGAGTGGACGGCAAAACAATACGTTAAGCGCATGCGCGACACGATCTCGTGGCGCGTCAACAACACTCGCTTCGGTGCAACGAACGCGGAAGAATTCGAGGCGGGTTTCCGCTCCGGATTCTGGAGCGCCATCGAGGCCACTCCGAAGAAGTTCGACCGCATCGACCAGAAGCTTCTTGATTCCATCCCTCTGCCCACCGGCCCGGTGATCGAGGACATGATGATGGGTCACGAGCGCATCGTTGACGACCTCTTCATTGCCGCCTCGACCGCTGACGCCCTCGGTGGTGCAGAGCCCTACATCACGCCGCAGTCTTTCCCTTCGGGTCAGGCCATCGACGTGGGTTACATCAAGCCCCTCGTCGCCATCGGTGCCAATCAGGGACTTACCCCGTGGAAGGTGCTCGAAGCTCGCCGCCGGTTCAAAGCTGCGTTCATCGACTTCGACCGCGAGGACATGGTTCTCGCCATCTCCAGCGAGGAAGAAACGCAGCTTATTCTGTCCGCTGAAGCCGCGCCTAACAACGCATGGGCCAAGGTCACCCTCGAATGGTTTAAGAGTCGACTCGAAGGCAACATGGACGCGAAGCTGATGGGCTTCCGCGTCGTGTCCAGCGAACGTCTCTACCAAGATCCGAACACCGGCATTCGCACCTGCGTTGCTTTCGCCAAGCGCGCCTTCTGTGTCTCTCCTGTGCAGGGCATCGAAACCCACATCGACGTGCTGCCAACGCAGCGTCACTCGATCCAGGTCACGGCATACGCTCAGTTCGGCGCGTTCCGCGTGTTCGACGAGATGGTGATCAAGATTCCTTGCGACCCATCCCCGTAGTCCAATCACGGCCAGCCTCTTAACCGGGGCTGGCCATTCTTCATCCTGACAATCAAACTTTCATCCTTCTACTTTTATGGCCTCCCTCAATTCTGACTTCCAAGCTGCCGTTATTCTTGCGGCTGCTTCCCGCAACTACTCACCCTCTCGCGCACCTCTGGCTGCCACCCGCCGCCGCGCGCGTTTCACCTGGACCGCTGACGCCTCCCGCGCCGATGGCGATACCGTCGTTCTCGGCTCGCTGGCTCTCACAGGCTGCCGCATCATCCCTGAAGAGTGCCGTATTCGTGGCACTGGTACAGGCAATCCTGCGGTCAAATTCACCCTGCAAAAGACGGACTCTACAGGCGCAAATCCGGTGGCGCTTTCAGCCCAGACTGCAGAAGTGACCAGTCCAACAGCTACCACGCAGCTGGCTCTGCCTTCCGCAGGTGGAGACACTGTGGCCCTGGATGAAACAGACCTGCTTAAGTTGGTGCTTAACTACGGCACTGGAACCACGCTCACTCTGGCTGCGACGAACACCTTCGTTGTCGAAGTCGTTTACGACGTGGAATAAGCCGGGCCAAACAATTCGAGTCGCTCTGTGGTTGGTGGTGACTCCTCACACGGCCCGTTCTCAGCAATGAGGGCGGGCCGTCTTTCATTTCAAGATCATGACGAAAACTGAAATCGCCAACATCACGCTAGGCCATCTGGGAACGGCGCTGATTCAGAGCATCGACGAGGTGTCTCCATCGGCTCAACATCTGCGCCGTATGTGGGACTTTGCCCGCGACGGCCTGCTGCGGCAGAAAGATTGGAACTTTGCCATCAACCGGGCCACACTCTCACGCCTTGGTGTCGATCCGCCGTTCGACTGGTCGGCAGCCTATCAACTGCCTGCGGATTACATCCGCTGCCTGGAATGGAACGGCATGGAGGCAGGCACGGGAGAGGACAGGTTCGACATTGAGTCTGGCATGCTGCTCTGCGACGTGGATTCAACCGACACCAGTCCGCGTGCGGAGCTGCGCTACATTCGGCGGGCAGATGACACCTCGATGTGGGATGCGTCATTCGTGGAGGCCTTCACCTTTCGGCTGGCGGCTGCCATCTGTCCGGCCATGACGACCTCTGCCGGCCTGGCTGACCAGATGATGAAGAACGCGGACATGGCGATGCTGAAGGCGTTTGGCCCCGACAACCTCGAAACCCGTCCGCGTGCGGTGCTGGCCACAGAGCACAGCGGCTACATGGATGCTCGGAGGGGCGCTTATAACTGGTGAAGGCGCTCATCAACAGCTTCAACAGCGGTGAGGTGACTCCGCTCATGATTGGCCGGGTGGACCTTCCCAACATGCGTCAGGCATGCGTGGAACTGACGAATTTCGTGCCGCGTGCTTTTGGCGGAGCCTTCCGACGGCCGTCCATGATGCACGTGGGCATGGCCATTGATCCAACGCGGCACTCGCGCATCATTCCCTTTTCCTTCAGCTCTGCGAAAAAGTTCCAGATCGAGCTGGCCAATCTTCAGTTTCGAGTGTTCAACGCGGACACGGGAGCCGTTATCTTTGGACCTGCTGCAGCACCGTGGTCTGACGTTCAAATTGACGCAGTGCAGCTCGTTCAGGTCAATGACGTCATGTGGATGGTTCACCCCGAGGTGCAAGAGCGAGAGCTGACGCATGTCGCCGACAACAACTGGACGTTGAATCCCATTCCGTGGGGTGTGAATGCGAACTCGTTCCCGCCGATGCGTGACGAGAACGTTGGGGCAACGCAGGTGCAGTTGGCTGCAACCAGTGGTTCTGGCGTGATCATGACCTCTGACGCCGATCTGTTTCAGTCGGCTCACGTCGGAAGCTTCTGGAAGGTTGGGCACTACCGCGATACGCTCTCGGTCGAATTGGACTGGCAGCCAACGGCGCGGCAGTCGGCGCAGACAGCAGACATTACCCTCACTGACCAGCAATGGCAGGTGAGCACCACAGGACTTTGGGATGGAACGGTATTTGTAGAAAAATGGAATGCCACCGATGGAGCTTATGATGTGCTCAACACGTCACAGAACATCACCGGTTCACAGATTTCTGTCACTGGCACTGACACGGGAAAGGTGCGCCTTCGGGTGCGCGACGTGACGGTTTCTCCTGGATCAACCTGCACGTTTACCATTGGCATCTGGGATGGAACCACGCTCACGTCACCTCTCACCATCACTTTTGCGCCGCCTGCCTATCTTTCCGGCACATCTGACGAATTGAGGATAACGGGGCGATGGGACTTGGCGACCTATGGCCGCTGGGCGGGCGACATGTATCTCGAAGCGCAGAACGCCGCTGGCACCTGGGACATCATTCGCAACTGGACCGGTCAGATGGACAGGAACATATCGGCCTTTGACACGGTGGACACTGAGACGGTTTTCCGCCTTCGCGGAGCCAACGTCTATGCTGCACCGGCGTCCGATGTGGCAGAGCCGAGGTGGGTGTTCGAGGCCACGGACGCTCTCATTTACGGACTCGTCAAAGTGGTTGGCTACTCAGGACCTCGACAGGTGATGGTGGACGTGATCAAGCCGGTGTATTCGACGAATCAAACCACCTGGTGGAGTGAGGGGGCATTCAATGTGGTGCGCGGCTACCCTGCGGCCATCACGCTGCACGAGCAGCGTCTCGTATTTGCGGCCACCTATGCGCAGCCACAAAACATCTGGGGCAGTGTGTCGGGCGACTTCCGCAACTTCACACAAACCGGCCTGGCTGATGGCAGCTACAGCTACCAGATTGGAGCTCAGGAAAGCAATCCCATCGTGTGGATGGCGTCTCAGGACGGCATCATTGTTGGCACCGAGGGCGACGAATGGCTTGTATCTGGAGGCACCACAGGGAATCCCATCACGCCATCGAACGTGTTCACGAAGCGTCAGAGCACCGAGGGCAGCTCTCCCATTCAGGCGCTCATCTGCGGCAGTGTGGTGCTGTTTGTGGACCGCACCGGGTTTCATGTGCGCGAATACGTCTTTGACTGGCAAACTCAGAACTACACCGCCCCTTATGTCACAGAGCTATTCACGCACCGGACGTTGCAGGGCATTCGCAGTTTTTCCGTGGCGCGCACTCCTGACCGCACCATCTGGGCCGTGACGAATGATGGCATGCTGCTGTCATGCGCCTACCGCCGCGATGAAGATGTGATTGCGTGGGCTCACCACGAAACGGATGGAACTGTGGAAAGCGTCTCTGTGGTCTATGGCCTTCCCGCCGGCGGCGATGAGGTCTGGCTGGTGGTGAACCGCAACGGCACGCGGCGCATAGAGCGGCTGCAGTCTGGATTCTGGGCAAACCTGGAACGTGGAAACCCCGTGTTCCATTTGGACGCAGCCGTAGCTCAGACAGGCTCGTTGTCATCTGTGACCGGCCTTGACCACCTGGAAGGCCAAGAGGTGGGCATTGTGGCCGATGGTGCCGAGCTTCCGAACGCCCGCGTGGTCGGGGGAACTGTTGCGGTGCCGGCCGGGACGCAAAGCGCCATGGTCGGGCTGAATTTCACGAGCACCTTGCAGCCGATGCCGTTCGAGGTTCCCTTGCAGGACGGCACCGCGCAAGGGCGAAAGTTCCGCGTGGCCGAGCTGGCACTACTTCTCTACAAGACGCAGGCGGGGACCTATGCGGATTCTCCCACGGGGCAGGCTTTCCCGATCATCATCCGACAGAGCACAGACGATGCAGATGCACCCCCGCCGCCCTATACGGGCCTGAAACGGTTGCAGGCCATGTCTGCCTTCAATGACTCTGTGAGCGTGATCCTCGAAACTTCCTCGGCTATGCCCTTGAACATTCTGAGTTTGATTCCCACGCTCCAGGTGTATGGCAGTTGAACCACTCGCTCCAGCCGCAAAACCACCTCTGTTCCAGGTCCGAATCTACGGCGAACGGCTGGGGGATTATCAGCTCGTGGATGGCTGGTGGTTTGAGCGCCACAATGAGCACCTGCACGAGGGATTGCTGCCACCGCTAGGGATCATCGTTGAGTGTGATGGAGCGCCGGTAGCGGCGCTGTGGTGCTATGAGTCCTACGGTATCGGCGTCTGCCACTTGGAAAACCCTGTTACTCGGCCCGGCCTGTCTTTTGCGGAAGCTCGGCGGGCGATGGGCTGGGCCATCGAAGCGTGTGTGACCTGCGCCAAAGCTCATGGTGATTTCACGTTCTTCAAAGCGTGGCCTCAGACGGATGCGATGATTCGCGTGCTGCGGTCCTTCGGGTTTCAAATCTGCACGCCGGATGGGCGCGGCCTCTACCTCATTCGCGAATAGTTATGCAAGCACTCGGAATCATTGGGCCTATTCTCCAAGCCTTCGGGGCTGGCAGTTCGTTTTTTGGCGGCAACGACGAAGCCAAAATGCAGATGAACATGGCGAATCTGAATTTTCAGATGAACGCCCAGAACATCCAGGAGCAGCAGCAGGCTTCGACGATGCAGAGTGCCATCAACCAGCAGATCGCTGCGAATGAAAAGGCCGCGCTGGAACGAAATGCGAACGTGCTGGAGCAGCAGGCGGGCGCGGTCACTGCAGCAGGGCAGCAGAACGCTTTGCGCACTCGTCAGGACTACGAGGCTATGATTGCCTCACAGCGCGCTCAGATTGCCAAGAGCGGCGTGGCAGACACCACGGGTTCACCGCTGCAACTGCTGGCAGCTAGCGCGGCCAATGAGCAGCGGGCGGTGGATGAGAATCTTTTCCAGACCGAGGGCCAGCGGCGCGGGCTGTTCACCGAGGCTGGCAATCAGCGCACGGACGCCTACAACGTCGGCATCGACATCTTGAATTCTCAGGCGGACGCAGGAGCGGCAAAACTGCGCGCGCAGAATGCCATGACGCAATCGAGCCTCGATCTCGCACAAGCGCAGAACAATTACTCCGCACAGAAGCGTGCGCAGTTCTCACAGCTACTCAGCAGCTTGGGCGGTGCCGCCAGTCAATCCTCGCAAAACAACGCCATGTATTCAGCGTCTCCGGGTAATTCAGGCATGAGATATTCAACCCTTTATTGACCATGGACTCAGTTCTAGACCAACCCTCGATCAAGACGCAAGGCCCTGGAAATCTAGTGCTGCAAGGTGCACGCGGTTTTCGTGTGGCACCGCTGAATTATGGCGGTGCTCCGCAGTTGAACCCGCGTGGCTTTGTGACTGGCTGGAAGCAGGTGGGCGAGAATATGCAGGAACTCGGCGGTGCGCTGGGACAAATCGGCGCTCAGTATCAGCATGCGAAGAATGTTCAGCACATCGCGGATGCTGAGATTTCGATGGATCAAGCCACGAATGACATTCACGCGAAACTCGCCAGCGATGGCATTAGAGATAAACCTGACGCGTGGGTTCCTGCCGTTCAGCAGCATGTGAATCAGGTCGGTCAGCAGCTTCTCAGCAACAAGGATCTTTCGCCGCTCGCAAAGCAGCAGATTGAGATGCGACTGCTGAAGTGGGGAACGCAGCTCAAGGGGCAGACAAACATTGCGAGGATCAGCAGGCAGTTTGATCTGACAAGCCAGAGCCTGAATGCTGGCTACATAGACGCCTTGAACAACCGGCAGTATGACAAGGCTGCTGAAGCAGTGGCAGCATTGAAGCCATACATGGCCGAAGACGCATTGAAGGCCAAAGAAATGGTCATTCAAGAAAAGCGCAAAGAGGATGGCTTGACTGATTTTACCACGATGCGCAACACGGCTCTGAACAATCGCAACATTGAAGGGGCAAGACAGTCTGTAGCATGGGCCAAAGAAAATGGCTTTCTCGATGACAAGCAAGCGCAGTATCAATACAGCCAAATAGATGCCACCCATGCCGTCAATCAGCAGAAGGATGAGTTTCAGGCCGTCGCCATCCATGATCCGCAAAAGGCCCTGGCTGATTTGAATGATCCCAACAAGTTTCATCTCATTTCTCCCGGTGACAGGGCGCAAATGGAGGTTATTGCCAAGAGCAACCTAGCAACCCAAAGCTCTGATGCTTGGCATGATCTGAAAACGCGCATTGATCTTGGGCAGGTGAAAAAGGATGAATCTTTCGATGCCATCAAAGAGCTTGACCCTCTGACTCGTGATGTGGTGCGTCTCTACAATCGCACTTACCACGACAAGGCTTCGATGAATTCACCTTCAGAATATGAGGCGGCTATCAGCGCCATCGACAACGCGCAAGACGATGGTTCTGGATTGGTGAAGGCTCAACTTGGCGCCGGCATTGAATCGCGCTTCAACGGTGCTTTTGCGGCCGGTCTGAATAAGCGACTGGAAGACAAGTTCAACGATCCTTCCAAATCCGAGATACTGAAGGAACCGCTCGCTCAACTGAACCGTTGGGCCTTTGATGAAAAGCGCCTGGGTGAATATCAAAAGCCAGAGGTCGGCCCTGATGGCAATCCCGTTGTCACTGAGAAGACGATCAAGACCGCCGTGCCAGATATGACCAGTGGTTTCCTCTGGTGGCGCAAACTGCCATGGATGGGCGGTCCGGTTCCAACTGGCACGTCCACGGTCAAAGAGCAGGATGAAAAGCAGGTCAAGCCAGTCATGCAGGATGACCCGGCCAAGCGAGACAAGATCGCCGCTCAGGTTGGCAACATTCGCATGACGCTCGAAAAGGAGGCATCGGCAGGAAAATTTGCCACTCCCGAAGATGCCATGAAGCGCATGGCTGATCTTGCGAAAATTCCCCTTACTGCTCAAGCCGCAAATGAAGCAGTGAGCGTCGGCCCATCAATGACAGCCATGCCATCTGTGAACGGGCTCAAAGGCGCTCCGCTTCCTGTGTCTCTTCTGCCACCCATCGAAGACGTTATCAAAAAGTATGCCCCGAATCCTGGAAAATGACGCCGCCTCGGTAGTCCAAAACATCGGCTCTTTGCCAGAAGATCAACGTCCAGAGGCGCTTGATATTCTGAAGCGCTACAAGCAGCAGCAGGATGACCTGGGCGAGCCTCAATGGCCATCGCAAGTCCAAGCCTCTCAAGATACGCAAGACCGTCTTCGCGGCATGTTCAAGGAACTCAAATCGGTAGATGCGGTTGCTCCATCTCTCGCTGGTGTTCTGCCATTTTCACAGAACCCAGATGCCGACCGTGCACGGGTTGCGAACACCGCTTATCTGGCCACTCGCTATGGAAAGTCTACTGATGAAATCGGCTCATCTTATGACCTCTATCGTAACGATTATTCACAGCGCTTTTTGCAAGCCCCAACCGGTCTTGATGATCTCGCATTTCACAAAGCAGCAGGTCAGGAAATCCAGCGCGCAGAGCAGTCTGAAACGGCCACTCTTGACGGTGTAAAAGCCGCTTTGCGTGGCGACGACATCATTCCTTCGTTGCAGCAGTGGCAGCAAAAGAACGGCATCGATCGCATGCCAGATTCGACGCAGTTCACCAAGGGCTTTCTCATGGCTCGGCAAAAGTCGGGTGATCAACTTGAATTTGCCGACACACTGCTGAAGCAGATCGAAAGCAATACGGGCCTGACAAAGGGCGATGGCGCGCAACGTCCAGTGCCAGCCGGTCAAGAGCAGGCGGCACAGTTTGAAAGCTCATTGGCAACACTGGCCGCGATGAAGCCGCGCGACCGCAAGCAGGTCTATGCCATCATTGGCGCAAAGGCTGAAGCTGCTGGCTATGATCAAAAAGGATTCTGGGGGCAGATGTTGTCAGAGCTTGGCAAGGGCATGGCACGCATGGGAAGCACGGTCACGACTCAGGCGGGTGTGACTGCTGACGTGATGTCCAAGTTTCCCGAGATGCTGACAAACACAATGAAGCCGGAAGACTTCGCCAGCACAGACGCCAGTATCGCAAAACGTCAGAGCATCGGTGAAATGTATGACGAGGTTGCTAACATCGTTGCCGGTTCTGTTGACCCCGTGAAACCGGTGCTTGGCTGGATGAATGACGGCCTCGAAACTGGACTCATCAAAGGACCTGGCGCTGTGGCTCCGTTCATGATGGCGTCTGCCGCCCTTGGGCCGGTTGGTGCTGGCGCCTTGTTCACCGCCGACTTTGCCGAGCAAAATCGGCGCGACCTGCGCGCGCAAGGAATGGACAACGAGCAGGCTATCAAAATCGGGTATGCCGCTGCTCCATTGCAGGCGGCTGCAGAGTCGCTTTCCAATGCTTTCCAACTTGGCCGGTTCCCTGCCATTCAGCGTGTGCTTGCCAGCTTCACTAAGCCCATTGGTGGAGGTGCTGGACTCGTGGCCAGATACGCACAGAATGCTGTTACATCTTTGGCCACGGAATACACCGAAGAGCAGCTACAAGATAACGTGCTGGTTCCTGCAACGCAGGAGCTTCTAGGGGCGCTGCAAAGCGATGTGCCTTCGGTGGACTGGGGCATGTATAAAAACCGGGCGGTGGAATCCACCCCTGAGCTGTTGGGCGTGCTTGCTCCGATGGCGCTCGTGTTTGGCGGAACGATGACCGCTGCTCAAGCGAACCTTTCCTCTGCGGTGGTGTCGTCGCAGGACATGCTGGAAGCGGCTGGTTATTCGGCAGCACAGGCAAACTCGATCCGTGCCACCGCTCCCGATGCGCAGATTTCCAAGGCCCGTGAGTTGTGGGGCCAGCGAGCCGGGACTCCGCAGAGCATGGAGGAGGCGGCCAAGTCGGTAGCTGAGCGCATGCGACTTCTGCAAACCGACCACGCGGCAGCGCAGCAAGACCTGGAGCAACGCGGCATTCTGCCCCGCATGCTCCGTGCTACGAATGATCAGTGGCGGCTCACCTTCAATGATGGCTCTACGGCTGATTTCAATTCTCACGGCGAGGCCGATGCAGCCCGCTGGCAGTGGGCGAGCGACCAGCTCGGCAAGGTGCATACTTCCGTTCAGCGCACACTGGCGCAAATGGAGAAAAATGCGGATGTCGGGCGCGAGTTCGCCCTGCAGTTCTCTCCTGACGAGCGTCATGTGACGCCGGAAGAGATGGCGTCAAAGGGCATGCAAGACCGCGTGAAGCAGGGCGAGTTACTGGACGAGGTGAAGCCGGAACAGCAGTTCGAGGACGCTTCCGCCATCGGCAAGGCCAGTGGTGACGAGGAAACCGTTCATAAGATCCTTGGTTCATCGGTGAACACGTTTAAGGACGGTATTCTCACCACCATGATGAAGCTCTACAACGGCGCGAATATCACGACTCTGGTTGAAGAGAAGCTAGAAGGCGATGCCAAAGCCATCATGGCCGATCCTGACGGCAAGCAATGGATGCTGGACCATCTACGCGCCTACGAGCAGGCCAGCGGTGACAAGCTGTTTGCACATGAGTCAGACAAGGATGTTACGCCAGAGATGATTGCTGAAGCGTGGTCGCACCTGGGGCAGTCCTATCTCGTGGGCAAGTCCACCGACAAGACGGCATGGCAGGGCAAGTCGGCGCGAGGCATGTTCCGCTACATCCTCAACGCTGGACTGTCTCCGGTGATGAATGCGGAAACGCAGTATTGGCGCGCTGTGGCTCTGCGTGCACAGAAGATCGGAGAACTGCAAAAGGCTGGCAAGCTGGGCAATGACCTGACGGCCACCTTGGAAAATCAGCTCGGCATTGATTCGCAGGCCAAGCATGAAAGCGAGGCCGCGAAAGAAGCAGACGCCATTGCCAACGAGGCGCTTTACGCGGGCTCGAAGTCATATTCCGAAGAGAACCCCGGCCCGAATGGTGAGACGTTCAGCCTGAGAACTCCATTCACTCCGGCGGCATTCGTCACGAAGAAATTCAATGATCGAATCGACCAGTGGGAGAAGACTGGAGATGCTGGCCGTGAGCCAATCAATCTTGGATTCACCCCTCCAGCATTGCAGGTGGCTGGCGCTGATAATCTGTCAATCGTGGTGCCACCCAGCTTGTTCGACAAAGTGACAAAGGATGCACATGCGGTGCCAGTCGAGGCGCTTCGTCAACTCCCCCAATCTTTGGCCGATCCTGTGGCCGTGTTCCAATCACGCCGGGATGGCAATGCCATCTTGGTTCTGACAGAGCACCGCGAAGCTGGCAAAGGGCCAATCGTTATAGCTATCCACCTCAACAGGAAAGCAGGTGAATTGGAGGTCAATCAGGTTAGTTCTATGTATGGCCGTCCAGATTCGGACATCGCCGCCATGTTCAACGAGCAGCCGCTCTACGTGAACAAACAAAAGCGCCTTGATCAGGGGCGACAGGTCGGGAAGCAATATCCCGAGAGCTCAACCCCCTCACAAGGCAAGGGAAGTATTCCCGGCCCTGAGGATGTTGTCAAGTGGGCTGAGGCCAAGCTACGGGATCAAGGGGGCGCTACGCACAGCGTCCGTAAATTCGACTTCTCTTCACGCTTGGGGCCAGCGTCTGCCACAATGCAGGCCATGCGCCAGCAAGGTAAGGCAATCGACTTCCCGGCCATCTACGCAGCGGCCAAGGTGGGCCAATCATCTCACATGCTGCCGCTGGACTCGCTCTATGAGCAGGCGGTAAAGCAGCTTCCCGGTCTGACGACTGCGGAGTTCGGCAAGCATATTCAGGCTCTCTACAACAGCGGCCATGTGCTGCTTGAGCCGGGCGACTTGGCAGCTTCGATGAAGGCGGCACTCGATAAATACGGACTGCGAGACTCGCTGGGTATTCCTTCGATGTATGCGGGGCCTATGGCTGAAGAGACGTTCAGCGTCCGGCCATCGGTAGCTGCCGCGAAAAACGATGGATTTACGCAAGGGCCATTCTATCACAGCACCAATGCTGCTTTTGACGAGTTCTCCCATTCGGCGCGCTCAAAAGGCTCTGATGGTGGATGGAGCGGAGGGGATCATGGATTCTTCGGCAAAGGCTTTTATTTCACCGAGAATACTACTCGTCAGTTCGGCTCCAATGCCATGCAGGTCATGCTCAAGATGAGCAATCCTCTGAAGTTGAATGCACCTGCCGATTTCAAAACTGGCAGTCTGTATGACAGCGCTCGCCTGATGATTGATGCGCTTCCATCTGGGGTGAGTAAAGCCGTTGCATCCACCCTGAACGGAATCGCTGAATCTGGCCGTCTTCCATCGAACATTGACGCCAAGGCGCATGAGCTGTTGGCATCTGCCCTGACTCGTGCGGCCAAAGCGGCTGGATATGATGGTGTGATCGTGCGCATGAATGGCGTCGGCGTCACTGAAATTGCGGCATTTGATCCCGATCAGGTGACTGTCATTCGTTCCAACGAAACCCATTCCATCCGCTCGGGCGATTTCTCCGCCCGCATGGCGGCGGCGTTTTCACCGTTCCAGCGTTCACCTGAATTGCGGCTGGCCATCGCACAGGTGGCAAAATCTCGTGCCGCTCGCCTTGGCGCTGAGTGGATCGAAAAGGCGGCAGTCTTGCGCACCGCTGGCAGCATTGGCAAAGAGAGGCGCGTTCGCGAGGCTCTGGGCTATGACCAGCGCATGCAGGCGTATCTTGATGGCCTGTCACCAGATGCGCGGCAGGATCTGGAATTTGAGCCGTCCAAGCTGGAATCTGACCCGCTGATTGCTGCAATGTTGGATCATGGAAAACTCATGTCCAGGTCAACGGCCATGCAGCAGGGTAAGCTCTCCGACAAGGCCGGTGAATATGACGGTGTGCCGTGGCTGCCGCCTTCGTGGTATTCTAAGGGTGCTGGCATCATGCCGGATCAGATAGCGCAAGCCATGCACGATGCTGGTCTATTGCTAGACGGCCATGCTGATACGCTGTGGGCCGCTCTGGCTCATCGCATCGAAGCCAGCCGCAAGGACAAGGCGCGGGCGCGTGAAGCAGCGCAGGGCTACAAGGAAGCCAGTAAAGCAGCCCGTGTGGATGCGAAGCTAGAAGCGGAAGCATGGGCGAATCAGGCCAGCAAGAAAGCCGGTAGCGCTAAGTCTCAACGCGATATGCTGAAAGCGGCCCTGCGCACGCTGGATGGCATCTTGTCAGCGGCTCCCCCCGAAGTCCGCGCCCGCGTGGGCGGATACGTGAAGCTGGCCGGAATCGCCACCGATGAGCAGATGCTCAAGGAGATCGAGCGCCGGATTGAAAAGCTTAATGTGGAGCTGGAGAAGTGGCTCAAGAAAGAGGGCGTCGAACAACTTGAAAAACTTCTCAAGAAAGCGCGGCCCGACACGTCACCGGGGAAGAAAGGCAAGGGCAAGGATGCCGACATGCACCACTTGTTTGCCGCTGCTGAACGTGCCTCGAAGATGGACGCGGCGGCTGTGGCCGGTGAACTGGCTCGGTTGGATTCCCTGATTACTGGCGACACGCTGACACCTGAGCAGGAGACACTTGCCACGACTGAGCGCGGCATCGTAGAACTCTTGGGCGATTTGAAGAATGCCGACTCTGGCCGCATCTTCTCCGCCATAGACACGTTGCGGGACATCTACGACGGCGGCTGGCTGAAATGGAAACTGGCAGAGATCGAGCGCAAAGAGCGCCGGGCCGGGATGCGACATGCCTTCATCACCGACACGGGGAAAACTGGATTGCTGCCCGAACGGCAGGCGGCGGAAAAGGCGGCGGCCACGTTGCTTGGCAAGATCAAGGGTGGATTCCTCTCGCTCTCCAGCTTCCACGAAGTTCTGTCCTACGCTTTCGGCGAAAAGTCCGACCGCGTGAAATCGCTCGTGGATGCGGAGCGGGCGGCGTCTGGCCAGTATGAAGATGTGAATCAGGCTCTCGCCGATGAGGTCGAGGCGCTATTCAGCGAGATGGCAGGGGGCGTGCTCAAGGGCGAGCGCCTGCGTTACGACATGGCACAACCTTCCATCAAGACAGGCAAAGGCGAGTTCTCTCAACTCCAGGCCATCCAGGCGCTGCTTATGTGGCGTCAGGAGGATGGACGGCGACACATGGAAGGTGCGATGGATGAGAACGGCAAGCCGTCCGGCCCGTGGCATTACGATCAGGCGTGGATTGACGAAATCACGGCAGCACTGACGCCGGAGGCTAGGCAACTGATGGGCTGGATCATGCAGAAATACAGCGCTGAGTGGGCCACGCTGAACCCGCTCTACCGGGCACGTTACGGCGTGAACATGCCAGCGCATGACAACTATGCCCCTATCACCGTTGCGCCCGCTCAAACGAAAGCGGGTGAGGTCGTTGACCCCGTGACCGGCGCGGCGATGTCGAGCGGTTCAATTCTAACACCCGGCAGTCTGCGCACGCGGTCGAGGAATGCCATTGCAGAGCCTGAGTTTCGCGATGCCCTGCAGACCTTGCTGAATCACACACGGCAACTTGAATACTGGAAAGCCTACTATGACCTAGCCGTCGAAGCGAACGCCATCCTCGGCAATCGCGAGGTGCTGAACGCGGTCAAGGCCAAGGGCGGGGATCAGGCGGCAACGGCTTTGCGCAAGTGGGTGGATGCCATCGCACAGGGCGGCTTCCGTGATGCTGCTGCGAGCCTCGAAATGAATAAGCTGCTCAACCGCATGACTGGCCGGGCGGCAACGGTTGGCCTGCTCGGGCGCGTTTCAACGCTGCTCGTCCAGTCAACACAGCTCGCTGCGGCTGCGGTTAAAATGCCGATTGGCCAGTATCTCGTTGGCATGTCCAAGTTGCTCACGGGCAACCTCGGCTATGCGGACGCCATCAAATCCGACTTCATTCAGAGGCGCTATAAGACCGCTCCGCCGATTGTGCGGCAGGCTATGGAAAACCTCGGAGCGCAAAAGAAGCCGAACCTCATCAAGCATGCGGCCCGCGCACTCGGGCAATTTCTGAGCGGTGCGGATGCTCTTTTCACGGCTGGCACGTATTCGCTGCTTCTGGACTACCATCGTGGCACGGGCCGGGCCCTGGGATTGTCCGGTGCCGAACTGGAAAAGCACGCTCACACCGAAGCCGAACGCGACACGGAGCAGGTGGCGCAACCTACCCGTATGGCTGCGCGATCGCTGGCTGAGATTACCATGACGAATCCTCTCGGGAAGGTCACCTGGGCCTATGCCTCCGAAGCTCGGCAAAAGATCGCCATGGCCGCATGGGCTGCGACGAAGGCAACAACTGAGCCTGTCCAGTTTGCTAAGACGATGTTCCTCGTGTTCGGAGTCGGCGGCTTGATGACGCAGCTTCTCAAGAATCTGTGGAAAGAGGCCAAGGGAGACGACGACGAAAAGAAGTGGACTCCTCAGCGTCTCATGATGGACATGCTTTCCAGCCCCTTGCACGGCATTCCCGGCATCGGGGCCCTGCTGAACGATGGGAACATGCTTTCGGGCCCCAGCCGCCTGAAGAACGTCGATTTCAGCGGCGACCCGACCGACATCATGCGCGACGTGGACACCCTGCTTTCTGTGGCGGGCATGTTCAATGATACGGCGGCCGGCGTTTCCTCCCTGTCCCATCTCGCCCTCGATGCTGCCAAGGTGCTGGAAAATCTGTTCTCAGGCAAATAACCGGCTCTTGACATCGTCCGGGTTGATTCCCCCACCTTGGACGTGGCACTCGAAAGCGAAATATCCCAGCTCGTTTACACCGGCAACGGCAGCACGACAGTGCCGTATCCGATCACGTTCCCGTTTCTTGATCCGGCTGACGTGCTGGTGGGGACTCAGGACACGAACGGCCACATCACCAATCTTGACCCTGACCTTTATACGGTCACGAGTTCCCCTGCACAGTTCACGACGACCACGGCTTATGCCAACACGGTCACGCTGGTTGTTTACCGGCAGATGTCGCTGACTCAGCCGAGCGTGTTTCCAATCTCCGGGGCGCTGAATCCAGCGCAGCTCGAGCAAGCTCTTGACCGGCTGGCGATGATTGCTCAGCAGCTTGGGCGAGCCATTGATGGCAACGGGGTATTCTTCTCCGGCAATGGCGATGGCACGCTTCAGGATACCTACGTGTGGACGGACTCGACCGAGCGCGGGACGATCAAGCCGCGCCGTCTGGGACAGTTCGGATTGCAGCTTTCTGATAACTCAGTTTGGAAGTCGAACTCTGCCAGCGTGGGCGATTGGTCACTTGTGGCCGTGGGCGCTGCTGGCGCTGCAGGTCCAACCGGTGCGCGTGGGCCAACGGGTGTGCAAGGGCCGCCGATGACCTTCAAGGGTGCCTGGGCAAGTGGCACCACGTATGCCGCTGGTGAGACTGTGACGCGCCTTGGCAGTGCCTACATTGGCCTGCGCACCTCCGCCGGTGCCGCGCCGGAAAGCTCGGGCTCTGACTGGGCATTATTCGCCGCCAAGGGTGACACAGGCAGCACTGGCCCGACTGGTAGCCGGGGACCAACGGGGCCGATTGGCATTTCAACTTCATGGCTCACTGGTACAGGAGCTCCTTCCTCTGGCCTCGGCATTAATGGCGACTGGTATCTGAACTCGACCACTGGAGGATGTTATGAAAAGGCTGCCGGTGCGTGGACGCTCAAGGCCACCTTTCGTGGCCCTACAGGTCCTGTGTCTACTGCTCCAGGCCCTACTGGTCCCGCAGGGCCCGGAGGGCCCGCTGGTCCCGCAGGGCCCGCTGGTCCACGCGGTCCCTCTGGCGGTCCAACCGGTCCTGCGGGTGCACCTGGTCCTGCGGGTGCACCTGGTAGCCCAGGTGCGAATGGCACTAATGGCAGCGATGGTGCGCAAGGCCCCACCGGTCCCAAGGGCTCATTCGTCAAGGTGCCAAGCGGCATCTACGAGCTGGCCTGCGCTGAGGGCACGCGGCCTTACTTCTTTCACATCCGTGAAACCTCCGAAGCCATCCCGCCTGCATTCCTTGAAACGATCACTGGCGACGTGTTGCGGTTTCCTTCGCATGACGGCAAGCACGAGCTTTGCTTTGGTGTGAGGCGTGAGTTTCCTGATTGGTTTATGCCTCGCTCCAATGAGCGGCAAATGGCTCATTCGTTGGCCTTCTGGAACTCGGAATATCTGCCAAATCCAGCGGAAAGGGGACCTTCAGCATGAGCACGAGCACAGGAGACAACGGCAATCCCTACACCGTGGCCATCGTGGCGATGGGGCCAAGCCATAAAGATTACGTTGACGAATGCCTGAACAAGTCCTCACGCTTTGGCGTGGCTGACGAGACGTGGGCCATCAACGCAGCGGGCGGCGTGCTTCAGCATGACCGGCTCATTTGCATGGATGCCCTGCCCTATTTTGCTAAGGCAGCACGGGAGGCAAATCCTTCTCTTGCTGGATTCGGTGACTGGCTAGCGAAGCATCCCGGACCGATCTACACGCAGCGCAAATACGACGGCTTTCCCGGCTCCGTGGAATACCCTCTGCAGGCGGTGCTGAACTGCTGCCAATACCCCTACTTCAACAACACGGTGGCCTATGCGGTCGGCCTGGCGCTGCTGATGCAGGTGAAGCATCTGAAGCTCTACGGCTGCGACTACACCGCTGGGCAGCATGCAGACGGTCAGACGGGCCGGGCATGTGTGGAATACTGGCTCTCGGTCTGCATTCAGCGCGGCATGCGTGTGACCATCGCGCCGAGTTCGACGCTGTGCGACCAGAAGAGCGGGCGCGTGCTCTACGGGTATTCGACTCCGCCCAAAATCACCCGTGATGGAGCGGGGCAATATCGAGTTTCACTATGATCACCCTTGCGGACATGCCAGCCGCTGACATCTGGGAATCCATCGCCCGCGCGGGACTACCTGCGCTGCTGATGGCGCTGGCGGTGTGGTGGCTGCAAAAGACCAACCGCGAACTCGTGGGAGCGCTGAACAGTGAGCGCTCGGAACGGCTGGATGCCATGGAGCAGCACATTGTGGCCTGCGACGCCGACCGCAAAGAGCTTCGCAACATGCTTCTCCGTCACCTCGGCGCGACACAGGAAACTCTCTCCATCAAACCATAATCGACATCATGAACACCATGCTCCTCAACCTCGTCTCTACCAATGCCGGATGGCTCGCCCGTCAGGCCATCAAATACTCCGCTGTGCTCGCTGCTGTGCTAACGGGCTGGCTTGTTGGACATGGCTTTGACGCTACACATGCCGGTGTAATCGCTGCTGCCGCATCGTCTGCTGTGCTTGGCACGGTGGAGGTATCGCTGTCTTGGATCTCGCGCAAGTATGCCGTGCCTGAATTGGAGAACGTCAATACCGCCATCGAGGCCGCGAAGAAAGCACCGTTGATTGTGGCCGGCATGATGCTGCTGACGAACTGCGCGGGCATCGCCGCTTTCGTGGCATCGCCGCTGGGGCAAGCATCGCTGGTGACCGCTGAAGCCCTCGGCAAGCAACTGGCGAATGCCGCTGAAGAGCAGGTCGTGGGTGACATCATCACGAAGGCAGCCGGGCAGATTGCAACTCTCAAAGCGCAAGGTGCGAATGCCGACGTTGCCAAAGAAATTGTGCGGCAGTCGGAACTCGCCGGGCTGCAAGCGGTCGTGACTACCGCGCAGCAGCAATACACCGGCATGACCGGTCACGCTTTCGTGCTCGCCAAAAACCCTGTCCCATCCGTCACGCCATGATCTCCGCGAAATTCCTCCAGGTCCAGACATCCGCTGATGGCGCGTCTTTTGTGACGTTGCCAAGCCAACCGGCCATCTCCGTGGACATCTACAACGGCACAGGAACCGACCTGACGTTTCTTCACACGACGGACGCGGACAACACCGAGTTCGTGCTGCCGTCCGGTTTGGCCTTCAGCTTTCGCGGCATCACGAATGCCAACCAGCTGAAGGTGAAGCGAACGGATGAAAGCGCGACACAGGTCACCCTTAAAAGCGTGGAGGCCATTCGATGAGCTTCACCTGTTCATTTGCAGGCGGTATCGGCGGCGGCGGAGCAAGCAACCTGCTGCTGCCGGATGCGGCGGACCCGAACGTGGCCTATGTCCGCACGAGCGGGAATGACGGGGATGCGGTGGTGGGTGATCCCTTCCGACCATTTGCGTCATGGCTTGCCGCCTATTCAGCAGGCGCGAGAGTTTTTGACATGGGTGTGGGCACATTTGCCGGTGGCAGTGTGACCACGCTTAATGTCAAGTTTTTGGGCAAGGGAAAAGATCAAACATTTGTGGGGGCTATCAATGGAACCAGTGGCAGCGTGTATGGCAATGGTCGCGACAATATTACCGTCGGTGGTGTCAATATCACCTTTCCCAACGGGGCGGACAATCCAGGCGGCGACGGATTCCCTGGAACTGATGCCACGAATGTCAATATCATTGGCATTAAAACCACATCCGATGTTGTAGTGACTGCTGGAACAGGCGGCACGGGCGGCAATGGTGATGATGGAATCCTTGCTGCCAATGGTTTTGGAGGTGGCAATGGGGGTGCCTCGGCTTCTGTCTTTGTGCAAGACTGCATCATTGGTGGATATGTCGCCATGGTGTCTGGCAATGGCGGGACTGGCGGCAATGGCGGGAATTCCCCCGATGATTCTGATCCTACAAGCGCAGGTGGAAATGGCGGCAATGGCGGCAATGGCGGCAGCCAAGGGGTTATCACCTGTTTTAATTCTTTCGTGGGTGGCTTTTATGCTGGAGCTGCTTCGGCAGGTTTAGGCGGCGCAGGTGGTGGTGGTCTGGCCCCTGGCTCTGCGGGCAATCCAGGCACTGGAGGAAGCGCTGGCACAATCTCCACCCAATTTGTGCAGGCCTCCGCCGATGTAAGCGATGGCGAGACAACCACCTATCATCTGTCGATGGTCAGCGGAACTCCCTACACTTGATTTATGAGCTTTATCAAAACACCACTTTCCACGTTTGAGCCGCCGGCAGTCGACATTGCGGCTCGCGTGTCAGCCTACAAATGCTCCATCACCGCAGAGCAGGCCAAGGCCATGCTGATTCGTGAGCATGAGCTTAAACTGCCTCCGCACCTTCCCGCGCACACGATCCCCACCGCTGACTTCATCGCCCGCATTCCCGTTGGCACGTGGGCCAAAGTGACGGCCGCAAGGCAAGCTGGCACCACGCTGGCCGTGGCGCTCGATCAGGGCATTGCCCAGCTCTGCGCCTCGCCGTATGTTGTAGCGACCGATGCACAACTGCTGGCCGTGCTCAACCAGCTCGTTACGGCAGGCGTTTTGACTGCCGATGAGAAGGCGCAGATTCTGGGGTTCTAATGTTCACACGTGAACACATATATATGTGTTTTATTGTGCGCTTTTTTGTGCAAAATGACATGTAGCTAGGGGGAATATGACCTCCCCTTAGCTCCACGCGGTATAAATCGGGGGTCCGACGAGGGTTGAAATGCCGTTTTAATGGTGCCGTTTCCCCTGGTGTCGTGTGAAATTATACACAAGTTCACAGAATGGTGTGAAAAGTTGAATGGAATGGCTATTTTGTGCAATTCTTTGTGCAATGGCCACCGTCTTCAAACGCAAAAACTCCGACATCTGGACCGCTGCTTTTCGTGCCTGGGATGCGCGCAAGGGTAAATGGATCTGGAAGCAACAGAGCACCGGGGCGGCGGATGAGGCGGCGGCGGCTGGGATTGCGGCGAAGCTTGAGCAGGCCAGCGCGGCGGCAAAGGCTGGGACGCTGACCCGAGAGCGGGCGTTCAGGCTGGTGAATGAGATTCTGCAGTTGGCTGGATCGGAGTCCATCGAGCCATCACCCAGCTTGAGCGCGGTTGCTGCGGATTTGCTGGCCGCTCTGTCCATTGCAGACGTGACGCGGCGCAAGTATGAGTCACAGCGCACCAAGCTCGTAGAATGGGCAGGAAAACGGGCAGACGAGCCGATTACGAGCTTCACTGTGGCGGACATGCAGGACTTTTACACGGACGTGCGCAAACGGTTCTCAGGAACAACGGCCTATGATCATCTGAATTTCGCCTCGATGGTTTTCAATCGTGCGATGGCGCACGGTCACTGCACAGCGAATCCAACGAAGGCAGTGAAGCGTGGGGCCACCGGTGCGGTGGAGAAGCTGACGTTCAGCCGCGGCGAGCAAGCGGCCATCCTGCGGGCGGTGCGGCGGCAGGCGAAACCGAAGATTCGGAAAGCCTGGCAGTGCTTCGTTTCACTGGGTTGGCACACGGGGCATCGCATGCAAGACCTGCTGGACGTGACGAAGGCGAGCATCGACGGCGACTTGCTCACGATGCAGCCACGGAAGAAGGCGCAGCGCGGCGGACGAACGGTGGTGCTGCCCCTGCCTTGCTGGCTGGCGGCGATGACCAGGGCCCTGGGTGATTTCAAGGCGCTTAACCATGCCGACAACCGCAACGGGAGAGTGAGCGAGGATTTCGTGCAATGGCTGGTCAAGGCGGGTATTGATCCGCAGCCGGTCGAGCGTGGCAATCGTGTGGTGCACCTGAAGAGCTTCCACAGCTACCGGCACTCGATGCAGACGCGGCTCACTTCCGCCGGCGTGAGTGGCGAGCTGGCGCGGCTGGTGACCGATCACGACTCGGTGAAGGTGGCGCGGAAGTATGTGCATGCGGAGATTCAGGGGTTGCGCGAGGCGTTGAGCAAGGCGAGGGCGCGGCGGTAACTGTGCATTTGTGCATTGACGGGTGAATATTCCGCGTAGGGTGCGGGATGTCTTTCCTGAAATGGCTGGCAAATACCGACATCGCCAACGGCCTTGTGATCTTCGTTTTCTTCGGGATCTTCTATGCTGGCCATTCGGCTTTGTCCAAACGTCAACCGACCGCCAAATGGATGATCGCTTATTTCATCGCTGCCGTAGTTGCGATGGTTCTCCTTTACAGATTCATCATCAACCCGGCGTTACGCTCATGAAAAAGCTTTTCATCTTCCTTGTTCCAGCCGTCTTCATCGCCCTGAATTTACTCAGGGAGCACAACAAGCCGCCTCCAAGGGATTATCTCAAAGAGACTCTGAGCGATTACAAATACCAGTTCCAAGAAGAGCAAGACAAAGCTCGCCGTTTGCAAATGGAAGCGGATTCAAAGCGCACGTTTCCGTATGAGATCGTGAAGTGATTCATGGCAATGGGTTATTCACATTCCATGTAATACAGGCTGGCGTTTGCGCGGTCTGGAGTTTGCCGCGAGAGTGTTCCCATGAACACAATTAGCGTTTTGCCCCGGTCTTCGATGACGTGGGGCGTTGGGTAGCGTCCGCAATGAAGAGCGGGAATGAAATGCTCCCATTCTGCTCATAGAAGTCCAGAGCAGCAGTGATGGCAACGCGGACGAGAGAAGCTTTTTCCACCCCTGTCTGAGCCTCAAAACGGTTCAATCTCTCAACGAGTTTTTCATCTACACGGGTGGAAAGCGTCTGCGTTTTCATCACGCAATGTCACACAAAGTTAAACAAAATCAAAAATATATTTGACGCCATGTCCACAATGTCACACAATGCAAACATGATCTCAGTGAGAACAACACCAGAACTTGAATCCCGAGCCGAGCAGGCCGCATCCATGGTGGGCCTGAAAATCTCCGATTTGGTCAGAATTGGTCTGACTCGCCTTTCGGATGATATTTTGGCCACCGGACGACTCAGCCTCACCCGCCCCACACCCAAGAAGCGGAAAGGCGGTGGCAAGTGAAGCAGCCACTCGCCGCCCTCTTGCAAAAGGCCGCAGCGTCTCTGCCTCCGCAGAAGCCGGGCAAGTCGTCTTACAAGTGCTTCATGCCCTTGTTCCTCCAGATGCAAGAAGCGGGCCACGACCCGGTGAGCATGACCGATTTCCTCGTGAAAGAGGGCGAGGTCACGGAGGCCAAGCGCAACAGCGCCTACAGGAGCATTCGGAATCTTCTCAACCGTCACGCCAAATCGAAATGAACGCACTCTTTATCTTCGCGCTCGGCAGTCTTTCCGGCTGCGCCATCGCGTGTTTCTGCTTCTCAGTCTATCACTCGCGCAAGGTGCAAGAACTCTGCGACGAGTTCTCATCTGTTCGCGAGACGATCCGGAGCAGAGCTTATGCCAGCGGATACGAAACCGCCAAGACGGGAGGTGTGAAACGCGCATGAACACGCGCCGCAACATCGCCGCCGAAGAGTTCACCACCGACTGCATGCGTCTGATGGCCGGTTGGGTTCTCAGCTTCATTTCCCTTCTCTCAATTTGCCTGATTCTTTGGGCTTAATCACACCAGTAAACACCACATCCTGATACATCCATATGAAAACGAAATCCATCCCCACCACCTACCGCCAAGGCGACGTGCTTCTTCAAGCTCTCGCCGAAGCTCCCGCCAACCTGACACCACGCACGAAAGGCCCGCGTGTCATTCTCGCCCACGGTGAGGCCACCGGTCATCATCATTCCTTCCCGCGCCAAGCTGCCGACGACTTCACCGATGCAGGTGGCGGTCTCGTGATCGTCGCCAAAGAAGGTGCCGTTTTGGAGCACCAAGAGCACTCCGCCATCCCAGTCCCTGCCGGTGTCTATCGCGGCATCCGCCAGCGGGAATATTCGCCTGCTCAAATCAGAAATGTGGCGGACTAAAATGAAAACCGGGAACAAAGCAGCATGCGAAAAGTATCGGCGAAGCAAGGGCGTGAAGCCCAAGATTCAATCTCTTGAAGAGCGACTTCTTTCTGGAAGAAAGATCACTCTTTCGGGTTGCTGGGAGTGGAAAGGAGCCTGTCACAAAAATGGATACGCTTCTACCACTACAGGGAAAAGAGGACCAAAACAGTATGTTCACCGACTTTCATATATTGAGTTTGTTGGACCAATCCAACCTGGCTTCGATCTAGATCACCTTTGCCGAAATCGCCGCTGTTTTAATCCCGACCACCTACAGCCAGTCACCCGTCGTGAAAATATTATCCGAGGTATTGGCCCGAAGCTTTTGGGCCAGATCAACGGAAACAAAACCCACTGCAAACACGGCCACGAGTTCAACGCGGCCAATACCATTTACCGCAAATTAGGCGGTCGCAGATGCCGAGCCTGCGAGAAAGCACGGTCACTTAGTTAATTCTCACCACCACACCACTATGAAGAAATACGAACTCACTCCAGAGCACCGCGCCGAACTCAAACCATGGGCTGACAAATGGATTGCCAACGGCATGTCCACCAAGCCTATGGATGCCGAAGACAAGGCAGCGATGGTCAAAGCACTGAAGGGCCAGTATGAAGCCGCTAACCTGCCCTGGCACGGTCGCGTTGTCTTTGTCCCATCGCCATTTGTGGCTCGCTTCGCCGCCGGATTCTCTGCCTGCATCTGGTATTTGAGGAAGACGTTTGGAAAGGCTGCCACCGACGCTGCCACCGACGCTGCCACCGACGCTGCCACCCGCGCTGCCACCCGCGCTGCCACCGACGATGCCACCGACGATGCCACCGACGATGCCACCCGCGCTGCCACCCGCGCTGCCACCCGCGCTGCCACCCGCGCTGCCACCGACGATGACACCAGCGATGCCACCCGCGCTGCCACCAGCGCTGCCACCCGCGCTGCCACCTACGATGCCACCGACGCTGCCACCGACGCTGCCACCGACGCTGCCACCCGCGCTGCCACCCGCGCTGCCACC
>Ga0214192_1000168_pt1 | contig 40586 bp, 35 predicted proteins | sample TroBogEpilimnion_44_FD_153030 | JGI IMG/M metagenome (GOLD analysis project Ga0214192, IMG submission 153030) | Freshwater microbial communities from Trout Bog Lake, WI - 29JUL2008 epilimnion | ecosystem: Environmental > Aquatic > Freshwater > Lake > Epilimnion/Euphotic zone | place: Trout Bog... | reverse complement strand
TCTGTTTGCCGTGCTATCAGCCAACATGGTTGGTTTTTTAGTCAGTACTCAGCTATTAGCATTATGTCTTTATTTTGCATGCGGTAACAATAAAGAAAATCAAGAGTCCAATAAATACGACCTTAAAATACTAATCTATCATTTTATTGGTGATATTGGTCTAATGATTGGTATAGCATTAAGTTATTTTTGGTTAGAAAGTGTCAATTGGCATCAATTGGATATTGCCGCTGAACAGCTTAGCATTGGTCAGGCGACGGGCATTAGTTTGTGCTTCATTTTGGCGGCTATTTCGAAAGCAGGTCAATTACCATTTACACCGTCGCTCATTAAATCGATTGAGCAATCAGAATCTCCATTGCCGATGTTTTATTGCTTAATAGTTGCCCACATCGGAATAGTTTTACTGTTTTTGCAGCAATCCATTATAACTAAATCACCATTTGCTCTAGCGGTGCTTGGTTTAATTGGATTGAGTACTGTTATCTACAGCGCAATCGTTAGCCTAAGTCAAGCTAATGTTAAAAGCTGGCTAGCATTTACTGTGACTGTGCAGACAGGGTTAATGTGTATAGAAATTTCACTCGGTTTTTGGCAATTAGCTTTAGGGCACTTAGGATTACATCTTTTACTACGTTGTTATCAGTGTTTTTTTGCAAAAAATTTCTTAAAAAGAACACCTTCATTATCGACACCAGTTGATTATAAAATTCCGCGAGCTTTATACATTAGTTCATTACAACGTTTTTGGCTGGATGAAGTTACTGAATGGGTATTAGAAAAACCAATCACTGCATTAGCCCTAGATTTAAGTTATTTTGATGCTCATATTGTCGGTCGTTTAATAGGCGATACCGGCTTAAATAGATGGATGTTGCGTAGCAGACAACGCAGCTCATTATTAAGCCCTGAGTTAAATGAAAAAGCTGAACAATTAGACCATAATAGTGGCTTTATCGGATATTTAATGGAATGGGCTGCTACGTTGACACACCGGATTGAAGGTCGATTTGTGCTGCGAAGTATCGGTCGGAATACTATTCTTTATGGACGCCAATTTGCGCGTCTTATCAATCAATTTGAACAGCTTATTTTAAGACCGCGTTATTTAGTCTTGTTTGTCTGTATTACGTTCCTGATTGCTTTTTGAGGCGGATGAGTTTCTTTATTGATTCATGGTTGGCAACGGCCGACTTTCCATTATTATCCAGTATTATGCTAGTACCTTTGTTGACTATGCTAATAGTTATCTGGATTCCGTCATCAAGATATATGTGGCGTGTCGCTTATTCGGGCTCAACAATCACACTGTTACTCAGTAGTTACTTACTGATGGTTTTTGATGCGGAAAAATCAGGTATGCACTTTGTTGAGGAGCTACGGTTCTTTGCTCTTAGCTACCGTGTTGGAGTCGATGGCATCAATATATTATTCATACCGCTTACAGCGGTGGTTTCATTTTTGTTATTAACATACGCCTCAGTTACACAGCGGAAGATCAATAAACAGTATCTCGCCTGTTTACTCGCATACGAAACGATATTGCTCGGTGCATTTACTGCAATCAATATCATGCAATTCTGGTTATGGAGTCTACTTGAATTGATACCTGTTGTCTTGTTAACAATTAACGCAGGTACTGGACAAAACAGACGGTGGGTAGTAACCCTATTAGTGCAGTATTGGAGTAGTGGTTTGTTGATGACGCTGGCGGGCTTCTTGTTTTTAGCTTTTGGACTTGTTGGTTCTGATCACGCACTCACCTTTGACTGGTTAACTCTCAAAGAAAATAACGCCTACCTGCATGATGAAACTTTGATTTTCATTCTGTTATTTTTCGGATTTTCTATTCGTATGCCTTTGTTTCCTTTTCATGGATGGTTGCCGTTATTGGCTGAGCAGGGAACCGTGGTGAGTACACTGGTATTTCTCGTGGGTTTAAAGTTAGGTGTCTATGCTTTAATTAGATTTATTCTGCCGTTGCTTCCTGGAATCGCTGAACAATGGCAAGATTTTGTATTACTCATTGGTTTAATAAGCATTTTTTATGGTGCTTTACTTGCGATAATTCAAATTAATATTCGTCGCTTGTTAGCGTTTGTTGTGCTTAGTCATACCGGTTTACTTGTCATAGGTATTTTTTGTTTTAATGAATTTAGCTTAGAGGCTAGTTTATTGCTTGCTATCGCGTATGGCTTAGCAAGTGCCGGAATGATTTTAAGTGTAGGGTTAGTTTATGAACAAACAAGTACCGCCTTTATGCCGCGTTTGGGTGGTCTTTTTGACAATAACTCCACAATTGCTTTGTTTTTTTTGCTGGCGGCTTTAAGCACGACGATTATGCCGGGGATGCCTGCATTTGATGCTTCGCGTTTATTGATTCAAGGTATTATTGAAGAAAAAGGGTGGTTAATTACTTTAATCATTTTATTGGGTAATATTATGACTGCTATGGTACTGCTTTACTCGTTCCAAAAAATATTTATTGCGAGTTCTAAACGCATGGGTCACATTCGACGAATTGAATACGCTAGGGTAAAAAAAAGATTGTTAGTACTAACAATAGGATTGATATTGGTTGGAACAGGTTTTTATACCACTCCTTGGCTTAAACTGATCAGCTATGATGCGCAGGAAATGACTAAAAATTTTCCTCTACATAGTTCACAGCTCTCAAATCGAAAACCTGCACAAAATGAACTCCCTAGCAATTTTCAGTAACAAACTAAAGTTGTCAACAACAAGATGAACCTATTAAGTGTTGCTGTCGTTTTTCCAATGATTGCTGCAATTATTATTAGCGTGGCTAATAAAGACTGGGCGAAAAAGATTGCACTGTCAGCAGCAATTATAGAATTACTGATTACCTTGCAGGTAGTTAGGATATTTAATCATGACGATGGCGGTTTCCAATTAGTGCAGTTTTATACTTGGATACCAAGTATAAATTGTCAGTTCTTAATTGGTGTGGACGGTATTTCAGTCATTTTTTTACCAATGACAGCATTGTTGATTTTATTATCCATAATAACTTCATGGCATATACCTACTACGCTTATCCGATTGTACTGGGTATTATTACTCATATTAGAAGCTGCCATCATAGGTATTTTTAGTGCGCTGGACCTCATTTTGTTTTTTTTCTTTTGGGAATTAATATTACTGCCTATTTTTTTTCTGATGGGGTTGTGGGGAGGTATCAGGCGTAGTGGCGCAGCCATCAAATACATTTTATTAATGTTATTTGGTAATGTACCCTTACTGGTTGCATTTACTATTCTAGCGATTAATCATGTAAGCCAAATTAATGGTAATTTGCCTCAAGATTTAAGTTTTAGCTTACCTGTATTACTAGAAACGCCGCTGTCAGAACAGTTACAGACCATCGTTTTCTTCCTTATGTTGGTTGGTTTTGCCATTAGAGTTCCATTAATTCCTTTGCATAGTAGCTTGCTGAGTAGCGTTATTTCGATGCCGGCAACCATTACGAGCCTTTTAGTCGGTCTGAATCTAGGTATTTATGGCATCATTCGTTTTGTTATTCCTTTAGCACCATCAGCTGCAGTAGAAAACAACTGGATATTAGCTATTTGGGGTGCTATTACTTTGATATATGCCGGGCTAATAATGTTACAGCAGACTAATCTCCGAAGATTATTGGTCTTTGCCAGTATTAGTCATAGCGGTTTGGTTATCATGGGAATTGCCGCTTTAAATATGCAAGGGATTCAAGGAGCACTCTTCCAGCTATTTAACTTTACACTGGCGATCAGCGCTTTATTATTGATAGCGGGTTTCATACAACAGCGATTAGGCAGTACTGAGCAGCAGCATTTAGGCGGGCTTATTATCAATATGCCGAGGTTAACAACTTTTCATTTTATATTTATTTTAACGATAGCTGGTATTCCAGGTAGTAGCGGTTTTCCTGCTCAACTGTTAGTCATTATGGGGGCATTGCTTGGACACCCGAGTTTAGGACTCACTGCTTTAGCTGGCATATTGCTCAATACAGCTAATTTGTTAGTTTATAGTCGACGAACTTTTTTAGGACCCATTAAGCGTACTTCTGTTAGTCAAACACAAGATTTACGTCCACGAGAGCTGACAGTTTTATCGATATTGGCGTTATTGATAATCGTGTTCGGTTTTTGGCCGAATGGTTTTTTGACTCTCAATAAAAAGACCGCAGAAACGTGGTTGGCGCGTTTACTTGACCAGCCAACATTAGAAGGCGAAGAATTAGTACAATTAAACTGATTTTTCAGCATAAAGCCGACTTGAAGGTAAAAAATTTAAATCAACAAATTTGGTTTCAGATTCTTGATATGATCGTTTAATTGATTGTATTTAGCCAATTAAAAATGATTTTGGCATTTTGATTTAATCAAAAGATGCTACAAACGATTTTATGAATAGGGTTAGTCAACTGAAAAAACTTTTTATAAGCCTGATTTCGATTCTGAATTTATACCTTTATTTTTAGAAATTTTGCCCATTATATTGATTATTAAGAAAGTTGATTCTTAAATTCAGTGGGTAGCATCTGTCAGAAATCAACGACGGTATCTTCGTTAATAAGTGGATTGATATTAAGGTAGCCGCATATTTTTAGATGTGCATCATTTATAGCGATAAAATATATCTAATTTTTGGATGGGAATAAGTCAATTATTATGCTTTTTTATCGCTTAAATAACCTATTAAATAGAGACACTTTTTAAATTCATACTGACAAAGGGTCACAGGATTTAAAAATTGCTCTATTACCAATCTAACTAATAAATAGGAAATTTACCATGAAATACCTGCATTTACTTCCATTACTGGCTACGTTATCAACCATTGCAGTTGCGGCACCAGAAACCTATGTGATTGATGGAAAGCATACTTTACCGCGATTTTCATATAATCATTTTGGTTACTCTCAACAAGAAAGCCGCTTCAATAAAACCACAGGGAAAATCATTTTAGACAGTCAGGCAAAAACGGGTTCAGTAGATGTTACTGTAGATACTACATCAGTTGATACCGGTTATCCGCTTTTCAATGAGCATATTCAAGGTGTTGATTTTTTAGATACCGCTAAGTTTCCTATCATGACCTTTAGCTCTAATAAATTAAAATTTGAAGGCGATCATTTAATTGAGGTAGAGGGCACTCTCACCTTAAAAGGTATCAGTAAACCGTTGATATTGACAGTCACCTCGTTCCATTGCATGCCACATCCCATGCTCAAAAAAGACGCCTGTGGAGCAAATGCTACAGGTGTGATTAAACGAACTGATTTTAATATGGGCAAATATGCACCGAATGTCAGTGATGAAGTAACGTTGACTATTCCGGTTGAAGCAGTCAAAGAATAAAGCGTTAACAGAGTCAGTGCTTGGTTGACAGCAATGAGGTTTTCAGTTGCTGTCAGCTAGAATTTTAGAACAGAGGAAATGTTATGACTACTCGTTTGTTACAACAAATTATTCCAACCATTGCTACTTCAGATGGCGCGGGAGTTAAGCTACGTAGAAGTCTTGGGCAAAGCCAAGCACTTCGTTTTGATCCATTTTTAATGTTGGATGAGTTTTTTTCAGATAATCCCGATGATTATATTGCCGGATTCCCCAGTCATCCGCATCGAGGTTTTGAGACGCTTACATACATGTTAGAAGGACATTTATTGCATCAGGATCATTTAGGTAATCAGGGAAATTTAAAAAGCGGTGGTGTGCAATGGATGACCGCTGGACGCGGTATTATTCATTCAGAAATGCCTCAGCAGACCAGTGGGCGCTTACGAGGTTTTCAGTTATGGATAAATTTGCCTGCCAAAGAAAAAATGAAGCCAGCAAGTTACCTAGATGTTCAACCTGAGCAAATTCAGGTAATTAATTTACCCGATGGAGGACAAGCTAAAATAATTGCTGGCACCACGACTATAGAGGGGCAAAAGTATATTGGTGCTATTCAGGGAATAAGTACCAAACCATTATTTATGGATATTCGTTTACCGGCGGGAAGTTCGTTTAGTTTGTCGATTGATGCCAGTCAGCAGGCTTTTATTTATAACTATGACGGATGCATAGCCATTGGCGCAGATAGCGAGCAGCGTACGCTGGAAGCACAATCGGCTGGATTATTGTCAGCGGGTGAAAAAGTGCAAATAATGTCGGGTGCAAAGGCGAGTGCCTTTTTATTGTTGGCAGCTAATCCATTACGCGAACCCATTGTTCAATACGGTCCTTTTGTAATGAATAGCCTGAAAGAAATTGAACAGGCTATTGATGATTACAAAAATAATCGATTAGTGTAGTTTTATTTTATTAAACAGTTTGTTATGTTTTTTGTAGAAAATTTTTTCGATGTCTTGTTATTGTAAATAAAGTATCATTTATTTTATTTTATATAAAACAAGACAATGAAAATCTATTTAGAATTACTCGGAAAGCTTTTAAAAGAAGGAACTGAAAAAGGTGATCGTACGGGTAGTGGTGTGTTATCCATATTTGGTCACCAGATGCGTTTTGATTTGAATAGTGGCTTTCCATTAGTAACGACAAAAAAAATTTATTACAAAGCCATCATTCATGAATTGCTGTGGTTTCTGCAAGGTGATACGAATATCAATTACTTGCAAAAAAATAAGGTTAATATTTGGGACGAATGGGCAAACAAAGAAGGGAATTTAGGCCCTGTCTATGGGCAGCAATGGCGTTCTTGGCCGGCAGCTCAGGGGCATTCCATCGATCAGATTAGCCAAGTCATCGAACAATTGAAAAATACGCCGAATAGTCGTCGCATGATTGTTTCTGCTTGGAATGTTGCTGACTTACCGGATGAAACAATAAGTCCACAAGCCAATGTCGAGCAAGGAAAAATGGCATTGGCGCCTTGTCATACGCTGTTCCAGTTTTATGTCGCTGACGGAAAATTATCTTGTTTACTCTATCAACGTAGCTGTGATACTTTCTTAGGGTTGCCTTTTAATATCGCCAGTTATGCATTATTAACGCATATGATTGCCCAACAGGTAGGGTTAAATGTGGGTGAATTTATTTGGACTGGAGGTGATGTTCATTTATATCTTAATCACCAATCTCAAGCTCGTTTGCAATTGTCAAGGAGTCCATTGTCACTTCCTAAATTAAAAATCAAACGACAGCCACCTTCTATTTTCGATTATCAGTATGACGATTTTGAACTCGTCGATTATCAAGCCCATGAAGCTATCAAAGCAGCTATTTCTATCTAAACTAAAGTTTGTTTATACCGATTAGCTGATCATTAACCATAAAATTTTTTTCTAGCACCATTAATCATTACTCTATAATGCCACGACCGTAACAACGACATCCAATGTGGAGAAAAAAGTGCAGGAAGACGTATTGGCAAACCTTCTAAGGGGAACAGAAGAAGTTTTGGTTAAGCAGGAGCTGATAAAAAAACTTGAAGAAAATAGACCGCTTAGAATTAAAGCGGGTTTTGATCCAACCGCTCCCGATTTGCATTTAGGGCACACGGTGCTGATTAATAAATTAAAGCAATTTCAAGATGCAGGGCATGATGTTTTATTTTTAATTGGCGATTTTACCGGTATGATCGGCGATCCTACTGGTAAAAGTGCGACACGTAAGCCATTAACGCGAGAAGATGTTTTAGCGAATGCGCAGACCTATCAAGAGCAAATTTTCAAAATACTTGATCCCGATAAAACTCAGGTCATGTTCAATTCAACTTGGATGAATGCTTTATCCCCAGCTGATTTGATTCAAATAGCTGCAAAGCATACTGTTGCAAGAATGTTAGAGCGAGATGACTTTAATAAACGCTTCAAAAATGGACAACCCATTGCTATTCATGAGTTTCTTTACCCATTGATACAAGGTTATGATTCTGTGGCGATGCGAGCTGATGTTGAATTGGGAGGGACTGATCAAAAATTTAATCTGCTTGTGGGACGACAACTACAGGAAGTTTATGGACAAAAACCTCAGGTAGTGATGACTATGCCGATTTTAGAGGGTTTAGATGGAGTACAGAAAATGTCTAAATCTCTTAATAATTATGTGGGTATAGCCGATTCTCCCGATGATATGTTTGGTAAAATAATGTCAATTTCTGATGATTTGATGTGGCGTTATTTCGAATTATTGAGTTTTAGACCCATGTTGGAAATTGAACAATGGCGAGAAGATTGCCAACAAGGAGCTAATCCTCGTAACTACAAAGTTAAGCTTGCTCAAGAAATCATTACTCGTTTTCATAATATTCAAGCCGCAGAGAAAGCACTGGAAAATTTTGATGCTCGTTTTCAGCGAGGTGCACTTCCGGATACTATGGATGAAGTCGAGTTAATTGTTTCAGAATCTAGCTGTTTGATTACTTGGTTGTTAAAAGAAGCTGGATTAACATCCAGTTCTTCAGAGGCAATACGAATGATCAATCAAGGTGCAGTGAAAATTGATGGCGAAAAACTAACCGATCCCAAATTAGCTATACCGGTTGGTAGTTCACAGGTGCTTCAAGTGGGTAAGAGAAAATTTGCGCGTGTCACTGTTCGTGCAAATTAATAGTGCTATGCTTTTTGCTCACAGTGACTAAGAGATATCGACATGATTAAAGAAACCTTAAATGCTCGCCGTTTGTTGTGTCCATTACCGGTTATTCGTACTCAGGATAAAGTCAAACAGTTACAAGTGGGTGATATTTTAGAGGTCATTGGCACTGATCCTGGGATACTTCAGGATATTCCGGCTTGGTGTCGCATTAATGGTCATGAAGTTTTGGAAGTCAATCGCAATGATTATGAATACACTATTCTTTTAAAAGTAGGTCATGCATGACGGAAACATTAGATATTATCAAATTCGATAAATTAAAAGCTAAAGCGAGTTATGTCGGTGCTTTTGTCAATATTTTACAGACCATTATCAAGATAACGTTTGGCTTGTTGGGTCATTCAGCGGCATTACTTGCTGATGGGGTTCATTCGTTGTCTGATTTACTCAGTGATTTGTTAGTTATCATTGCGGTAAGGTTAGGCAGTCGTGAAGCTGATCGTGATCATCCTTACGGGCATCGGCGCTTTGAAACTATTGCCACAATCATTTTGGGTTTCAGCTTGATTGCTGTGAGTGCAACTATTGTTTGGCACGTTTCTGAAAGGGTCCATCATACAGATGCGCTGCCTATTCCTGACCCAATGGTATTAGCGATTGCTTCTGTTTCTATTCTATTGAATGAATGGTTGTATCATTATACTAAAGGCATTGCGAAAAAAACCCGTTCTAAACTCTTATTAGCCAATGCTTGGCATCAACGTAGTGATGCATTGTCATCCTTAGTCGTGCTTTGTGGGGTTGCTGGCGTTTTGTTAGGGTATCCTTTTTCAGATGCTATTGCCGCGGTTGTTGTTGCGTTGATGGTTGCAAAAATGGGTATAGGATTAATATTAGAGAGTATTAAGGAGTTGGTTGATACCTCTTTACCCTCTAATGTAGTCAGTGAAATAAGGCAAACCATTATGTCAATGGACGGTGTTAGAGGCATTCATTTGTTGAGAACGCGACAAATGGGAGAAGATGCTTATATTGATGCTCATATTGTTGTAAATCCTCGTATTACCGTATCTGAAGGACATTCTATTGGTGATAGTGTCAGGCAAAAATTAATTGAATGTTTTGATGATGTTACCGATGTATTGGTACATGTCGATCCTGAGGACGATGAATATAATGAGTCTTTAGCTCAATTGCCGGTAATAAGATTATCACGTCAAGAGATCCATGATTTGTTAGATTTGTATTTAACGGATATCAAGGCGACTATTCTAGACGTTAGAATTCACTATTTAGACGGTAAACTGGAACTTGAAATTATTTTGCCGTATTTAGTCAGTCAGTCAGTCGAGCAATTAGCAACAATCAGACAGCAGTGTCTATTATTACAAGCTGAAAATAAACGAATAGATAATGTTCGGCTTTTTTTTATTATTGATGAGGTCTAAAACATGGCGGTAGGATGTTACGATTTTCCGGTTATGCCAATAGTAGCTGGAATTTCTTTGGGTACGACAATTGCTGGAATTAAGCAAAATGTAAGAGATGATATCGTCGTCATTGAGCTAAATGAACAGGCAAGTTGTGCGGCAGTGTTTACCCAAAATGCGTTCTGTGCGGCACCTGTTCTCGTTGCGAGAGCGAATTTATTACATTCACCTCGCTGGTTGTTAATTAATTCTGGTAACGCTAATGCCGGTACGGGTGATCAGGGAATGCTGGATGCTTTAGCGTCTTGTACTGAATTAGCTGCAAAAGTTGGAGGTAATGCGCAACAAGTTTTGCCGTTTTCGACCGGCGTTATTGGTCAGCCATTGCCTATAGAAAAGTTAACAGCTGCTTTACCTGATGCTATTAAAGATTTATCCGAGGGTCATTGGGAAAAAGCAGCTCGGGCAATAATGACGACCGATACTTTTCCAAAAGGTATTTCCAAAACGATTACTATTTCAGGGCAAACGATTACCTTCAATGGCATTGCAAAAGGTGCAGGTATGATTCAGCCGAATATGGCGACTATGCTTGGATTTATTGCAACTGATGCCCAAATTGAACAACGGTTATTACAGGAATGCTTACTCGAAGCTGTCGAGCAGTCTTTCAATTTGATTACCGTGGACGGTGATACATCAACTAATGACGCTTGTGTGGTTATGGCGACAGGCCAGACTTTAGTGCCTGCCATTCAGAAAAATAGTGTTGCTTATAAAGAATTTATGGCTGGATTAATCGCCGTTTGTAAACAACTAGCGGAATTAATTATTCGAGATGGAGAGGGCGCAACCAAATTAATACGCATTGTGGTTAGTGACGCATTAACCGAACAAGAAGCTATTCATGTCGGTAAAACCATTGCACATTCGCCATTAGTTAAAACGGCTTTTTTTGCCAGCGATCCTAATTGGGGCAGAATATTAGCAGCAGTCGGACGTGCTGGTATAGAACAAATGCGTCTGGATACTGTACAGATTTATCTTGACGATGTTTGTATTGTTAAAAATGGTGCTCGTGCTGATGATTATACTGAAGTAGCGGGACAAAAAGTCATGAATCAGTCAGAGATTATGGTGACTGTTAATTTAGGCCGTGGCAATGCTTGTCAGGAAGTGCTTACTTGTGATTTTTCATATGATTATGTGAAAATTAATGCCGAATACCGGACTTAATAGATTCAGTAAACTTGATCTGTTAGCTACATTTTTATTAGCAAGTGCTTACTTTTTACTAGGGGTTGCAGGGCTACAATTAGCTATTGCTCCAGGTTATGCAACTGCTATTTTTCCGGCTGTAGGCATTGCTTTTGCGTCAGTGCTTTACGGCGGTAATCAACGTCTAATCGGTGTATGGATTGGCTCGTTTTGTTTAAATCTTTGGGTTGCGACTAACCATAATGATCTCAATTATCGTAGTCTATTAATAGCGGCTATCATTGCGTTAGGTTCAACTTTTCAGGTGTTCATTGCCTCTTCTTTGGTAAAGCATCGGTTGCAAAGCGCATGGTGTACGTTAGATACCGATAAGGCAATTATCGAATTACTTTTTATTGCCGGACCATTAACCTGCTTAATTGCCTCAACATGGGCTAATATTACGCTTGTTATTTTTAGTGTTATTGCCGTTAATGAGTTATGGTTCAATTGGTGGAACTGGTGGATTGGCGATACAATCGGCGTACTACTTTTTGCTCCACTTAGTTTGATGGTGTTACTGCGTCATCAAGCTTTATGGCGCTCCCGATTTAAGACAGTTGCCATACCGACACTGGTATTGACGGCTCTTATTATTGTGGCTTTTGTTTACGTATCCGATACAGAATCTCGCCGACTTAAACAACAGATTGCAGAACAAGGTGGCGTATTTAGTAGTCAGTTAAGAGCCAAGCTGCGAACTTATGAAGAAATTACCACCTCATTAAATAATTTAATTCATACTTATCCGCTTATCCAATTTTCCGAATTTGAAAAGTTTACCTCGCAAAGTTTCAGCGACCATCCAGATCTGTTGGCATTAAGTTGGAATCCGATAATAACCAATCAAGTACGTCCGCAGTTTGAAGCCAATTTAGCAAAAGAGTTTCAGGCAGATGGACTAACAATTACACAATTAAATGCTTCAGGTAAACTAGTTCCCGCTGAACAGCGTCAGCAATATGTCGTTATCCAATATATTGCACCGTTAGCTAAAAATCGAAATGCGCTGGGTTATGATATTGCCTCTGATATAGTTAGAAATGAAGCCATAAAAACAGCTATGTTAACGGGTAAAAGTGCTGCGACGTCTCCAATTAGATTAGTACAGGAACAGGGTTATAGTGCAGGGATATTGCTTTTGCATCCGGTTTATCTTCAGCAAAAGATAAATAAACTTACAGATGGTGCAGAAATGCCAATGCCTTTCGGTTTTGCTGTCGGTGTATTTCGTGTTGAAGAAATGCTACAGCAACTTTTTGCTAAAGGTCTTGTGAAAGATTTGGGATTGTCTATAGAAGATACTGGAATGGATAGCCTTAATACCCGTTATCTATATCGCTCTGCCCCCGCTTTTCAACCACAGGATGACTTATTTTCTTGGCAAGATACTCTTGATTTTAATGGGCGGCTTTGGCGTATTATGGTTTACCCAACCCCCGAATATTTGGCAGTTAATCGTTCTTTACTTGCATGGTTAGTGTTGGCTGCAGGATTAGTTTTTTCTAGTCTACAGCAAGCTTTTTTGTTGGCGATGACTGGACGAACTTCGTTAGTTCAACGACAGGTTCAACAGCAAACGGAAACGCTACGTAAAGAAAGTGAAAAGAATCTTGTTTTTTTACGTAATGCTAGTGATGGTATTCATATTTTGGATATCAATGGCAATATTATTGAAGCAAGTGATTCTTTCTGTAAGATGCTTGGTTATCGACGCGATGAAGTGATTGGCATGAATGTTACACAGTGGGATGCTTTTTTTTCTCCCGATGAGCTGCCTAAAAAAGTTGAGCTACCTTATATAAAAAATTCTCGCGTTCAATTTGAAACTCGTCATCTTCGTAAAGACGGCAGTATTTTTGATGTAGAAGTTAGTGGCTTTCCAATAAATCAAGAAGGAACGCCAATACTATTTTTTTCATCGCGAGATATTACTGAGCGCAAGCGAGTAGAAAACGAGCTAAAAATTGCTGCGACAGCTTTCGAATCTCAGGAAGGTATTATAGTCACTGATACTAATCACATAATTCTCAGAGTCAATCGGGCGTTCACTATTATTACTGGCTATGCAGCTGAAGAAGTTATTGGTAAAAGTTATCTTCTACTAAGTTCAAATCGACATAGAGCTGAGTTCTATCAGTCGATATGGAAAAATATTTTGGATGTTGGTTTTTGGGAAGGCGAAATTTGGGAGCAACGTAAAGATGGAGAAAATTATCCGCAGCATGTCAACATTACAGCGGTAAAAGATGGTAATGAAAAAATCATTAACTATGTGGTTACCTTCATTGATATTTCCTTAACTAAAGAAGCAGCAAAAAAAATAGAACAACTTGCATTTTATGATCGCTTGACAGGTTTGGCTAACCGGAGCCTCTTGCTCGATCGGTTTCAGCAGGCGCTGGTAGCTAGTGCTCGTAGTCATCAAGAGGGCGCGCTTTTATTTATAAACTTAGATAATTTTAAAGCACTTAATGACACGCTCGGTCACGATTTTGGTGATTTACTCTTAAAACGTGTTGCAGAAAGATTAAGTGGCTGTGTACGCGAAGCCGATACCGTTGCGCGTTTAGGTGGCGATGAGTTTGTCATCATGCTAGAAAATTTAGGCGAACAAACCTTCGAAGCGGCTACTCTAGCTGAGAATGTGGGTAAAAAAATTCTGATAGCACTTAATGAAGAGTACATACTGTGTGATCATAAATATCGTAGTACTCCCAGTATCGGAATCACTTTATTTAATGAGTATAAATGTAAGCAAAATGCTGATGAATTGCTGAAGCAGGCAGATATTGCCATGTATCAGGCTAAAAATTCAGGTCGTAATGCACTGTGTTTTTTTGATCCGCAAATGCAGATAAATATCAACAAACGAGTTAATCTGGAAAAGCAGCTTAGAGACGCATTGGAATTGCAACAATTTCAATTGTATTACCAAATCCAACAACATAGTTCAGGTCGTGTTTTAGGTGCCGAGGCATTAATCCGTTGGCAGTATCCTGACGATATTTTGGAAAATCCTGAGAAATTTATTCCGATAGCGGAAGAAAGTGGGTTGATTTTACCTATTGGGCAATGGGTACTACAATCAGCGTGTAAACAGCTGCAATTGTGGCAGAAAAATCCTTTGACTCAAAGTTTGATCTTATCTATCAATGTGAGTGCCAAGCAGTTCCTTCAACCCAATTTTATTACACTCATTCAAAATGTTATTCAAGAGTATTCGGTTAACCCTGAATTGCTTAAATTAGAATTGACAGAAAGTGTTTTATTGGCAGGTCTCGACGAGAACATTAATATTATGAATGGGTTAAAAGATCTAGGTATCAAGATTTCTCTGGATGATTTTGGTACTGGATATTCTTGTTTACAGTATTTAAAGAAGTTACCACTGACTCAGCTTAAAATTGATCAGTCGTTTGTTCGAGATATTGTTGTTGATCCTAGTGATCAAGCAATTGTTCGTACTATTATTGCAATGGCACAGAGTTTAGAACTGGATACTATAGCTGAAGGTGTAGAGACGGAAGAACAACGACAAATTCTTATCAATTACGGTTGCAGTAACTATCAGGGCTATTTATTTGGTAAACCTATGCCTGTTAAAGAATTTGAAGCATTATTACAGCAGATTCATTAAGTCAAATGAACATTAAGTTATGTATAGTTTTTTAAGTAAAAAACCTATTTTTTTCATCTATGAGAAATAATTATTTTATTCAGGTAGCTGTTGGGGTAATAAAAAATGCAGATGGAAAAGTATTAATTTCATTACGTGACAAAGCTTTGCAGCAGGGAGGGTTTTGGGAGTTTCCTGGCGGAAAATTAGAAGCAGGTGAAACAGCTCGAGATGCTTTATGTCGTGAACTTAAAGAAGAACTTTGTATTGATGTGAATTCAGCTTACCCATTGATAACTATCAAGCATCAATATCCTGAGGCAATGGTGCAACTTAATGTATTTTTGGTAGATAGTTTTTCCGGCAATGTAGTAAATAACTTAGGTCAACCGACGCAGTGGGTAGAAATTAGAGAATTAGACAAATATCGTTTTTTGGCAGCTAACAAAGCCATTATCTGTGCTACAAAATTACCACCCTACTATGCAATTCTTGATGATACAAATACTGGCGAATTATTCTCCAATTTTCATAAAATACTTGCTAAAGGGGTTAAGCTGATCCATGCACGGTTAAAAAAATTGCCTGAAGCTCAGTTAAACATTTTTATCGAACAGATATATCCAGTTTGCCAGCAAAATAAGGTATTGTTGTTGATAAACTCTGATCGAGCTTCAGAAGTCATCGTCGACGGTATTCATTTGACCAGTCGCCATTTGTTAGCTTTGCAAAAGCGTCCAGAATCATGTCAGTGGCTCGCCGCTTCTTGTCATAATCTACAAGAGTTACAGCACGCAGAGCGAATAGGTGTTGATTATGTTGTATTGGCACCAGTCTTTGCAACGCAAACACACGTAGGCGCCAAGACTTTGGGTTGGCAGCAATTCACATCGCTAGTGGAGCAAGTTAATTTGCCTGTTTATGCGTTGGGTGGCTTATCTATTAACGATCTAGGTCAGGCACGAATTAAAGGTGCGCAGGGAATTGCTGCCATTAGGGCATTTTTAGATTAACTACTGCCAAGAAATATCATTATTTTCTTCAATATCAACAACCGGCTCACCGGCTATCCTTCTTTCTTCCATAACCCATTCTCCCAAATCAATAAGTTTGCATCGTTCGGAACAAAAAGGTCTAAAAATTTGTTCAGGAAGCCATGGAACCTCACATTGACAATTTGGACATTTGACTACGGACGGTGTAGCTGAATTAGTCATTAAAAAATACAACAGGTCAATAAGAACGGAATGTCATCCGTGGTTTGTGTTGATCGTTTTTCTTCTGATGCGGGTGTCATAAATCGAATGGTACATCGATGTTTACCGCCACTAATTTCAGCAAAACAATGGATAGATTTATCAACACTGATATTGAGTAGTTGATACGGCTGAAAACGATCGAGTGAAAACTGAAAAAAACCCGCCTGAGCAACTTCAGATGTTGGCGCATTACTGTTACGTATAAAATTCAGAATTAAGTCTATAGCAACTCGAATGTCTTCAAAAGGACTACTCCATAATTGTAAATCTTTATTGCGAATTTCATCGTTTTGCTCAAGCCAATAATGATATTCAGGTAAATCGAATGAACACGTACCGCCGGGGATAGAACTGCGCTGGGTGATACTTTGAAATAAATCACTTTCCATCACGTTAATGCCAACTTTGCCTGTTAATGCATAGAGTTTTTTGCTAATTAAAGAAAGCTCTGCCAAGATGCCTTGTAGTTTTTCGGTGTCAACACCTTCATTATTAGCAATTTTATTCAAAGTTTTGGCATTACGATCTAATTCTTTGAGAATTTCGGATTTTAAATCGTTACGCCTGAAGATAGACATGATATCCAGAAGAACAACAATAGCCGCTCTTTTATCGGCAACTGTACTGCCATTAGAAAAATGATTTAACTGTTGAAAAAGTTGTTCGAGCCTAATGAAAACCCTTATGCGCTCATTGAGTGGAAATTCATAGGTTATAGCGGTGGTCACAGACAAGTTAATCCTGATAGTGGCTAATTAAAATATACAAATTGTGCAGTTTTTTGACTTGTTCTGCAAGTTTATCAATGGGACCTGAGTTGTCGATTAGATCATCCGCTTTGAGTACCCTTGCAGAGCGTGGAACTTGACTGTCAATAATGGATTGAATAATACTAATATCAATATTGTCACGTTTTTTAACGCGTTCTATTTGACTCTCTATAGAGCAATCGATTACAAGGATGCGGTCAACTAGGTCAGTCATACCTGTTTCCAATAGTAGAGGTATACTAACAATAGCATAAGGTCCAATCAAGTCTGCGAGTTTAACCTTTATAGTTTGGTAAATCAAAGGATGGAGAATATTTTCTAATTGCTGTTTAGCATACATATCGGAAAATACAATTTCTCTAAGATGTTTTCTATTTAAACTGCCATCATTAGCGTTAATGACATTGTCGCCAAAAATATTTTTTATCAAATGTAGAGTCGGTTTTCCTGGTTTTACCAAATCATGACTAATTTCATCGGCATCAATTACAGGGATGTCTAATTCTTTAAATAGTGCAGTTATGGTACTTTTTCCGCAACCAATGCCACCCGTTAAACCTACTTTCAACATTGGACTAAAATCCAGCCGCGTTTAGATAAATTTGATTTATTTGTTTACCCCACAACAGAGTTATGCCACCGGCAATAGCTAGGTAAGGACCAAAAGGAATAGGTTTGTTGATATTATTTTTCAATAAAACTATCGATATGGAGCCTATGATAGCACCCAAGAGTGTCGAAAAAGTGATAATCAGAGGTAAGTATTGCCAACCAAGCCAAGCGCCTAACAGACTAAGCAATTTGAAATCACCATATCCCATGCCTTCTTTACCAGTCAATAGTTTAAATAGCTGGAATACAGCCCATAACGACAAATAACCGATTAAAGCACCTAGAATACTCGCTGAAGGTTCAGTAAAAAAACCGAAAAGACTTAAAAATAAACCAGAGCCAATTAACGGTAGGGTAATTGAATCAGGCAATAAATAATGTTCAATGTCGATAACGCTTAAAGTAATTAATGACCAAGCCAGTAATAAAGCAAATAAAGTTGTTACGCAGTAACCAAAATGCCATGCAACGATGATTGAAACTATTGAGGTAATCGCTTCAACCAATGGATAGCGCAATGATATTGGTTGTTCACATATACGACAACGCCCTTTTAGCCAAAAAAAACTCAATACTGGAATATTTTGATGAGCTTTAATTTGGGTATTGCAGTGAGGGCAATGGGATCGGGGCAATAATAAATTGAAGGGGTACTGCTCATCGATAGGGTAAGATATTTCGGTTGAATCAAGCTGCAAGTAATCAACGCATTGTTTACGCCAATTACGTTGCATCATGATAGGTAACCGGTAGATGACAACATTAAGAAAGCTTCCGATGAGTAAGCCAATAATACCCATTAAGCCGGTAAAAAATATGGGTTGACTTAAGAAAATATCTAATTGTTGTATCATTAAGGTCTGTTCTGACTTATAGCTTTATTATTTTAGCTTTTTGTTGCTCAAGCTGATTAAGTGTTGATTGCATTTCCGCTAGTTTAGTTCTCTCTTTATCAATAACTTCGGTTGGTGCTTTATCAACAAAAGCAGGGTTATTCAGTTTACCTTCAACTCTAGGTAAGTCTTGCTTGATTTTTTGAATCTCTTTTTCTAAACGTGCCAGTTCTTCTTCTTTATTGATTATGCCCGCCATCGGAATCAGTATACTCATGTCGCCAACCAGTGCGATTGCAGATTCGGGTGCTATATCATGCTCTGTTAACCATGACACATTTTCCAGTCGACCGAGTTTTTGCAAATATAATAAATTATTGTTAACGTAGTTAGTATCAACTGAAGATCCGTTTTTCAAAAATACTGACAGTGGCTTGCCAGGTGCAATATTCATTTCACCACGTATGCGACGAATTCCGAGGATAAAGCTCATTAACCAATTTACTTCAGTGATGGCATCTGCTTTGATAGCTTTTGAGTCTACCGTGGGATAAGGTTGTAACATGATCGTGTCGCCCTGAATCGCTAATAAAGGGGCAACTCGTTGCCAAATTTCTTCACTGATAAATGGCATGATTGGATGTACTAGTCGTAAAATACTTTCCAATACTGATAATAAAGTATTTCGAGTGCTTTGTTGTTGCAATTCATTTTCAGATTGTAATGAAACCTTGGCAAGTTCTAGATACCAGTCACAATACTCATTCCAGGTAAAGTCGTAAATTGCTTGTGATGCCAAATCAAAACGGTATTGGCTGATCGCTTGACAAGTTGTTTCGGTGACTTGATTTAACCGAGAAATAATCCAATGATCTACTTGAGTATACTGAAATGAGTTACTGGTTAAGGTATTAACCTGGTTTTCAGTATTCATTAAGACAAATCGAGCCGCATTCCAAAGCTTATTACAGAAATTGCGATAACCTTCGGTACGCGCTAAATCAAAGCGGATATCACGTCCTGTTGATGCTAGAGAAGCAAAGGTAAACCGCAGTGCATCAGTTCCGTAAGAACGAATGCCGTCGGGAAAATCTTTACGAGTCGCTTGTTCAATTTTTTTGGCAAGATGCGGTTGCATCATGCCAGATGTACGTTTGGCAACCAGTGTCTCTAATTCTATGCCATCAATTATATCTAACGGATCAAGAATGTTGCCTTTTGATTTGGACATTTTTTGTCCTTCGGCATCTCGCACTAAGCCATGAATATAAACTTCTTTAAAGGGTACTTGACCTTGGAATTTTAATCCCATCATAATCATTCTGGCTACCCAGAAGAAAATAATATCGAAACCCGTCACTAATACACTGGTAGGGTAATGCTTGGCTAATTCAGATGTTTCTTCTGGCCAGCCTAAAGTTGAAAAAGGCCATAACCCAGATGAAAACCACGTATCCAAAACATCATCATCTTGTTTTAAGGGATAGTCGGCAGAAAGTTGATGTTGTTCCCTTATAGCTTGTTCTGATCTGCCAACATAGATGTTACCTAGGTCATCGTACCAGGCTGGAATACGATGTCCCCACCAGATTTGTCGAGAGATGCACCAGTCCTTGATATTACGCATCCATTCAAAATAGGTGTTTTTCCAGTTATCAGGAACAAATTTAATATCACCGTTTTCAACTGCTTCAATAGCTGGTTTTGCTAAGGGTTCGATTTTGACGTACCACTGATCTGTTAATAGTGGTTCGATGACAGCACCGGTTCTGTCACCTCTAGGTACCATCAATTTATGGTCAACAATTTTTTCTAACAATTGTTGGTTTTCTAAATCGGTTACTATCTCTTTTCGAGCGACAAAGCGATCAAGTCCCTGATAGTTGCAGGGAATCAGATTGTCATTATTAATTTTTGCATCTTTGCTCAGAATATTGATTAAGCCGCCATAAGGTAAATCTTGCATGGCTGAGCTTTGACGATGCCGTGTCCAGACTTCATAATCGTTGAAGTCGTGTGCAGGTGTAATTTTGACGCATCCGGTGCCAAATTCAGGGTCAACGTAATCATCAGCGATAATAGGTATACGCCGACCAGTTAATGGTAATTCAACAAATTCTCCTAACAAATGCTTATATCGATCATCATTAGGATGAATAGCGACAGCCGCATCACCGAGTAAAGTTTCGGGGCGCGTTGTGGCAACAATGAGATGTCCTTGTCCATTAGTTAATGGGTAGCGTATATGCCACATAGAACCATTTTCTTCTTCAGCAAGCACTTCTAAGTCGGAAACTGCAGTGTGTAATACGGGATCCCAGTTAACTAGACGTTTGCCTCGATAAATCAAACCTTCTTCGTATAATCGGATAAAGACTTCTTGTACCGCATCAGACATGCCTTCGTCCATAGTGAAGCGTTCTCTTGTCCAATCCAGAGAACAACCCATACGCCTTAATTGGCGGGTAATAGTGCCACCAGACTCATTTTTCCACTGCCATATTTTTTCAATAAACTGCTCTCGACCATAGTCATGCCGAGTTTTTCCTTCTGCATTGCATAAACGCTCTACGACCATTTGGGTAGCAATTCCAGCATGATCAGTTCCAGCCTGCCATAAGGTACTAAAGCCTTGCATCCGATGATAACGAATTAAGGCATCCATGATGGTATCTTGGAACGCATGTCCCATATGTAGACTGCCGGTTACATTAGGTGGCGGAATCATGATGCAGTATGATGAACCGCTATCAGCTTGTGCTGCAAAATAGCCTTTATTTTCCCAAGTTTCGTACCAGCGCTGTTCTATTGAATGAGGTGAGTAGGTTTTTTCCATGAAAGTATTTCTTTTTATAATTAAATGCAGCTATTTTAACAGGCTTAAATAATGGGTGTATTTTGTTTTTTAGATCAAGTTAAACGGGTAGTTATAGACACTATGATGAACTGGGTCAAACAGTTGGTTATATCGAGTATTTTTATTTTTGATTATCTTCTATGAGCAAAAAGCTATTACTGAATGAACTAACAATCAATTGGTTAGCGTCCTTAGACAGTTTGACAATATTGTCTAATTTTTTGAGTCTATTTAGCCATGAGGCATGCTATGTAGTCGATTCTAAACAACAGGTTTTATATTGGAATCAGGAGGCAGAAAAATTAACCGGCGTGAATCAGTTTCAAGTTGTTAATCAGTTGTGCCCATCTTGTTTAGTTATAAAAGAATTTACTATCAGCAATGAACAGCTCATTGATTTGCCTGTAAGTCTTGGCCAAAGAATTCAGCTTAATAAAAAAACTCAAGCAATTTATAATGACAAAGGAAGTTTTGTAGGCGGAATAGGTGTACTTTACCCTTGTAAAGAATCGACAACTACAAATTCGGTGGTTAATACATCAAGACAGAATTTTCATGGGATTCTGAGTCGCTCACCTGCCATGCGCGCCGTTTTTCAGGTAATTGAAAATGCTGCGGAGACAACCTCGACAGTATTGGTGAGAGGTGAAAGTGGTTCAGGTAAAGAGTTAGTTGCCAAAGCGATTCATCAGTTAAGTGCGAGAAATCAAGAACCCTTTTTAGCAATCAATTGTGCTGCTTTATCAAGCAGTCTTTTAGAAAGTGAATTGTTTGGTCATGTTCGAGGGGCATTTACTGGAGCCATAAAAGACCATAGTGGCTTATTTCAGCGAGCGCATAGAGGCACTTTGTTTCTTGATGAAGTAGCCGAATTACCATTAACTTTACAAGCTAAATTATTACGAGTCATCCAAGAGCGCAATTACATTCCGGTAGGGGGTGTCCAATCTATTGATGTCGACGTGCGCATTGTTGCGGCAACACACCGTTCTTTACGTGAGCAAGTGAAAAAAGGCGAATTTCGTGAAGATTTAATGTACCGATTGCGAGTGGTGCCTATTTTTTTACCACCATTACGTGACCGAAGAGAAGATATCAGTTTGTTACTTTGGCATTTCATCCAAATGCATAATACTGAAAATTTCCGAAAAATAGATCGTATTGATCCTGCTGCCATGCAAGTATTATTGGATTATTCGTGGCCTGGTAATGTTAGAGAATTGCACAATGTAGTCGAATATGCTTTTGCTGTTGGTAGGGGATCTGTGTTGCGCTTAACTGAATTACCACCCGAATTTAGGGAAACAAATAAAACGGATGCTATTACTAAAATTTCGTTACCGCTATCAGTCGATCAAGAAGAAGCGATTATTCGAGATGCCTTGTTGCAAACTCATGGCATGATAACGCCAGCAGCTAATTTATTGGGGATGAGTCGGGCAACTTTTTGGCGTAAGCGAAAACAGTTCAAGATTTAGTCGACGTTAAAAAATATAATAATTGATGAATGCTAAAAAACGCCTAGCCATTTTTGAGCAACTTGCTATTGCTATCCCAGAGCCGGTCACTGAGCTTAATTATCGAACTAATTTTGAATTACTCATTGCCGTGTTGTTATCCGCACAAGCAACAGATAAAAGTGTAAATAAAGCAACTAGCCAATTGTTTCAAGTTGCCAATACGCCGGAAACAATTTTGGCGTTGGGTGTCGATTCGTTAAAAGTTTATATAAAAACAATCGGCTTATTTAATAGTAAAGCTGCTAATATTATAATGCTGTGTCAGCAGTTGCTGGATAGGCATGATGGCCAAGTACCTAGTACTCATTCTGAATTGGAAGCTCTTGCTGGCGTTGGAAGAAAAACTGCTAATGTTGTTCTCAATACCGCTTTTGGGTTTCCAACAATTGCAGTGGACACACATATTTTTAGAGTGTCTAATCGTACCGGCATAGCAGTTGGCAAGAATGTTTTGGAAGTTGAAAAAAAGCTAGAAAAATGGGTGCCTAAACAGCACAAGAAAAATGCACATCATTTGTTAATACTTCATGGTCGTTATACTTGTACGGCTAGAAAACCTAAGTGCGGGCAATGCGCTATTATTGATTGGTGTGAGTTTGCAGAAAAAATGATAGTGACAACTAACTGATTTTTTAAATTTCTTGTTGATAATTTTTAATTTTAATATAAAGCTGTCAATATTGTAATTTTTCTGAACAGAAGTATATTTATCGTTCGTTATACAATTAAAGAGCACCTTCAAAGGATTACGGTGCTTTTAATTTTTTAAGTTTTAATTTTTATAATAATTACCAGGTAGATAACAATGAAAAAAATTAACAAAACACCATTAGCGTTAGCCATGGGCGTTGCGGCTATGTCTACGTTTGCTGCAGCAGCGGTCAACGCAGAAGCTAATCCATTTGGCATGACTGAACTAAATTCTGGATACATGCAGTTGGCAGAAGCAGGTAAAACGGCGGAAATGGCTTGTGGCGCATCCATGAATATGGACACAACGAATAAAACAGCTGAAGGAGCCTGTGCAGGTGCTAAAAAACCAGCGACTGCCACAGCAGCAAAAACCGCTGAAGGTAAATGCGGTAATATGATGGATGGCGATAAAATGAAAAAAGGCATGGAATCAGCCTGTGGTGCAATGATGAAAGGCAAAGAAGGTGCTTGCGGTCAGATGCAAGCTGGCGAAAGCATGAAAGGTAAAGAAGGTGCCTGCGGTGCGGGCATGAAAATGCCAGAAGGCAAGTGTGGAACGCAATGTGGCGATCAGATGCAAAATTGCGCTGCCGATAAAGCAAAAGAAGGCGCTTGCGGAGCAAAAATGCAAGGCTGTGGAGAAGGCATGCAAGGTTGCGGTGAAATGATGAAAGGCAAAGAAGGTGCATGTGCAGCCAATAAATCTACCCCAGCGGCACCCGCTGAACCTGAAAAAAAATAAGGTCTTATTGACTTAAAAAGTAAGAGAGTATGCTGGCATACTCTCTTCTGCTTCTCCTAATTTTTCAAAGGTGTTCTTATGGACACAAACAAAAATAAAGTTACAGGTGCTGGTTTAGGACTGCGTCGTACTTTTTTAAATCAGATTATCGAAAATCCGCCTGATGTTGGTTTTTACGAAGTAGCACCGGAAAACTGGATTACTATCGGGGGAAAGTTTGGCAAACAGTTTAGATCAATGACAGAACGATTTGATTTCATTTGTCATGGGCTTTCTCTTTCCTTAGGTAGTACCGATCCATTAGACGAATCTTTCGTCTTGTCTGTAAAACAGTTCATGCATGCACATCAAATCAAATATTATAGCGAGCATTTGAGTTATTGTAGTAAAGATGGACATCTTTATGATTTGATGCCTATACCGTTTACTTCAGAAGCTGTAATGCATGTGGCTAAACGTATTAGACGAGTTCAGGATATTTTAGAGCAGAAAATAGCAATTGAAAATGTTTCTTATTATGCTTTACCCGGTAATGAGATGACCGAAATCGATTTTTTTAATGCGGTTATCTTGGAGGCAGATTGCGATATTTTAATCGATATTAATAATATTTATGTTAACAGTATTAATCATAATTATGATGCTGAGACCTTTTTAAAAGCAATTCCCTCAGGGCGTATCGCCTATGCACATATTGCTGGACATTATGTTGAAGCGGATGATTTTTTGATTGATACACACGGAGCCGAGGTTATCGATCCGGTGTGGACGTTGTTGGCTAGAGCTTATGAGCTTTTTGGTGTTTTTCCTACGTTGTTAGAGCGAGATTTTAATATTCCATCGGTAGCTGAATTGGTTAAAGAGGTGAATACTATTAAGTCGATACAAAATGCTTGGCAACAGCACCATGCAAAGCAGTTAGCTTAATATGAAAATTGACTTTAAAACAAAACAAAGCGAATTTGTTGCTTATATTAAGGACCCGTTCAATAATCCAGTACCTTCTAATGTTGCTGAATCAAGAATGGCAGTCTACAGGGAATTGTTTTTCAATAACATTGATAATTTTCTCTCCAGCAATTTTCCAGTACTCAGAGCTATTTTGGATGATTCTCAATGGTTTGAGTTAGCCCAAGATTTTTTTTCCAGACATGCTTGTCATTCTCCTTATTTTTCAGGGATTCCTGAAGAATTTATCAATTTTCTTCAAGAAGAACGTAATAATCCAAGGGATTTTCCATTTTTGTTGGAATTAGCTCATTACGAGTGGGTCGAAATGGCTTTGTCAATTGCTAAAGAAGATTCTGTTTGCAATCATCGTATAGTGGATAATTGGTTAACGCAGACTGTCCAATTATCATCACTGGCATGGCCTTTAGTTTATCAGTATCCCGTACACAAAATTGCGCCCAGCTTTTTACCGATTCAACTTCCCACTCAGCCGACTTTTCTGGTTGCTTACCGTAATAGTCTTGATGATGTTGGTTTTATTGAAATTACCCCGATTACCTATCAGTTATTGAATTTAATTGAGGCGCATCAGGGAATAGTGATAGCCGATTGTTTGGAACAGATTAGTACACAATTGCAGCATTCGGATCCCGATATTATTAATTCGGCTGGGTTAACAATAATTAAACAACTAGCTGAAAAAAATATTATTATTTTACTGGGGTAATTTTAATGAATTGACCGCACTATTAATAATGCGGTCTGCTACGATACGATTTTGAAAGCAATTAGTTTATTGTTGATAGTTTGCTTATTTGGCAGGTGTTGCTGGAGATGGCGAATTAGTAGGTACAGGCACAGGAACAATGCTTTGTGTTTTAGGTGCCGGATTTTGTTTTTCTTTTTCTTCTTTAGAGCGCCTAATACCTTCACCATAAATAGTGAATGATATCATGACTAAAATCATGGTAATTGCCATGACTAAGAAACGAGAGGGTTCTTTTAAAAAAAAGAGTGACCATTTAGGCTTAATCATGCCTACAATAAAAAATAGGATTGTTAACAATCCTAAGTTAATAGCAAAAAGTATCATCTTAATTACCTGTTAAACTTTTATTTATTCTAACTGATGTTGTATACATTTAAAGGACTATCAGTAACTTACCTTTTTTCAGATTTTTCGTTTTGTATTGTTCGTAAATCGGTTTCTACTCTTAAGTATTATACCTAAGAGCGTTTAGTCGCACAGTCGATAGAAATCTTTACACTTATTAGACCATACAAATTTATTTTCGCTACAATGTTTTATCGTAAATTTTGTTTTTGACAAGGATTTTTTAAAAAATAGATGTTATAAAATCATTGGGTTAAGTAGTCTTTGCTTTTATATTTAGTTTGGTTGGCTGAAGTCTTTGTTTCTATTCAATGATAGAACATTATTTTGAGATAAGTCCTTTTTAGCAATGAAATAGGTAAAAATGGGTCTAAAGTATTTTCCTAAGTTTAGGAAGATCATGTTTGATTTAATTGATGGTGCTTTAATTGAGTATATTAAAAAATGATTAAACTAAATACGCCATGGGTGTCCAAAAGAGTTTTTTGGGTCATATTTATCAGCATGGTTATGGTTTTTTTGCTGATTCAGAGTGCTTTAGTGACCTCATCTGATGTTGTAAAGTTTGGTGTAGAACTGAGCTTTTTTCTCATCTTGGGATATTTTTTTCATCGTATTACTCTATATTATCAATCCAAGTCGTTGCCAGTTTCAGATATATCTGAGTCTTTTGATCATAATCACCAGATAGAGCGTATTAAGGCACTTTTTCAAACATTAAACCAATGTAATCAGGCTATTATCCGTAGTCGCAATGAGCAAGAGGTTTTTTCTCAGATTTGTAAATTCTTAGTGTCTGTCGGCGGATTAAATATGGCATGGATAGGTATAATTGAACCTAACACTAAATTAGTCAAACCTGTTGCTGTTTTTGGGGAACATTCTGATTACTTGGATAACGTGATTATTTCAGCGGATGTAAGCAATCCACTAAGTAGCGGACCGGTAGGGCAGGCAATACATCATGACCGTCCTTTTTGGTGTCAGGATCTTGTTCATAATTCATTCGGGAAGCATTGGAATGAACAAACTAGAAAATTGGGGTGGGCTGTATCAGCATCATTACCATTGCATCTAAATGGTGATGTTATCGGGGTTCTGTCTCTCTATTCTTCAGATATAAGCATCTTCGATGCAGTTGGACGCGAGTTGTTTTTGGATATTGCCCTCAATCTTGATTATGCCATAAGTAATTTTGATAAAGAAGAGTCTCGTAAACAGGCTAATCAAGCGTTACGTAGTAGTCAAGAATACCTGCAAGCAATTATTGACAATGAGCCTGAATCCGTAAAAACTTTGGATGAAAAAGGTTTTGTTTTAGATATTAATAAATTAGGTCTATCTTTATTAGAAGCTGATTCGGTCAGACAAATAAATCAGTTTGGTCTTGAATATTTTATTGTTCCTGAATATCTTGCTGCGTTTAAACAAATGCATCAAAGAGTTATCGAAGGTGAAAAAGGAGTTCTTGAATTTGAAATTGTAGGGCTTAAAGGAACTAGGCGCTGGTTAGAAACGTTTTCAGTACCTTTAAATGATAGTGATAATAAGCCGATTGTACTTTCTGTATCGCGTGATATAACAATTCACAAAAACAGCGAAATATCATTAAAGCTTGCTAGTCAAGTATTCGAAAATAGCCTAGAAGGCTTTGTTATTACTGATTCAGATAAAAAAATTATATCAGTTAATCAATCCTTTGTTTGTTTGACAGGCTATTCTTTAGAAGAAATACAAGGAAAAAATCCGTCAAAAATTTTAAACTCCGATTTGCATGATGATAGTTATTTTCACAGAATGTGGGAAACGATTAATGCAACGGGTCAATGGCAGGGCGAAATTTGGGGTCAGCGTAAAAACGGAGAGATTTACCCTCAATTGATTAGTTTTACCAGTATTAAGGATGCTATCGGAAATGTTACGAATTTTATCGGAGTTTTAACTGATTTATCAGCGATTAAAGCATCTAAACAGCAACTTGAATTTTTAGCGCATCATGACTCGCTAACATTATTGCCTAATCGTATTTTGTTGTTTCATCGCTTGCAGCATGGTTTAGATTTGTCAAAACGTAGAAACAAGCTACTTGCTGTGATGATGCTAGATTTGGATCGATTTAAAAACGTTAATGATAATTTCGGTCATTTGGCTGGCGATCAACTTTTACAGCAAGTGGCTGATCGGTTAACAACAAGATTAAGAAAAATGGATACTGTTGCGCGGCTTGGTGGTGATGAATTTACCGTTGTGCTAGAAGATATCAATGAACATGAAAATGTAGCTAGGGTAGCAAAAGCAATCATTATTGATTTAAGCAAGCCGTTTTTCCTTACCCCATACGGTGAAGTTAATATTGGCGTAAGTATAGGAATTAGCTTGTTTCCTTTACATGCCAATACGCCGGAGATGCTCTTACAGCAAGCTGATACAGCATTGTATCAAGCTAAATCTCAAGGGCGAGGTCGTTATGCCTATTTTTCTGACGAATTAACTATTGCAGCTCGTAAGCATTTGGAATTAGAAGTGCGTTTACGTAAAGCTATTGCTCAGAATGAACTGTGTATTTACTATCAACCCCAAGTCGATATTGAAACAGATCAAATTGTAGGTGCTGAAGCCCTTATACGTTGGCATAATCCATTAGGTGAATTGATGTTACCGATAGATTTTATTCCAATAGCCGAAGAAAGTAGTTTAATTTTAAGTATTGGTGAGTGGGTGCTTAGAGAAGTTTGCCGGCAAGGCAAGCAATGGTTAGACGAGGGGTTGCCTAAATTGAATCTGGGCGTTAATTTATCGGCTTATCAGCTAAGGCAATCTGATTTAGATGCTTTAGTTCATAATATTCTTATGGAAACAGGCTTTCCCCCCGGTAATTTGGAACTTGAATTAACAGAATCTGCATTATTGGAGCCTAGAAAAGATCCCGTTTTAATTCTCAGTAAACTACGTGCAACAGGCGTGCGTTTAGCGATTGATGATTTTGGTATAGGTTATTCCTCGTTATCTTATTTACAACGATTTCCTCTTGATATTTTAAAAATTGATAAAAGTTTTATCAAAAATATTCCCGATGACAAGGATGATATGGAGATAGCGTCTACAATTATTGCAATCGGAAATAAGTTAGGACTTAAAGTCTTGGCAGAAGGAGTGGAAACTGATGAGCAACTTAGCTTTTTAATTCATCAGGGTTGTCATTTTTATCAAGGTTATTTAAAAAGCGAAGCGTTACCTGCAGTTGAATTTGCAACGTTATTGTTTATTCAATTGAATACTACAAAAAATGAGATATAGTACATTTGTCTTATTTTCAGCCATTGTGGCAGTAGTCTGTCACAGTGAAAAATTTAACTGCTTAATTTTTGTTACAGCTTTCTTCAACGGTATCATTAATAATGAACATACAACATAAAGCACACCCTTGGCATGGAATTAGTGCTGGCGACAATATTCCAAATACCGTTACTGCCTTTATAGAAATTGTTCCTACCGATACGGTAAAATATGAAATAGATAAGGCAAGCGGTTATCTAAAAATAGATAGACCTCAGAAATTTTCTAACACAGTTCCTACTTTATATGGCTTTATTCCACAAACTTTTTGTGCAGAAAAAACGGCTGAATTTGCAGCGTTAAAGTCGGGTAAGACGGTTGCGAAAGGAGATGGCGACCCTCTTGATATTTGCGTGTTGAGTGAGCGAAGCGTGACTCATGGCAATATTATTGTGCAAGCCATACCAATTGGTGGATTCCGGTTGCTTGATAAGGGCGAGGCGGATGATAAAATTATTGCCGTGTTAAAAGGTGATGAGTTTTATCGACAATGGAATGATGTGTCTGATTGTCCGATATCCTATATTAATCGCTTAAAGCACTATTTTCTTACCTATAAAAATCTTCCCGGCGAAGTCAGTAGCTGTGAAATTACTAACGTTTATGGTCGTGAAGAAGCCCATGAAGTCATTTTGAGATCCATGCAGGATTATAAAGCTCACTACAGTTGCCGAGAAAGATTTACTGCGAGTCGTTTTCTACCATTAAAAAGTTTACTGAGAAAGCATCGTAGATTTGCACTTAGGGGTGATTGAAGGTTCTAATTGCCTTTAATGAATTTCAATAGTTTCCCCTGCTAAATTAGTATCAACAAAATCGACAATGGTTTGCTCATCGGCAAAATTACCATAAGCTAATAAAAGTTTGGTATAGGCTGCTTCAATGGACATGTTCCAGATGATATGGGCTCCCTGCTGAATAAGCACTTGGGTCGATTGATAAGCATTGGCCGATTTAATGGATGGCGCTAAAAAAGTTTTAATGTTCAGCGTGTTGCAGCGTTTTATGAAAGTAGTTAATGAATAATGATCGCCCCACTGGGTTGAAACCGAAGCAGTTCCTGAATGATATAAATCATGTAGTACAGCATCTACTTGGGATAGGTCAAAATGTTGGTAATTTAATCCTGGATAAGGTCTAACCATTAATACTCGCCGAGAAAATTGCGTTTTTATTGACCAGTCTATTATTTGTTTATTTGGGATGCTGCGATGATTAAGTTTAGAGAATTCGTTATTTTCAAATTGCATATAGCTTTTAAACTGAATACTAATAAAGTCACTACTAAGTGGTAAACAGGTTGCCAAATGAGTGCCCCAATGAACGTGCATTTTTTGTTGCTGGTTTTGATAAGGGACAAATACACCGGCTTCTTTAATTTGACGAATAAATTCTAGGGCACAAATAAAGTTTCTTAAGCCATTTGCTTTGGTATCATCAAGAGGATAATCACTGGAAACCAATAGAATAGGCAAATGAACGTGTAGCATACTAAAGCTTAAAGCTGATGCAGTATAACTGAGTGTATCGGTGCCGTGAGTAATAATAATACCGTCATATTGACTCAATTTTTGTGCAGTAATAGTGTTAACTATCGTTTCCCAAACATTAGGAACTAAATTTTCGCTGAGTAGCTCCACTGGCTGAATTAGATGAAATTCAAATTCTTGGTATTTAGCATAATGTTGTTTAAGTAATTTTATTAACTTAAATTGACTAACATTATTAATATTAATGATGCCATCACTGACCGTTGAGCCAATTGTACCGCCGGTCAACACAAGTAAAATTTGTTTCATAAATAATGTTGCTGAATAGATTAGAAGGGCTAAGCAAACAGACTACCTATATAAAATGAAAATTTCAATTATTGTCGCAATGGCGAGCAATCGTGTTATTGGCTTAAACAATCAAATGCCTTGGCATTTATCAGCTGATCTTAAAAGGTTTAAAAAAGTTACTTTAGGATTTCCTATTCTAATGGGAAGAAGCACGTACGAAGCTATTGGCAAGCCTTTGCCAGACAGGCTTAATATAATTATTAGCCGAAATGTTGATTATTATGCGCCCGGATGCCTTGTTTTTAATGATCCCGATGTAGCTCTGAAGCACGCTTGTTCTTTGGCTGAGGAGGTTTTTATTATCGGTGGCGCAACCCTTTACCAACTTTTTTTACCTTATTCCGATTATCTGTATATTACAAAAATAAAGAAGGAGTTTTTGGGTGATACTTTATTTCCGGAATGGCGGACTAATGAGTGGATCGAGATTGAGCGGGAAGACATTACAAACGATATTGATGCTGGTTTTGATTATTGCTTTTTAAAGTATGTTAGGGGAGCGCCTAAAAACTAACAAAAAAAGCCTAAAACCAGTTAAAATAGGTTGTTTTAGAGTTTCCTATCCATATTTTGTAACAAAGCCACAGCTTGGTAGCTATCATGCAAAAACAATACAACACTGATGATTTAAGAATTTGCGAGACCAAAGAAGTTATTGCGCCTATTCAAGTTCATGAAGAATTACCGATTAGTGAAATTGCAGCACAAACAACTCTAAATGCTCGCGCTGAAATTCATAACATTTTAACCGGTGAAGATGATCGTTTGCTCGTTGTTGTAGGACCTTGTTCAATTCATGATCCTATTGCGGCTAAAGACTATGCTCGTTTATTGAAAGGTATTAAAGACGAATTAGCAAATGAATTAGTTATTGTGATGCGAGTGTATTTTGAAAAGCCTCGTACCACAGTAGGCTGGAAAGGTTTAATTAATGACCCTGATTTAGATTCAAGTTTTAATATCAATAAGGGGTTACGCGTTGCAAGACAATTATTGTTAGATGTTAATTCCTTAGGTGTTCCTGCTGCTACTGAATATCTTGATTTAATCAGTCCTCAATATATCTCTGATTTAATAGCATGGGGAGCTATTGGAGCTAGAACCACTGAAAGTCAAGGACATCGTGAACTAGCATCTGGAGTTTCTTGCCCTATAGGTTTTAAAAACTCTACTGATGGAACGATTAAGATAGCTATCGACGCCATTGGTGCTGCAATGAGTCCACATCATTTTCTGTCCTTAACTAAAAAGGGACATTCGGCTATTTTTTCGACTACAGGAAATGAGGATGTGCATATTATTTTGCGTGGTGGTAATGATCGCCCGAATTATGATGCGGTGAGTGTGGAGCAAGTTGCTGAAGGACTAAAGAAAGCTGAATTAAGACCTAATATTATGATTGATTTTAGTCATGCTAATAGTCTGAAACAATGCCAGAGGCAGTTAATAGTCGGTGAAGATGTTGGTGGACAAATTGCCAATGGAGATTACCGTATTATGGGCGTTATGATTGAAAGCCACATTAAAGCGGGTAGCCAAAAAGTTATAGAAGGTCAGCCATTAGTTTATGGACAAAGTATTACCGATGGTTGTTTATCTTGGGAAGATACCGTGCCTTTATTGAAAAATTTAGCCAAAGCGGTAGAAAAACGTCGTACAGTAGATAAGAACCGGAGTTTAAACGTATGATTATCTATGTTAATGGCACTCCGCATGAAATGGCTGAAAATAGTTTTGTTTCCGATTTGGTCGTGGAGCTAGGATTAGCAGGCAAAAAAATTGCTATTGAATTAAATCAAGAAATTCTTCCGTTTAGTCAATATGGAACTCAGCGATTGCAAATTGAAGATCGTCTAGAAATTGTTCATGCTATTGGCGGAGGACAGCCTGTTATTGACGATAGTTTCGTTCTAGCGGGAGCTATTTACCATTCTCGTTTACTGGTAGGAACTGGAAAATATAAAGATTTAGAAGAGACACGACTGGCAATTGAAGCAAGTGGAGCAGAAATCGTTACCGTTGCTATTCGTCGAACTAATATTGGTCAAAACCCAAGTGAACCGAATTTATTGGATGTTATTTCACCGGATAAATACACCATTCTTCCAAATACAGCAGGTTGCTATACAGCTGAAGATGCGATAAGAACCTGCCGTTTAGCGAGAGAACTATTAGGTGGTCACAAATTAGTTAAGCTTGAGGTATTAGCCGACCAGACTACTTTATTTCCAGATGTGGCGGAAACTTTTGTAGCAGCTGAATTGTTAGTAAAAGATGGTTTTGATGTTATGGTTTATACTAATGACGATCCTATCGCGGCCAAACGTCTTGAAGAAATTGGTTGTGTTGCCGTTATGCCATTGGCTGCTCCTATTGGCTCTGGCCTAGGAATTCGCAATCCGTATAACATCTTAACGATTATAGAAAATGCTAAAGTGCCCATTTTAGTTGATGCCGGTGTGGGTACAGCATCTGATGCAGCGATTGCTATGGAATTGGGGTGCGCAGGCGTTTTAATGAATACAGCTATTGCGGCAGCTCAAAATCCAATTTTGATGGCATCTGCTATGAAAAAAGGGATTGAAGCAGGGCGAGAGGCGTTTCTTGCAGGGCGAATGCCCAGAAAGCGTTTTGCTTCGGCATCATCCCCTATAGAAGGCTTATTTTTTTAATAGGTATCCAATTTCAATCAGTAGAGATGCTGAGTTGTCTCTACTAATTCCTTAGTACTGAATGTTAATGTCTTCCGAACCCTCTTTTCAACAAAGAATTCGTAGTTTTATCCGACGGCAAGGTCGATTGACGACCGCCCAACAATTCGCATTAGATAATTTGTGGGATACGTATTGTTTAAAACCTGATGTGACTTATGATTATCAGCAAGTGTTTGGGCGTACAGCGCCGATGATTGTAGAAATTGGTTTTGGTAACGGTGAAAGTCTTGTCGATATGGCAAAAAATAACCCTGATAAGAATTATTTGGGCATAGAAGTTCACCGCCCCGGGGTTGGTCATTTAATGATGTTGCTTCATCAGCAACAAATCAATAATGTAAGAATTTATTGTCATGATGCCATCGAGATTCTTGAAAACAAAATTGTTGATCATAGTTTAGCTGGCGTACATTTATTTTTTCCTGACCCTTGGCCTAAAAAAAAGCATCATAAACGTCGTATTGTTAGGAGCAGTTTTGTCCACCTTTTAACAAAAAAATTAGTTCAAGGTGGCTATTTCCATACTGCGACTGATTGGCAAAATTATGCTGAAAATATGCTGTTAATATTAAATGCCGAACCTTCACTTATGAATAGTAGTTCAACGGGTGATTATTGTGAACGCCCAGAATCTCGTCCTCTTACAAAATTTGAACAGCGAGGATTGCGTTTAGGTCATGGTGTTTGGGATTTGCATTTTACAAATAATGTTGGAAATTAATATTAGGATGTAATATTTTCCAGAACCTCCTTTTCAGGCATGTTTTAAATTGTCTATCATTCAGATGAGTGTAATTTCTAGTTAAGATAAAAACTACCCCATCATTTTTTAGTTTTTTAATGCTAATTACTCAACTCGATCATTCTCTAAGTGTATCACCTCTAACACCTATCCACGATATTGCGATAAAGAACTATGGTAATGAGCTTTGGATAAAACGAGATGATTTATTACATCCCGTCATTTCTGGCAATAAATGGCGAAAGCTAAAATATATTCTTAACCAAGCACTTGCTTTAGAAAGCCACACGTTAATTAGTATGGGTGGCGCGTATTCAAATCATTTGCATGCGCTTGCTTATATCGGTCATAAATTAGGTCTTAACACCATTGGCTTTATTCGAGGTGAACAAATAAAATTAACGCCTACTTTAAAAGATATGCAAGATTGGGGGATGGTTCTTAATTATATTTCTCGTACTGATTATCGTTCTCTTAGGCAATATAAAAATTGTTACGACTTTCCTGATATCCAAGTTGGACATTACTGGATACCCGAAGGTGGTTCTCAAGTTTTGGCGTTGCAGGGTGTTACTGAGTTAGTTGGGGAAATTGATATTGCATTTGATCATATTTGTGTTGCTTGTGGAACGGGAACTACTTTGGCTGGAATTATTAAAGCGGTTCCTGATTCTGTGAGAGTCACCGGAATAGCGGTATTAAAAAATGCTGATTTTTTAGTAGCAGATGTCGAAAATTTAGTAGGTAGTCATAGAAATAATTGGGAAATCAATAATGATTATCATTTTGGTGGGTTTGCAGGAATTAATGAAGAATTAATGACGTTCATTAATAACTTTCAACTAAAACATAAAATTCAGCTTGAACCCGTTTATACGGGGAAGTTGTTGTATGCTATCTACGATTTAATGAAAAAAGGCTTTTTTAAATCATCTCAGTGCATTGTTGCAGTACATACTGGAGGGTTACAAGGTAATAGAGGGTTTGGATTGTCTTTCTAATTATTTTGTTCCGATTATCGGTTGCCAAAATTTTCATTTATCCATCTTTCTAATTTTAATCCCCAGCGTATTCCTTGACGCCACCAAGTTAATTCCTTTTTGGTCTTTTTTCGCCAAAGGACAAGTTCATCTAATGCTCGTTCAGGGGTAGTAAACCGACCTGTTGTTCTGCTGACATAAGTAGGATATAGGATCAACGATGCGGCAACTAATTCATCTAATGTTAATTTACGACTCCTACGCTCTAATGTTAGCATATCTTGCGTTAGTCCCCAACCTGAGTAAAACGGTAAGCCGTAGCAGACCACTTTTTTTTCTCGCAATAAAGCTTCAAAACCTGTTAGTGATGTCATAGTATGAACTTCATCAACTTGCAAAAGTAAATCTGCCATGATTATATTGCCGATAACTTCATCGCACCAGTGCTCTATTTTTGTTTCATTATGTCCATCACGTCTGAGACCAGCAATAACATCAGGGTGTGTTTTATAGATAATATAAGCATCAGGGTTATTTTTGCGAACAGCTTTTAATAATTCGATGTTGCTAGCGATACTAGGTGACCCATGTATTAAAGAAGCATCTCCCTCTACTTGACCAGGAACCAAAATAATAGTTTTTATTCGATCGGTAGTAGAAAGTTTAGATCTTTGCCAACTATTGTTATGTCCAATGTTGTATTTTGTTATATTTTCAGAAACTAATTGTTGGCGTAATCGGACTGCTCGTTTTAAGAGTTTCTCATCAAAAAAACCAAACTGTAATGTGTGTTCCAGATCAGACGGGCAACTAGCATCATAATAGATACCTTTGGTATCTAATGCCCAAGATATTGGCTGAATTAAATCAGCACCCAAGCCAACAGAACGAATGAATCCGTCTTCTAGTTGAACTATATTATTAAGGGTTGTAGATTTTTGATGTAGCTTAGCTAAATTTCGTCTCCACATAATATGAGTTGCATTTTGAGGTATTTTTTCTGGCGAACAATCAAAATGAACTTGACTCCCTTGAAAAAATCTTCGGACTATTGGTTTTTTATAATAAGAAAATCCTGAGGCGTAGACGTTGATGGGAAATCGTTCTCTCATTCTTCGTTGTAATGCGAACCATTCGATCAGTTTTTCGATATCACAGGCATTTCCTGTTTCAGGATCTAGATAGCGAGGGTATGCAACTAAGGCGGCATACACTAGATTTTCTAAAGTGGTCGGTTGGCGACGTTCGTTAGTAAGCTCATCTTTAGTGAGTCCCCAACCAGCATAAAATGGCATACCAAATGTACGAACCTTTTTACCCCAAATAAGACCTTCAAATCCGATTTGTGAAGTAACAGTATAAATTGCTTGAGCCTGTTCTATAAGGGAAACAGGGTGGACATCTTCGCTAATAATTAATATTTGTGAGTTACATGATAGTTGATCAAGATCAAAATGACCTTTTTTCTGGTCACTTATAGTTGATGGATGTATTTTCAGTACAACTGAGCAGTCAGGATTTTCCTGCAGGGCTGACTGTAACATATTTTGAAAGCTGCCAGCATTAGCCATCCCATAATTGATTGAAACATCACCAACTACTTGATCGGCAACTAAAACATATTTTTTGGGTAAAGGTTTTTGGTATTCTCTAGAGTAATTATATTTTGAGATTCTCGCTTTTTGCCAATTTTTTATAATTGTTTGGGCTTTTTGATGTTGTGTATTAGTCAACTGCTCCTTAATTAAGGATTCAAGTCGTGATGAATTATATGCATCATAGTAAATTCCCAAGTCATCCATAACAATAGATAAAGGAGGCTCTTCACTACCAAGTGCTAAGGATCTCAAAAATCCATCTTCTAGCCTAACTAGATTTAAATTATGCTTATGAGCGAATTTTTCTGCAAAAGTAGCGCTGGGTTTACGCCCCCAAGCTATAACGCCTGAACACGCGGAGAGATCTTTCGTATAATGATAATGCGACAAAGGTTGACCGAGCATATTGACTAAACCAGGCAGTCGTATTATTCGATATGACGTTGTAATTAACGAGGGCTTATGGTTTTTATCTATAGAACTCAATCTTCAACCTCTGTATGGTAGACATTATTTCCTCGTTATTTGCAATCAACGAGGAAATAATAGCTTAAAAGATATAGGCTTTTATCAATTAATAGGTTTAGGCCAAGATTCTAAAATGGTTTTGTGAACATCCAAAAATATATAAAAATTTTTATTTAAAAGATTTTGACAGTGATGATTACAATTTTTCGGTCATTTAAAACACTTGTTCTTTAATTAAATTGTAAAGATATTGACCATAAGCATTTTTAGCTAAGGGTTTTGCTAATTTTTCCACTTGTTCGGCATTTATATAACCTTTACGGAAAGCTATTTCTTCTGGACAAGCTACTTTTAACCCTTGTCTGTGTTCAATGGTTTCAATGAAATTACTTGCTTCAATAAGACTTTCATGGGTTCCAGTGTCTAACCAAGCATATCCTCGCCCTAAGATTTCAACAGAAAGTTTATTGCGCTCTAAATAGATACGGTTAACATCAGTAATTTCTAGTTCACCGCGTGGAGAAGGTTTAAGATTACAAGCGATATCTACGACATCATTATCGTAAAAATATAGTCCGGTTACTGCGTAGTTTGATTTAGGCTCAACAGGTTTTTCTTCAAGTGAAGTGGCGCGACCTTGATTATCAAATGCCACAACGCCATAACGTTCTGGATCATTGACATGGTATGCAAATACAGTTGCACCTTCGGTTCTAGTCATAGCACTTTCTAACTGAACATTGAGGTCATGTCCATAGAAAATGTTATCACCCAGAACTAAAGCAGTTGCTTCATTGCCAATAAATTCTTTGCCGATAATAAATGCTTGTGCTAAACCATCTGGAGTTGGCTGCACAGCATATTCGATATTAATACCCCAATGATGACCATTACCTAGCAGTTGCTCGAAACGTGGTGTATCCTGAGGGGTCGAGATGATAAGAATATCGCGAATACCCGCCAACATAAGCGTTGTTAACGGATAATATATCATTGGTTTATCGTAAATTGGCAATAACTGTTTGGAAACAACTTGAGTGACTGGATATAAACGAGTACCTGATCCTCCTGCTAAAACAATGCCGCGTCTAGTTAAACCAGAGATAGAAGAATGTAATGCTGATGTTGTTGTCATAGTGGTGGCTACTATTAAAAAGTGTAAATATTACAAACTAAGGGTTTCGATAAGCATTCGGTTTACGCCTGTTTGCCAACTGGGCATTTTCAATTGGAATGTTTCTTCTATTTTTGTGATGGACAAACGTGAATTACTCGGTCGTTTAGCGGGTGTAGGATAGGCACTTGTTGGTATTGCCCCAATTTTTTTAGGGTCAACGTTAAGTTCAATACCTGACTGAACTGCAAATTCCAAAACGTAACGCGCATAGTCATACCAAGATGTTTCTCCGCTGGCTACCAAGTGATATATGCCTGATACATCAATTTGTTGCTGAGCAACTCTTATCGCATGAGCTGTGACATCTGCAATTAATTCTGCACCGGTGGGCGCACCAATTTGATCGTTAATAACATTTAAAGTGTCACGTTCTTTAGCAAGGCGTAACATCGTTTTTGCAAAATTGTTACCGCGTGCTGCGTATACCCAACTTGTGCGAAATATTAAATGCTGACAGTCGATTTGCTGAATAAGTTGTTCACCTTCAAGTTTGGTACTACCGTAAACACTTAAAGGAGCTGTTTCATCGCTTTCTAACCACGCCTTATTACCACTGCCATTAAAAACGTAATCCGTGGAATAATGAATCAGCCAAGCATTAAGTTGTTTCGCGGCTGAAGCAAGCACTTCTGTCGCTTTAGCATTGATGAGTTGGGCTAACTCTGGTTCACTTTCTGCTTTATCAACAGCAGTGTGCGCAGCGGCATTAACAATGACATCGGGCTTAATAACTTCAATGGTTTTTGCTAAGCCTTCTAAATCAGTTAAATCACCACATAGATCATTAGTCTTATGACGATCCAAAGCTGTTAACTCGCCTAATGGGGCTAGTGCGCGTTGCAGTTCCCATCCGACTTGACCATTTTTACCTAGTAGCAATATTTTCATCAACTACGTCCACTGTAATTTTTTTCAACCCAGTCACGATAACTTCCAGATTGAACATGTGCAACCCACTCAGTATTATCTAAATACCATTGTACTGTTTTACGAATACCCGTTGTAAAAGTTTCAGCTGGTTTCCAGCCTAATTCTCTTTCTATTTTACTGGCGTCTATCGCGTAACGTCGATCATGACCAGGACGATCAGTTACAAAAGTTATTTGTTCGCGGTAACCTTTACCATCACTGCGAGGTTGTGCTTCATCAAGTAATGCGCATATAGTGTGTACAATATCAAGATTAGCCATTTCGTTCCAACCACCAATATTATAGGTTTCACCGACTCTTCCAGATTCTAGTACTCGACGTATACCTGCACAATGATCAGCTACATATAGCCAGTCGCGGATCTGCTGACCATCACCATACACAGGTAACGGTTTATCAGCTAAAGCATTAGCGATCAATAATGGGATTAACTTTTCAGGAAATTGGTAAGGACCATAATTATTAGAGCAATTAGTGGTCAATACTGGTAATCCGTAGGTATGGTGGTAAGCGCGAACCAGGTGATCACTAGCAGCTTTACTTGCTGAATAAGGACTATTTGGTTCATAAGGATTGCTTTCGCTAAAAGCA
>Ga0214192_1000167_pt1 | contig 40620 bp, 62 predicted proteins | sample TroBogEpilimnion_44_FD_153030 | JGI IMG/M metagenome (GOLD analysis project Ga0214192, IMG submission 153030) | Freshwater microbial communities from Trout Bog Lake, WI - 29JUL2008 epilimnion | ecosystem: Environmental > Aquatic > Freshwater > Lake > Epilimnion/Euphotic zone | place: Trout Bog... | reverse complement strand
TGCTACTTTCAAGTGGCAAGCACCAACGCCGTACCCAACAGACGGCAAAATGTATTCTTGGGATGAACCAACAACTTCTTGGAAAGAGGTAGTAACAAATGGCTGACACACCAACACGCATTGAGGTTAATTGCGCAACTGGCGAAGTGACCGAGATTGCTTTGACTGCTGCCGAGATTGCCGAGCGCGACCAGCAAGCAGCCCAAGCTGCTGCTGACGCGCAGGCAAAAGCTGCTGCGGACCAGGCTAAGGCAGATGCAAAGCTAGCCGCACAGGCTAAGTTGCAGTCGCTTGGCTTGACAGGCGAAGAAGTAGCAGCGCTACTTCCCTAAGTAACACAAGCTTTACAGCCCCGCTACGGCGGGGCTTTTTCATTGGAAACTATTTAAGGAGTAAGTGTGGCATTAGATGGCTATCTACATATTGCTGAACGGCCAGTTGATTCGATTGGTCAACCATCAAACTCCGGTAATACCTTTAGTAACACAACCAATTCCTACGACTGCGCCGTAGCAGGGCTTCCCTTCTTTCTAGCCGCATCCAAGGAATACCCATACAAGCGCGAGACGGCTCAATACCGTAAGCAACAGATAGATCAGCAGAAGGAACCAGGCGAGCAGACGCTTACCGGTTGGTGGCTACGCAGCCAGTCCTCGTTCCACTATGGAGCTGGCATTCGCTACGAAGAACCAATCGAAGGCGAGACTGTTGGCTATCGCTTTAACAAGTCCGCTGGCGTCGATGTCTTTAACATCGGCAAGGTAACACTCCTGCCAGATGTCACCAAAAATACCGACATCACCGTATCGACTGCGCCTATTATGGTGGGCGGCTCTGACACCAATGGTGTGGATGTAGTTATTACTGCCAATGGCTCTACGCTCTATCGCACTACTGCCGCTGGTGTAACTACAACCTTGACATGGGGCGGCTCAGGCAACATCCTTGCGCTGGCACAAGACGGCGCTAACTACTATGCCGCTAATGCCACAGGCATTTACAAAGGCCCACTCACTGGCGCTAGCAGCGGTACGCTTATCTTTACCCACCCATCTATGGTGGGAACCGTTACCAACGTCAACCTTGGTTGGGTTAAGCAGCGCCTTATTGCTGGCGTCAATAACTATATCTTCGAAGTAGAGCCAATCGTTTCTTATACGGTTACTACCTCATTGGTCGATGGTGCCTACAACGCTACTCTGACAACCTCATCTGCCCACAACTTCGTTGTCGGATCCTTGATTACCGTAGCTTCCGTTGGCTCTCCTTACAACGGCACATGGTCAGTCACCGATGTGCCTAACAGCACAACCGTTACCTTCTTTGTCAACAACGCCGCTGTCGGACAGGCATCTGCGTCAGGCACTGTAGCTTTGGCAAGCAATAACAACCTGCCTATCTACGCTCATCCTAACCCAGCATGGGTCTGGACTGGCGTATGCGAAGGCCCTAACGCTATCTACATCGGTGGATATGCCGGTGACTCGTCATCGGTCTACCGTCTTGCCCTAGATACATCAGGTCAGGTTCCTTTGCTGACCCGCGCATTGACTGCTGCTGATTTGCCACGAGGCGAAATCATTTACGCCCTTGGCGCATACATCGGCAAGTACATGGTCTTCTGTACCAACAAAGGCATTCGTGTTGGTCAGATTGATACATCAGGCTTCGTATCGTCAGGCTATGTTACCTACGGTCCAATCACCGTTGTTACCAACGGCTACGACCCAGCCAGCGGAACAGTCCTGAATGGACTGCCATCCTACTCGGTTACCTTTGCAGACCGATTTGCATACTGCACCGTCTCTAACTACATCGACAATGGTGACGGCACGTACTCATCCGGTCTTATCAAGATTGACCTGAGCCGTGACATTAGCGTTAACCAAATGGCATGGGCTACCCACCTTCGCGTACCTACTACAGCAGTTGCTCGCGCAGTCTGCGTAGTGGGCAAGTCTGGCAAGCTCGCCATTGGCGTAGATAGCACAGGCGTCTATTTCCAAGCTAACACATTGGTATCTAGCGGCTATCTACAGACAGGTCAGATTCGCTACTTCACCCTTGAAGACAAGCACTTTGAGCTTGTCAAGCTCCGCGAGACTTTGCCTATGGCTGGCACACTCAGCGTATCGTCCGTAGATGCCAGCGGCTTTATCAGCCAAATCATTACCGTTGATAACACTTTCGACTTTACCCAAGACATTACTGGTATAGATCAGTACGACTTGGCTCCTAAGGAATCTGTCGGCTTGCGCTTTACCCTTAATGCCGCATCAGGTCAGCTTGTCGGACAAGAAGATTCGTTCAACGGCTACCAGCTCAAGGCGCTTCCTGCCGTTAAGCGTCAGCGCATCATCACACTTCCTGTCGCCAACTTCGACTTTGAAGGCGATAAGTACAACATGCCTACCGGTTACGAAGGCCGTGCAGCAGAGCGTCTTTCACAGCTTGAAGCCATTGAATCCAATGGCGATGTCGTCATCCTTCAGGACTTTACCAATGGCGAGACAGTCCGTGGCGTTATTGAAACATTGACCTTTATCCGTCAGACTCCACCAGAGCGTCGCTTTACTGGCTTTGGAGGAATCCTCGAAATCCAGTTCCGTACCGTATAACAGTTAGGGCATACCGCAATGTCAACCAAAGTGGATATCACCACAATTCTTTACAACACTGTCTTTACCCTCGGAGCTACGGCTACTGGCATTTGGTACATATTTAAGCATGGCGTACAGAACGTCATCAGGGATATGGACAAGGACAGCAAAGAGGACATCAAGACTATTAAGCACGAAGTCCTGCCCAACTCTGGCGGATCGTTAAATGACGCTATCAACAAGCGTGTTATCCCTATGATTGAGACTTTGGTAGAGAAACAACAGAATATAGCGGTTGACTTAGGCACACTCAATGGCAAATTCGAACAGCACATTCGGGAGCATAATGGCTAATCCATTCAAGAAGAAGTACATCCACGAATCTACTGGCGACGTACTTACCTTCTCTGAACAGATTAGCTGGAAGATTCAGGGCATTATCCGCAACTGGTTCTTTGTCGTTCTTTGGTCTGGCGTTACCTTTGTCTGGTGGGCGCAGCCCACATGGTTTACCGACACTCACGCCTACATCAAATGGATGAACCTAGCCTCATGGCTAGCAGTTACCGTTGAGCTTATCATCGGTATTGCCATGATTGGTCAGACCAAGCGCGATGCCATGATTATCCGCCACATCTTGAAGTTAGAGAAGCAGGAGATTGAGCATCTCCAAGACCTATTGGAGAACGATGACAAGCTATGAGCCACGCATGGGAGATTACGGCGTAGTCCGTACCGGCGGTTTCTTTGGCAAGCTCATTCGCCTTGGCACTATCAGCCGATGGAACCATGCGTTTATCTATGTTGGCGATGGCAACATCGTTGAGGCTAATCCCACTGGCGTAGCTATCAGCCCAGTGAGCAAGTATCCCAACATTGCATGGAACCAGCATGAGTCAATCTTGCTAGAACAACGCCTTGCCGTTGTCAACTATGCCAAGCTCACCGTAGGCAGACCCTACAACTTCTTGGTTATTATCAGTATTGCCCTTCGTATCCTCGGACTAAAATTGTTGGCTAACAATAAGACGCTTCATCGCATTAGCCAGCACGATGGTTATATCTGCTCGGAGCTTGTGGCAGAGGCGTATCGACGCGCCTCTGTTCCACTATTCGATAAGCCAGATGATCAAGTAACGCCAGGGGATTTGGCAGAAAGGTTAATCTACCAATGACATATCCATTCATCCAAGCTCGCAACTACACCAAGGGTCGTGCCGGTCATACCCCACGCCTCATCGTTATTCACACCATGGAGACGCCTGAGACAGAAGGCCGTGCCAAGCAAGTAGCCGCATGGTTCGCTGGCACCACAGCGCCACAAGCCTCTGCTCACTATATGTGCGACGACAAGCAGGTTATCCAGTCTGTCCTAGAGACAGACACCGCATGGGCCGTGGATGACTACGCCCTTAACCAAGAGTCTATTTCCATTGAGCATGCAGGCTCTGCGGCTCAAACACCAGCCCAGTGGGGTGACGGGTACAGCGTTGCCGAATTACACGTCTCAGCGGCTCTAGCAGCCGATATAGCCCGTCGTAACCACATCCCCCTAGTTAAGCTATCACCAGAGGATGTACTGGCTGGTAAAGCGGGTTTTGTGGGACATAACGACATTACCCTTGCCAAGAAAATAGCTGGCGGACATACGGATCCTGGCGCAAACTTCCCATGGGATTCGTACCTTAAAGCCGTAGCTATGGTACCGTAGTAGAGCTGGAACAATCCAGCTTCTCACTATAGGAGATACCATGAAGTTCAACAAAGCTATCGTAGAGCATTACCTCGCCGCACTTCTCGTTGCTGGCGTATCTATCTGGCAGACCGGTAACCATCACCTCAAGTCTGTTGCATGGGCTGCTGTTGTAGCAATTCTTGGCCCAGTTGCAGTTGGTGCTTACAACCACTTTAAGTCAACAGCCGCTAAGTAAATTCGCGCTTGAACCATCCCTGTGTAATCCGCAAGGATAGGCCAAATGGCTAGCGTGTGAAAGACGTAACCCCCGCTTAATTGCGGGGGTTATTTTTTTATGCCGTTTTACTGTTAGAGGCTATCAGCCTTGCCGCCTCGTTGGGGAGCCTAACAGGCTCCACCGTAACCGCATTCGCTTCGCTCATATTATAGTCATACCCAGAGGTGACTTGTCAACTTATGCCATTGGCAGATTCCATCGGCGTGTCTGGTTTGACAGTGGCGAATACCACCCTGCTATGCTCACGCCATGAACGAAACAACTGTGCAACACCGATCCTTTAGCGCCTTTACTTCATGGTTGCGCTGTGGCAAAGCATTCCAGCTAGAGCGTAACTTGCAAGCACCACAAGAGCCAGCTTGGTGGTTCGTGGGAGGCTCAGCCTTTCACGCCGCTGCCGAGGCTTTCCTACTGGCGGAATTTGAAAAGAAGAAAAATCCGACAGATGAGGTTCCATTCTAATGACAAAAGAGTTTACATTTTATGGTCGTGTATACCTAACCACTGGTTACAGCAAGCATACTGTTCGCCTTGGATTTAGCGTGGGCAAGTATGGCATTGACGCCGACTTCTTTTTCTTTTGGTTCGCGCTGGAGTGGTGATGGATGACATCGCAAACCTCAAGCCAACAACCGGTACAGAAGCCGACTATCGTAATCTCGGCCCAATCCGAGTCTGCCCCTGCGGGTCGGATCTATGGAGCGTCAAGTGTAAGTTTGACGATGACGGAGAAATCGGTATCTATTTCCTTGACATCAACTGTGCGCTATGTGGTAGCCTCGCAGTTGCAGTCACGCCACCACTAGGAGAATCACATGGGTAAAAGACACGCCAAAGTAATCAGCCAGCAGGCTTTCCAACAAGCCTTCGCTGAAACCGAAGTCGTTATGCGACTTGCACTTGGTAAGCAAATCCAGAATCTTATTGACAAGGAGCCTAACGAGATGATTAAACTTGGTCTTGACCAAGCTCGCAAGCTCGTTGCCGGAGAGGAAACCATCGCATGAGTTGGGATACCATTTGGGAAAAGGCTTTCATAGATCAGATTGCCGAGGTTGAATCTAAGTCCAGCACCAATCCTGTTGATTGGCGCGTGGGTGGACGAGCAACCAAGCAGTATCCCAACAAGGAAGACAAGAATTGGTGGGATGAGAACGGCAAGAAGATGTTCTTTGATTTCATCAACGCTTGGCAAGAATCTCAGTTGGAGATTTGGGTTAGCCCAGAGGGCGTACCTGGCATTGAAATTGGTTTCAACCAATACTTTGGCGATGTGCTTATCAAGGCATTCGCTGACTTGATTGCCGTTCTACCCACTGGCGAGCTAATCGTGGTAGACTTTAAGACCGGCAAATCAACGCCTGACTCGGCTATGCAGTTGGGCATCTATGCCTGCCTCATGGAGATGCAGTTTGGCATTCGGCCCACTCGCGGTTACTTTTACTCAGCACGAGATGCTAAGTTCGAAGAAGCTGAAGGGTTGAGCCGCTGGACAATTCCCGTAATGACTGAGCTGTTTGCACAGTTTGCACGAGGCTTGGAAGCAGAAGTGTATTTGCCTAACATCGGCATGGCGTGTAGCCCATGCGGAGTAAAGGACTATTGTTACGCCGTTGGCGGAGAGCTTTCATCAATTTACGATCCACTATCACAGATAAAATAAGGAGCAATACCATGGCAGCAGAAACAACCAAGTTCCAAGTCAACTTCAAGTTGGCTGACGGAACCTTAATCAACATCTATGCAGACAACTCAGCAGAGTTGGAAGCACAGTTGGCAACCATCCAAGACACAGCCGCACTCATTGGCTCTGTCTCGGCTTCACTTGGCAATGCCGGCAACGTCCGCAACGCCATCCAGTCTCTCGGCGCAACCGTAGTGTCAGAGACACCAACACCATCACCGTTGACCTTGGCTGTTCACCAGTGCAAGCACGGTGAGCGTCAGTTCCGTGAGTCAAAGCCAGGCGCACCAAAGGCGTGGAAGGGCTACTTCTGCCCAACGCCGAAGGGTACACCCGATCAGTGCGAGCCTAACTTCGTTCGCTAATCCGTCATGCTGTCACTACACCAAGCGGCAGCGAAAAGCACGAACGATTATGCACTGCTACCAGACCTATTCCCTTCGCTCGTAAACGAAGGGATTAGGTTTCGTAGAGGACAACTGACAATGATTGCAGGCGCACCTAACGCCGGCAAATCACTCATAGCCCTTTGGATGGCGGTTCAAATGAAAGTGCCTACGCTGTATATATCAGCAGATACAGATGGCTATACCACTGCTATCCGAGCATCGGCAATGATTACCGGTCATAAGGTTTCCACTGTCGAAGAAGCATTCTCCAGCGGTGCTGGTCAGGACTTCTACGGTCAAGAGCTAGAGAGCATTAAGCATTTGCAGTTTGACTTTGCGCCTAGCCCTACCCTAGATGAAATCGATCTTGCTATCCGTGCTTACGGCGAAGCCTATGGCGAATATCCACACATGATTATTGTGGACAATGCCATGAACGTTGTCTCTATGGCAGGCGATGATTGGTCTGGCCTTCGTGAGATTGCCAAAGCAATGCATCATATTGCTCGTGAGACAGAAGCCGCTGTTGTGCTACTGCACCATACAAGCGAAGCTGAAGGCAAGCCTGATTTGCCACCAAGCCGTAAAGCTATTCAGGGCAAGATTGCCCAGTTGCCAGAGATGATCCTGACAGTGGCTCTCGTGCCACACTCAGGCGAGTTTCGTGTCGCTTGTGTGAAGAATCGCTTTAGCAAGCATAGCGCCACCGGTGATAACTACTTGACCTTGTGGGCAGACGCTAGCCGTATGACCTTGTATTCAGAGCTGAGCCAGATGCGAGTCGGGCAGACATGGAATGAGATGCGCCAATGAGTTTCAAAGAAGGGTTAGATTATTTCAACGGACAGGTTGGCGCGCTTAATATGTACGACACGACCAACACTGACGACGAAAAATTTTTTGCCAAAAAATATTTGGTGAAGCGCGAAGCGCATGACATCTGTGAGATACTAGGACTATGAAACAATCAGATGCCATTAGGTTTGAAATCCTGCACATGTGCAAATGCGATGACTGCCTTAACGCAAAGCTTGATAAGTTCAAGGAAGCTGTAGAGAAGGAATCGAAGTGAGCGATACGTTTTATTACATCTATTCAAAAGACGAATGCGGCGTATGGTTTTGTCAACCAGTAAGGAAGTCCGATGAGTACATACGGTAAGCGCAAAGGCTCTGCTTTTGAGACAGGCATTCTCAAGTTCCTTCGTGGCAAAGGTATGGCAGCTGAGCGTCTACGCCTAGCAGGCAAGGATGATGAAGGCGACATCGTGTGCATCGTTGCAGGCGCGCCGTATATCTTTGAGCTGAAAGCAACAGCCAAGATGGACTTGCCACAGTTCTGGCGTGAGGCTACCACCGAGGCATTTAACTATGCCAAGGCGCGTAACTTAGATGTTACGCCACCAGCCTATGTTATTGTCAAGCGCCGTATGGCGGGGCTAGACCAGTCGTGGGTTATTCAAGATTTGAACCAATGGTTGAAGGTAACCGGTGGTATCGAAGCCTGACCTTGGCGCCGTGCTAGAACATTACGGCGTGAAGGTATTAGATCGTCACGGTTGGGTGCCGTGCAAGTGTATTATCCACGATGATGCACAAGCCAGTGCCGCATACAACCTAGACAACCAAGCATACAACTGTCTGGTATGCAATCTACTGGGTGATGTATATGACCTAGTAGCTCGGAAGGAAAACATAAAGGAGTTTAGAGATGTTAAACGCAGAGCAGAGGAACTTGCTCACGGAAGCAGCCGAAAAATATTGCAACAGTCTCACACCACAGGCAGCCTCTTACCTAGAGGCACGAGGAATAACAGCGGAAGTCGCGCATACGTTCCGTCTTGGAAGCGTCGTGGAGCCTAGTGCCGGACATGAGCATGCAGTTGGCAGACTATCCATCCCCTACCTCACACCCGCTGGTGTTGTCGGTATTAAGTTTCGGAGCATAGATGACACAACTCCAAAATACCTCTGGCCTTCGGGTCAAAAGATTGGGCTATACAACGTACTTGATCTTCATCGCTATAGCGATACGATTGCCATTTGCGAAGGCGAGATTGACACGATTGTTGCATCGGGTATCGTGGGAATCCCTGCGGTTGGAGTTGCTGGAGTCAGTCAATGGAAGCCTTGGTTTCCTAAACTATTTGAATCGTACACTCGCATCCTTATCTTTGCGGATAATGATGTCAAGGAAGACGGAACTAACCCAGGACAAGAGCTAGCCCGCCGGATCAAGGAAGACTTGGACAAGGCTACTATCGTTCAGTTGCCACCCAATATGGATGTCAATGAGATATACTTGCAACTCGGCAAAGATTGGTTTACTGAGAGGCTGGCGGCGTGACAACTATTGCGGCTATTCAAGGCCCTGATTGGGTTGTCGTTGCCGCTGACTCGCAATCCTCTGGCGAGGATGGCTTTGCCATCAACATCCCAGACGGTAAAGTATTTAAGAATAGCAACATAGTCTTTGCTGGTGCCGGTGCGGTGCGAGGCATTAACCTGCTTCAACATGACTTCGCACCACCGGTCATTAACACCAAAGACACGGACAAGTATGTTACTCGCCAGCTTATCCCAGCTATTCGTCGTACCTTTGCTGAGGCTGGCTATGAGATTAGCAAGACTGACGCCGCTGTGGAGAATGACAACATCTGGATTGTCGTTGTCAAGGGTCAGGTCTATCGCATCGACGAAGACTATTCATGGGAGCGTACCGTCAACAACTTATATGTTGCCGGTAGCGGAGAGCAGTTTGCTCTCGGCGCCATGGAGGCGCTAACCAATGGCACGATGGTGGACGACCTAGCCAAGGCTAAGAAGATTGCTACTAAGGCTATCCAGATAGCCAGTAAGTATGACGTTGCTACAGGCGGCAAGATTACTGTCACGGTTGTGCAAGGCTTCTAGTGCCAACCTTTATGTACGGCCCGCAAGACGGCGCACCCGTACCAGAAGTCCTTTGGGTTTTAGATCAAATAGAGCTTGTGGATAACCAAAATCCCAATGGAAAGATGATATACTGTTACGAGCTTAATCAGAAAGACAAGAACTATTACTTTGTAGGCGAATTCGACGGGGGAGAACATGAGTGAGTCAAGAGGATTTAGAATTGGCGATTACAATTTTGAGTCAGAACGGCTTTTTAATACAGAGCTACGACATGACGATGGGCCAGATAACCGTTTCCCTGCCGGACATAAGGAATTCTGTGACAACGTATGGCAGATAATGGACGAGATTGGAAACCTACTCATCACCAAGCAACTGGATTACGGTCCAGGGAATATCAACAATGCACATGGTGGGCCAGTGAACGGTTTGCTTGTCCGTATTGGCGACAAATTCGAACGGTTGAAGAACCTCGTGAAGAAACAACAGATTAAGCCACAGCATGAGCCTATTGAAGATTCGTTCAAAGACCTTGCAAACTACGGAGTCATCGGCCTGATGATTCAGAGAGGCTTATGGCCTAAAGAATGAAAACAATCGTAGTCATTTCGGATCTACAAGCGCCGTATCACGATGCTGGCGCAACGGATGCCCTTGCAAAATTCATTAAAGCATACAAGCCAGATGAGGTGGTATCAGTTGGAGACGAAATCGACTTCCCGCAAATCAGCCGTTGGGAAGAAGGCTACGGCGGCGAGTGGAAATACGACATCGGAAAGCACAGAGATATTACCGTCCGACTACTTGAGTCACTTAATATCAAACATATCAGTCGGTCAAACCACAGTGACAGACTGTATAACAAGCTTAGAGCTAAAGCCCCAGGGTTGCTCGGCTTACCTGAGTTGGAGATTGAGAAGTTTCTCAAGCTTGACGACCTTGGAATTACATATCACCATCAACCCTACGAACTTGCGCCTAATTGGATACTTGTCCACGGAGATGAAGGCAACATCCAGCCTACTGCTGGAGCAACTGCACTTGGACTTGCAAAGAGGGCAGGCGTCAGTGTTGTCTGCGGACATACGCACCGAATGGGTCTTACCCATTGGACGCAGAGCTGGGCTGGTAAAGGAAAAACTGTTTGGGGTTTGGAGGTTGGTCATCTAATGAACCTGAAGCACGCAAAGTATATCAAGGCTGGGCTGTTCACATGGCAACAGGGCTTTGCTATCTTGCATGTGGACGGTAAGACGGTAACGCCTCAACTTGTACCTATCATCAACCGATCATTTGTTGTTGGAGGAAAAGCGTGGCGGTGGTAGAAGTGCGAATGTCGCCAGGCGACATCGCGTTTGCCACCACTGAAGCAGTGGCTAGGTTTAATTTCAATAGAGCCAAAGGCAACGACGCGTCACAAGGCAAAGCTCCCACATGGGTTGAGCAGGTTGCCCGTGAGATTAGCGGTTGCTTGGGTGAGATAGCCATTGCTCGCTGGCAGGACAAGTATCCTTTTGCTATCTTTGAGGATCGTAAGCTCGGAGATGTTGGCCCATTTGAGGTACGCACTACTGCGTATTCCACCGGTAAGTTGCTTGTCAATAGCGATGACAACCCAACCAGAAAGTACCTTTTAGTAACCTTGCCAAGCTATGACTTGGCGTTGATTCATGGCTGGATTTACGGCTACGAAGCGCAGACAGATTTGCATTACAATACATCCATGCGTAGCCCTGTCTATGCAGTAGAGCAAAGGTATCTACACTCACCAGAGAGCCTGCTTCATGGCTGAAATTTGGTTTGAAGAAGCGTCTGACATTGCATCGCAGGTAGCTCGCATTGTCCATCGGAAGTATCACACTTACTTTGATGTGGCTGATGTGCGTCAGGAATTGCTGACATGGATATGGCGCCGTGATGAAAAGGTTAAGGGCTGGCTAGATAAAACTCAATCGCCAGAGGATTACAGAGGCGGAGTCAAGCAGTTAGGTAAGACGCTGACGCGTCAAGCTGATAAGTATTGCCGGCGTATCAAGGCGCAGAAGCTCGGCTATGAGCTACGCGATGAACAGTTTTATGATCCGATTACTCTCTCGGAGATGTTGCCTTTTGTCTGGTCTGATGTGGTTAACACTACTGACAACACCAAGCCAAAGGTATCTGGCGGCGGCAATCCTGCCGAAGGCGGCAACTATGTGGTGCAGATGTTTGACATACGCCGTGCATTAGCCAAGCTAGACCCGCAGGATAGGCTCATCTTGCAGATGAAATTCTATGAGCAACTGACCTTTGCTGATATTGCAAACGTCTTAGGGATTAGCGACACCACTGCACACCGTAAGGTGGATGGCGCTTTGCGCCGTCTGAATAACCATCTCGGCGGGCAGAATCCATTCAGCGGAGAGGAAATCAATGGCTAAATATATGCACGATGTTGACTGCTATACCGAAATCCGCAGGGTGGAAGGTAAATCGTACATGGAGCTGGTCTGGAATTGCGTAGAGAAATGTCCGATAGGGGGCGAGCATGGCGACGTATCAGTATGAGTGCATAAACGATAGCTGTCCATCTGCCGGTGACTATCATTATATTGAGCGAAGCATCCATGAGGCTGAGCCAGAGTACGAATGCGTCTGTTGCAGTACGCCGCTTGTGCGGATTTATACGGTGCCAGCGATAAAGTTTAATGCCCCAGGCTTCTACAGTACGGATCATTGATGACGATTACACTTGTTAATGAATCCGCTACAGTTACACATACTGATGCGTTGAATGTTACCGCAGCGCTTAACAGCTTTGCCGCTAGAGTGTGTGCAACATGGGGATTGCCTACTCGCTCTGTCGTATTGGGCAAAAGCCGTGTCGATGACTGGAACTTATGCATCGTGGATAAGTTTCCTAATCCTGCCATGGCCAAGACTGCGCTTGGCTACCATGAAGTACTGAACAACTATCCCATTGGCTACATCTTGGCTCATCCATACGGCACACAGCGCCCTGCGCTGGGTCGTTACACAGCGCCTATTACATTTCTTGGCAAGCAATTAATCAAGCCTAGCTATCTGCCTGGCTTAGTTACCGTCATGGCTCATGAGTTGGCAGAGATGCTGATTGACCCAGAGATTAACATGACAAAGACAGACAGCAAGGGTCGTAATTGGCTTATGGAAGTGTGCGACCATACCGTTGGACTTATCGCCGCGACGCTACCTATTGGTTCCAGTATGCCAGTCTTGCCGGACTTTACCTTGCCATCGTTTTATGATGTAAAGGGTAAGCCACCTTACTCTTTACTTAACGTACCGCCTATGCCGTTCTATCTTGTGCCTGGTGCATACGGTTACTACAAAGATGCTAACGGAGCATTGCATAAACTATAGGTTTGTGTAAGGGGAAGACACAAAGCAAGAAGCCCGTCGGAGATTTATCCGGCGGGCTATCTTGTGTCGCTTCTACCTGCTCGGAAGCACAGGGAGCAACGGTGGTGACTGCGAAAGGACAAGTAACTCAGTCACCAACACTTGTTAATCTGATTCTATCATATCGGGGTGCTTTAGCAAAGCCAAGTGGATGCGTGTCTGTCGATCATAGATGCCCACCCGCTTGGCGTAATCCTTCTTCGCCTTTTCGGCAGTATCGTATGGGCCGACAGCCTGCACAAGGTTCAGGCTAGGGTGGACAACGAATACCACATACCGGTTGCGCTGGTTTAGCATATCCTCAACGGCTTGGAATACATCCTTGGCTAGCGTTTCTACATCTGGCGCTTCGCCTTCTAGCATGGCGATAACTTTGCGTAGCTCGGTTGGTTTAGCGGGCATTGAGCATCTCCATTGTCTTGACGCATTCGTTGACTCGCTCCCGCAGGGAAAGACAGCCGTAAACCTTGGTATTATCTAAGTATTGCTCGATGCCTAGCTCGCGTAGGGTGCGGCTAAAGATGACATACTCGTAGTCATCGGTGCCGTCCATGTAGCGGATATGCTCAAACATATCTTTGCGAATCAGGTAAGTGCAGTGAACCACGTCACAAGTTATCAGTCCCCTGACTTCGCGTTTGAGGATAGCGTAATACAGCGGCTCGTCGTAGAAGTATCCATTGGGTGTAGCTACATGGTGATAGTTGGAGTAAGCGGGTTGTTCTTTATCCACACATCCTAGCAAAGGAGCTATCACCGGTAAGTTGTAGCTAATCATGGTGCGTAGGGTTTCAGGAGTAACGAAGTTATCTACATCTACCACCCAATAGAAGTCTGCATCTGCTTGCCATGCGGCGTTAATACTTGTCTCGCGGATAGCGCCAAGCGCCTTAAAGCGCGTGGCATTCCACTCGTGTACGCCAAAGTCCTGCACCGGCACGTCTAAGTCTGAGTAATCCTCAACCACATGGCGGTACCACTTGGCATTTTCGTTGCACCAATCGCGCAGTATCTGCTCGGTATCGTCCGTGTTGTTATTGCTACGAACATAGAGAATCATTCGATCCTTGGGATAATCCCATTTGGATAGCGAGTCAAGCCATGCTGGTAGCATCGTCTCCTTTTGCTTGGCAAGGATAGCTACGAATACCAATGGCTCGTTCATCGCTTCGCCGTTTCTGTATCTATCTGGCAGACAGGACAGCGCCAGATGTACGCCTCGGTTGTAGAAAGAGCAGGTACATCCTCACGGTCAGTATCACACTCCGCACAGTAAAAGTCTCCCGTTGTCCAATAGTCCATTACCAGCCTCCTAAGCAGTTGTTTGAGTGTGTGTGTATGGAGTATTGCAATAGGTACTCACCTTTGGTTGGCGCAAATAGCTCGGCGCCGCAGGCACCACACTCGCCAAACCATTCTTGTCCAAAGAAATCGTATGTCATTAGCTGACCTTTCTGCGGATGCGTTTACGCTCCGCCTCGGTGGTTCCGCCCCACCATCCTAGCTGGCTATATTTTATCGCATAATCCAGACACTCGTTCTTGACTGAGCAACCGGCGCAGATGCGGCGCAGGATTGTGGTGTCACGATCATCGCCCTTGCCTTCGCCGCTAGTGAAGAACAGGTTGGTGTCTATGCCCACACAATTGGCTTGGTCTTTCCATACCTCATCGGCAGGGTCAATCGTGGGGTAATACAGTTCGTCCATCAGTACCAGCCTTTCCGAATCTCGTGGCGTAGCGCGAGACAGCTATCGTTATTCCAATGTAATTTAATGTAGAGCAATCCCCACCGAATCTGGGTCTGGTAGTTCACTTTGTAATCGCTACCCATCTGAGCCATCTTGTCGGCTGGTAGAGCCTGAGCTATGCCGATAGCCCTGCCTTGCGTTGTCTTATCGCCAACGGCGTTGACCCGCCAATTACTCTCCATCGTCCATAGACGCTCTAAGCAGACCCATTGCTTAGTCGTACCACCCTGACGCTTGTAAAGTGCCTTAGCGTAGCTTTTAGGGCTTGCTAGACGCTCTTTGACCGGTGTGTATGGCATGGAAATCCAGACTAGCCCCACGGTTGCGAGTGATGCAAGGTAAAAATGGAGCCGTCTGGCTTTTCGTACCCTGGTGTGGGCTTGGGAATTGGTGGACATACTAAGCCTTTCTGTTCTGCGAATCTGCGAATCTTTGCTTGCCCGCTAAATCCATGATCTGTCACCTCGCGGAAGTAGGATACAGCGTGTCGCTCATAAGGAAAAGTGCCGCCCCAAATGCCAAATTCTTCGACATTATCCATGGCGGCTTGTAAGCATATCTGTTGCATGGGGCAGGTTGAGCAGATAGCGAGTGCGGTAATCGAATCGTCAATCGTAGCTTGTGCGCGTGGTGATGGCTTGGCGCCAACGCTTACGCGGATAGCTTCGGGATACCACATATCGCCGTCCATGCCTTTGCAGGCGGCTGGTAAATCCACATCAAATATCACGGTTCTCCCACTCTGAGAGTTTACCTTCTAGCCATGCACCGGTGAAGCCAGCAAGTATGGCAATCAGTATGATAATCATGCGATAAAGTTCTTGACGATAGCGATTGCAGACTCTAGGCCAGGTGCGATGTTATCGCCTGCTTGTGATAGTCGAATCTCTAGTGCATGAATAGCCTCGCCAAGAATCTCGCGGCTGGCATCGGAATAGCCCTTTTCGTATGACTCTGCAACGGCATTGTGTAAACCGTTGATCATGTTATCTAACCGTTCTTTGGTATTCATCTAGCGTCACCTTTCGTGATGTCTGTTCTGTCAGGGTAAGAATATCCTGCTAGGCGCAGGGTAATAGGCTGGTCGGTAGTATGTCAAGCACCTAGAAAGGCAACTACCCGGCGCCGCGTGGCGCAGGGTAACTGTCTGTTCTGTCGGGGCTACTTATCGGCGCAATTGCACACCTCGCTGATTGGGTAAAGACAATCCCCGCAGACCGGTGCGAGGCGGGCATTCTGGCTCGGCTGGCATATCTCGCCGCTAGCTAAGCCGATGCCGCAATCTATGCACCGGCGGATCATGATTGCACCGTGTCTAAATTGGTGTCGTAGGATATGCCGCAATTGGGGCATGATATTTCCGCCATGCTTCCGGCGCCGTAGGGCTTAATCGTGACGGTTGCGGCGGCGCTACAGTCTAGGCAAGGTTCGATAATCTGGCTCATTTTGACCAGCCCGTTAAGTGGCGGCTTGCTATGCAATTAGGGCAAGCTGGTTCGCGCTTGCCGTCAATGTCTACAATGAAGGTTGTATCTATTTTCCCGCATATTAAACATTTAGCCTTCATGCTGTAACCGCCGTAATAATCACGGCGGAATCGTCCTTAGCCTTGCAATAAGCCTTAGCCGCGTGGATTGTGGAGAATACTAGCGGCGTGCCTAGCTTAGTAAAGGTTATATCCGTGCCGAATCCGTAATATCCCGCCGTAAAGTTTCCGACGCCGTTATGCCGAATCCAATAATGGTGATGCGCTCGCGCCGTGCCTGGCTTAGTGGTGTATACCCTGCCGCGCTTAATTGACCATTCCATGCTTATGTCCTTTCCCATAATATCGCCACGCTATGCGGCGATAACCCTGCCTAGTAGCAGGCTACCCGCTACGGCGTAAGCCGTAACGGATAGCACATCACTAGACGCTACTTAACGCGCATAGGCATAAGCAGCGCGCGCCACTTAATCGAATCGTGAGCCATTCGGATCTGGATAGCCTTACCGGCACCGGTGAATCCGAAAGTTACCGGCTCGCTTGAATCGTGCGGAATCTTGTCCATGGATGCCAGAAGCGAAAGGTTAAGCGCGACACTAGGCACCGGCGAATAATCGTCGCTAATCATATGAGCATAATCTGGCAGGCTGTAATCAAGCGAATGAGTCAGGACGGAATCGCCGTTTACCATGACGGTAAGGCTATAGCCGTCCTTTTCTACTGTAGCCGCGTTGCCGGTAATTTTGATATATGGCTTAATCATGGCCAGGATCCGCTTCACGTCGTGCAAGGTTAAGCAGCTCGCGGATAGTGAGCCACCGTCTAATTCTGCCGTACCTTCCACCAGGCGGTAACGGTCCGTAGCGGCGGCGGTGAGCTTGTTACCTTCTGCCACTAGGTACACGGCGCCTAGTCGTGCTTGTGCGTCCTTAGCACTATCGGCGGCGATAGCCGCGCCGGTAAGTAAGTCATAAAGTACGGCGGCGGATAGGGTTACCTTCTGATTAGTAAGTGTTGCTGTAGTCATTCTTTCATGTCCTTTCGATTGACGAATGAAGGCTAGCGCCTTCTCATAATCCACGGCGTGAGCCGTGAACTATGAGCTGGATCTAGTTACCGAATGGATTAGTTGTCCATGCGATGCCGGTATCGGTAAACCATAGGTGCGTGACTACCATCCATACGGCGTAAAAGATAGCCGTCCAGAATCCGGCGCGTGCGATGAATTGGACGTGATAATAGACAGGCGCATGCTTCCGCTTCATATTAGCGTCCTGCCCTATCTAACTGGCAACCGTGGCATTCGCACACCATGGCGGCGATATTGCCCGTCCACCGGCGAGAAGCGCGAGCTTTAGCCAGTGAAGGATACTTAAGGATTGGATCCTCGTTATTACTATCCCATTCGCGTGATACCTCACCGAATGGACATATCGTCACAATTTCGTAATAGCGCGCGGCGCCTTCAATATCGTGACGGCTGGAAACGATGACCATGAGCGACAGCTCGCCTTGCTTACCATTCATTCCAGGATTGACGCCGATAGGTTTAAAGTCACTAATTCGGCTTGAGAATATTTTCATGGTGTCGCGGCTAAAGTAGAAACTTTTAGCCCTGCCTGCTATCTGGCTCTCGTGCCAGATCTGACCTGGACGTGTCGGATAGTTGCGGCATCCGTTGCATTCACACGTAAAAGTGAGCTTCTGACCTTGTGCTTCTGCCTTCATGTTATTTTCCTTCCGATTCGTGGGAGATTACTGTCCAATTACCTGACTGGAATCCGTAGCCGAATCCAATCCATTCATAAGCGCTCAACCAAAAGAAGATAGAATTATCCGCTGGATGACCTTCTAGGTCTTCATCCTGCCATTCTTCTGGAATGAGAGCGAAAGTCACGCTAGCGGTTTCGCCGTTGTCGAATCGGATAGTTTCCTCGCGGGTCATAATTATTTCTTTACCTGCTGCCATAAGCTGCATTTTTCTGTCCTTTCGATGGATAAGCCATCGGCGCCATTCGCGCCGATGGTGTAAGTATTGACCCGAAATTGGGATATGTCAACCTTCACGGCGTGTCAATTTTTCGATGAATTGGTGCCATGTCTCCAGCTCGCTGGCGGTTAGTTCGGCAGGCTTCAGGCCTGCGTAGCTTGTCAATGTCCATTCTTTTACCCTTTCCGATCCTGTCACCTTGCCCGAATCCATAAGGTTAGACGCATCCGGCACCGGTTCGGTTGCATGATTCGGCAAGATATTTTCATGGTTAGGGCAGGCGATTGGCGGATTGGTGCAGGTGGACAGTTCCCCCACACACACCGCTTAACGTCCCGAAACCGTCCGTTCTGCCCACGAAACGGTTCCATAACGGTGCAATATCGTTCCGAAACAAGCCGCAAAGGCTGGTGTTAACGCGATGTTCTGACGGGTCAGGGTCAGGGTAATAATCGGCAAAGCCGAGCCGTGCCACGCTCAACCCGAGGGTTTTTAACTACGAGTAATATATGTATTAACTATCCACCAAAATATTTTTTCTAAATATTGGATCCATATACCGGTATTTTGTCTCACATATTAAGACGGCGCATAAACTATTTTTTGACCATAAGCAGTATAAAATACTAACTTTAGAGCGTGTGACATAAATCACCCCCTCCAATGCGGGATAAAGCGGTTTTATCCCGCCTTAGTATATATAGGGGATAAAATAAATACGGCTCCGTTAGTTCGGCTTCATCGCAGCCGAGCCTCACAGCGAGGTTGCCGATGAGACGAACAACCGATCAGGGCTTATGGCCCTGCTCGTTAACCCATAGGCAAGACGACAGGCGGCGCCTGGCGGCGCCCCCTAAACAATCCACGACATTGCCCACAGGCAATGCTTCGCAGTAGGTGAGGTATAACCTCACCGTAGTAAATCTTTGCGTAGCAAAGATATACGTGGGATAGGTCTAATCTCACCACCAAAGGAGATTAACCCAATGGCAATTAAAGACGCATCGAAGTACCGCCTTGTCGAAGGCGCTAGCTTGTCCGCGCCTGAGGCAAAGAAACGCCTCGTTGAGTTAATCAACGACGGCGTTACCGTCGAAGACGCTTGCCGCGCAGTCGGCAAGTCCGTCAAGTCCTATGAGTACTACCGAGCATCCGACCCTCAATTCAAAGAGGCGATTGATCTGGCGCGAGTTATCAAGCGCCGAAAAGGCGTTATCGCCGACGAGGATGCCAATATCAGCTTTGAGGAATTTCGCCTCAAGTATTTGAACAGCAAGACCTTCGACCATCAACGTAACATTACCTCCCTGCTGGAGGAAGGCGAACCCGCCTGGCTGCATGGCAACATGACCTACGAGCCAAACTTCAAAAATTACGTTTTGGTTAACATGCCACCGGAACATGCTAAGTCCATGACCGTGTCTATCGACTATGTGACATATCGGATTGTTACCAATCCCAATGTCCGAATCAAGCTCGTCTCTAAGACGCAGTCGATGGCAAAGGAATTTCTTTATGCCGTCAAGCAGCGGCTCACCTCTCCCCAGTGGGCAGAGCTTCAAAGACGATACGCTCCAGTGGAAGGCTTCAAAGCCACCGCTGAGAAGTGGACGCAAGACGCCATTTACCTTGAGCGCGAGTCGGGTGAAAAAGACCCTACGCTTCAGGCACTCGGCATCGGCGGACAGATTTACGGCGCACGTGCTGACTTAATCATCCTTGACGACTGCGTGACTCTTGCCAACGCTGGCGAGTACGAAAAGCAGATTCGCTGGATTCAACAGGAAGTCTTGACACGTGTTGGTCCAACGGGAAAGATTTTGGTTGTCGGCACTCGCGTAGACCCAATGGATTTATACCGCGAGATGCGTAACCCTGAGCGTTATCCAGATAACAAGTCGCCATGGACGTACCTTGCCATGCCGGCAGTTTTAGAATTTGCCGATGACCCAAAGGATTGGGTTACCCTTTGGCCTAAGTCTGACCGTCCATGGGATGCAGACAATACCTTGCCAGACGAGAACGGTTTGTACCCACGCTGGTCCGGCGAACATCTACGCCGCCGTCGCGGCTTGATTGACCCAAAGACGTGGGCGATGGTTTACCAACAGCAAGATGTTGAGTCAACCGCTATCTTCTCCCCTGAGTGTGTACGCGGTTCTGTCAGCGGCATGCGGGCTATCGGCCCGTTGATTCCTGGCGCACCAGGACATCCTGAGAATCTCAGCAGTCAGTACATCGTCGCTGCAATGGATCCTGCCATGTCTGGCGATACCTTCTCGGTCATCATGGCTGGTGATAGAACCACGGGCAAGCGTTACTTGCTAGAGGCATCGCGTATGCCCGCCCCGACACCGCAGGCTATTCGTGACTTGATTCGCTCATGGACAGAGAAGTACAGTCCAAAGGTCTGGGTCATTGAGAAGAATGCTTTTCAGCTATTCCTCACTCAAGACGAGCAAATCAACTCGTTTCTTGCCTCACGAGGCATCCGTCTTGTCCAGCACTATACCGGTGGCAATAAGATGGATTTAGAATTTGGCGTCGCCTCTATGGCTCCGCTATTTGGCTCGGTAGATAGTCAAGGCAAGTTTCTCAAGAATAATCTTCTGGAATTGCCACGAGCTGACAACGAACATATCAAAGCCCTGATTGAACAACTTATCACTTGGTCAGCAGGAACAAAGAACAAGCAAGACGGCCCAATGGCTCTCTGGTTTGCTGAAACACAAATGCGTGATTACATCAATCAGGCAGGCGCCTATGGCGGAACATTCGTGAAGAATCCATTTGCTACACCAATGGATTTAGCGCGCCGCAAGGTTGTTAACTTGGAAGAATATGCCCAACTTCAACAGAAGATGGCTGCTAACGGAGGTTACTTGTGAGTCTTGACATCGACGAGCTAAGCGTAAAGATACGCAAGCTCCGCGACCATTACCATCAACGTGATGCTCGTTGGACAGATCTGCAAGCAATCCGCCAAGGTGACATTCAGCAAGTTTACCCAGGAATGTTCCCAGACGAATTTCCTAAGCCTATGGTGGCTAACTTTATTGACATTGCTGCCCGCGACGTGGCAGAAGTTATTGCTCCACTCCCAGCCTTCAACTGCGACTCTACGGATTCTGTCTCAGACCGTGCGCGCAAGAAGGCCGATAAGCGCACTATGATTGCCGCAGGTTACCGCGATACATGCCGCCTCCAAACGCTAATGTATACAGGCGCAGACCGTTATGTAACCTTCGGCATGCTTCCTTTTATCATTGAGCCTGACTGGGAAAACAAGCGCCCAATGATTCGCATTGACAACCCAATTGCCGCATACCCAGAGTATGACCGATTCGGCAAGTTGTTGTCCTACAGCAAGCGTTACAACAAGACAGTACGCGAGCTATGCAACGAATTCCCAGAGCATGAATCTGTCATCCGCGGACCTTACGAGAACCGCAACTCAGAGCGTATGCTGGAAGTCTTCCGCTATCAGGACAAAGATGAAGTCATCCTGTTCGTTCCTGAGCGTAGCAACCTTGTCCTTGACCGTGCAAAGAACCTTATCGGTGAATTGCCTGTCGTCATCGCTATCCGCCCTGGCATCGACTCCGATGAGAACCAACGCGGACAATTCGATGACATCATGTGGGTACAAGTTGCCAAGGCTCGCTTTGCTACCTTGCAGCTGGAAGCAGCACAGAAGTCTGTACAAGCTCCATTCGCTTTGCCTGCTGACGTTAACGTTCTGGAGATTGGTCCAGACGCAACCATTCGCTCTGCTAATCCAGAGAAGATTCGTCGCGTCGGTCTTGACATTCCTGCCGGTATCTTCCAAGAGGCAGCCACACTAGATCAAGAGCTTCGCATTGGCTCACGCTACCCACAAGGTCGTATGGGTGTGCAGTCTGGTTCTATCGTTACAGGTCGTGGCGTTGAAGCCCTAATGGGTGGATTCGATACACAGGTCAAGACAGCACAGGCTGTCTTTTCAGAAGTATTCCGTCAAGTCATGCGCCTGTGCTTCCTCATGGATGAGAAGCTATTCGGCAATGTTGAGAAGGAAGTGCGCGGCGTTGTATCCGGCGCACCTTACGAGATTACCTACACACCAGCCAAGGATATTGCTGGCGATTACTGGGTAGATGTTTCATACGGCATGATGGCAGGACTTGATCCAAACCGTGCTTTGGTGTTTGGTTTGCAAGCTCGTGGTGATAAACTTATCTCACGCGATTTCCTACGCCGTCAGATGCCATGGGATATGAACGTAACGCAAGAAGAAGAAAAGGTTGAAGTTGAGGAATTAAGAGATTCGCTCATGTCAGCTATGGCTTCTTATGCACAAGCTCTGCCAGCTATGGCAGCGCAGGGTCAAGACCCTACAAAAATTCTTACAGCAATGGCATCGGTCATCAAGGGTCGTCAAGCTGGCGACAATATCGAAGACCTAGTTGTTGAGGCATTCGCCCAACCAGTAGCATCCCCAGAAGTTGCAGCCGCTGGTGAGGCACAAGCCCCAGGACAGGCTCCTTCTGGGGCATCTCCTGCAATGCCACCGCAAGGCGCACCGCAAGGTGGGTCTGCACTACAGAACCTGCTTGCAGGACTTTCATCTTCTGGCCAGCCGCAGTTATCTGCGAATGTAGCCAGACGCTCGCCAGCCTAACGTTACTGACGAGAAAACTCATCCCTATAGGAGATAAACAATGGCAACAACAAAGGCAAACCTCACAACAAAGGTTCCTTCACCAAAGAACCAAGGCGGACATGGTTCGTCACAAGCGACAACACAGAAGACTGCAATTCAGAAGAAGTCTGGACCAGCTAAGCCTGGCGCAGCTAACATCGTCTTCAGCAAGCAACCTTCAGGCACACGCGGCACAGGCACAACTGCTGGAAAGCCAATGAAGTAAAAAATGTCACAAGAGCAGGGCATGCCGCCCACGCGGGTAACCAAATGGGATGTACTTGCCCTGCTCGCTGACACAACCGCAGCAATCTTAATTGACATAGCAAGCGGTTTCGATGTTCTTACGCAAATGCTAGAACATCAAGCAAGTTTCGTGGATCATAAAGAATCGTTCCACGAGTATGCAGCCCGCACCATCGAGACTTTACAAGAGGGAGAATAGTCATGCCACAGGCAGAAAAGCCAGCTATGACATCAGGCCCAGGGGCTTTAAGCCAACGCACCGATGGCGGACCAGCATCAAAGCAAGCAATTCGGTATGTCTCAGGCATGCCGTCTTATGGTGATGGACAGGATTTAGTTAACCTGCAAGCGCAAGCACCTATGGGTGCTACGCCAAACCCAGGCAAGCCATTGTCTCCATCAACCATTGCAGGAGCTGCCGCACAATCAGCTCCAGCACAGCAGTCTCAAGTTACACCTTTGACTGCTCCTACCCAACGCCCTGACGAACCAGTAACAACTGGTGCTGCATCAGGTCCAGGATTCGGTCCTTCTATTCTAGGAATCAACCCTGGCAGTGCAGCCGCAGCAGGTGGACAATCTGCTAAGCAAACCGTTCAGGCATTGGCACAACATCCAGACGCATCCCCAGCATTGAAGCAATTAGCCGCGACGTTAGGCATTTAATTTATGGCAGATAACGCACCAGTTCCTGCCGCTACTCCAACGCCAGCGCCATCACAGGCTGCCAATGTTAATGTTGCGAATAATGCAGTAGGACTACACCCAGAAGTAGCGCAGAAGGCGCCACAGGTTATGGCTGACGCCATTGCCAGTGGTAATCCTGATGTTGTTAATACTGTTGCCGCAACGCAAAGCATTGCTCCATACGCGCAAGCTCTTGCGGATCATCAAAAGAATTACAACTCCCAGAGTGTTTGGGGAACAATTCTTGGCGACGCTAAAGGCATTCTCAATAACGTAGTCCAGACTGTGCAGAAAGTGCCAGGCGTCGGCACGATTATGAATTGGGCTAACAAGCCTTTGCAAGAAATTCAAAAAGACTACAAATTTCTCCACAGCGTTTATACAGACCATAGTGTTTGGCAAGGCGTATTAGCTACGCTCGGCGTAGTTGGTGGCGGAGTTGCCGGTGGATTTCTTGGTGGACCAGCAGGCGCAGCTCTAGGAGCTGACGCGGCATTAGCAGGCGAAAAAGACCTTGCTCGCCTCATGCCTACATTCAAAGATTCAATCGCCAAGTCGAATGACCCAAATTACATGGTGTCTCCTGGGCGAGATGTAGCTAATCTTATTTCTAATGTACCTGGCTTTAGCGCGCTGAAAGATACTCAGCATGGCTTTGGTCAGACCATCTCTGGCGTTACTGACGCCATCTTTGATTTTAACGCAGATCCTTTGGCTAAAGCTGGCACAATCAACAATGCTCTCAAGTCTGGTAAGTATGTCGGCGCAGCGGTTGATGATACTGGCAAGACAATCCTAGATGCCAATGGCGCACCTGCACAGATTCGTGCTACCTTGCCTATTGCTTCACAATCAGGCTCAATTAACAACTTTATTGTTTCCACATCTGGCAAGGCACTTAATAGCTCACAGGTTCTTGACGCTTACGCCAACCCACTTAACACATCTTTCCGTCGTGCAGTAGATACAATCGCAAAGACCGATAACCCTATCGAGATTCAACGACTGTTCCCATCAAGCCAATTTACCACTTATGAAGCAAGCCGCTTGGCTAAGGCTTCTACACCAGAGGAAGTTGTTGGCGAGCTAGGCAAGTCTTTGTATTCATCTGAGCTTGTAGCTCAAGATGCGTTGCCTCGCAATACCCTGATTCTTCCTACTCAAACATTTGCTCGCGCCTTGGTTGACAAGGGGCTTGAGCGTATTCGCCAGCAAGGCACAAGCATTAACGAAGAACGTAACTTGCTGTTGCCAAAGACTGTCAGCGTAGTTGACAAAAACGGTGAAGTTAAACTTAACCCAGACGGCAGTATTCAGAAGCAAACCTTGCAAGGCGGTATTCCTACCGTTCTTGGCAAGCTAGGCTTGCTTGACCTTAGCGGCGCTAAAGATGCTGCTATCTCAGCATTAGCTGGCAAAGTTCGTACCTTTACCGGTTACAAGGCTTTGTCTGTCAACCTCAAGACACTTGAGCAGTCTGGCAAAAACTTTACTTGGTCTGACCCTGGCCTTGGTCCACAGCTTTACAACATGGCTCGCTATTCTATGCCACATGATCTTGCTTTAGAGCATGTATCAAAGATTATGCTTGAGCCAGACCTTGCTACCAAGCAAGAGATGTACGCTAACCTTGTCAAGGAAACTGTCAAGAATGCTGGCCTTCCAGCAAGCGATAACATTGTTAATCGTGTCATGTCTCAGGCGCAGCGCGCTACTGACGGTGGCGAGTTGTCTAACGTCATCTACGGACATGACCATAAGGGTCGTCCAACTGGCTATGTAGCCATGAAGGATGGCGGCGTACAAGGCGTTGCACAATGGTCATGGCAACGAGGCGAAAACGCATTTATCGATTTCAAAGAGCTTCGCAATGCAATGCGCCAGGCAACCATTCACAGCCTTCTGTATCAGAAGCTAGATGATGGCTTTACCTTTTACACCGACAAGATTTTCGCACCGCTAACATTGTTCTCAGCAGGCTTTGGTTTACGCGTAGCTTCATCTGAGGCTTTGCACCAAATCATTCGTGCTGGTCTTGGCGATTACCTCAAGAGTCAAGTTGCTCAAAGTGCAGCAAAGTACAACATTGCTCATGGATTAAATCCATTGAGCGAGCTTGAGAAGCAACGCTATGCTGACTCTGTATCACAAGCATTGACCGATGAAGACCATGATGCGCTTCTGTCTGGCAAGCCTGTCAAGGAAAATTCAATCACCAAGCTGACTCAGCAAAAGGCAGATGTTTACAAGAGCCTTGGCTGGACAGAGCGAGCTAACGAGGCAGCGACAGATGTTCGCAACCTCAAAAACCGCATTGCTCCGGTTGGATTTATCAACAGCAAGATTGCTCCTTACATTGCTCAAGACAAGCTAGATGCTATCTACAAGTATCAGAAGCTCATGGGTGCTGAGGGTATTCCTGCTGGCGTGGCTTCAGATCATGGCAAGAGCTTCCAACACTCAGCCAATGACCGTGTAGATTTGCTTGCTCAGTTGCAAGGACATGGCGCACGTCCAACAGACGAAGCTGCCAGCATTCAAGGCACCAACCCTAACTATCACAAGTACTGGGCATTGAATCTTTCCAAGGCTCGTAATGAAGCCATGGCTCGTGACATTGCTTCAGACTGGCAACGCCTATCCAAGCAACCTAACTGGAACGAGCTTTCCAACAATGCCAAGTGGGCGCAAGTTCAGAACGAATTTCAGAAGCGCGTTGAGGATCCAAAGCAATACGCCGATATTCGCCCAACAATGGTTGGCTTGAGCCAAGGCGTACCTGCTGACTTTGCCCGTGAAGTAACCGCATCATTCCGAGGAATGGTGGAAGGCGCTAGCGGAAAAATCCACGAAGACTTGATTGACAATATTAAGAACAAGCAGCGTGCTTACGAGGATGACCTAAAGAAGATTCCAGTAAGCGACAGCCCATACAATGTGCTTGGTAAGACTCTCAAGCCTGGCTGGGATAATGCTATGAACCGAGTCATGGACTTGGGTTATCGCACTGTTGTTAACCCAATTATTGACCATATTTCTCGTGAGCCTATCTTTGCTCACTACATGTACGAGCATTATCGTGACTTGAAGCCAATGGTTGATTCTGGGCTTCTTACCGATAACGATGCTTTGCGTATCGCTGGTCAAAAGGCTACGCTTTCCATGCTACCTTTGATTCACAACCCTGCACTTCGTAGCCAGTGGGCTACTTTGTCTCGTAACGTATTTCCATTCTACTTTGCTCAAGAGCAGGCTCTAAAGCGTATAGGCCGTCTTGGATTGCAGGATGGTCGTGCGATTAAGACATTCCGCGACTTTCAAATTATCAACCATGGGCTAAATAACCCAGGCTTTGTTCATACCGATTCGACAGGCAAGAAGTACATTGTTTATCCATTAGTCGGAGAGTTTGGCAACGCCGCCCTTCGAGGTTTGCAGGCTTTAGGAATTAACTCATTCTCAGGAATGCCTGAGTCTGTCATCGGAAATACATCATCTTTACAGACCGTTCTTCCAGAGTTAAAGATGCCAGGCGTTGCGCCATTTGGAAATATTCTTTTGACAGACCTTGGAAATAAATTTCCATGGATGCAAAAGGTATCCAGCTTTGCTACTGGTGGCTATCCAGCAACTAACTGGATTGACACAGTTTTGCCTAACTCCGGCGTCAGAGATGTATTTAATGGCTTAACCATGGATCAGCGCGAATCTGCTGTTCACAACGCAACCTTGTCAGCCATTATGGCTGCTCAATATCATGGCATTCTTGACGATAAATTCCCATCGTTGCCGGCGGCTCAACAGCAACAGATTCTTGACAAAATTGAAAATAACGCTAAATCAAACTTGTTTATTCAAGGCTTGCTGTCGTTCTTCTTGCCATTAGCGCCAAATGTCAGCAATGACTACTACACCAAGGATATGCAGACGCTTCGTTCTGAGTATCTCAACATGGTAAAGCCAAAGGCTCAAGGTGGTTTAAGTTTGACTATTGCGGAAGCTCAGGACAAGTTTAACGCAGAGCATGGCTCACAAGCCATTTCCTACACGGTTTCTCACACAACCCAAGGTGCTGGCGGAGCTAACCTGCCATTATCTAATAATACATTGGCTTGGCTTAATCAGAATAAAACTCTTTATAGCCAATTCCCCAACGGTTCTGCCTATCTCATCCCGCAGAATACACAAGGCGGAAATGTAGCTCAGATTGAAAATAAGCTCGTCACCATGCACCTTCGCTCACAGGATACGCCACAGCAGTTCCTTAATGCGGTGTATTACTCAAAGGGTTGGGTTGACCTTGCTCAAGATTACAAGGATTATCAAGCCAGTATCGCTAGCGCGCAGGGCAATCGTTTTCAATTATATAAAATTTCTCAGGCTTGGAAAACCGTTACCGACGCTTACGGACAAAGCAATCCAATCTGGCTTGCTGAGTACAAGGATCCAACCAAAAGCGTTATGGCAAACCATGCCCTTTCAGATTTGCAAGCTATGCAACAACAGGGCAAGCTCAATGGTCCACAAGCTGCCGGCATTGCAGATTTGCTAGCTAGCTACAACGATTATCACGGGTTGCTTGGACAGCAAATAATTAACGGTCGTAAGTTGCCAGGATATAACAAATTGCAAACAGCTTGGTATAATTATCTTGACCAAGAAATGACAAACAACCCAGCATTGACAAATGTTATTTCGGGTGTCTTTAGAAGGGTATCATAATGTCTTTGACTACACCAGCTCCTAAAACACCGGCAGCGTCTACGCCTGCCAGTTCCTCTGGAACGAGTGCATTTGCTCAGGCTTTAAGCGGCTCTGGTGGAGCCTCTGGCACAACCAATGCTAATCCATATTTCTTGCCTACAACAACCATCACTACTGACCTTACTCAAACTTCACAGCCTGATATTGAGTCATTAGTCAATGCAACCATGCAGCAGTTGGTGGGTCGTAATGCTACTCCAGAAGAAATTAAGCAATATGGAGATGAGCTTCTTGCTGCCGAAAAAGCTAATACTGGTGGATATACAGGCATTACCACCTATCAAGCTGACTCAGGTAAGCGCAATACCGCTGTTGGTACTCAGCTATCCAAGGGCGTGGATGTCACAGCATTTCTTGAGAACCTTATCAACGGCACCGCTGGCGCTAAGGAATACAAGGCTGCTACTGGTTACATGCAGGCAATGATGAATTCTATGAACCAATTTAAGGGAGCGTATAATGGCTAGTAAGAAAAAGCCTGAAGTTATCGCTTCATTCCCTGGCATTACTGGCCCTGCTACAACTGCTGGAACCACAGGATCCACAGGACCTGCTGAAACTTCAGAGCAAATCAAAGCAGACTTTCTGCAAAACTATGGCGTACAAGCTGCGCTTATTGCTTCTGACCCTGAGCTTGGTTCGCTTTTTACAACCGCTGTTAGCCAAAACTGGAGTGCTAATAAGTGGGCTGCGGAGTTTCAGAATACCAACTGGGCCAAGACTCGCACACCAGCTCAGCAATCCGCTGAATTACAGCGCACATCTGACCCAGCGGCTTACTCGGAAGCATACAACAATGCTCGCCAGAAGCTCATCAGCACAGCAAGCTCATTGGGTATTAACCTTACCCCATCTCAAATTGGTCAGGCTATTGACCCTGCAAACTATAGCCAACCTCATGCTTTAGACACCACTGGCCAGAACCTTGCTGAGTGGATTCTTTCTAACAACCCAACAGATTCTGCGCTTCAGGCGCACTTGGCTCAGGTTGGCAGAGTCAATGCCACACTCACCGGCGGACAAGCTCAAACAACTGCACAGCAGTTGAAGCAACAAGCTATGGACTTGGGCTTAAATAACATGACGCTTCCTGGCGGACAGGATTACTTCGCTCAGGCGGCACAAGGCATTATCGCTGGAACCACATCCGCTCAAGAGCAGAGCCAGTATTTGATTAACCAAGCCAAGACCATGTTCCCTGCTTATGCCAAGCAGCTTGATTCTGGCATTACGGTCAAGGCGCTTGCGGCTCCTTACATCAATACGCTTTCCAACTTGCTTGAGGTTGATCCTACAACTATTGACCTATCTACTCCTACTGGCTACGGCTCAATGATTACCAAGGCTTTGCAGGGCAACGGCGACCCAAACAACCCAATGCCTATGACTGTCAGCGACTTTTCAAATCAGGTTCGTCAAGACCCACGCTGGCTTAACACCCAGAATGCCAAAGATAGCATTATGAATTCAGGCGTACAACTACTTCGTAACTTTGGATTGGTGACTGGCTGATGGCTAGAGATTCTGAATTTGGCGGCGGCGCCGCAATCGAAGATACAACACCTACAGCACCAGCGGTAGATACAGCGGTTTACGCTCAAAATCCTAACACTGGTTATGTCGAAGGTGGCGCGGCTCCTTTAACATCTGCTCAGATTGCAGCGGCTCCTGCTGGCGCTACAACCGCACCAATAGTTGCAGCAGCTCCAGTTGCTAGCCAACCAGTAGCGGTTCCCGCTGCTCCTGTCGCTGCACCGGTTGCACCTGTGGCAAATGTAACCATTCCTCAAGGCACCGACCAAAACGCATTGCAAATGCTATCAAGCCTTTTTCAAGGCTACGGATTGACCGGTGACATTGCTGGCGGAATTACAGGCTTGCTTCAAGGTGGCTTAACCTCAGATACTATTCAAGCAATTCTTGAAAGCCCAAATCCTTCACAGGCGCTTTCTGGCATGAACCTTACCCCTGCTCAGCAATCAGCAGCAGGCAACTTGGTTAGCTCATGGCAGGCACGTTTTTCTGGAAATGCTGCTCGTATTAAGGCTGGTCTTACACCACTTAGCCCAGCGGATTATATCAACACAGAAAATTCTTACAAGGCAGTTATGCAACAAGCTGGCTTGCCAGCAGCATCCATGGATTCTGCATACCTTGGTCAGCTTATTGGTCGTGACGTTTCTCCCGCTGAGACACAGCAACGTGTTAGTGCAGCCATGACAGCGTTGCAGTCAGAAGACCCACAGGTTATTGCTCAGTTGCAAAGCCAGTACGGTCTATCCACTGGAACCATTGCGATGCACTTGCTTGACCCAAGCCTTGCTTCCAATGTTATCCAGCAGGAAGTTACCGCAGCTCAAATCGGAGCTGAAGCGGCTCGTCAAAATGTTAATATTGCCTATGGTGGCACTGGCCCAATGAGTGCCATGTCGCTTGCTGCACAGGGTATTACCCAATCACAAGCAGCCCAAGGCTTCCAGAATATAGCTACGCAGATTAATCCATTGCAATCACTTGCTGGGCGTTATGCAGGCTATACCTCACCTGAGACAGTGGGAGCAGCTCTAGGAGCTGCAACCTTTGGTACTCAAGGTGCAGCACAGGCTCAACAAGAGCTTGAGCGTCTCAAGACCCAAGAAGTCTCCGCCTTTAGCGGATCTGCTGGTGCTTCCACCGGAAGCCTCGGCATGAGGGATACAAGCGGACAGCTCTAAATAGAATCCGTCACCACTGACCAGCATGGATGACGCGTATTAAGACTGGTAGTAGGAGCCAAGATACATTCCCCTGTGTAACTTGCGGCCTGCGTCTCAATCAACAAGAAAGGGAGTGCCGATATGGCAAACCAATACGAAGATGACGAAGACGACTTCACTGGCGAAGAAGTCCAACAGGATGCACCAGCCAATCTCCGCAAGGCTTTGAAAAAGGCTGAGCGTGAGAAGAAGGAACTTGCTGAACAGCTAGCACAAATTCAGTCAGACCTTCGGAATCGTTCCGTCAAAGAAGTGTTGGCAACAAAAGGTGTACCTGACAAGGTGGCGAAGTTTATTCCTGCCGATGTCTCCACACCAGAGCAAGTAGATGCTTGGCTTAATGAGAATGCTGATGTATTCGGATTTGCAAAGCCAGCAGATGCTCCTGCCAGCGAAGAAGAACAAGAGAATATCCGTTCGTATGATCGAATCAATGCAGCAACGCAGAACGTTGCTACACCTACCCGTGATGCTGATCTTATGGGCAAAATCGCAGGTGCTAAAAACATTGATGAGCTAAATGCGCTAATGGGTCAATCGATTCAACGCCGCCGGTAGCCCACAACCCAACCAATCGCACTAACCTTATAGAAAGAAGGTGACAACATGGCAAACGCTTATACAGATACATCGTCTGGCTCGCTCGGTACCTCACTCGTACAGACAGCCTATGACCGTTATGTTGAGTTTGCTCTCCGTGCTGTTCCTCTTATCCGCGATGTCGCAGACAAGAAGCCAGTACAACAGGCTATGCCTGGTTCTTCAGTAGTCTTCCAGATCTACACAGATTTGTCACAGAAGACTTCACCACTTTCAGAAGACGTTGATCCAGATGCTGTTGCCCTTGGTAACACCACTCCTATCACCGTTACTCTGAATGAATACGGTAACGCTTCACTTGCTACCCGCAAGTTGGAGTTGTTCTCACTCTCAGATGTTGATCCAGCAATTGCTGACATCATCGCCTTCAACATGGCCGACTCGCTCGACACTGTTGCTCTTAACACCCTCATTGGTGGACCAAATGCTATCGCAGAAGTAAACGGCTCGCTCGTTTCAACCTACGCTGGCACCTACACCAACGGCACAACCCAGGCTTCAATCCTTGGAACCGACGTCATCAAGTCACGCGATATTCGTACCGCTGTTGCTAAGTTGCGCGCTAACAAGGCTGTTCCTCGCCAAGGCGAGTACTACTGGTGTGGTATCCACCCAGAAGTTTCATTCGACCTTCGCGCAGAAACTGGCGCAGGCGGCTGGCGTGACGACCATAAGTACTCCGAGACAGGCGCTGCCGAATTCTGGCCAGGCACCATCGGAACTTATGAAGGTGCAATGTTCGTTGAGTCACCACGTTTGTTCAACGCAGCAGATGGTACCGGCGCAACCGGTAACACAGGAACCTTCGGTGGTTCTGCCTACACCTACGGTACTGGCGGCGTCCGCGTCTTCCGTACTCTCGTTGCTGGTAAGCAAGCGCTTGCTGAGGCTGTTGCCGAAGAACCACATGTTATCTTCGGACCAGTTGTTGATAAGTTGATGCGTTTCCGTCCAATCGGATGGTACGGCGTACTTGGATGGGCGCGCTACCGTGATGCCTCTCTCGTGCGTATTGAGTCAACATCTTCAATCCACAACTCCTAATTTAGGCAGTTAGTAGTTAGCCCCGTCATATAAAGGGCGGGGCTTTCTACATCAATCGAAAGGATCATAGTGCCATACCAATTCACACCACCATCGGTTGAAGAAGGTCCAGCGGGCTTTACCCGCTTGTTCTGGCGCTATCGCATTGCCAGAGGTGATAGCCTTTTGGTATACGGCACAGCCGTAGTACGCACTCGTACACCCGCTGTACAAGATACACAAGAAGCGGATTATTGCTATCTCGGTGGTGGCGTTTACATCATCACGCAGGCAGAAAAAGACATTCTTACTAACGCTGGTTATGGCGCCAACATAACCTATGTAGCATAAGGAGCCACTGTGAATCCAGGCAGATATAACATTACGGTAGTCAATGGTACTACCTTCGCATTATCGCCCCAGTGGCTTATTGACAACCTTCCTGTCAACCTCACAGGCTACAGCGCAGACATGCAGGTACGCGATGTGAGCAACAACCTTGTTGTTGAGCTATCAACTGCCAATGGCAAGATTACAATTAACGCAGCTTTGGGTCAGGTTAATCTCAACCTTACTCCTACCCAAACCAGCGCAGGAAACTTGCCAGCAGGCAACTACACCTACGCCCTGAATCTTACCGATTCAGCAAACAATGTTTATCAGATTCTCCAAGGTTCATTTGCTGTTAGCGCAAGCGTGGTACAGTAATGTCAGTAACCGTCAACTCAATCTCAACTGTCGTCATTCCGGTTGCAACCAACGTCTTTAACGTTGGCTCTAACCAACCTCAAATTATTGAACTTGGGCCTGTTGGCCCACAAGGTATTCAAGGAGCAACAGGTGCTAACGGTAACACTGGGCCTACTGGCAATACTGGTGCCACTGGCATTGTCGGGCCTACTGGTAGCGTGGGAGCTACGGGTGCTACAGGAACAACAGGAGCAACCGGAGCAGGACAAACGGGTGCAACGGGAAATACAGGCAGCCAAGGCCAGACTGGCCCGACTGGCTCAGTCGGAAACACTGGCAGCACAGGCCCTACAGGCTCAAGTGGATCCACAGGTTCTACTGGACCTACAGGTAGTGTTGGCGTCACAGGGCCTACTGGATCCACAGGCAGCGCCGGAGTAACAGGCGCCACCGGCGCAGGCGGCTCTCTAGGCCATTACGGCAACTTCTACGATACCACCACCCAGACCAATGCTGGCGCTACAAGCGCTAACCTCATCACCATTAACACTAATGCTGGCTCTAGTGGAGTAAGCATTGTATCTGGCAGCCAGATTACCTTTACCTATGCTGGCACATATTCCGTCAATCTGCTTGGTCAATTCATTACCACAGGCGGCGGTAGCAACTATCAGGTCAACGTCTGGTATGCCCTTAATGGCACAGCGGTAACTGAATCAACCGCAATCTTTACCACCTCTGGCGTTAACAATCAAGTGCTTGCCAACATTGAAGACTTGGTTACTGTCAACGCTGGTGACTACATCCAATTCTACTGGTCCTCACAAAATACTTACATGGAGTTGCTTGCCGCATCATCTGGCACATCTCCAACTCGTCCTGCTTCTCCAAGCGTCAATGTTCACGTCGAACAGATTATGTACACCATACTAGGACCGACAGGAGCAACGGGTGCCACAGGAGCCGCAGGAAATACTGGAGCCACAGGAGCAAGCGTTACTGGAGCAACTGGCGCAACAGGTCAAACCGGACCTACGGGTACGGCAGGCGCGACAGGAAACACCGGTTCAACAGGGGCTACGGGAGCGACTGGCGTCGCAGGACCAACAGGGTCGGCAGGTAATACTGGCAGCACTGGCTCGACTGGAAATACAGGGGCTACTGGACAAACAGGCGCGACAGGTTCTACGGGAAGCACGGGAGCAGCGAACTACTGGGACATCTTAGTATTTGGCGGCATGTGATAGAATAGCGGCATGACAAAGATAGCGGTTTACTCTATCGCTCTCAACGAAATTAAACACGTTGAGCGATATGCCGCTGCCTGCAAAGATGCAGATTACATCATAGTAGCAGATACAGGATCAACAGATGGCACAGCGGAAGCGTTACGGAATCTCGGCGTTACGGTTTATGATATTACTGTTAGCCCTTGGCGCTTTGATGATGCTCGTAATGCGGCGCTATCGCTCGTACCAAAAGACGCAGATGTCTGCGTAATCCTAGATTTAGACGAAGTGCCTCAGCCCGGCTTCTTTGATAAAGTACGCAAAGGCTGGAAGAAGAATGCCAATGTCGGTTGGATAACAATGGATACTGGCTCCACATGGCACAGAGATAGATTACATTCTCGCTATGGATGGCATTGGAAGTATCCATGCCATGAAGTACAGCTTTGGTACGGAGACGGAGAAGCTAACTCCGTCAGTATATTAGATGCGGTTATCAAGCATCAGCCAGATGATTCAAAGTCTCGCTCACAGTATCTCACTTTGCTAGAACTGTGCGTCAAAGAATATCCCGATGATCCACGAATGTGGACATATATGACCCGTGAGTATTACTTCCATGGGCGTTGGGCAGATGTCGTTACCGCAGGTAAGCGCCAGCTTGAGCTTCAAGGCTGGGATGTCGAACATGCAGCAGTATGCCGGTGGGTAGGTGAATCACTACACCAGCTTGGCAAAGCTGACGAAGCAACTGAATATTACGATAAAGGCGTAGAGATTCTGCCCCATGAGGGCGAACCGCATTATGGCATAGCCATAGACGCTTATCGTAGACAACAATGGCAAAGGTGTTTAGATGCCTCTCTTAGTGTTTTGGACCTTCCTCGCTCCGTCCATTACTGCTACGAATCTGCCATCTGGGATTGGAAAGCCTACGACCTTGCAGGCGTTAGCGCATACAACCTCGGACATGTTGAAGAAGCCTTAGTTTTTGCCAAAGAAGCGGCTAAAGCAAACGGGCCTGAACAAGACCGTATTCAACGGAATATAGACTTTATGGAGAAACTATTACATGAGCGAGCATCAGCACGAGCAAGGACCAATTAGCTTTGGATTCAATGACAAGCATGACTGGATTCCTATTTACACTTGCACGGTCTGTGGCTACACAGATACTGAACCTTTCCCGTCCGACGTTGAAGAATCGGATCATCTTAACCATACTGGTTATGTCGATGGCTGCTTTGCTTGTAAGCTCCTTACCCTCCAAGTAAACACCGGAGACGCAGGACGAGCCGAGAATATGTCGGCTAAAAGATGGGATGGCGAACTTAACGCCTATGCCGCAGCTAGGTCTGAAGGCATCCAACCCGCAGGTACAACTATGAGAGCTGTGCAAGAAGCACGAGCTGCTAGTGACAAGCTAGGCGTTGCATACAACGCTGAGTCTATGCCAGCGGCTACAAAAATTACGAAGCAGACGGCTAACGTAATGAAAGAAACAGGAGCAATCTAATGGCAGCAGCAAAAAAGGGTATGGGCTTTGCCGCAGCGCAAAAGTCTATCGCCAAGAAGTCTGGCGTTTCTATGAAGTCAGCCGGAGCAATCCTCGCTTCATCTACCCGCAAGGCTAGCCCAGCGGCAAAGAAGGCAAATCCAAATTTGAAGAAAGTCCTACCAGCTAAGAAGGGTAAGTAACATGTGCAAAGAATGCGGATGTAATAAGAATGCAGTTGGCAAGCTCAACGATAAGTTGACCGGCAAGCCAACCAAGACTCCATACGGTGAGTATGAAGGTGTCGGCGGCACCAAGAACAAGTAATGGCAAAGACAATCAAGGTTGGTGGTAAGACTCACACCATTACCAAAGATGTGGTTGTCAAGCACAAGAGTGGCAAAGTTATTGACCTAACCAAAGTGGCTGGAGTTAAAACCATTGCTGCTGGAGTTAAGGCTACAAAGAAATACCATTCCAAGAAAGGCAAGTAAATGGCAAACTACGGTGGCTTATCAGCGGTTTATCACTTAAACCGTTTAGCTGGCACTATTGTTAATGGCGTACCTCAATTAGATTTTGACGGCGCTTGCATCCAATGGGCTACCAACGTTATTCCTGGTCATGGCCAGACTCGTGGCATCGGAGCATTGAATGCTATTTACGCCTATCGCAATGGCGGCAAGAACTACTACGAAGATACGCCTGGCGTATTAAACCTGCTTGCTGGTACCTACGGTATTGGTGAAGCCGAAGCAGCAGCAAGGATTACATCGTGACACAATTTATCGACGTTATCAACGAAACGCTTTTGGCTCTGACGGGTTACACCAACCGTCAGGATCAGGCGACTTACCTCACCTCTGGGCTAAGTGCCACAGCAACTTCTTTCCAAGTTGCTGACGGAACCGTGCTTACCCGTGGCTTGGTCGAAATTGATGACGAGCTTATCTGGGTAGACTCCTTTGACCGTACTTCGAATACGGCTACCATTCCTGCCTATGGACGAGGCTTTCGTGACACTGTAGCTACAAGCCACACGGCTGGTACTCGTGTAACCATTACGCCATCCTTTCCGCGTAGTGTTATCCGGCGAAGCATTAACCTCGCAATCGACGGCGTTTACCCAGATTTGTTCGGCGTCTACTACACCACCTTTACTTGGCAAGCGGCTCGCACTACCTATCCGTTGCCACAGGAAGCAATCGACGTTCTCGGCTGCTCATGGCAGACCATCGGACCTTCCTTGGAATGGCTACCAGTGCGCCACTACCGCATTGACCGTATGGCTAACCCTGTCACATGGAATACAGGTAAGACTATTTCAATTCGTGAAGGCATTATTCCTGGTCGTACCGTCATGGTTACTTACACCAAGAAGCCAACAACGCTTCAGTATGACTCAGATGACTTTGCATCCTTAACAGGATTGCCAGACTCAGCCCGCGAAGTAATCGTTCTCGGTGCTGCTTACCGTACCGCTATGTATCTGGATATGGGTCGTATACCTGCCGCTACTGCTGAAGCAGATGCAATGCAGGCTAATGATCCGATTGGTTCAGCTACCAACATTGGTCGGATGATTCAACAGCTTTACCAGCAACGCCTTCTGGTCGAAGTGCGTCGCCTTCAAGAGCAGTACCCACCTCGCACTCACTACACAAGCTAAGGACGGCTTATGGCACAACGACGTTATTACTCAGCCAACGCGGTGGACAACACCGTATCGGCTGGCATCACCAGCAGCGCAACAAGCGTCACGCTGTCAACCATCCCAGTGGGTTTTCCATCTTCGTATCCTTATGTCTTGGCATTGGATTACAACACCGCTTCTGAAGAATTAGTCTTGGTTACCGGCGCCTCTGGCGCAATCCTCAGCATCACTCGTGGATTTAACGGTTCAGCTCCAGCGGCTCACAATGCCGGTGCAGTTGTTCGCCACGTTCTTGTTGCTCAGGACATGACCGACTTTCAAGATCATGCTGCTGCTGGTCCTGGCGGAGTACACGGCATTACAGGCTCAGTCGGCACATTCCTTGCCACACCAACCTCAGCTAACTTAGCTGCCGCAGTTACTGATGAGACAGGTACTGGCGCACTGGTATTCGGCACAGCCCCTATCATTGCCATGGGCATTAACGTTCAGACTGGTACAAGCTACACGCTAGTAGCTGCTGACGCAGCCAAGCTGGTAACGCTCTACAACATTGGTGGAATTACCTTGACTATCCCAGCTGCCACATTCTCCGTCGGTCAGGCTATCAACATCCAGCAAACTGGCGCAGGTCAGGTAACCGTACAGGGTGACGGCACAGCAACCTTCACAGGCACTGGCACCAAGCTGCGTACTCAATACTCAGCGGCAACCATTCTTTGTACCGCAAGCAATACATTCACCTTGATTGGGGACATTCAATAATGGCAACCGCATACGTCGTTCTCGGACAATCAACTCCAGGTGCATCAGCCACTACTACTCTGGTGACTGGCTCAACCAATGGAAGCATCGTCTCCTCGTTCACCGCTTGCAACAAGGGCGGCACTAATGATACAATTCAAGTATCGATTACAAAATCAGGTGGATCAGCGTACTACCAATTCTACAACTTCACCCTTGCGGCTAACAGCACTTTGCAGGAAACACCAGGCTGGACATTAGCTAGCGGAGATACGCTCAAGGTGTATTCCACCACAGGCAATACCGATTACACAGCGACAGGAGTAACACTCTAATGGCGGTTACACTTCTCACTAATAGTAGCGCTGTTACCGCCGCTGTCGGCGTTAACGTCCAGACAGGTACTACCTACACCCCCGTCTTGGGAGACGCTAATAACACTCTTGTTACTCTCAGCAACGCATCGGCTATTACTGTCACTATCCCACCTAACTCATCGGTGGCGTACCCTGTCGGTACTGTCTTGAACTTTAGCGCCATCGGCGCAGGACAGGCTACCTTCGCTCAAGGATCAGGCGTAACCATCGTCTCTAACGGTGCTACAGCCTCAGCTCCTAAGCTGCGCGTGCAGTACTCAGCCGCTTCGGCAATTCAAACCTTGGCAAATAACTGGCTGATTGTGGGAGATATTGCATGATTCTACCTGGAATTTTCGCCTCTCAAATCTCGGGCCATCTCTACGCTGGCCCTACAGGTGCATTTGACGCGCTAGGAAGTGTGACGGTTGGCTCAGGCGGACAATCGTCTATTACCTTCTCGGCTATTCCGCAGACTTATACGCATTTGCAAGTTAGAGCTTTTTATGCCGCAAGTACAGGTACTCTTAACGATACTTTGTGGCAGATAAACTCTGACTCAACAAGCGGTAATTATTACAACCAACATCAACTTCGCGGCGATGGCTCAAGCGCTGTAGCTCAGGCTTACAACGCATTGTCTGGCGGCTATGTAACACCTGCGCCATATAGCTCAAGCACAACCTATTTCTCATCTGCCATTGTTGATATTTTAGATTACACCTCTACTAATAAAAACAAAACCTTCAGAGCCTTATCTGGCTATGATGCTAACGGTTCTGGATATGTATTTTATCGAAGCGGACTTTATTTCCCTTCAACGCCAACGGCGATTAATAGCATTACCATAAGTCCAAACAGCGGAAGTTTTACTCAATATACAAACTTTGCTCTATACGGCATAAAGTAAGGCGGGCATTATGACAACTAATACTATGGTGGCGATTCAGAGCGTTGTAGCCAATGGCTCAAGCAGCACAATTCAATTCAATTCAATTCCCACCACTTACACGGATTTGATGATTGTTGTTGACGGCTCATTCTCTACTAACGGCCCAATGGCTATGCAGGTTGGCAATGGTTCTGTTGATACTAACGGAAACTACAGCCGTACCGCTTTGTATGGAGACGGCTCAAGCGCTGCTTCATATAGAGAAACAAATCAATCGGTGCAAAATATCGGCACATTAAAAACAACTCAAAGTAACATTCTTATTCAGCTTATGAACTATGCCAATACCACCACATACAAAACTGCATTAGTTCGTGAAAACAATGTGACTGGTGGAGTAGCTGGTGCAACCGTTTATTTGTGGCGCAGCACTGCTGCCATAAACACAATTAAATTATTTAGTAACAATGGTTATACTTTTAACTCTGGCACAACTGCCACCCTTTACGGCATAGCTAACGCTGACATTGGCGCTTACGCTACTGGTGGAATTATCACCCAAGACTCGACTTATTACTATCACGCGTTTGGATCATCAGGCACATTCACTCCTTCCC
>Ga0214192_1000165_pt1 | contig 40960 bp, 44 predicted proteins | sample TroBogEpilimnion_44_FD_153030 | JGI IMG/M metagenome (GOLD analysis project Ga0214192, IMG submission 153030) | Freshwater microbial communities from Trout Bog Lake, WI - 29JUL2008 epilimnion | ecosystem: Environmental > Aquatic > Freshwater > Lake > Epilimnion/Euphotic zone | place: Trout Bog... | reverse complement strand
AAATTCTACCAACAATATTATGTGGCTGCTAATGCTCTTGTTGTTATCGTAGGCGATTTTTCAAAACAACAAGCTAAAGAAACTTCAGAAAAACTATTAGCGGGCTTACCCAAAGGTGAGCAACCAGCTGAATTATCGGAGGTAGTCCTACCGACTCAAGCATCAGAACAACACCTGCAATTTCCTTCATCTCAAACCCATGTATTAGTCGGATTACCTGGTATCAGTCGCCAAGACCCTGATTATTTCAATCTATATGTGGGTAATCATATTTTGGGGGGGAGTGGCTTGGTCTCCAAGTTATTCAAAGAAGTTAGAGAAAAACGCGGACTTGCATACAGTGCCGGCAGTGCTTTTATTCCTAGAGTCAAACAAGGACCTTTTATTGTCAGTTTGCAAACCCGTAACGACCAAACTAGTCAGGCTTTGCAGGTGCTCAAACAAACTCTAAATGACTTTATCGAACATGGACCTAGCGAAACTGAAGTCATTGCCGCCAAGAAAAATATCACTGGTGGATTTGCCATGCGTTTTGATACCAACAAGAAACTTGCCAACTATGTAGGCATGATCGGATTCTATCATTTGCCACTTGATTATTTGGACACATTTAAAGAAAAAATTGAGGGTGTATCAGTTGGTTCGATTACCGATGCATTTAAACGCCACATCAAGCCAAATTTATTGCAAACAATCACTGTTGGACAGCGTGGCCAATAAATTAAGAATCATTGGCGGCGAATGGCGCAGTCGATCACTGCACTTTAGCGAAACACCCGGATTAAGACCAACACCGGATCGCATCAGAGAAACGCTCTTTAATTGGCTGCAATATGACATTTTCGGTAGTCGCTGTTTAGATTTATTTGCTGGAAGTGGCGCATTAGGGTTTGAAGCGGCTTCCAGAGGTGCAAAATCTGTTTTGCAAATTGAGCAAAACCCCATCGCCTGCCAAGCACTCAGAGATAATGCCAGCCGATTGAATGCCCATCAAGTAACAATAAAAAACCTTAATGTCTTTGATTTTTTATCTGGTCCTGCTGAAGCATTTGATATCGTCTTTTTAGACCCCCCTTTTACACAGGGCATGGCATTAACAACTTGCCAATGGTTAGATAAAAATAACTGGCTAACGCCACAAGCAAAAATTTATGTAGAAACAGAAAGTAATCTAATTTTAGAAACGTCTGAAAGTTGGAAGTTATTAAAAAATAAAATAACCGGTGGTATTAGTTACCGATTATTTTGCAAAGAATGACACAAATAAGCTGAAAAAGTAGTAAAACAACTAATATTACCTAAAAAAACTATGTGCATTTGTTGTCTAGTTTTTGTAAAGATAAATTTAGCGTGTATACTGAGAGTTAAGCCTATAATTTGAATAAATTAAATATTTATTCAAATATTTGTAAAAAATTCTGTTGTAAATAACTTAACTTATGGCCAAACCAATTAAAGAATCAGCACAATATTTAATTAGTACCGTTTCGAAAAGATCAGGCGTGAAATCTGATCTGGTTAGAGCCTGGGAACGTCGTTATCAAGCGGTTACTCCAACGCGCACTGCGGGGGGGCATCGGGTCTACACCGATCAGGACATTGCTCGGTTAAAACTTCTCAACCAAGCGACCAATAACGGTCATAGCATTAGTCAAATTGCTCAACTATCCTTGGATGAACTGAAAAACCTGTTAAAGGATGAGCCTGAAACCGTAACCGAACGTAGCAATCAAATCGTTACCGTTGCCAATGATAGGTTTTATCTTGCAGAGGACTATATTGACAAGTGCTACGCTGCCGTTTTAGCTTTTGACGCACGTGCATTGGAAGCGCACTTTGAAAATGCCATTGTAGAACTAGGGACTAATTATTTTATTGAATATCTCTTAACGCCCTTACTAACCATGATAGGTGAACGCTGGAAAATAGGAGAGTTAAGACCTGTCCATGAACATATGGCATCTTCAATCATTCGCTCACTAACCTATATTTTACGAAATAATACGCCCTGCCCTGATAATGCACCAAGCATGATAGTATCTACACCGATTGGGCAATTACATGAATTAGGTGCTTTATTAGCGGCTATTATTGCGGAACTGAAAGGTTGGCAAGTGACCTATCTAGGTGCCAATTTGCCTGCTGAAGAAATTGCTGCAGCTGTCAAATTTACCCACGCACGCGCCGTCACCATCAGTATCAGTTTTATTACCCATGATAACCTGCTCCCTAAAGAAATTCGACGTCTGAAAAAACTGATTGGTGTTAATGTCGCTCTCATTGTTGGAGGAAAAGGAGCTGAACATTACAGAGCAGTATTAGATGAAGTGGGCGTATTAAACATCCAAAGTTACGAACATTTCCGACAAATGCTTGACCAGTTAGCTAATTCAGCCGTTGACTAAAATGAGTTTTTGGCTTACCAAAAAACTGACTGAAATGAGTCATGGCGAATGGGAATCATTATGCGATCGATGTGGTCAATGTTGTCTGCACAAATTGGAAGATGAAGACACTGAGCAAATAGCATTTACCCGAGTCGCCTGCGATTTCATCGATATAGAAACCTGTCGCTGTAGTTGTTACAGTCAACGAACAGAAAAAGTATCATACTGCATTGATTTAAAACAACATGATTTTTCCGAATACAAATGGTTACCTGCCACTTGTGCGTATCGTTTGCTTAGTGAAAACCAGCCTCTGCCTCAGTGGCATCCTTTAATCACAGGGAATGCAAATAGCGTCCGTGAAGCGGGCGTTACTATCAGTGACTATGCTGTTAAAGAATCAGAAGTAGAAGATATGGAAGATTATATTATTGCTTGGCTTGATTGAATCATTGATTGGTGCTGTATTTTTTCCTTAGATCGCAAGGGGAATGAATTCACCCCTACCATTGTCGGACTCGATTACCTAATTAAATCCATATCTATTTTATGGTTTAACATTGATAATAATACCGGCACCGTCTACTGATTTTCGTTTTTCAAGCTCTGGCTCTTGTAACATTAACCAAGTGCCTTTTAGCTGCAAAGGTGAGTGCGGAGTATTTTTTGGGTCGGAATTAAATAAATTGTTTTTTTGATTCTGTTCTTCATCATCCGGCAAAGGTAATTTCTCTTTATTGTCTTCGTCATCATCTTTGAAAGGAACGGATAAATCAAGCGGCTTATCGTTATTATTATCTGATTCTTTTTTCGCCTCAGCTTTATTGACTTTAAAATGTTTTGAACGAGCTTTGTCAGTTTTTTTTAATTCATTACTATCTGGACTGTTTAATCCACAGAGGCAAAACCATCCCGTAATTATCAAGACACATACAGATAAAGGATGATTTTTCATAGAGGGCTGTCGCTTTTTAACTAAATATGAAAAACCTAGATTTTATATACTATTTGTCATGACAACAATAATTGATGTACCGTATTAGATCATTTTAAAAAAAATATTAGCACAATGTAGGCAACGTTTTAATTGGGTGTAGCGATACTTTTTATGGAGCAAAATCTTATTGCGGTTCTGAAAGAATAAACACATTCTCATAAAATTATTCTTTAATGAGTAATCTTTATGACTTCGGTAAAGTTGACCAATAATCTTTTTTTCTGGTAGATAACCTGGGCACTTATCATACATTGCTTGTAAACGTTGTTGAGCATTTTCTATGCGCTGCTGCCGAGGTGGTTTTTTTCCCAAGATTCTTTTTCTATCTTTTTTATGTAAGGCGTTGGTCAAGTTGGCTTCATGACGACGATACTGCACCAATACCTGATCAACAAATTTGACCGACCCATTGAATGAGGCAACAAACCCTAACCAATTATCATGAGAAAATATTTTTGGAAAAGGCATCGCAGCGGTTGCGAGTTGCTTAGTAATCAGCATTGCATGCCCTAAAGCGGAAATCCCCACTTCGATATACATTAATGGACTATTAAAATCAGCCATGTTTTTTGTATCGCTCATTTTTTTTCCTAGCGACTGACCTGAAGCATCTATAAATTCGGAATCGCAATAAGCAATGGCATAATGACCAATATGGTTTAACAACACTTCAATTTTATTTGACAACCAAATATCGTCTTGATCGCAAATGGCAATGAAATCACCATTTGCCAAGGCAAAGCCTTTTTCAAAGGTTTTCACATGTCCTCTGTTTTCGCTATTTTGGACAACAAACAGATGATTATATTTGGCAGCATTATCATTTAACAACGACAGCGTGTTATCTGTTGAGCAATCGTCTACAGCTATAATTTCTAGCGGTTGATAAGTTTGCTGAAACAGGCTGTTTAATTGCTCCTGTAAAAAACGCTCACCATTATAGGTCGCTAGAACAATAGAAACTAATGGTTTTGTGCCACTACCTGTTGAATTGTTTGTCATAAATTATGATCACTCTATTGGATTAATTAGCGTCATGTTATACAACACAATTAAAAAATTTTTATCTGTTTTTCATTTTTATTGAATCCATGTCTCTAAATAGGATTGGATTGCAGAAGGTTGTATCGACTGTGTACAGGGGCAATACGTTTTGTCTTTTCTGCAATCATTGCAAATTTTATTGAGGACAAAAACTTTCGCCTGTTTGCCTATGGGTTGCCAACGTCCTGGATGGATTGGCTTCATCGGTGGATAGATGCCAATAGCGTGTTTTTGCAATGCGGCCGCTATATGCAATGGTCCGGTACTGCACGCCACTAATCCATCACAGGCGGCAATAAAAGCAATAAATTCTGCTAGATTCATCAGTCCACTTATGTCGGTGACACGATGACCAACAACGTCTAATAAGGGTTGTAAATCTGCTTTTTCATTCTGAGTGCCAGAAATAAAAATCTGATATTTATCAGTATCTAAGAGATTAATCAAGGTAATGTAGTGATCAATCGACCATTCTCTGGCACTACCACGCGATTTTGGATGCAAAATGAGTTTAAATTTGTCAGGATTCAACAATTTTGCATAAGCAGAGGGTAGTGCGGGCAAATTACTCATCACTATTAAATCAGCTATTTCAGACAACGAAAACTTATCTTTGATGCCCAATGGCTGCAACAGTTGCAAATTCAATTGCGCTTCGTGCAAAGGAGAACTTTTACGACTAAGCCTGACCCAGCGATTACAGTAAAACCAATGATACAAGCGATTAACGGTACCAATACGCGATGGTATGCCTAACTGTTTTGCCCGTTTGGCAAGTGTTGATCTGGGTAATATATGCAATATACATTCTGGTTTTTCTCCCAGCAAGGTCACTGGCTTAGTTAAAAAATCATCTTGGTCGATAAAAACATCAATATATGGGCAACATTCAATGATGGTTTTAGTATATGAGGTACCTAGAAAACCAATAATCATATTAGGGAAACGCTGCTTGAGCACAGCGGCAACAGGGAGGCATAAAACAACATCGCCAATGCTATCAGTGCGGCTGATAATCACATTTGAAGGTATATTCATAATAATACGCGAATAAGATTTTATTAATTTTAAGAATACAATTGCAAAGCAAATGTCCGATTTTTGTAAAACTGATAGCAGACATCAACAAAAACAGTATAGTGGGTTCAATATAGTTGTTTAATTCTGTTTTCCGTATTGACAATACGCTATTTTATTTCTGGTTTATAGAAAAATTCGTTTGAATTGAGATTGATATAAACTATTCAGCAAACGGGTGACAAGCTTGAGTTAACCCAACCACTTTTGATGACGCTTTTAAAGTAACTTTAATATTTATAAATATTTCAGAGGATGTAAATGAATAAAATTGTGATCGATTGTGAAAAAATGCGACATCCCAATACCGGTTTTTATTATTTTTGTAAAAATCTAGCCCTCCATGTTATTGAAGAAGCAAAGGATATAGTGCCTAATGTCGAAATCAACCTGTATTTACCAAAAAAAGAAATAGCCAGCTTTGAAGGCCTTACCCATATAATTCCTTTTAACAATCTGCATAAATTTTACTTAAATATTGGTCATAATAGTGTTTGGCATAGCACAACTCAAATGAGTAATTATTGGCCATCAAATAAAGAAAAGAAAACAATTCTGACAATCCATGACCTTAATATTCTGTACGAAAAAGAAACCAATATTGACAGAATAAAGAAAAAACTAAACAAAATTCAAAAAAAAATTGATCGCGCAGATCAAATAGTAACCATATCAAACTATGTCAAAGATGATATTGTCAATAATCTCAATTTAAGAAACAAAAATATTACTGTTATTTATAACGGCTGCAATGTTTATAAAAAACCTATCGTTAAGCCAACTAGTAATTTATATATCAACGCCCCTTTCCTTTTTGCAATTGGAGCAATCAACGAGACAAAAAACTTTCACGTACTACCTAAATTGCTAAAGTTCAATGATTATGTTTTAGTTTTAAGTGGTGAAGCTGTCAGTCAAGACTATAAGCAAAAAATTATTGAAGAAGCCATCAAATATAATGCGTTAGATAGGGTTATCTTTACAGGACCTATAAACGACAACGACAAATTTTGGTATTTTCAGAATTGCAGTGCTTTCCTGTTTCCATCGATTGCTGAGGGTTTTGGGCTTCCGGTTTTAGAAGCCATGCATTTTGGTAAACCAGTTTTTCTGGCAAAAAAAACATCTTTACCTGAAGTGGGAGGTGATGTCGCTTTTTATTTTGATAATTTTGAAGATGAACACATGCAAGAAGTTTTCAAAATTGGCATGGCCGAATACGAAAACACTCCCATATTGTCAACAAAATTGATTAATCAAAGTAAAAAATTCGACTGGAAAATAGCTGCTCAACAATATCTAGCATTGTATAAAAGTTTATTATAAGAACTAGAAAAATACTTTTTCGTTCTTTGTCTTATAAAACGATATTTTCGCTGATTGAATATTGTTTATTAAATCTAGGAATTGCCCGAATATTCTAATCATTTCTCTTTTGACTTTTAAATAGGCAGGTAAAGACTTTTTTGTTTGTCTTAAACGCTGCTCATTATCTAAAGTACTTATAAGATAAGAGTTATCTTGTAAAAGCATATCTTGAATAGTTAGAGCTGGCGACATTTGATAAATGAATAAATTGTCTGCCGTATTTAATAATCGTTCAAAAATTAAAATATCAATTGGATATTGAAAAGGATTAGGAAGTTTTATTATTTTTTCCAGAATATCTTTGGCTACCTTTTTTGAAACAATATACCCACATGTTCCAACATGAGGCGCATAGAGTCGATATAATTTTGATCTCCCATTAACAGATAGTTCAATATTTTTGCGGCCTATTTTCGTTTTGTGAAATGTTTCCAATTTTATGAAATTGATGTCGCTTGGTATCCAATCACTTGATGTCAAATACAGCTCAGCTTGATAGGCTAAGTGAACATCATCTTCGTATATGGCAACATAATCCAAATCATTATCAACGCATATTTTAAGCACGGATAGATGACTCAAGAAGCAACCTATTTCACCATTTGTTAAATTTGATCTCTCAAATACCATTTGACTATCTGTAAAACCAATTTGTTTAGTAGCGTTGTATAAGGTTGTCTCATCTATAGCATCAAAAAAATCAAAATTAATATTTTTTTCGCTAAATTGCTTGGTGACATGTGCGCGTCTTTTATCAGAGTTTTTTAAGCTAATAACAATATTTTTTAATGATTTCATAAGCTATCTATTTGAAATAAAGTATTATTTTTTATAATAAGGAGTTGAGAGATATGTATATACAATGAAGTATTTACTAGATAGCTCTTTTTAACCAAGCCATTTTTCTGCGAAATAAGATAACTATCCCTCCCCCTCATCACTATTTCACAACCACCAGCAACTAGAAATAGAGTCGTTTTGGAACATAATGAAAATTATTTGAATTGGAAAGGTTTGTAGACAAGCTTTGTACCTTAAAGGTAATATGGTCGCCATAGTAAGTTAGCAAAGCAATAATATGTTAACTCATTGAATGAATGCAAACTAATTTACATGACTTTAGATTTATACAAATCCTATTTTTATGACTAAAAACTCAAAACCATTGATATAAATTTATCTACTCATCGACTGCTTGCAGAGAGTTTTTAACGTAATAATAAAGAGTGAAAAGAAATATAAACATTTTAATTAAATGGAAAAAAAACCAAAAACAGACTATCAGGTTTATAAACGATTATTGACCTACGTTAAACCACACAAATTGCTATTTATTATCAGCATTTTTGGCTTTCTCATCTACTCCAGTACCCAGCCTTTATTCGCCAGCTTAATCCAGCAAATTATCGATACTTTACAATCTAAATCGCGAGAAAGTATGTATTACTTGCCACTTTTTTTCAGTGGCTTAGTCGTTGTTAGAGGTATTGGTAACTATGTCGGCAATTATTTTTTAGGTAAAGTTTCGCTTAATGTCATCCATGCTCTGCGCTGTGAGATATTTGCAAAATACACACAGTTGCCAACCACGTACTTTGACGAGAATAATAGTGGCTACATGATTGCCCGTATTACTCACAATGTGGGTCAAGTGGCACAAGCAACAACGGATGCAGTTCGCAAAGTCGTTCAGGAAGGCTTAACCGCATTAGGTTTGCTAATCTACCTGTTTTACATGAACTGGCAATTGTCACTGGTCTTTTTAGTGGTGGCGCCGGTAATTACTTTATTGGTTAATTATGTCAGCAAGCGTTTACGCCTATTAAGCCAACGCATTCAAGACTCTATTGGTGATATGACCCATATCACTTCTGAACTAGTGAACGGTCATCGTATTGTTCGCAGTTATGGAGGAGAAGACTATGAAAATCGTCGTTTTATCGAAAGCAGTCTTTATAATCGCCGGCAATCGCTTAAATCAGTGACCACCAGCGGCATTCATAATCAGACGATGCAATTAGTAATTGCCATTGCGCTTGCCTTTTTAATGTATATGGCTCTGTTCTTTATGGAACAATCCAGCGTTGGTTCGTTTGTAGCTTATTTGACCGCCGCTTTTTTATTGCCAAGACCTTTCAGACAATTAAGTGACGCCAACAGCGATATTCAACGTGGTATTGTCGCCGCCGCCTCTTTATTTGAAGTTCTAGATACCGAAGGCGAATTAGATACAGGCGATTATCAAACTAATCGTTGTGAAGGTGCATTGGAATTCAAAAAGCTGACTTTTCAATATGAAAAAGCCCATGAACCGGCACTCATCAATATCAATTTTAAAGCCGAGCCCGGTCAAACTATCGCGTTGGTTGGCTCATCGGGGGGCGGCAAAAGTACTTTAGTCAATTTAATATTACGTTTCTATACCCACGAACAAGGGCAAATTTTATTAGATGGTGTAGAAATTAATGATTACCAGTTGGCTAATTTAAGACAACAGATAGCATTAGTTAATCAACAGGTTGTATTATTTAATGACACTATTGCTAACAATATTGCTTATGGTTCGTTAGCAGGTTTCGATCGAAACGCTATCATACAAGCAGCAACAGATGCCTATGCCATGGAATTCATTAGTAAATTAGAACATGGACTGGATACCGAAATTGGCGAAAATGGCGTTAAATTATCGGGAGGTCAACGACAACGTCTCGCTTTAGCACGCGCTTTATTAAAAGATGCTCCGATTTTAATCCTCGATGAAGCAACCTCGGCACTGGATACGGAGTCAGAACGATATATTCAAGAGGCTTTGCAAAACGTTCTTGGCAAACGAACCACAATAGTCATTGCTCATCGATTATCTACCATTGAAAATGCAGATGTCATTCTGGTGATAGATCATGGGCAAATTGTTGAACAAGGCTCACATGAGGAACTACTCAGCAAAAATGGTGTGTATACCCGTTTGCACGCCATGCAGTTTAAAGATCAGCCAGAAGCGGCTTAAAATTGTCAGTTTAGCTAAAGCTGGGTTTCACGTTGTTCAACCCAGCCTACAACCTACTGACCGACTCCAACGTATGATTTAAAATTCTTGCTGTTTCGGTTCAACCATCAAATCATCTACCCAGCAGCCTACAGGATTGCCGAGGTTCTTTTTAATGTCTTCGAATCTTACTAGAAACACATCGACTTCTGGCTGTTCTTCAATATGTCCGATTAAGGTAATCACCCCGCGAGTACCCGCCTCTGCCAATACTTGACCAGCAAAACCACCCGGTATTGAACCATCATCAGTAATGGTGACAGCGGCATAAACCACGTCACCTACATCTAAATCTTCTACTTTCATTGTTATTCCTTCTTAAGTGGTTTTGTAGCAAAGCCTACAAAATGCTATCAATTGTCCAAAGCTACCTAACTAATAATTGATGAATTTATTTTTAGTTTTAAATAAATCAATTAGTTAAAAAATATAAAGGTAATGGCATATAGGTTGCTTTCAGTAATTACAAAAACAATGCCAAAACCCCTTCAGGAGACTTGTTGTGATTACACTAACAGAAAAAGCAATTAATGCAGTTGGTCGCTTTATCGCCAATTCGGAAACACCCTCTGCCGGTCTTCGTATTGAAGTCACTGACGGCGGATGCTCAGGTTATCAATATGGCTTAAAACTAGAAGCCCAGCATACTCAAGAAGATACCGTCATCGATTGTGGCGAAGTGAAGGTTTTTGTCGATCCGAACAGCTTGCCAATGCTTGATGGTATGTCTATTGACTTTCTCGATAGCTTAGATGGTTCTGGTTTCAAGTTTACTAATCCTAATGCCGCCAAAAGCTGTGCTTGTGGTTCTTCATTCAATACCAGCCCTACCGGTACAGGTGCAAAAACCTGTTCGTAACTATTTAATTGGATTGAGGTCATGCCTCATCAACTTATGGACGTTGCTAGCCGGACTTAACCGAGTAACGTCCTTCCCAGCTATTTCGAGGACAAAGCCATGTGGGATTATTCAGATAAAGTAAAAGAACATTTTTTTAACCCGAAAAATGCGGGTGCAGTGGCAGATGCCAATGCGATTGGTGAAGTTGGATCTATCAGTTGTGGAGATGCTTTACGCTTAACACTAAAAGTGGATGAAGATACCGAAGTTATTCTCGATGCCGGATTTCAAACCTTTGGCTGTGGTTCTGCCATTGCATCATCCTCCGTTTTGACTGAAATCATTAAAGGTATGACAGTTGATGAAGCTTTAAAAGTCACTAATCAAGATATTGCCGATCAGCTAGAAGGCTTACCACCAGAAAAGATGCACTGCTCGGTCATGGGAAGAGAAGCTTTACAAGCCGCTATCGCCAATTTTCGTGGTGAAGAATGGCAGGATGATCACGAAGAAGGCGCTTTAATTTGCAAATGTTTTGCCATTGATGCGGTGATGATTGAAGAAATGGTTTGGGCGAATAAATTGCGTACTGTTCAGGATGTTACCAATTTCACCAAAGCAGGTGGTGGCTGTGCAGCGTGTCATGAAGACATTGAAGCTATTTTAGAAAAAGTACTTGCTGAAAAAGGAGAAAAATTCGACCCAGAAGCCGCGCCCGTCGCTCAACCCATAGTGGCTGAAAGTAAAGCACCACTAACCAATTTACAACGTATCAAAAAAATTGAGCAAGTTCTAGAGTCATTAAGACCTTCCTTAATGGCAGACGGTGGCGATGTAGAATTGGTTGAAGTCATTGGCAATACCGCTTATGTCAATATGACGGGTGCCTGCAACGGTTGCCAAATGGCCGCCATGACTATTGCCGGAATTCAACAACGCTTAATGGAAGTAATGGGCGAATTTATTAAAGTAGTCCCCGCCTCACAAATGCCCAAAGAAGCGGTAGGAGCTTAAGCCCATGACTGATATTTATTTAGATAATAATGCGACGACTAAAGTCGATCACGCCGTTGTTGATGTAATGATTCCCTATTTTCTGGAACAGTATGGTAATCCTTCTTCGATCCATAAATTTGCTGATGGTGTTGCCCGAGGTCTAAAACAAGCCCGTCAACAAGTACAAAATCTGATTGGTTGCGAACATGATTCGGAAATTATCTTTACTTCCTGTGGAACAGAATCAAATTCAACAGCCATTTTGTCGGCTATAAAAGCGCAACCTAATAAAAAGGAAATTATTACCACGACAGTTGAACATCCTGCCATTTTGAATTTGTGCGATGCCTTGGAAAAAGAAGGGTACACCATTCATAGAATGCCGGTTGACAAAGCTGGGCGACTGAATTTGAACGCCTATAAAAATCTGTTATCTGATCAGGTCGCTATTGTTTCGGTCATGTGGGCTAACAATGAAACTGGCAATATTTTTCCGGTAGAAGAAATGGCTGAAATTGCCCATGCTGCCGGAGTGATGTTCCATACCGATGCGGTACAAGCGGTTGGTAAAATCCCCATGATGTTACAGGACACAAAAATTGACATGCTGTCGCTGTCTGGACATAAATTACATGCTCCCAAAGGCATAGGGGTACTGTATTTACGTCGTGGTACCCGTTATCGCCCTTTGTTGCGTGGCGGTCATCAAGAACGTGGACGACGTGCTGGTACTGAAAATACTGCCTCGATTGTCGGTTTGGGGAAAGCCTGCGAACTGGCGTTAGAACATATTGAATATGAAAACACACACGTCAAAGCGATGCGTGATCGTTTAGAACGTGGCATTACTGAACAGATTCCACACTGCTTTATCACTGGCGATTTAAATAACCGTTTGCCCAACACCACTGATATTGCTTTTGAATATATTGAAGGCGAAGCTATTTTGATGTTACTCAATAAAGCCGGTATCGCCGCTTCCAGTGGCTCTGCCTGTACTTCAGGTTCCCTAGAGCCGTCTCATGTAATGCGAGCCATGGATATTCCTTACTCAGCGGCACATGGCACGATACGGTTTTCATTCTCACGCTATAACAGCATGTCAGAAGTCGATGAAGTATTGAAAGTAATGCCTGGAATAGTAGCCACTTTACGAAAATTATCACCCTATTGGGATGGTGATGGTCCAGTTGTTAATCCTGAGCAGGCTTTTAAGCCCACTTATGCTTAAGCCAACGACAACGCTAAATCAAATGCGCTGATATTGATATGAAAACGGCTAACCGTACCATTATTATTGACGATACGACATTGAGGGATGGAGAGCAATCGGCTGGCGTTGTTTTTTCTTTAGAGGAAAAACTGGCGATTGCTACGCAACTTTCTCTTTTAGGCGTACCCGAACTGGAAATCGGTATTCCTGCTATGGGAGCTATTGAACGCGAAGAAATACAAGCAATTGCTGCCCTGCTATTACCCGCCAATTTACTGGTATGGTCGAGAATGCGTCATGATGATTTAAAAGCCTGTTCAGGATTGAAAGTACAGACGATTGATTTATCTATTTCTGCTTCTGATCAGCATATTGAACACAAGCTTAAACAATCACGCTCTTGGGTATTGAATACCATTAATGAATTAGTGCAAGAAGCAAACATCGCTGGTTTTCAGGTTTGTGTGGGACTGGAAGATGCTTCCCGAGCCGATATTGACTTTTTAAAACAGATGATTGAAAGCGCACAACAAGCCGGAGCGATTAGGGTTCGTTTTGCAGATACCGTCGGCATTATGGAACCCTTTGGTGTTTTTGAAACGATTAAAAAATTGCGTGCGATTACCGATCTGGACATTGAAATGCATGCGCATGATGATCTGGGTTTAGCGACAGCCAATACTCTGGCTGCCGCATTGGCAGGAGCAACCCATGTTAATACTACCGTGAATGGCTTAGGTGAACGCGCCGGTAATGCCGCATTAGAAGAAGTAGTTGTTGGCTTGAAGCAATTGTATAATTTTGATACCGGTATCCATTTGGCAAATTTCCCTGAATTGTCAACCCTAGTGGCAACGGCTTCAGGCGACTCTATCGGCAGTCGTAAGAGTTTAATCGGCAAAAATGTTTTTAGCCATGAAGCCGGTATCCATGTTGATGGCTTGCTTAAAGACCCCATGAATTATCAAGGCGTTGATCCAGCCATTGTCGGTCGACATCATCAACTGGTGCTGGGTAAACATTCAGGCACACAGGGTATCATCCATGCCTATCAGCAATTAGGTATCAACGTTAATCGCAGTCAGGCGCAAAACCTTTTGTCGCAAGTAAAACAGTTTGTGAAAACGACAAAAAAAACGCCCAGCACATCAGACCTCAGTTTATTTCATCAAAATCTTTAGAGGATACTTTACCATGAACGAATATTTTGACGCCCCTACATGCGAATCTGAAATTAACGATACGGTAGAAATGCCTTTGGATGATGATCGTTATCCAGGGTCTTTTTTTAGAATTCCCAAACCTCCAGTATTAGGGCAAACCGGCTGGAGCTTGAACTAGTGGTGATGGTTATGCCGAATAGCAAACTGTATGAACGCCCACTCAGTTTTTGGCGTCAGTGGCATGAAGATGTTTACTGCGTATTTGGACGTGATCCGGCAGCACACAGTGTCATGGAAATCTTATTAACCTATTCCGGTGTGCATGCTGTGTTAATTCACCGAATCAGCCATCGGTTATGGCGAGCCAACTGGAAATTACTGGCTAGAGTACTCTCCGCATTTTCTAAATGGATGACCAGTGTAGAAATTCATCCCGGCGCAACTATCGGCAGACGTTTATTTATTGATCATGCACTGGGTGTGGTCATTGGTGAAACAACAGAAATCGGAAATGATGTCACTTTATATCATGGCGTTACCTTGGGTGGTACCACATGGAACAAAGAAAAACGTCATCCGACCTTGGGGAACAATGTACTGGTCGGTGCTGGCGCTAAAGTGCTTGGTGCTATTACCCTAGGCAACAATGTTCGAGTCGGCGCCAATTCAGTGGTCGTAAAAGACGTTCCCCATTGTTGTACGGTAGTCGGTATCCCCGGGCGAATTATTCAAAGTAAGGGTACTAAAATTCAGAATAAACACGGCATTGATCTGGATCATCATTTAATTCCTGACCCTGTCGGCAAAGCTATATCCTGTCTGTTGGAGCGTATTGACGAGCTGGAAAGTAGACAAACCCAATTATCTCCACTGTCCAGTGAGGAGCATTGCCATAGCTGCGAAGCGGAAACACTCTGTAGTAGTCATTCAGAACAACCCATCAAACAAATGGCGGGGCTGTAAATGGATTTGCTGGATTTTGAAGCTCAAGGCTTATATTTTGAAGAACCAGAAGTGGAAGGGGTTAAGCAATTAATCACTAAAGCAGCAGAATGTTATGGCACAGGAAACGCGGAATTACCGCTATTACAAGCTTATTTTAAAGCGCCTGAATCATTGAATGTACTGGTTGCTTTAAACAGATTTTACTATTACCAGCATCGACTAGATGATGCACTAGCCGTCACAATGAAAGCCCTCGCCGTCATCCGATTGCTGATCGCTTTTCCTGAAGACTGGCGTGATCTACAACCTTATCATTTGCAAGCAACCCCTGCAACATTGCTGACTCAAGTCAGGCTGTATTTGTTTACCCTGAAAGCCATCGGTTTTTTAAATATGCGTCTGCATCATTTAGACCTAAGCCAGAGTATCTTTGAAAAACTGGTCGCACTTGACAGCAAAGACAGAATCGGTGCACTCGGACTTTTGGAACTGGTCATTCAGCGTAAAAAAGATATCAATGGAGAATGATGGCAATCCGAACTTTGCGTAGGTTAACAACGCAATGAATTGCGTGAATTAAAAATGAAAAACAGTAAATGCAGTTTATAAAGAATTAACGATAACACTGGTATAGAACCCTATACCTGACCACCCTAAGCGGAGATCATAATGACCTTGGAAGAAGAACTGGAAGACCTAGAATCCGCAGAAGATTTTTTGCAGTATTTTCAACTGCAATATGATCAAAGCGTTGTCCATGTTTACCGACTGCATATTTTGCAACGATTTCATGATTATTTACAGCAAGGCGCAGACAGTATGCCTGAAGATGAAACAGCTAAAAAAGTGGTGTACAGTAAATTGTTAATGCGCGCCTATCAGGACTTTGTTGAATCCGATGCGCAAACAGAAAAAGTGTTTAAAGTATTTAGCATGGGAGAACCACAAACTGCCTTTGTTTCCCTGAGTGATATTAAAACATGAGACCCGAACGCTTTGATGAAGGTCGATTTGAATACGGCGAGGCGGTACGAGTAACCCGCAATGTCCGTAATGATGGCACCTATCCGGGTCTAGATGTCGGGCATTTGTTGATTCGTCGAGGCAGTGTCGGTCATGTCATTGAAGTCGGTACTTTTTTACAGGATCAGGTTATTTTTACCGTACATTTTCTTAATCATGGAAAAATGGTGGGATGTCGTCTTGAGGAACTTATTGGTGCCGATGAACCATGGAATCCAAGTCGTTTCGAATTTCGTGATAAAGTCATTTGTAGTATGGATTTGGCTGTGCAAGGTGAAATTATTGTCCCTAAAGGCAGTGAAGGTGAAGTTTTAAAAGTACTTAGAGACGATGCTCTAATTCAATATCACGTTGCCTTTCAATCCAGATTATTACAAATTCCCGAAACGGCTTTACAGCCCGCACACCCTGAAAACTTTAATGAGCCGGAGTTTTAGCGATGACACCGACTACCCATACTTTCAAACCAGAAGCCTATAATCTATTAAGAACGGCTTTGGCTTTATTTAATAAAGCACCCAGTGAATTGGCTGAAGTTGAGTTATTAAAAGCCCAGCAGCAGGCTGCCAGCGAATACAAAATTGAAGATAAGGTATTAAATTCCAGAGAAGCCTCAACTGTGGTTATCACCGACGAAGAAGTCATGCGGGCTTATCAGGAAATTCGTAGTCGTTATGAAAATCAGGATGATTTTACCCATGAATTAGGAAAAAATAATCTTGATGAAAAAACCTTACGGATTGCTTTGCAACGACAGTGTAAAGTGAATACCGTACTGGACTTAGTCGGTAGTCGCTCTCCTGATGCCAGTGAAATAGAAATTGGTATTTATTATCATTTACATCCGGAACAATTTCACCAACCAGAATTACGTGAAGCCTGGCATATTTTTATCAGTATCAATCCAGACTATCCTGAAAATACGCGAGACCAAGCACGAGCACGTCTGGATAAAATTGCTGATAAACTGCGCAAAAAACCCCATAAATTTGCCGATTTAGCTTTAAAAAATTCCGAATGCCCAACCGCATTACAAGGAGGAATGTTAGGTATCGTTCCACAAGGAAAATTATATCCTGAGATAGATGCAGTATTATTTAAGCTAAAAGCGGGAGAGATAAGTGAAATTGTGGAATCAGAAATTGGCTTCCACTTAGTTTTGTGTAAACAAATACTGAAACCAGAAACTTTATCATTACAAAAAGCAACACCCAAGATTCGCCAATTAATGAAAGAACGCGCTAAGCGTACCTGTCAGCGGGCATGGTTAGCCCAGTTAACAAAAGAAGCCGCGGAGAATCCTCATGAGCATTAAAGAAATAAAACATTGTTCCTTTTGCGGTATTGAGCAGTCCGCCTCGATCCCCTTAATTGCCGGTGCCGAAGGTTATATTTGTGGAGCCTGTGTGGCATTGGCTCATCAGGTCGTCAGTAACTGGAGTCGTCGAAAAGAATTAGCACAAATGCAGGTCAGTTTACCCAAACCGGCAAAGATCAAAGAACACCTTGACCATTACGTGATAGGTCAAAGTCTGGCGAAAGAAATTCTAGCAGTCGCTGTTTATAACCATTATAAACGACTTAAACATGAAAGCGGTGATCCGGGTTTTGGTGAATTTGATAAAGATGTCGAAATCGGCAAATCCAATATTCTGCTCATTGGTCCGTCCGGAACCGGAAAGACCTTGCTTGCGAGTACCCTTGCTAAAATTGTTGGCGTCCCTTTTGTAGTCGCTGATGCGACCACGCTCACCCAAGCCGGTTACGTCGGCGATGATGTCGAGAATATCTTAGTGCGACTGTTAGATGTCGCTGAAGGTAATATGGCGAATGCTGAATGGGGGATTGTGTATCTTGATGAAATCGACAAAATTGCCCGCAGCCCCGAACAGCAAACAGGTACTCGCGATGTTTCCGGTGAAGGGGTGCAGCAGGCGCTTTTGCGTCTGGTGGAAGGATCGCATGTTAAATTACCTAATAAAGGTCGAAACAAAGACGGTCATGATCTGTTAATGGATACGCGGAACATTTTGTTTATTGCTGGAGGTTCTTTTCCGGGTTTGGAAAAGCACGTAGAAAAGCGCTTATTACCCACCAATTCAGCCATTGGCTTTCATGCTTCGGTCAATCAGACCTCTGAAAAACCCACTCTAGAAGCCATGCTGAATGCAACCCAGCCCAGTGACCTAAGAAAGTTTGGTTTAATTCCAGAGTTTATTGGTCGTTTTCCGGTATTAGCACCGTTAGAACCGCTGGATGTCGATGCGTTAATCAGAGTATTGACCGAACCTAAAAATGCCTTAGTAAAACAGTATCAACAACTATTTGCTTTTGAAGATGTCAAATTATCATTCACCCAAGATGCGCTCATTGAAATTGCTCAAAAAGCCATCGAACGAGAAACCGGTGCACGTGGTTTACGCAGCATTATGGAACAAATTTTACGTAAAACTATGTTTGACATCCCGTCAATGGACGATGTTGAAGAATGCGTGATTGATGCTGAAGTCATTAAAGGAACAGCTGAAATTTCTTTAATCAGAAAGCAGGAAAATCAACTTAAACAACAAGTAGGTTAAGATGGATTGGTTATTGCCGACAATCGTTTGCCTGTCCTGAAATTATTATTTGATGTGGAAAATTATGAGCAACATGAAAACAGAAGACAAAATTCGTAATCAATTAGCAACCCATCCCATTATTCTTTATATGAAAGGGATACCCTCTAATCCACAATGTGGATTTTCGGGTAAAGCGGTAGCGACACTTAATGAAACTAAAATACCATTCGCTTACGTCAATGTACTGGAAGCTCCCTTTATTCGCGAAAAACTACCCAGTATTTCGCACTGGCCAACCTATCCACAGTTATTTGTTAACGGAGAACTGGTTGGGGGCTGCGATATTATTGAAGATATGCATAACAAAGGCGCATTGATTCCGCTGTTGATGAGTGCGGCTACTGAAAAAGAAGTCGTCGATCCACAGGCATTATCAACAGCTGATATAAAAACACTGGTCACTTCTGCACTCTCGGATGCAGAGCTTTTTATTGATGGACAAGGCTGTGACTTGTCAATTACAGCGATTAGTCGTCAATTTACCGAACTAACTGAAGTGAAACGACAACAATTAGTCTTATCAACATTGACTGAACCATTAGCATCGGGTCGTTTGCATGCAGTCAGTGTAAAAACATTTACACCTGAGGAATGGCAAGAAAAGCAAAGTGTGCAAGCGAGCGGATTGTTACAGATTCAAATGTAAACCACCGTGCTTGAGCGAGCGCAGTGTCGTTATTTCCATGATTGAACAGGTGATGCCATGACAAAAGTAGGCGTATTTTTTGGTACTGATACCGGTAATACACGACGTATTGCCAAAGAGATTACCACGCTGCTGGGATCTACTGCGGTCAAACCGGTTAATATCCGTAATGCCAGCGTAGATGATTTATTGAGCTACGACCTACTCATTTTAGGTACGCCTACTTATGGTGAAGGTCAATTACCCGGATTGGCAACGGGTAATGCCACGGAAAGCTGGGCAGAGTTTCTTCCTAAACTAACGGGTTCTGATTTTACCGGTAAAAACGTTGCCATTTATGGTTTGGGCAATCAAAAAGGTTATGCCAGCGACTTTGTCAGTGCCATGTTTTATCTTTATGAAAGTTTTAAAAACTGTGGCGCAAACCTTGTGGGCACAACCAGTACCACGGGCTACCAGTTCAAGTTTTCCAAAGCGATTGTTGATGACGCCTTCGTAGGACTGGTACTGGATCAGGAAAATCAAAAAGAGCTAACCTCTGGCAGACTGACTGACTGGTTAAAAAGTTTACCACTTGGCTGATATGAATAAAAAACTAGCGTTGATTGGTTATATTGACGACTTAAAAGCCATGCGATTTTGTATTCGAGACATTATTTTAAAAAACAATCCCAGCTCAGCTATTGTTTTTTATCTAGATGGTCAACCTTACAGTTATGTTAATCATTGCATGCACATGCAGCGCCCACTTAATTGTCAAGAAGATAATATTTTTGATGAAACCGGTCAATTTTTACGTTGCTCAATGCATGGGTTTATTTTTGAGCCCAAAACCGGTGAATGTCAAAGTCCGGTGTGTTTGGGACAAAAATTACAGACTTTACGGGTTAAAGAAATGGACGATAAACTTTATTTTGCCGAAAAACATCTAGTATTAAGCAAGGTGACGTCATGATAGAAACGATTACCACTGTAGTAAAAACGCAAGAGCACCGCGTTTGGGTGCTTGGTAGTCAGGACAGTGGTTGTAATGCCTGCCAACAAAAAGCAGGCTGTTCAATTAATAACCTTGATACCCTGCTGAACAGAAAAGCGATTCCTGTAGACAGTCAAATAGCCCTACAAGTTGGCGATCAAGTGGTCGTTGCTATTAATGAAAAATTGTTATTACGAGCTTCGCTGCTGCAGTATATTTTGCCCTTGATAATCATGTTTCTGGGTGCAGGCATTGCTGAACAAGTTTTAAAAGACAGTCCATCTGAGTTTGCTGAACTTTGGGTTGCAGGTGCAGCCCTGAGTGGATTGCTATTGTCTTTATGGTTGATTAATAAATTACAAAGACTGTGGCTTTTCAGTTTTTGGGCTGTACCAACAGTCGTTAAAAAAATTATCTAAAGTAGGAATGAATATCTGGGCTATTGACATCGATATACCTTTAAAAGTGTTATTGCTGGAATTGGTACATCAATTCGGAGAAAACACCCTCATGCTGATTAATCCTGAGCAGCATTATCAGGCAGCAGAAATAGCGACTTTTAACGACAAACGATTATCTGCCTACATTTATACTTTTGGACAAAATCGCGGTTACTATGGGCTTGATCTTAAATATCCTATTGTTGCCCACAACATTATTGGCGAAAATGAAAATCTGAGCCTAAATCAAACACTGGATATTATTGCTATCCATTTATTTTCGGAAAACTTTAGACAGCATTAGAAATTGGACACAAGCATCTTAATCTTTCGATGTTTGACTTTGTGATTGATTTTGTAACAATCAATTTCACCGCCTCTACTCAAATGGCGAGACGGTGAAGCATACTTACTTAACCGTGATTATAATGTTTACGTAACGGTTTAACCACTTCCCAATGGCTGTCCAAGCCAACTGGAAAAACAACTAAATCACCAGCAACAATGCGAACAGGTTCGCCACCAACCGGTGTTACCAGAATTTCACCTTCGAGAACATAAGCGGTTTCTTTTTCATCAAAATCAATCGAAAAAGTAGAGATTTCTTTTTCCCAGATAGGCCAAGAAGCAACCCCTAATGCTTGCAAACGTTCTTCACTGGGCTGGTGTTCAATAATAATTTCGCTCATGACTTCCTTTAATTTAAATGGTTTAAAAAACTAGTTAGCCGTTACCTGCTAACAATTTGATTATAATATGATGTTTAAATTTTTGCCCAAAATTGGTTAATCTTGCCTTGTGACAAGAAAATGTAGTGATGCAAGCTGTTTTAAAGCAATTGAACAAGGAAGCGTTTACTCAGATTAATTATTCACTGACCGCTGTATTGGTAGTAGACATACAATTTTTTGGAATTATTCCTCAGAACCATAACACTTAGGGTGATCGATACACACCGAACAAGAAGGTGCGCGACACAAATACAAACCTTCTGCTTCACACAGCTGTTTATAGAGGAATTTTTTCCACTTCATATCGTTGCTGTTCTTGGCGGCTAAGTCCGGAAAGTTGTAATGAAGTAACGCGGATAATTGCGAGCGTGACCACAAACCTAAATCTTGCCATAAATGATCGTTGCCCAAACAGCCCGCCACGATAATAGCAATAATCCAGTCTGTCTCAGGGTTATGTGGTTTGGCATACTGTTTAAGTAGGCGCACCAAATCATCCTTTTCCAGCATGCGGCTATCATCGAGCTGAGCGCATGATGAAGGATTAAAGGAGAATACTTGATCAGGAAAAAAATATGCGGTTAACTCTGCAAACTGCACCGCCCCCAGACCCAGATAATCAGGCAAGACACCTTGCTGATGATACCAACTGACAAGAATGCAGGCTAGCCATTCATGATTGGGACTGACAAGCCCGTTGACCGTCAGACGATCATAAAAACTGTCTTTAGCACACGGAATCTGGAGGACGGCAGACATAATTAATATTCGACTAAGATATCTTCATCTCTAACAATCATTTGGCACGCCAAGCGCCAGTGTGATGGCAGATCATCAACTATCATTTGTTCCATTTCTTCTTTAGTGATTTTACCGCTTGCTCTTAATACGGTTTTTTCTTTCTCGGTTAATGGTCCGCCCATGCGTTCCAGTTTTTTATCAATGCTGCTGACTTTAACTACACACGTACCACATTCACCGTCTTCACATTCGAAATTAATGGGAATTTTATTTTCCCTAGCCAATTTTAATAATGTTTGGGTATGACTACCGGCAACCGCATAAACGGTTTTATCGCGATATTCTGGATTTGAAAAAGTGACTAATGCCATAATGAATTCCTTAAAATAATATTGGGTAAAACCTTGCCCGATGCTTTAATGTTTAGAACAAGTCAATTTAAACGGGCTTGACACTAATGGTTCCACCGAGTACCTGAGCCTGACATGCTAAACGGTTATGTTTGCCTGCCATGTTTTCACGTAATACCTTATCTTCCAGTACTGATGGCTCAGTCAGATTATTCCAGCCTTCGGTGACTTTCATAATGCAGGTTCCACAATCACCCTCACGACAACCGTAAGTAATGCCTGAGCCGACTTTTTCGGAAATTTCGATAATCCGTGTTCCGGCTGGCGCAGAAACAGTGACATTAATGTCTTCAAAGGTAATTGACGCTTTCGCCATGTTATTCTCCTGGTTATAAATTTAAAATTATCTGACTACTGACTCCATCGCCTAATGGGTGCTCCGGCTGTTAAACCAGATCCGCCATATCAATGACTTTAACGGGTCTTAATCCCATTAGGTCTAGAGCCATGTCATGTCCAAAATTCCGACAAAGCTGAATTTCCTCTTCAGTCGGAATGAGTTTTATGCGAATACCCGGAATGGGTACCCGCAACTTAAGACCGCGCAAGCGATCTTCAACCATTTTCACGCCTTCGCCGGTCCAGCCATAAGATCCAAATACACCGCCGAGCTTAGATTTAAGATTGACAACAGCTAACGACGATAATAAATCCCAAACAGGCTTAACAGCGTCACCGTTAATGGTCGGGGTACCGAACAAAATGCCATCGGCATCTTCTATCAAATCTACAAACGGAGCGATTTCACTGCCTTCAAGATCATATAAAGACACTCTTACCTGCTCGACTGACATTGCCCCTTCATAAATGGCTTCTGCCATACGTCGGGTATTACCGTAAGAACTGATATAAAAAATTAACAAGGTTTTTTCGCCCGCGTTAATTTCACTGTGCAGTGCTGAACTAGATAATTCGCGGTAACGCTGAACATAGCGTTGGGGTTGATCGCGTAGCAACGGACCATGAGCAGGCAGAATTTGTTGTAACGGCAACAACGGCTCAATCAGGGTTAAAGCACGATTAACATAATCCTTGAACGGTCGCATAATGTGCGCATAGTAATATTCGAAGGAAAAGCGAAAATCACCTACTTCATCGTTATACAAGCGCACATCGCAAAAATGACAACCGAAAACATCACCTGAAAATAAAATTTTTTCTTCCGGTAAATAGGTACACTGAGTATCTGGCCAATGCAAATAAGGCGTATGCAAAAATTGCAAACTGCGATCTCCCAAAGACACTTGATCTCCGGTCATCACCGGCGTAAAAGCAAAATCATCCTGTTTTAATAGCGCTTTCAACATGGATTGCCCTTTTTGAGAGATATAGACACAGGCTTGTGGTGCGCGCCGCATCAACTCTGGCAAAGCACCGGTATGATCCGGCTCCAAATGATTTAAAACGATGACCTTAATTTCTTCATAACGAGCTACCGATTCCAGTCGTGTAAAAAAGTCGTCGGCAAAATTTTCTTTAACGGTATCAACCACTGCGACACCGTCACTCCCCCTGACCACATAAGCGTTATAAGTGGTGCCATTGGCGGTTTTTAAAATAATGTCAAAGGTACGCAAATTGGGGTCTAACGCACCAATCCAATGCACTCTTTCCGACAAAGCAACCGCCTGTGGAACACCGTCTACGATCAATAATGGTAACTTAATCATGGTGACAGGCGAGCGATGCCGGAGTACGCGAACACGTTTGCAGATCAGCCTCAGTCTGTGAATTCGCCAAACCAATCCAGACAGCGACCTTTTGTTGATCGAATCCTGCCATACGGGTTTCACCCACTTGCATTAACGGACGCCGAATCAACAGCGGATTAGTAACCATCAACGATAACGCTTGTCGCTCGGTCAATTGCTCAGGATGCACTTCGCCATATTTAATGGCAGGGGCACTATAGTTAAACCATTCGGCTATAGGTAACTCGCCAAAAAAAGCCCGTAGCTGTTCGGCTTGCCAGCTTTCTGTAAGCAGGTTTTTGGCGATAACCTGATGACCAGCCTCCTCCAGCAACTGCTTTTGGCGGCTGTTATTAACGCATCCTGGTTTTTCATAAAAGTAAACCGTCGCCATGAGATTAGCCTCAATCAGTGTGACTGTAGCTCAGCCATTGCTTCTGCCATTTTTTCCGGTGGAATACCTGTGAGTGATCCGGGCGGATTGATGGCTTCTCCCAAGGAATTCAGAATAGCGCCTTCAATAGGGCAAATACTGGCACACTGATACTCAGCAAAAGCCCCCTCACATTCAGTACATTTTTTACTATCAACTAAAAAATGAGGTTTCGCCTCATAAATAGCCTGACTAGGACACACCGGTTGACAAGCAAAACAATTCACGCAAGATTCAATAATTTTTACTGCCATAATCAACTCCTGAGTCGTGGATTTGTAGCCCAATTATCATTAGCCCATAAGCCAACGGATTAACTAAGCTGCTTTATGCACTGGCACGAATTCCCTGCGCGGATTCCTGTAATTTACCGGCAGCCGCCATTTCTTTATAAACAGCCATAACCGCTTCTTCAATGGGTTCCATAGCATGTTCACCATTGGGCATAATGCCGGCGGTTTCCAGCATCTCCCAAGGTTCGTAACCGACCTTGGAACACAACACCGCTTCGCAGCCAGCCAACGCACGAATAGTCAACTGTAAAGTACTCTCGCCATCACCACAGGTGCTATCGCCACCACAATATTGATCGGCTTTTCGATGACTGATAAAACGTACGCCATCCGGAGAGGCTTCATAAATCAAAAATTCTTTGGCATGACCGAAATGGACATTGATAACGCCTTGACCGCTGGTCGCAACCGCCATCAGAACCGGACGAGTTTTCAATTTTGGCTCGTCGGCATGTGCGGCTGAATTAGCTGCTTTTGCCAAACGTTTACTATCCATTTCTTCCTGAATCGCTTGATGAATGACTTTACGTTTTTCCATTGCCGCCTGATAATCAATCTCCATGGTTTCAATTTTATCGAGAGTGAATTCATCGCCACGATCTTCGCCTAAAAGCCCTACAGCATCAGCGCGACACTGACGGCAATGACGCATCATGTTCATATCGCCTGAACAGGCATCCTGTAAATCCTGCAATTCATCATGAGTTGGACCACGTTGCCCCATCACACCATAGAAGGTGCCATGTTCTGCTTCGGCAATCAGCGGCATGACATTATGTAAAAATGCGCCTTTAGATTTGACTACCCGACTAACTTCAGCGAGATGCTGATCATTAACACCCGGAATCATCACAGAATTGACCTTGACCAAAATACCTTTGGCAATGAGCATTTCCAGTCCTTTTTGTTGTTGCTCAATAAGAATTTTGGCGGCTTTTTTGCCTTTAATACGGCGGTTATTCCAGAATATCCAAGGATAAATTTTGGCGCCGATTTCTGGATCGACACAATTAATGGTGATAGTAACGTGGTCGATGTTATGTTTTGACAACTCCTCGACAGCATCAGGTAAAGCCAAGCCATTGGTCGATACGCAGAGTTTAATATCGGGGGCTTCTTCACTTAAACGGCGGAAAGTCTCAAAAGTACGTTCAGGATTGGCTAATGGATCGCCCGGACCAGCAATACCCAGCACGGTCATCTGGGGAATGGTTGCCGCTACTGCCATAGTTTTTTTAACCGCCTGATCGGGGGTTAATAATTCAGAGACAACACCCGGGCGAGATTCATTGGCGCAATCATATTTACGATTACAGTAATGGCACTGGATATTACACGCCGGCGCAACCGCCACATGCATTCGAGCAAAATAATGATGCGCATCTTCGGAATAACAAGGATGATTTTGGACTTTTTCTCGAATGGCATCGGGTAGCACATCAATTTGATTTTCTGTGCTACCACAAGAACTGGCGGCACAGCCGCTTTTGGTGGGAGCCTCATTTAAAACTGGCAGTTGCATAATATCTGTCCTCGTTAGTAGCATGAATGATTATGCAATTGCATAGGTCATGCCAACCCAAAAACAGCTTATTAACATACTGATTTAAATGGCAATAAATTATTTAAACGAATAAATTGTTATAAACACAACAGTCTGCTCAAGTGCTTTTGTCGTGAACAACACATGATTTCGTCAACATGCGCTAATTTTTAAGCCCTTCTTAGCCTCTATTTATCAAGCATTATTGAAGATTTTTAAGTAGTTATCGAAAGCTATAAATCAAATGGCAAATTTATTGCTTCAACCCTATCAACCGTCTGTTATGCCTGACAGACGTTTATTCACCTGTTGTGCTTTTGAGTGACTTTGTGCCTATGAACTATAAAACACTTTCTGCCGCTGAGTCGGCATTACTGATTAAAGCAAGCAACCCCATGATTTTGGATTGTCGTGATTTAAAAGATTATAAAGTCGGACATATTAACGATGCCCTACATGTGCATGAGGGTCTCAAAGAATCTCTCATCAAACGCGGAGATAAACAGCGGGATTTACTCATTTACTGTTACTACGGACACGCCAGCGAACATCTGGCGCAATTCTTTGCTGATTTTGGCTTCACTTCTGTCTACAGTCTGGCGGGGGGTTATGCCAGCTGGAAAGAGCAGCCACCATTACAAAACTAATTAAAAACCTTGCTTGCCAACTTATAAAAAGGATATTGCTATGGAAACATTACCTCGTGAACTCGCCTTACGGGTCGCTTTGGCTTCGCGGGTTTTACCCGGCATTGATATCAGCCATTTACTGGAAATACTGCATAGTCGAGTCGGATCGCCATTAGACGATGAAAAATTAAAATCAATTACCGTAACCAATCTTAAAACCGGCATTGGTAGTCTGGATGGCGAAGAAGATGGTGAGGACATTGGTATTGGTTTAGCGAATATTAAACTGGCTGTCCGCTATCTATGGGGAGATGAAGCCGAAGATGAGGATTTACCAGAAATTCAGCCGTATAAAGAGGGCGATATAGCGGAATCCATTCGGGTCGCCATTGGTTCCAACAGCGGCGCATTAGTTAACGGTCATTTTGGTTCCTGTATTCGCTTTCTGATTTATCAGCTGTCACGCGATGCCTATCGCTTAATTGATATCCGCTCGACTCTAGAAGCGGACAGTGCCGAAGACCGAAACCTGTTTCGTGCCGAACTCATCAAGGATTGTCATGTACTGTTTGTACAATCAATTGGCGGTCCAGCGGCGGCAAAAGTTATCCGTGCCGATATTTACCCGATTAAAGTACCTGATGTTATTGAAGCCAATGAACAGTTAAGTGAATTTCAAAAAGTGTTTACTGCGCCACCACCCTGGTTTGCCAAAATATTGGGGCGCACTGCAGAACAGCGAGTGAGATTTAGAGGTTTGGATGCTGAATCCGAAGCAGAAACGGCTGACTTGAATTGACAGAGCTATGTTTACTCAGGCTAAGGAAATCATAGACCAACAGCCTGAGCTGACCGTTTTTAATTGTAAAATGCACTGTGCTCTAGCCATTTATGCTGTCTAATTTGGGCGATAACAGCTTCAGGCGTTTTTGTAGCAGACTATCAACAAGAGAAGGAATTAAACTGGATATAAAAGCAATCACAGCTGTTGATAAAATCGGTTGATCGTCATCGGCAATTTCCACGCCATATAGGGCGAGTCCACCGCTGATTAGGTTGAGCCCTATAAAAAGCGGCTCTTTTAATGCCTTATACTTAAACATTAAAAAAACCGTTCCCAAGATAAAAATAGTTAACAAAATCAAATAATTTATATTCATCGTTTGCCCCCTGAAGAAAAATATAAAAAGTGACACTAAAATCAACTCGCTATTTGCACTATACGATAAACAGTTTTTTATAAAAATATCGTAAAAATTTATTGAGTGTTAGTCATTTTAAACTGCTCGATTTTAATCAAGGTTTAATATACCTCTATTACCCTTTGATATTTAAGTATTATTTATATCTCTATAGCGTTTTAGCGTTTGCAACTACTTGCAAATCATTACAGTGGATTAATAACACAAATAATAAAAAAAGTGTATCACTTTTATTGATTAAATTATTGGTGGTATAATCGGGTCGCTAGGTTTTATGATGCAAATTCTTCGACTGTTTTTCTCGTTTATGATTTAACATTCTCCTGCCAGAGTTTACCTAAATGCAAACACGTCAACACCGCAAGTTTAGATACCAACGGAACTTATGGGCAACCAGTTTAATGTTCTTCTGTTTGCATGGTCATGCCGATGAAGTCAGTAAAGATGAGACTGGCTGCAACCCGAAAATGGCTAAGTTAATTTCTGCCCAAGGGGATGTGGAAGATTTTAATCCGGCAAATCAATCATGGTTGCAAACCCACGAAAATCAAACTTATTGCGGTGGCAATAAAGTACGAACCGGCGATTTAAGTCGCGCGGTTTTACTGATTGAGCAAGATTTTGCCACATATCTAACCATGGACCAGCTGACCCAGTTGAGTTTCCATAAAGCCGATGATCATGTACTCTTATCGGTGGATGAAGGACAGACTCATATCCGTAGCCATACCCCCAAACAGTTTGATGTAAATACCCCGTTTGTTAATGCCGGTATCGAAGGTACCGAATTCTTAGTAACCTCTGATAAAAAACACAGTGAAGTCACAGTACTAGAAGGCAAGGTTCGCGTTTACAATGCGCAGGGTCAAGTGACTATTATCAGTGGACAAACCGCATCGGCAGAAGCCGGCAAAAGCCCTGTTTTAAAACAGCTCATCAATCCAGATAATGCCATCAAATGGGCTTTGTATTATCCACCTGTTATTGATGCGCCTTCGCTGCTTAAATCGACTGATAATGCGAACGTTCATCAAGCACTGTCAGCTTATCAGGCGGGGCAATTCTTACCAGCACTAACACTGATTAAACCCATTGCAGAACAACTGAACAATGCTGAAGCGGTTACTGTTTACGCCGGTTTGCTGTTAACCGTTGGTCAAGTTGAACAAGCTCAACCGCTGATAACCAAAGCCTTACAACATTTTCCAAATAACAGTAGCTTACAGGCTTTACGTGCCATTATTGCCTTAACCGAAAATGATCATCCGCAGGCTGATGAATGGTCGCAACGCGCGGTTGCACAAGATAGCAATAACCCGACTGCGTATATTGCTCGATCTTATATAGAACAATCTCAATTCAGGCTAGAACAGGCTTTAGCCAGTATTAATGAGGCACTGAACAAGACGAAATTACCAAATGCTCTCTTGTATAGCCGTCAGGCTGAATTATTAGCATCTCTGGGCAAACTGGAAGCAGCTAATCAAGCAGCCAGTCAGGCAGTCGCACTGAATCCGCGCTTAGCGCGTCCGCTGACGGTACTGGGTTTTACTCAATTAATGACAGGTCATAGCAAAGAAGCACAAAACCAGTTTAACAATGCCATAACACGCGACTCATCTGATCCACTGGCTTATTTTGGTCTGGCGTTGCTGCAAATCAAACAAGACAATCTGGCTGAAGGTAAAAAGTTTCTGGAGCTTGCCACCAGTATTGATCCGAATGACTCTCTGTTGCGGAGTTACTTAGGTAAGGTCTATTATGAATTACACCAGAACAAAATTTCTAGACTGCAACTGGATTTAGCAAAAAAAGATGATCCGCGTGACCCTACGCCCTATCTTTATAGTGCCATTGAAAATCAGGCGACTAACCGCCCAGCCGAAGCCATTAAGGATATTGAAAAATCAGTTGCTCTCAATAATAACCGCGCTGTCAGTCGTTCCAGGCAACTACTGGACAGTGACCGTGCAGCACGGGGTGCTGCACTCGGTCGGGTTTATAATCAGGCTGGGTTTACTTCGCGGGCATTAGTACATGCTTGGACTGCCTTGGCGGATGACCCTAGCGACTTTAGTGCCCACCGCCTGCTATCGGACACCTTAGCCAAACAACCGAATTCAGATGCCGCACGTACCAGCGAGTTACTGCAATCGCAATTATTGCAACCACTGAATTCGACACCGGTACAACCGTTGCTGGCAGAAAACAGTCAATTTTTAAATGGTAATTTGGGACCGTCCTCATTATCTATGAACGAGTTTAATCCGGTGTTTGACCGTAACCGTAACCTGACGCTGGCATCAGGTCTGGTTGGAGGTAATGATACCTATGGAGATGAATTGGTACATTCCGGTTTGCATAACAACTGGTCTTACAGTTTAGGGCAATATCATTATCAGACCAGTGGCTATCGAGCCAATAATTATATTAATGCCGATTTATATAATGCCTTTGTACAGAATCAGGTCAGTTCAACTTTTAGTGTGCAGGCGGAATATAAGCATAAGAATATTAGTGCCGGTTATCTAGATTCAACTTTTTTTCCACTAGATTCTGTCTCTCAGCAACTTTTTGATCATCGAAATAGGCAAAATAATAAAGACAATTATCGGTTAGGGTTTCATTGGCAACCGGATCAGCAATCACATTTATTGGGCTCTTATATTCATTTTGACCAGACGGCTCCCACTGCCTACTCCGCTTTCAATCTATTGATTCCGCCTCCACCTACTTCCATTCCAATCCCCAGCTTATATAACCAATTTGCTCTTCATGGTAATCAAGCGGAAATGCAATATCAGCGCAATTTTTCTGGTCTGCAAACCTTGTTAGGTAGTAGTCTAGCTGAAGTGCATGCAAATTCTAGTGGCAATACAGGAATCACTAATAATGAAACACAGTTAAATAGTTATTTGTATAACTATTACAGCTTTCCTGCCAATATCAAATGGACGATAGGCGTTTCATATACGGGTCTGCGAGATGTTGGACCTGCTGTCAACAGCACGAACACAGTTAATCCAAAGTTTGGCATGGCATGGCAGCTTACTCCGCAAACCGTATTACGAGCAGCTTATTTACAAAATACCAAAAATTTTGCTTTTGCTGATCAGAGTCTGGAACCCACACAACTAGCGGGTTTTAACCAGCTTTTTGATGACCCAATCCTGTCTCGAAGCACCCGTTATGGAGTAGGTATTGATCAAGATGTTAACCACGCCATTAAAATGGGTGCTGAACTATCACAACGTGATATCAATACTTCCAACTACATCCACCCCTGGCAAGAAACACGTTATCGGGCTTATTTACTCACCATCTTGAATCCACGTTGGCTTGCGAATCTGGAATTTTTCAGAGAGCGTTACACCGACAACCAAAACCTTGAAACTGAAACTCAATACATTCCGTTGACTATTTCTTATTATGATCCAAGCGGCTGGTATATTCAGAACAAAAATACTCAATATTTTCAATCCGTAGTTCAGCGAAATCAAACTGCTTTACAAAGTGGAGAAGATAGTCGTGAATTTATTGATTTAACGCTGGGCTATCGATTACCCAAACGACAAGGTATCGTCGAACTCGGCTTGCAGAATCTGTTAAATCAACATTACCAGTACCAAAGTTATCTCCTGAGAAATTCCAGTATTGATAACCGATATGCCAGTCAGATGCCTTTTCCTGAAGGCTTTATGGTTTCGGCACGGATGACATTAGCGTTTTGAAGTTAATGTCTTAGATATATTGACAAAAAATAAGCAATTAATTTGTTTAGTGACCTATAATATTGATCAAATTAATTGTCTTTTTTAACAAGCTATTGCGATCTTATTTTTAATGTGTTTATTAATAAATATTATAAACACTTCTATTCGTACAGAAATATTGCTCTTTTATCCTTTCTTTGATTTTCAGGAGTTAGCTATGCACACAAAACATTTAAAACTCGCTGGTTTATCGTTATTAGTCTGGTCGACATTTAGCGTAGCACAAGACAACCCAGCCACACCAAACAATCGCGCTGTCCTGATATCAGTGGTCGGTAGTAACGGTGTGCCAGCAGATGCCAATATCACAGGCTCGATTCGCCAGTTGATAGGTCATGCTATCGCTGATGGTACTTTGGATGATTTTAATATTTATTTACCGGAAAACAATCAGCAATCACCTCAAGATAGCGGTTTTACTGGTTGTGCGGATGCTGGTGCAAATATTAGCCGTAATAAATTTTCTAACTTTATTAATAAACTACAATCCATTACAGCCCAAACACCTACTATCGTTTACCTTCAACCCATCAACGGCAGCTGTAATTTAATTAATATTGACCCATTAACTTGCAGTCTAAATGGTGGGGCTTGCCCATTTAGTGCAGCAACAACGCCTATCAGTGCAATTACGCCGATGTCAGTAGGTGCAACAGCTCCTTTAACCGCTCAAACTTTATCATCAACTTATACTCCTCACTGCCAAACACTGCTCGGTGGTATTAGTACCTGCTATATTGATAAGTATGGGCTTCCCAGATATCCAGCTCCGAGTGGCACACAAATTTGTGCAACTCCTTGCCAATAATTTAGTTATAAATCGGCTCTGTGCAGGGTAACTAACCGCCCTGCACTGCTGCTGATAATTTCTCCAGACAGCACTGATAATAATAGCCACTGGGACCATCCTGTGGCTGATCTGCCTGAATACTGGCAAACGCCGTTAGAGCCGTTTGCCAGTCCTGTTGTTCGTAGACTGCCAAAGCCGCCTCAAACCGTTCTGCCAAATGCTTTTTATCAGTGTTATCCCTACTGGCTTCAGCCATTAATTCATACACCGTCAGTGCTTCGTGATTGTGTAGCGGGAAGCAGCCCATGCGCCGAAAGATAAAATCAGTCTGTCCTTTGGCGAGTTCTTCGGTCACCAGAATCTGGGTGCGAGTGATTTTATTTAAGCCCTCCAGTCGGTGGGCAATGTTGATGGTATCGCCAAATACTTTGAACTCGCCAACCACGGACAACCACAGCGAACCGTAACTCATACCAATACGTAGTGGAAAATGTACATCTTTATCTTTATTGAAATCGTCTACCGCATCCAGCAAACTTAATGCCGATAACAATGCCTGACGGCGGCTATCCAGATTAGCCTTCAGCTTAGGCAAATCGCCCTGTTTATTTTGTAACCTTTTATTTTTATTTTTTTCTATCCATAGCGCAATCATGCCGTCACCTGCCCAGTCTTTGATAACGCCTCGATAATGAGCTACGTGGTTTTCAACCATTGCCTGATATCCCACCATAAACTTACCCAACCACTGGTCACCGCGTGTTTCCGATAATCGAGTGTAACCACTGTTATCGGTCGCCATTGCTACGCCAAACTGGTCGTTACTGCTGACAATTTTATTCATTTTGCCGGAAGCAATCGACTCTCTAACCGCCCAAGGCAATCGACGTCGGATGAGTTCGCCCAGTTTAAAGTAATGATCAACAAACAAAGCGACAAGACTGGCTGTGACTTGAATAAAAACCAGTAAACAGGGTAACCAGAGAATTTTCTGGTGAAAAAGCAGCAACACCATCACCAGATAAAGCAGACTGGCAACAATTAAAATGAGAGTTGCCGTCCAGATGCGCAAGGTGAACAGCGTTAGTATGATGATACTGAGCCATGCCAATGCTACCAATATTATTACGCGAATACCCGGCGGTTTAAGAAAATCGCCTTCACGAAGATTGGCGAAGGTGGTTGCCAGCAGTTCGGTACTGCTAATATCGCCGTAGGGCGTGGTAAAACTGCCGCCTTTGGCTGATCGTCCAAATTCCAGTGACGGACCCACAAAGACAACTTTACCGCGAAAGTAATCAGGCTCGGTATCCAGTAGTTGAGCAACTTGTTCGTAAGGTATGGTATCGACGGTTTTAACAGGACCATACGCCTGTAGATAAAAATCATCATCACGCTGATATAGCTGTAATAGTGCCGTGAGTTGTTGTCTAGCGTCTGCCGACAACTGGGTTTGCAGAGCTAGACTGGCAATACTTTTACTTGCCCAGTCGGGTTGCTGTTTGCTCAGTGACTGCAAATTGCCAATGAGGGTATTCATAGTCGCGCGATGATTGTAATCTTGCGGATGCTGAGTTAATAATGCGGCACTTTCTGGGCTTTGTTCAGCGAGTATTGTCAAAAAGGGTTGTGAATATTGTTGCAGAATGAGCAAATGTAGGGCGAGTACCGGTAAAATAGGCTGTCGGTAATTTTGTCCTGCGCCTTTTTCGACATGTATTAAATCCATAAACAGCCAGAAATGAGGGGTCGCCGCCTGATTATCAGACACAGGCAAGGGGGCTGAGGCGGCGCTATCATCCAGTATAGGCACGGTATGGCTGACATCAACGATTTCCATATCTTGCCCGAGAAATCGTCGCCCCTGATATGACTGTAACAGCACATTGCCAGCCTTGCGAATACTCTCGGCAAGCTGAATATCTTCTTGACCACGGCTTTCTTTAAAAAGCATGTTAAAGACTATCAAACGCGCGCCATGTTGACTTAAGCGGTCAATCATCTGGCTATGCAGTTGCCTAGAAAAGCAACGAATATCAATAATACCCTGATAGTTTGCTAGACAACGGCGTATTTCTGGCTCTCTGATAAAGGTGTTGTTGGTGATTTCAATATCGACTATGTCGCGAGGGGGCTGTGGACGTATCCAAAGACTTTGCAGAAAAGTAAGGGTGTTTAAACCGGCATTGAGTTCGATTTCCTGAATATTTTGCACAAATATCATCAGCAGCGCATTGATTACAAAAACGAAAACAGCTAGTAGATTCTTCTTCATAGTTTTTGAGTTTACTAGATATCTGTCATTTTAATTAAACATTCTTCTGTCCATAAAACAGTCCGTTATCCTTTCGATTTTTATCAACCATCTTACTCTGCATGCACTGTCAATAGCGTTGTTACCGTTTTGTTCTTTCGCTGTTATACTTATGAGAAGCTATTTGTGCATTTTATTAATGCATTTATCGTTATTTCGCGGTAAGATTAAAATCCCTGATAGTAAAGTCAACATTTATGCTGACTTTTCAGTTTCGAACTTGCAAATATGAGCAACATCATAAGTTACAAAGTTAAAAAAGGCGACGTCATTTTTTTAGAAAATGATGTTGCTGATTGCGCTTATATCATCGAAAGTGGTTCTATTGAATTATTGATCAATAATAATGGTCTCCAATCTCGGATTAGCAAGCTAGCTGAAGGGGCTATGTTTGGCGAAATGGCTCTTATAGACAGACACCAGCGTTCTGCTACAGCCGTTGCCAGTGAAGACAGCGAGCTCATTGTCATTCCTAATAAATACTTTAATGACAAACTGGTTAACTCGGACAAATTCATTCTGCTATTGCTGAAAACCATTCAGCAACGTTATCGGGAAATGCGTTGCCGACTCGACCGAGTGCTTCAGGAATCTGAATTTAGAAAACATCTTGACGTTAATGACGATATTAAAAACGATCTGGAACAAACCGCTGCTTATGCCTGTATTCAAATAAAAGCTGAACAAAATCTTAAGTTAGCTTTAGAAAAGAATGAGCTTGTGTTGTTCTATCAGCCGATTATTGCTTTAAAAGATTTTAGTGTCGTTGGTTGTGAAGCACTTATCCGTTGGCAACATCCTAGAGAAGGTTTAGTGATGCCCTCCGAGTTTATTGAACTTGCCGAGCAGACTGGATTGATTGTGCCAATGGGGCGGTGGATTATTGAGGAGGCTGTGCAAGCTTTTAGTCGTTTTGTTGACAGCGGTTTGAATCTGGAGTTTATCAGTATCAACCTCTCAGGTAAGCAGTTTGGCAACGCTGATCTAATTAGCAATATCAAGCAAATTTTTGAGTTTAATCATGTAGATCCCGGTAAAGTTAAATTTGAAATTACCGAATCGATTTTGATGGATAAATCAGTCAATATTGATAATATTCTAGGTGAGTTGAAGGCACTGGGCAGCCATATTGCTATTGATGATTTTGGTACCGGCTACTCTAGCTTTGCTTATTTACATCAATTTCCTATAGACACGCTAAAAATTGATAAATCATTTGTTTATTCGATGAGCTATAACCATAAAAGCTTCGAAATCGTTCGTTCGCTTTGTGTATTAGCGAAAGCGATTGGTCTTAATGTGGTTGCTGAAGGCGTGGAATCTGCCAAGGAACTGACAATGCTTAAAGAATTAGGCGTTGAGTATGTGCAAGGCTACTATTTCGCAAAGCCGATGAGCAGCGATGATTTTAAAATTTTTCAGGTCAACACCGATCAATAATTAATTGTCTTAATAATTTACAGACAGTCCAAAAGCGCAATCAGTTACCGTTCAAATAGGCTAAAGCAAGCGCTTCTGCCACCTTAATACCATCGACAGCTGCTGACAGTATTCCTCCCGCATACCCCGCTCCTTCTCCCGCTGGATATAAACCTTGCGTATTGATGCTTTGATAGCTAGCGTTGCGTTTAATGCAGATAGGCGATGAGGTTCTTGTTTCCACTCCAGTTAAAACAGCATCGGGCATAGCAAAACAGGGAATTTTTTTTGCAAATACAGGCAATGCTTCACGAATAGCTGTGATAGCGTAATCGGGCAAAGCATCATTGAGATTGCCCAGTTTAACACCCGGAGTATAGGAAGGTATAACACTGCCGAATGCGGTAGACACCTGATTAGCAAGAAAATCACCGACTAATTGTCCGGGCGCCTGATAATTTTCTCCGCCCAATTTAAAAGCGTGTCGTTCCCATTGTCTTTGCAAATCTATGCCCGCCAGCGGATGCTGTGGATAATCCTCAGGGGTAATACCGACGACGATACCGCTATTGGCATTGCGTTCGTTACGTGAATATTGACTCATGCCATTGGTGACAACATGACCGACTTCGGAAGTTGCAGCAACAACAGTGCCCCCCGGACACATGCAAAAACTGTAAACCGAACGGTTATTTTGGCAATGATGTACCAGTTTGTAATCGGCAGCACCCAGTTTTGGATGTCCTGCGTAACCACCAAACAAACATTCATCAATCAGATGTTGTGGATGCTCTATTCTAAAGCCAATGGAAAAGGGTTTGGCTTCAATATAAACTCCACGTTCGTATAACCATTTAAAGGTATCCCTTGCACTGTGTCCAACCGCCAAGACGACATGCTGACAGGCAATAACTTCACCATTTGCCAGTTTTACCGCCTGAACTTGTCCGTTGGTTATCTCAATATCATCGACTCGGCTTTGAAAGCGTATTTCGCCACCCAGACGGATAATAGTAGCGCGTATTTGTTCTACCATGGTCACTAGTCTGAAAGTACCTATATGTGGCTTGCTAACATAGAGTATTTCAGGCGGCGCACCGGCTTTAACAAATTCTGTGAGTACTTTGCGTCCGTAATGGTTGGGGTCTTTGATACGGGTATACAGTTTGCCATCGGAAAAAGTACCCGCGCCGCCCTCGCCAAATTGAACGTTGGATTCTGGGTTAAACTGACTCTGACGCCATAGGGCAAAAGTATCTTTAGTGCGCTCTCTTACGGCTTTGCCGCGTTCCAGAATAATCGGCTTAAAGCCCATTTGTGCGAGTATTAAACCGGCAAACAAGCCACAGGGTCCGGTACCTATAACAATGGGTCTTGTCGGCAGAATCGTCGGCGCTGTTGCAACCTGTCGATAATCGCTATTAGGGCTTTTGCTGATATTAGCGTTCTTGTTAAGCCGCTGCCAGTGATCTGATTCGTTGCTTAGCTCTGCGTCGATGGTATAAACGGCATAGATACGTTTTTTGTTTCTGGCATCAAAGCCTTGTCTAACGATATGGTAAGCGGTTAATTGCTGGGCAGATAGTTGTAAATAAGCCAAAATGGCTTCACGCAGGTCTGCATCGCTATGTTCCAGCGGCAATTTAAGTTCGGTTATTCTTAGCATTAAGTATTCCGGTAAAGCGAAAGTCTGAGACTATTTGTAGCGGTGAAGAGGTATTACGAATAGTCTTGATTATTCTCTTACCGGTTTTTTTTCCAGTTTTCTTTGTAATGTTCGTCGGTGCATGTTTAAAGCTCTAGCTGCAGCTGAAATATTACCATCATATTGCATTAATACTTTTTGCAAATGCTCCCATTCCAATCGTTTAACCGACAAAGGGTTTTCGCTAATTTGAACAGAAGCATCCCCTTCTTTCTTATTTAGGGCGCTGACAATTTCATCGGCGTTTGCGGGTTTAGTCAAGTAATGAATAGCACCGAGTTTAATGGCTTCAACGGCGGTGGCTATACTGGCAAATCCGGTTAACATGATAATCTGGGTATTTTCGTCCAGAGAAATGAGCATTTTGACCAGTTCCAAACCAGACTCATAACCTATACGCAAATCAATGACCGCAAATTCTGGCTCATATTGTTCAGCCAGTTTAATGCCGTCGCCGACATTATTGGCAACCAACACGTCATAACTTCTTTTTTCTAATGCACTTTTTAATACTTTGCAATAGATCTCATCATCATCAACTAATAATAATCGTGGATTATCAATTTCCTGACTCGTCATCATCATTCTCGTTATTGATTAGTGGTAAGGTTATCTCAACACAGGCACCACCGTCTTCTTCGTGATTATATAGGTTAATTTTACCGCCTAAACGGTTGATTGTAGAGTAAGTTAGAAATAATCCAACCCCTAGCCCCCTTTTTTTACTGACAACGGGATGTTTGCCTGCCAGATTAGTCATTTCAGGTGGTAAGCCGGGACCAAAATCGCGTATAACCAGATGCAGCTGATTTAAATCCCAGCTGGCATTAAAATCTATACCTTTATTTTGAGGCGATGCTTCAGCAGCATTATTAAGTATATTGATAATGGAATGGGTTAAGGTACGTTCGGCAAGAATTTGTGCATTACTAGCAATAAAAGGATCAACAAAAAAATTAAGTTTGGCAAGTGGCTTATGGGTTCGCCATTGTTTAATAACATCATCAATATAATCCACTAGCAATACAACTCGACCCGATTCAGCCCGCATTTCACCCGCCGAAGCGGACATGACCGATAACGCCTCTTTGCAACGATTAATTTGCTGTTGAATAATTAAGGTTTTTTCATGTAGATCGGGGAAACGATGGTTAGGATATTCCTGCTCTAATTCATGAGCGACAATGGCTATGATTCCCAGCGGTGTACCCATATCGTGGGCTGCACTGGCAGCTAAGGTACCCAACGCCACCACGCGTTCATCACGTAATGCATTTTCGCGCGCATCTGCTAGATTTCTTTCCTGAATCCTTAAAGCAATCGCCAGTTCAACGACAAAAAAGGCAACTAAGCCGGCACTAAAGACAAAACCAAACCACATCCCAAATATATGCAAATTGAAGTAGTGGCGGTCACTCATGGCATGAGCTTGTTGCAAAATGTCGTAATTACTCATCCCCGGATGGATTATATGCGGTATTGATGCATGAGGTTCAATCGCCGGCAACGGAATATTAAATGCCATCAAGATGGTATAAAGAGTGGTAGTAATCATCACCATGTACCAAGCGTATGATTGCGGCAACATGATGGCGGTAATAATAACCGGTAGCAAAAACACCCAGATAATTGGATTTGATGCGCCGCCAGTTAAATACAGCAATAGTGCAATGGCAATGACATCCATCACTAACTGGGCAAAAATCTCGGTTTCTGTAATCGGTTCTTCTGCTTGTAGTCGAATCGAAGTATAAATATTGGCGGCAATAATCAATAGCACCACTAACCAAAGCTGTTGCTCGGGCAGACGTATTTTTAAACCATACGTTGACAGAAAAATCAGCAGAGATTCGCTGAATATCATCAAATTACGCAATATAAACAACCACTTTAAATTTTGTCTGGCGGAAAATTCTGACTTGGGCGATACATGTGAAAGCATGGTTTTAAGGGCTTTTGATGATGAAAAAAAAAGAATTTGTTGTTTTTATTTGACAAAACCCATTCCTATGGCATAAGTGCGACAATATGCCACATTTTTATTTGTCAATTACATTGTTATTATTAACCTAACTTTTAGGCTCTTGAAGAGCTTGCTTGCTGAAAGTTGCGTTATATCCTTCCTAAATACTCTTGAGGCGGTCTTTTTGACCGCCTTTTTTTTATGATTTATAAAGGCTTTTTCTTAATGCATCGATTAAAACGTCGATTAAGTTAAAGTAAACACCATCTTGGCTGCTTGCCAACTTTGACTTGTACCTCTTTCTGACCAGACACGAACGGTCATGTATCAGCCAATCAAAACCATTACAAGTTTTTAGATAAAAATTTTTCTACAAGCTTGTTTAATTTTTATGTTCAATTAAACTTTTTCTGAAATTATAAGTTTGCCTTAGTTATTCTTACTACATTATAAAGCCGCAGCCATTTTAATAAAAAACTCATTTGTAGGTAAAAAACTCTTATAGGTTAAAAAATCAATTTTTATTATTTAAAAACAAAT
>Ga0214192_1000163_pt1 | contig 41006 bp, 48 predicted proteins | sample TroBogEpilimnion_44_FD_153030 | JGI IMG/M metagenome (GOLD analysis project Ga0214192, IMG submission 153030) | Freshwater microbial communities from Trout Bog Lake, WI - 29JUL2008 epilimnion | ecosystem: Environmental > Aquatic > Freshwater > Lake > Epilimnion/Euphotic zone | place: Trout Bog... | reverse complement strand
TGGTCCATACAGCATGTCGAACTGAATACCTGATTCTTGCAAGGCTTTAGCGTAATAACGACCTAAGGCGCTTAAACGAGCGCCATCATTGAATTCACCGGCATTAAAGAAATATGGTGAGAGTCTTCCCGCTTTGGTTTTAAACTCACCGAAGGACAAAACCTTTGCCTCTAGGGCAAAACGAATAAAGTTATCTTGATTTGAATTATTTGAGCTCATAGGCCTACATGTTACGCATCATTTCCGCGAACCTCAACGGTATCCGTTCCGCAGTCAAAAAAGGCTTTCTACCATGGGCTGTGAAGCAAAAAGCCGACTTCATCTGCATGCAAGAGCTTAAGGCTCAACATGATGATCTGGAGGATGCCATCCTCAATCCTGATGGTATGCACGGCTACTTCCATCATGCCGAGAAGAAGGGCTATAGCGGCTGCGGTATTTATACCCCCCATAAGCCTGATGAAGTCATATACGGCTATGGCAACGAAGAGTTTGATGCTGAGGGGCGTTATGTAGAAGCGCGCTTCAAAGGACTTTCGATTATTTCTGTCTATATGCCTTCTGGATCAAGCTCGCCTGAACGTCAAGAGGCCAAATATCGCTATCTTGATAGCTTCCTGCCACATCTTGTAGCGCTCAAAAAATCTGGTCGTGAAATCGTTCTCTGTGGTGACGTCAATATTGCCCACCAAGAAATTGATCTCAAGAACTGGAAAGGTAATCTCAAAAATTCTGGTTTTTTACCAGAAGAGCGTGCATGGCTTACCAATCTCTTTAGTAAAGTAGGTTACGTGGACGTCTATCGCCAGCTTGAGCCCGAAGCTTCAGAAACTTGCTACACCTGGTGGAGCAATCGTGGTCAAGCCTATGCAAAGAATGTGGGTTGGCGCATCGACTATCAAATTAGCACGCCAGGCATTGCCGCTACTGCCAAGAAGACTACTGTTTATAAAGAAGAAAAGTTTTCAGATCACGCGCCACTCACTGTAGATTACGACTGGAAGATCTGAGCATTGGGAAGAGGGGATGAATTGCCTTTTCTTCCCTCTGCTTCCCCTTGCCTCCCTGCCCCTCTTTTACTCCGCTGCTTTTTTGATCTGAACAATCTTGAAGTGAATGGTCGCCCAAATCAGCAGTAGGACTGGGGCACCAATGATGGCCGTGCCGTAGAAGAATGCTGGATACCCGAAATTATCGACAAACACTCCAGAAAAGCCTGCCAACCATTTAGGCAGAAGCAGCATCATCGAACTAAATAAAGCGTACTGAGTTGCGGAGTACCGAATATTGGTAAGCGAAGATAAGAAGGCAATAAAAGCTGCACTGGCAATTCCAGAGCTTAAGTTATCAGCAGAGATCACCCAAATCAAACCATGCAAGTCATGGCCTTGCGTTGCAAGCCAAGCAAATAATAAATTACTGGCTGCCGAAAGGACTGCGCCTACAAATAGAATTCGCAAAACCCCAAAGCGCAGTGTGAGGACACCACCAACAAATGCACCTACTAAAGTCATCACTACGCCAAATACTTTGCTCACTGCAGCCACTTCATCTTTGGTATAGCCCATGTCGACATAAAAGGGATTGGCCATAATGCCCATCACGACATCACTAATACGGTAGATGGCAATTAAAGACAGAATCAAAATGGCATGCCAACGATAGCGCGTAATGAATTCAGCAAAGGGCTCAATTAGTGTTTGATAGAGCCAGGCTTTCGCAGTGCGAACTTTTGCTAATTCATACTTTGCAGGCTCTTTACTTAAAAGGGTTGTGATAACGCCAACTCCGATAGAGGCTGCCATACAAAGATACGCAAATTGCCATGCGCCAGCATCATAGCCAGAGCCTGTTTCTGCCCGAGCAGCAAGCCAAAGAACGCCAGCCCCCGCCCAGATTAAAGCCAGTCGATAGCCTGTTTGATAGGTGGCAGCTAAGGCTGCCTGATGATCGCTATTGGCCGACTCAATCCGAAATGCATCTAATGCAATATCTTGGGTGGCAGAACCAAATGCTACTAATAGCGCACACCAAACAATAGAATTAAGAGCAAGCCTGGGATCTAAAGTCGACATACCAACAAGGCCCAAAATAATGAGCGCTTGTGCAAAGAGCAACCAACTGCGACGGCGTCCAAATAACTTCGTTAGTAAAGGAATTTGCACACGATCTACGAGTGGCGCCCAAACCCACTTGAAGGCATAGAGCAAGCCAACCCAAGTTAAGTAGCCGATAGTGCTGCGATCAATCCCAGCTTCACGCAACCAAAAACTGAGAGTCCCTAAAATGAGTAGTAAAGGTAGGCCTGCAGAGAAACCTAGGAAGAGCATCCGCAAACAAGGCCATTCGAGATAAACCCGAAAGTCTTTTAACCAAGATTGGAGTGTGGTCAACACCTTTGAATTGATATGCTAGGCACGACGAATGCGGAATAGGGCAAGACTGCCAAATAGATTTGGCATCAAGGTGACATGACGACCCTCATGCAAGATGCATTGATCGATAACCTTGAGCCCAAGACTAGAAGCTAATTTCTCAAAGTCAGCAACAGTGAGGACGCGTACGTTAGGCGTGTTGTACCACTGATACGGCAAGCTCTTCGAGACTGGCATACGGCCCAAGCCCACCGCAAGACGATGAGACCAGTGCCCAAAATTTGGGAAAGAGATCACTGACTCCTTGCCCACGCGAACGACTTCGCGCAAAATCTTTTCAGTTTGATGAATAGTTTGCAAGGTTTGTGACAGTACAACCGTGTCAAAACTATTGTCTTCAAAAAGCGCTAAGCCGCCTTCTAAATCTTGCTGGATTACATTGAGACCCTTTTGCACGCAAGACAGTACACGTGAATCATCAATCTCTACGCCATAAGCATGAACCGGTTTTTGTTTTTGCAAAAACTCTAAGAAACTACCATCGCCACAACCAAGATCTAACACTTGAGTGTTCGGAGAAATCCAATTGGCTATAGCAGCAAAGTCGGCGCGTGTATTAAAGTTACTCATACTTGAGCCTCACGCATTTTCTTAAAGTAAGCCCGAACTAGATTGTGATAGCGCGCGTCATCCAACAAGAATGCATCGTGACCATGCGGCGCATCGATCTCTGCGTAAGTAACCTCACTCTTATTGCTGAGTAAAGATTGAACAATCTCACGGCTACGATTAGGCGGGAAGCGCCAATCGGTTGAAAAGCTCACTACTAAAAACTTAGCCTGAACCTCTGCTAGAGCGCGGTCTAGGCTGCCATCATATCGACGTGCAGGATCAAAATAATCTAGAGCCCGTGTAATAAGGAGGTAGGTGTTGGCATCAAAGTAGGTTGAAAACTTATCGCCTTGATGGCGTAGGTAGCTCTCAACTTCAAACTCCACATCAAAACTAAAACGATAGTCATTAGATTCGCCCTTGGGACGCTGTAATTCGCGCCCAAACTTTTCTGCCATATCGTCGTCAGACAAATAGGTAATGTGGCCAACCATACGGGCTAAACGTAAGCCACGTTTAGGTACGACACCATATTCGTAATAGTTACCCCCATGAAAATCGGGATCAGACAAAATGGCATTGCGAGCTACTTCATTAAATGCAATATTTTGTGCACTGAGTTTTGGGGTCGATGCGACAACAACACAATGATCTAAACGCTTAGGAAACTGAATAGCCCAAGCCATTGCCTGCATGCCGCCTAAACTACCGCCCATGACTGCAGCGAATTTACGAATGCCCAACTTATCCGCTAAACGGGCTTGTGTATTTACCCAGTCTTCAACAGTAACTACGGGGAACTCAGAGCCATAAGGCTTGCCGGTTGTGGGATTAATGCTCATGGGCCCAGTAGAGCCAAAGCAAGAGCCTAAATTATTTACGCCAATAACGAAAAAGTGATCGGTATCCACCGGCTTGCCTGGACCAATCATGTTGTCCCACCAACCAATATCTTTTGGGTCTTCAGGACTAGGGCCGGCTACATGGTGTGATGCATTAAGCGCATGACAAACCAGTACAGCATTACTTTTATCAGCGTTAAGTTTGCCGTAAGTTTCAATCACTAAATCGTAGCTAGCCAACATGGCGCCACTCTGCAAAGGCAGGGGCTCGGCAAAATGAATGGTATTTCTAGAGAGGTGTAGCTCGCTCATTCTGACAGGAGAAGGCGCAAACTAATATCGGAGGCTTCAGTCGGCAGCTTTTTAAATCCGCTACGGGCAAAGCGATGCCAACGACCCAAAACAAAACTCATCAACATAGCAGCACGGATGCTGACTTCTTCTTGACCCAGCTGCGCCCAGTTGCCACCTTGGGTTTGAGCAATACGCAAAGCCTGCTTCAGTGAAGCCTCAACACGATCTAAGACCTGAGTAATGCGCTCTTGCAAGCGATCATCTTCTTGCAATAAAGCATCGCCCAATAGAACACGAGTCATGCCAGGATTCTTTTCGGCAAAGAACAAGAGCATCTGCAAAATACCGCGTGCTTGTGCAAGCCCAGACTCTTCCTTCTGATTGATTTGATTAATCAAACCAAAAACAGTTTGCTCAATAAAAGAAATTAAGCCCTCAAACATCTGCGCCTTACTTGCAAAGTGCCGATAAAGGGCTGCTTCCGATACCTCAATCTTGGCCGCCAAAGCAGCTGTAGTAACGCGTTCACCCTTTGGGTTTTGCAACATTTCCGCAAGCACTTGCAAAATCTGTAAGCGGCGCTCGCCTGGGCGTGGTCGCTTTCGCGTCTTACCAGCGTCAGCATTGCTGTCGTTGATATCTGCTGGCTCTATAGATGAAGGCATGTTTGTTTACTCATCTGGAGCGAATCATCGTGCCGAACGCCTGCTCGGTCAAAATTTCTAGTAATAAAGAGTGCTCAATACGGCCATCGATGATGTGCACTGAATTCACACCGCTTTTAGCAGCATCTAATGCAGAAGAAATCTTCGGCAGCATGCCACCAGAAATCGTGCCGTCAGCAAACAAGCCTTCAATTTCACGCGCAGTTAAATCTGTCAATAACTTACCGTCCTTATCCATCACACCTGGAATATTGGTCATCATGACCAACTTTTCTGCGTGGAGGATCTCAGCCATCTTGCCAGCCACTAAGTCAGCATTAATGTTGTATGCCTGACCTTCTGCGCTAAAACCAATTGGAGAAATCACTGGAATAAATGCATCATCCTGCAAAGCTTTCACTACCGCTGGATTAATTGCTTCGATTTCACCAACAAAACCGATGTCGAGCATCTTGCCCGGCTCTTTATCGCTAGGAATCTTCATTTTCTTGGCATGAATCAACCCACCATCTTTACCGGTCAAGCCTACCGCTTGGCCACCAAAGTGGTTAATCAACATCACAATGTCTTGCTGCACTTCGCCGCCTAGAACCCACTCCACTACTTCCATGGTTTCTTCGTCGGTTACACGCATGCCTTGAATAAAGGTGCCAGTCTTGCCAATTTTCTTGAGAGCTTCATCAATCTGTGGTCCGCCACCGTGAACCACCACTGGATTCATACCAACTAACTTCAACAAAATGACATCGCGTGCAAAAGATTCTTTGAGGCGCTCCTCAACCATGGCGTTCCCGCCGTACTTAATCACAATAGTCTTGCCGTGATAAGCGCGAATGTAAGGCAACGCTTCAGCCAGAATCTCCGCCTTTAATAAAGGCGAGATGTCGCTCAGAGTGGGCAATTGCTTAGTCATTACAAATCCAATTTATTCGCCAAATAATTTTTGACGAAGTTCACGACGCTCTTGTGCCTCTAGAGATAAATTGGCTGTAGGCCTAGCAATTAAACGGTTCAAGCCGATTGGCTCACCAGTTTCTTCGCACCATCCATAGTCACCAGACTCAATGCGCGCTAATGCTTGCTCTACTTTTTTCAGCAGTTTACGTTCACGGTCGCGCGTACGTAGCTCCAATGCATGCTCTTCTTCAATCGTTGCACGATCAGCAGGATCTGGAACCAAAATATTTTCACGTAGATGCTCAGTCGTCTCAGATGCATTTTTTAAAATGTCATTTTTAAGAGTGAGTAATTTTTGACGGAAAAAATCCAACTGTGCAGCACTCATGTAGTCCTTGTCGGACATCTTGAGCAGTTCCGCTTCAGTTAATGGAGCACCTTTTGCAACTTTAGTGCTCGCAGCTTTAGTACTAGCTTTTGCAGCAGTTGCTGGTTTTGTTGCTGTTTTTACCGTCATTTCATTCTTTCCTGATTTGAAGCATTATTGCCTCATTCTGCCAAACTTTTATTACCACGGAATCAATATTCATAATATTGACCATGGCGGCGGATTGTACCCGAATCTTCCTAGGCCAAACATCCCTCAAGCCCAGCCAATAAGGTGTCCTTGGGCAAATCAATGCCTATGAAGACCATACGGGTTTGCTTGGGTTCTGTACCCCAGGGACCAGCCAAATCGCTACCCATCATCTGATGAACGCCCTGAAACACTACTTTTCGACTACTTCCCTTTACATAGAGCACGCCCTTATAGCGCAGCATCTTCTCTCCAAAGACCTCCAAAATGCCTCCCAGAAAGTCTTCCAACTTTTTGTGATTAAAGGGTTTATCACTACGAAAAACGAATGATTGGATGCGATCTGTATGGCCTGCGTGACCATGATGCTGGTGCTGGTGATCATGGTCGTGGTCGTGGCTGTGATCATGCCCGCAGGTGCTGTGGTCATGGTCGTGACTATGGTCATGGCCACAATTGGCATGATCATGATCTTCCTGCTCCAAGAAATGCGGATCAATATCCAGTTTGGCATTGAGATTGAAGCCCTTGAGATCTAAAACCGCATTTAATGGCACCACACCCTTAGAAATGCCCGCAATCGGTGCTCTCGGATTCATATGCATGAGGCGATTGCGCAAAGCTTCTACCTCGCCAGGTGTTACTAAATCTGTCTTAGTAATGAAAATCTGGTCGGCAAAGCCAACTTGGCGCTGCGCCTCTTCATGTTCATTGAGTTGCTGCTGACCATGCTTAGCATCTACTAAAGTCACCACAGCGTCTAAAACATAATGATCAGCGACATCATCATCCATAAAGAATGTTTGCGCTACTGGACCTGGATTGGCAACGCCTGTGGTTTCAATCACAACGCGATCAAAGCTAATCTTCTTATCTTTGCGTTGCTCCCAAAGCGCATTTAGCGCCTCGACAAGATCACCGCGAATGGTGCAGCAAATACAACCATTGCTCATCTGCACAATATTTTCTTGGTTATCTTGCACCAAAATATCGTTATCAATATTTTCTTCGCCAAATTCATTCTCGATCACGGCAATTTTTTTGCCGTGCTCTTCAGTCAGAATGTGTTTCAGTAAAGTAGTTTTGCCGCTTCCTAAGAAGCCCGTCAAAATGGTTACCGGAATTAATGCCATCGATGTTCCAATCAAAATCTAAAAGCTATCGTTTCCCAAAGCGGGAAACCTTCTATCTTACCGAGTTCCTCAGTCTTTGCCAGCCTTTGCGCGAGGATGCGCTTTATCGTATGCCTGAGCAAGGTGCTGAAAGTCTAGGGAGGTATAAATCTGGGTGCTAGCGATACTGGCATGCCCCAACATCTCCTGAACCGCACGTAAATCTTGTGAGGATTGCAATACATGACTTGCAAAGCTGTGGCGCATCATGTGGGGGTGGACATGGGTAGGTAATCCAGCCCGCATCGCCAAAGTACGTAATCTCGCTTGAACGGTACGTGGTGATAAACGCTTGCCGGTGGCAGATAAAAATAAAGCGATGGACTCTTCAGCATAATTTCCGGCATCACGTAGCTCTCGCCATGCAGTAAGTGACTTCATCGCAGGTACCCCCACAGGAACTGAGCGGCGCTTGCCGCCCTTACCCAATACCGTTACTTCAGCAGCATCCCAATCTAGCCATCCTGCAGATTCATGCTGACGATCTTTGCTTTGCATTACATCAATCCCTAAGAGCTCCGAAAGACGCAACCCAGATGAGTAAAGCAGATCAATAATTGCTGCATCCCGAACCGACTCCAAATCCTTTTTCTCTTCAGCCTCTTTCACAGCCTGATTCACCAGGGAGAGGGCCTGTTCAACTGATAGCGCTTTAGGAAGCGACTTCAGGCGTTTTGGCGCCTTCACATCATCAACTGGGTTGGCAACCAGGTTGCTCGTTACTTTGCCGGCACGTGCATCGCGCCTCGCATCCTTTTCAGTCAGCCAGTCATACCAACCACGCCATGCAGAGAGTGCTCGCGCAATACTTCTTGATGACTTTCCTTTGGAATGTAAGCGCCCAGCCCAACGACGCACATGACCATTACCAACCTTTAATAATTCAATGGAATCTTCTAGCGCAAAGTTTTGTAGATCGCTTAGATCCATGCCGTATGCTTTGAGCGTATGCGGCGAAAGTTGACGCAATACATGCAGCTCATGCAAGTACTCCTGCATGAGCGGATGAAGATCAGTCGCCTTTAATTTCATAAGCCTGGATACGATCCAAAGCTGCAGCAGTTAATTCAGCGATTTGGCGCAAATAGAAAGCGCCCATATCTGCTGTAAAGCGGGACTCGTCCTTGCTGGCCAACAGCAATACTGCTGGTGATTGAGTGGCGCCAATACTTTTACCTAAGGGGAGGCCAATGGCCACCATGCTTTGCCATTCAGGGCTAATGGTTGTTTGACTTGCTAATAAGTCTACGCTGGCGGCCGCCAACTCTTTAGCTGAGCCACAGAGAGGCGTGTCCACCCAGGGACCAAAAGCGGAGTTAGGCGATAACAGTTGCGCGGACTCTACTTCAAACACTTCTGCTAAGCCTGCGGTAATTGCAGACTCCACATCCGCTTTGTTGTTGGCTTTCATTAAGCACAATAACCAAGCTACCAAACTTTGCTGGGTTTTATCGTTACGACTGCCAAAGTGCAACATCTCGCTTAAGCGACGATTGAGTTCTTGATTCTGTGTGCGCAAGACTGTCATTTGACGCTCTTGCAATGAGATGGCGCGATCTTCATGCGGATGCTTAATCCGAATCTCACTAAAAAGATCAGCATAGCGCTCAAAGAAACCGGGGGTTACACGTAACCATTCAGCAACTAATTCTTCTTGCTCAGCCTGCTTTGGGTCAATTGCACTCATGTATTTCTCTCTTATTGGGTTCTTTTGTTAGCCAAGCTTTTTACGCAGGAGCTCGTTTACCTGACCAGGATTTGCTTTGCCTTGAGAAGCTTTCATGATCTGGCCAACCAAGGCGTTGAATGCCTTCTCTTTGCCAGAACGAAACTCTTCAACTGACTTTTGATTAGCCGCCAACACTTGATCAATGATGGCCTCAATTGCGCCACTATCGCTAATCTGCTTCAAGCCTTTAGCTTCAATCACTTGATCAACTGTGCTGATAGCTTTATCCGTAACCGCTTCCTCCCAAAGAATAGCGAAGATATCTTTAGCAATCTTGTTAGAAATAGTGCCGTCAGCTACACGTGTTAGCAATGGCGCCAAGTGCTGTGCTTTTAAGGGGGCATCCGCCATGGCAATACCCGCGCGATTTAGGGAGGAAGCAAATTCTCCAGCAATGAAATTGGCTGCCGCTTTAGCTAATGGCTTACCTATAATTGCCAGTAATTCTTCAAATACTTTTGCAGTGTCGCGATCTTGCGTGAGCAACTGTGCATCGTATGCGCTTAAGCCAAATTCACTTTGCCATTGCTCGCGCAATTGAGCTGGCAATGCAGGCATCCTGCTTCGCACATCTGCAATCCATGCATCATCAATCACTACTGGCAATAAATCAGGGTCTGGGAAGTAGCGATAGTCGTTCACGTCTTCTTTGCTACGCATGCTTCGAGTTTCACCACGATCAGGATCGTATAAGCGAGTCTCTTGAACAACGGTGCCGCCATCTTCAATGAGCTCGATTTGGCGACGCACTTCATATTGAATAGCTTCTTCCAAAAAGCGGAAGGAGTTTAGGTTTTTGATTTCGCAACGAGTTCCAAACTCAGCCTGGCCCTTGGGGCGAACCGATACGTTGGCATCACAACGGAATGAGCCCTCTTGCATATTGCCATCACACACTCCCAACCAGACCACCAGGCCGTGAAGAGCTTTGGCATAAGCCACTGCTTCAGCCGCGCTGCGCATGACCGGCTCGGTCACGATCTCGAGGAGCGGTGTACCGGCGCGGTTTAAATCGATACCGCTAGATGGCTCACCATGAGGGCCTGTAAAGCCCTCTTCGTGAACAGACTTACCAGCATCCTCTTCCATGTGGGCACGCGTGAGTTCAACCACTTTTACTTCGTCGCCCACTAGGATTTCAAGATGGCCGCCGATGACCACCGGAATATCCATCTGACTAATTTGATAGCCCTTCGGTAGATCAGGATAGAAATAATTTTTACGCGCAAAAATACTCGCTGGTGAAATCTTGGCATTCACAGCCAAACCAAAACGAATGGCATGCTCAACCGCCTGACGATTGAGCACTGGCAATACACCAGGCAAAGCCAAATCTACTGCGCATGCTTGTGAATTAGGCTGTGCACCAAAGCGCGTACTGGCACCACTAAAAATCTTGGATTGTGTTTGTAGCTGCGCGTGGGTCTCTAGACCAATAACGACTTCCCATTGCATCATGCCACCTCGCTTGCTAGACGCAGATGCCAATCACTGGCCTGCTGATATTGATGAGCTACTTGCAACAAGCGTGCTTCGGAAAAATAATTGCCAATGAGTTGCATACCAATAGGCAGGTTGATTGCATTAAATCCACACGGAACGCTCATCGCTGGCAAACCTGCTAAGTTGGTTGAGAGCGTATAAATATCCTCCAAATACATTTGTACAGGATCCTTAGACTTCTCGCCTAAACGCCAAGCCACATCAGGGGCTACAGGCCCAAGGATGACATCGCACTGACTAAAGGCGGCCTGAAAATCAGCTGCAATAATGCGGCGGATTTTTTGCGCCTGTAGATAGTAAGCATCGTAGTAGCCATGACAAAGAACGTATGTTCCAATCATGATGCGACGCTTGACTTCTGTACCAAAACCTTCGGTGCGCGACTTCGCATACATGTCGTTAAGATCACGATATTCATTTGCGCGATAGCCATAGCGAACACCATCAAAGCGACTCAAGTTACTCGACGCTTCTGCTGGCGCTAAAACGTAATACACCGGGATAGATAATTTGGTTTTAGGTAAGCTCACCTCAACTAGTGTGGCACCTAAGTTTTCTAAAAGCTTAGCCGCTTCATTAACAGATTTTGCAACATCACCTGCTAGGCCTTCGGCAAAAAATTCTTTTGGCAAACCAATGCGCAAACCTTCCAAAGGTTTTGCAGAATTTACATTCTCTTCTTTCCAATGCTGATTAAGGTAGCGACCATAGTCTTCCCCAGAATCAGCCAAAGAGGTGGAGTCGCGCGGATCATGCGAAGACATTGCAGACAATAGCAATGCGCAATCTTCGGCAGTCTTACCCATCGGGCCCGCTTGATCAAGCGAAGAGGCGTAGGCAATCATGCCGTAGCGAGATACGCGCCCATAACTGGGCTTAATTCCAGTCAAACCACAAAATGCAGCTGGTTGACGAATGGAGCCGCCAGTATCTGTTCCAGTAGCGATCGGAGCCAAACCAGCAGCAACGGCTGCGGCCGAGCCACCTGATGAACCACCAGCTACGTGAGCAGCATTCCAAGGATTTAAGACTGGCCCAAAGGCGGAGTTTTCATTGGAAGAGCCCATGGCGAACTCATCCATATTGGTTTTGCCAAGACAAACCATTCCAGCACCATGGGGATTGTGATCGTCTGGAATTCCTAGATTCGCCACTACCGTGGCATCAAAAGGACTCTGATAGCCAGCCAAGATTTTAGAGGCTGCTGTCGACTTCCAACCACGGGTTACAAAGACATCTTTATGCGCTACAGGGATGCCAGTTAACTTCCCAGCTTTCCCTGAGGAAATTAATTGATCCGCTTTATTTGCTTGCTCTAAACTTAAGTGAGCATTCACATCGAGATAGGCATTCCACTGTTTTCCAGCCTCAATACGATCCAAAAAGTACTGGGTTAGCTCGGTACTGGAGACCTCTTTTGCGGCCAGCGCTTTTGCCATTAAGGCAATAGGGGTGTTGTGCCAACTCATTCGATCACCTTCGGCACGAGGAAGTAGCCATCATGCTGTGCTGGGGCTGATTTCATATTTTCGGCGCGGTGATCTGATTCAGTGACCTGGTCAACACGCATTGGCTGGGCCAAGTCCCGTAAAAAGAGGATCGGGTGCGCCAATGGCTCAAGCCCGCTTGTATCGACAGCCTGCATTTCCTCCACCAGGGAAAAAATGGCCTGCAATTGAGGCAAGACTGCCTCGGCTTCTGCTTGACTTAACTCAAGCCTAGATAGGTGCGCAATGCGCTGGACATCATCAAGTTTCATGGGGCGCTAGAGTATCATTCCTATATATTTTCATTAACACTTTCTATTTTCCCACTACATCATGTTTGGTTTTTTCCGCAGCTACTTTTCCAATGACCTAGCCATCGACCTAGGAACCGCCAACACCTTAATTTATATGCGTGAGCGGGGTATTGTCCTCGATGAACCTTCTGTTGTGGCAATTCGTCAAGAAGGTGGTCCAAACGGCAAAAAGACCATTTTGGCCGTCGGCAAAGAGGCAAAAGCCATGTTGGGTCGCGTTCCAGGGAATATTGAGGCAATTCGGCCAATGAAAGACGGCGTTATTGCCGACTTCACCATTACAGAACAAATGCTCAAGCAATTTATCAAGCTTGTGCACGAAAGCAAATTATTAAAGCCAAGTCCACGCATCATTATTTGCGTTCCTTGTGGATCCACACAAGTTGAACGTCGTGCGATTCGCGAATCTGCATTAGGCGCTGGTGCATCACAAGTATTTCTGATTGAAGAACCAATGGCAGCTGCAATTGGTTCTGGCTTACCAGTTTCTGAAGCTGCTGGTTCGATGGTTGTGGATATCGGTGGCGGCACAACTGAAGTTGGCGTGATGTCATTAGGCGGCATGGTTTACAAGGGTTCTGTTCGTGTTGGTGGCGATAAGTTTGATGAAGCCATTACTAATTACATTCGTCGTAACTACGGCATGTTGATTGGCGAGCAAACTGCTGAGTTGATTAAGAAAACCATCGGCTCTGCTTTCCCTGGCACAGAAGTGCGCGAGATGGAAGTGAAAGGTCGCAATCTTTCTGAAGGTATTCCACGTAGCTTCACTGTTACCAGCAATGAAATTCTGGAAGCATTAACTGATCCATTGAATCAAATTGTGACCGCAGTAAAAGCAGCTCTTGAGCAGATTCCACCTGAGTTGGCTTCTGATATTGCTGAACGCGGCATGATGCTGACTGGCGGCGGAGCCTTACTGCGCGACCTCGATCGCCTCTTGCTAGAAGAAACTGGTTTGCCAATTCATGTTGCAGAAGATCCATTAACTTGCGTGGCTCGTGGTTGCGGTATCGCACTTGAGCGCATGGATAAGTTAGGCGGAGTGTTCTCGCACGAGTAAGCGACATACACGTCGATCAGGGAATTGCAACATAGCGCTCCACCACTTTTCAGACAGGGCATTCCGGCCTTACTCAAACTGATTGTCTGTCTGTCGATCAGCATCGCTCTGATGCTGATCGATTTTCGCTTCAAAGCACTCGACCCCATTCGCAATAACGTCAATTGGATTTTGCGTCCTCTTGAATATGTGATGATGGCACCGCGTAATGCCTTCGAAGCAACATCGGAATATTTCACCACTCGATCTACTCTTGATCAAGAAAATCAAGTCATGAAAGTGCGCCAAGCAGAACTATCTTTGCTGGCTAACCAGTCTGAATTTTTAATGGTGGAAAACCAAAACCTGCGCGAGCTGATGACTTTACAAAAGCAAGTGCCCTTCAAAACATTGCCAGTAGAAATTCTGTTTAATCCGCCTAATCCGATTTCTCAGCGCATCGTCATTAATCGCGGCAGCAACGATGGGCTCAAACTTGGCAATCCAATCGCCAATGATTCTGGCATATTGGGGCAGGTAGTGCGCCTTTATGAGCGCTCTGCTGAGGTTTCCCTATTAGAGGACCGCGACTTTGCAGTTCCTGTCCAGGTGGCTCGTAACGGACTGCGGGCTGCAGTATTTGGGGCTGGGCGCGGCAATCCCTTAGAACTTCGTTACTTACCGGTAGCCAGCGATTTAGAAGTCGGCGATATCTTGCTAACCTCTGGTATCGATGGCGTTTATCCCCCAGGATTTGCTGTGGCAGTGATTAGCAAAATTGAGCGCAACGTCGATAAGAACTCTTCTAACGTCTTTTGTGTCCCGATTGCTGCAGTTAATCGCTATCGTCAAGCGCTTGCTTTTTTGTATGACCCTCAGCTGGATGCTAAGGCAGCAGCAAACAATAAATCTGCTTCTGGTGCGCCGTTAACTAATACGCCAGGTCGACGACAAACCCGCGCGCGAGGAATGCAATGATCGATTTCCAAAGCGGCTATATTCTGCGCCCGGTCAATCCAGTTTTTATTTATTTCAGCTTATTTTGCGCACTGCTATTAAATCTATTGCCGATTGGTAATTATGGTTGGGTGCCCGACTGGTTGATTCTCTGCATTGTGTTCTGGAATATTCATCAACATCGCTATGTGAGCGTGATTACTGCCTTCATTCTCGGCCTGATGATGGATGTACATAATTCAGATTTATTAGGCTTACATGCTTTTAGCTATTCACTGGTAGCGTATGTAGCCATCTCCTGGCATCGCCGTATTGTGGCTCTCACGGTGCTTTCACAAGCTTTGCACCTACTGCCTATTTTCTTATTGGTATCGTTATTTCCAGTATTGGCGCATTGGCTACTCAGCGGCGAGCTCTACTGGTGGGCGCTCACAGGTGCAATTCAGGCTCTAATTGAAGCAATGCTCTGGCCATTGGCTACTCGCGTCTTGCTAGCACCGCAGCGTCGTCCTATAGATGTTGATCACAATCGACCTCTTTAAGAAGCGCCATGGTTTCTTTTAAAAAGCCGGATCTCGACTCATTCCAAGAGCGCATTCACGTTGCGACCCTGTTTGTCACATTCTGTTTTTTACTACTGATCACTCGCCTAGTTTGGTTGCAACTGATAAGCCACGGAAAATACGCTCTATTAGCCGAAAGCAATCGTATTGCTTTAGTTCCCGCTCCAGCAAACCGAGGTCTTTTAATTGATCGCAATGGTATTGTCATTGGTAGAAATTATTCCGCACTCACTTTGGATGTGAATGCGGAAGAGGTAAAGGGCAACGTAGATGAGCTCATTAATGAACTTTCTGAAATCATTGCCATTTCCCCCCGGGATCGCCGCAATTTCAAGCGCTCCCTAGAAGATTCTCGCAATAGGGGAACCATACCCTTGCGTTCTATGCTCAATGAGACCGAAACGGCCCGTTTTATGGCTAATCGCTACCGGTTTCCAGGGGTAGAGATCCGGGCTAGAAGCTTTCGGGAGTACCCATATAACGAATTGGCCTCCCACTTAATTGGCTATATTGGCCGCGTTTCCCAAAAAGATAAGGAGCGCATGCAAGCCGAAATTGAGGGTGCCAAAGCAGATGATCCTGACGCTTTGCAAGTCTCTTTTCTGCCAGGCATTCAGTATGTTGGCAAGATCGGCTTAGAGCAAAGCTATGAAAATGTTTTGCGTGGCGTGCCCGGATACGATCAAGTAGAAATTACTGCTGGCGGCAAACCAGTACGCACACTTTCGAGTTCGCCCTCAGTTCCTGGAAAAAATATTGTGCTCTCGGTCGACATCAAGCTGCAATATTTAGTGGAGCAGCTCTATGGAAATTTCCGTGGTGCGTTTGTAGCAATTCAGCCGGAGACAGGTGATGTATTAGCATTTGTCTCTAAGCCTAACTTCAATCCAAACGATTTTGTTGAGGGCATTGATTCGGTGACTTGGAAAGAGCTGAATGACTCGCCTCAGAAGCCGCTCTATAACCGTCCATTAAAAGGTATCTATCCGCCAGGCTCAACTTACAAGCCTTTCATGGCGCTTGCAGCTTTAGAAAATAAAAAACGTACGCCATCACAAACCATTTCAGATCCTGGTTACTTTGACTTTGGTAATCACACTTTCCGTGATGATAAAAAAGGTGGGCACGGCATCGTCGATATGCAAAAGTCAATTGTGGAGTCATGCGATACCTACTACTACATGCTGGCGCGTGATATGGGTGTCAATATGATTGCCGATTTCATGAAGCCTCTTGGCTTTGGCCAAATCACTGGCATTGATTTACAAGGCGAAGCAAGAGGTGTATTGCCGTCCACCGAGTGGAAGAAAAATACTTTCAAGAAACCAGAACAGCAAAAATGGTACGAAGGCGAAACTATTTCTTTGGGAATTGGGCAGGGTTATAACGCCTTCACTATTTTGCAACTAGCTCATGCTATGGCTAACGTCGCTAATAACGGTATCGTGATGAAACCTCACCTAGTCAAAGCAATTGAAGATCCATTTACCCGGAATAGAGTGCTCACTACGCCGAAAGAAAGTTACCGCATCGACCTCAATGCTGAGAATATTGAGGTTATTAAAAAGGCAATGATTGAAGTAAATAATTCTGGAACATCTGCCGCAGCATTTAAAGGTACAAGCTATCAAGTTGGCGGAAAGACTGGAACCGCACAAGTGTTTAGCTTAAATGCTAAAGATTACAAGCATGGCTCTACTGCAGAATTTTTACGTGACCACGCTTTGTATATTGCTTTTGCTCCTGCAGATAAGCCAACAATTGTGATTGCAATGGTTGTAGAGAATGCTGGCTTTGGCGCGCAGTATGCTGCACCTATTGCACGTCAAGCGCTGGACTACTATATTGAGGGCAAGTGGCCCAAGGAGGTTCCTGAGTGGAAAAGAGCCCCTTAATTAAATTTAAAAGATTTTTCTTTAGCCTCTTTGCCGGCTTAGATCGCCAGCTAGGCCTTATCCTGCTTGGCTTAGCAGCCGTTGGTTTTTTTACTTTTCTATCTGCCAGTCAAAATACTCCCGTACAAATTACAGATGAATTACGTAATCTCGCACTGTCATTTGTAGTGATGTGGCTTGTCTCACGCATTCCACCCAAGTGGTTGGAGATGGGTGCAGCTTGGATTTATGGATTAGGCGTTGCACTTTTAATTGCTGTAGCCGCATTTGGACTCATCAAAAAAGGCGCACGTCGATGGCTCAACATCGGCATTGTGATTCAGCCATCTGAAATTATGAAGATTGCAATGCCACTGATGCTTGCTTGGTATTTCCAGAAGCGTGAAGGCGTTCAAAAATCCTGGGACTATGGTGTCGCCATAATTATTTTGGCAATCCCAGTTTTTTTAATCGCTCGCCAACCAGACTTGGGAACCGCACTACTTGTTTTTGCAGCTGGACTTTACGTCATCATCTTGGCAGGCCTGCCTTGGAAGTGGATTCTGCCATTCGTGGCCCTAGGTGTCATTGGAATTCTATTGATCATCATTTTTGGAAACACGATCTGTGCACGTGATGTTGTGTGGCCATTTGTTCACGACTACCAAAAACATCGTATCTGCACTTTGCTTGATCCCACCAGTGATCCCTTAGGAAAAGGTTTTCACACCATTCAATCGATGATTGCCATTGGCTCTGGTGGATTCTTTGGTAAAGGCTGGTTCCAAGGAACTCAAGCGCACTTAGAATTTATTCCGGAAAAGCATACTGACTTTGTGTTTGCTGTTTTTTCTGAAGAATTTGGCTTGCTCGGTAATCTGGTTTTACTTGCACTTTTCTTTGCGCTCATTAAACGAGGTCTAGCAATTTCTGCCAGTGCGCCTAATTTATTTACGCGCTTGCTGGGCGCTTCAGTGACTTTAATTTTCTTTACCTATGCATTTGTCAATATTGGCATGGTGAGCGGTCTATTACCCGTGGTTGGTGTACCACTTCCATTTATCAGTTATGGCGGTACCGCACTTGTAACACTAGGATTTGGAGCTGGAATCCTCATGAGCATTCATCGTCACCGCCGTTTAGTTCAAAGCTAACCCAACGAGATACTCTGTATTTATTTAGATTCCTAGGTAATAAAAAAGCCCGGCATGCCGGGCTTTTTTATCAACAAAGAAAGAATTACTTCTTACGCTTGTTAACTGAATCTTTAAATGCTTTACCAGCAGAAAACTTAACAGTTTTTGCAGCAGCAATTTTGAGTGGCTCGCCAGTCTTTGGGTTACGACCCATACGTGCAGCACGTTTGCCAGATGCAAAAGTACCAAAGCCGATCAGTTGTACTGAGTCACCTTTAGTAACAGCTTTAATGATTGTCTCGATAGCAGAATTCAATGCGAATTCAGCTTTGGCTTTAGAGATCTCCGCGTCGTCAGCAATCGCTGCGATTAGTTCGGCTTTGTTCAAGTGAAGCTCCTTATAGATATTGATGTCAGCGCACATTACGCTTACATGATTTTAACCACAAAAAATTACAAAAATAAAGTTGCTTTACAACAATTTTTTACTACGACTACAAATTACTCATCCAAAACGGTAACATCAGAAACAAAATACTCAGTATCGCCAAAACAAGTGGTTGGCAATCCAATGTGTTGCTCATACTTTAGAGCAACCTTTTTGCCCAAATTAGCATTTATTTTTTGCGCCACAGCATCTTCACGCACCGTAAAGAGGAATTTTTCAGACATCGTGCCTGGCATAGAAACCATTGCTAATTCGCCTTCCCAGGTTTTGCATATATAGCCACGATTCGAGAATTTCTGTACATATCCAGCGCGCTCACCACTTCCGTAGCTCCAAGTGAGCATTCCCCATGTATAAACTGAAATACCCACTAAGCCAATTAAAACAAGGCTTAAGAGCCACTTTATAAAGCTATTCATCACAATTTCCTTGATCAATCTACACACAAACCCTTAGCAGGTCCTGATATCTTCAACATGCAGTATATGAGCATCCCAATAGAAGAAATAGTCTATTTAACTGCAGTATCCAAATTAAAATATCAATAATTACCTCACTTAGACAAAATCCATGGAAATCCGCCACATCATTTTTTTTATTTTCGTAGCGTCCGCGGTCTATGTTTATTTCAGGGGAAAAGTTCGTTTTGGGGTCGTGAGATCCCTAACCGACTATCAGGTACTTTTAGCCCCCGTAAACACGCTTTTGTATCTATTTTCAAAAGTGAAGGCAAGTGCCTATATTCCGGTAAATCAATTTCCGGAAATGAAGCCCATCCAAGATAACTGGGAAATGATTCGCCAAGAGGCGCTTTCCTTGCAAGAGGGAGGCTCAATTGCGGTTGCCACCGGCTATAACGACATTGGCTTTAACTCATTCTTTCGTACTGGCTGGAAGCGTTTTCACCTCTGCTGGTATGGAAAAGAGGTGCCCTCAGCCCAAGCAAAGTGCCCAAAGACTGTAGCCCTTCTCAAATCCATTCCTTCGGTCAAGGCAGCTATGTTCGCTTCTTTGCCACCCGGAGCGACACTAGTTAGACATCGTGACCCCTATGCGGGTTCCTTACGCTATCACATTGGCCTAGTAACACCCAATGATCCTAAATGCTTTATTGACGTAGATGGAGAGCGTTATTACTGGAAAGACGGGGAGGCAGTCATCTTTGATGAAACCTATATTCATTTCGCCGCCAATGAAACAGATCAGCAAAGAATCATTTTATTTTGTGATGTGGAGCGTCCGGTTTACACCAAGTTTGTTGCACTATTCAATCGCTGGTTTGGCAGATATGTCATGAGTGCCGCCTCGTCTCAAAATGTTGAAGGCGAAAAAGTAGGTTTTGTAAACGTTCTATTTACCTACTTCTACCATCTCCGCGCACAAGCTAAAAAACTAAAAGCAAAACATCGCTCCGTTTATTACGTAGGCAAGTGGGTTCTTATTCTGGGAATTTTGTGGGCTATTTTCTGGTAAATCCAAAGTTCAGTTGTGTGGACTCAATAACTGAATAATCTGCTCGGGGCTAATAGGGCCCCAAATTTCCACTCTTTTATTGCGACTATTTTGGCCTGACAAAAACTGAATCTGCTTTTGGGGCACTCTTAACTGCTTAGACAGCCAAGCCAATAAAAGCTCATTAGCCTTGTTTTCTAGGGCTGGCGCCTGAAGAGAAATTTTTAAACAGTCATCATGGAGACCAACGACTTTTGTCACTTTTGCCCCTGGCTGGCAATGTAAATTTAAGGCAATTCCGGTAGGGGTTTGTTTTAACCAATTAGGCGTCATTAAAGTACTTTAAACTGAAAGTATGACGACAAAGAATTCTCAAGCTCTAGAGCAGCTATTTGCTAATAATCGCGCCTGGGCCGAAAGCATGGTTGCAGAGGACGCTAATTTCTTTAAGCGCCTTGTTTCTCAGCAAGCCCCCGAATATCTTTGGATTGGCTGCTCTGATAGTCGAGTCCCAGCAAATGAGATTGTGAACCTACTGCCAGGTGAACTGTTCGTTCATCGAAATGTTGCCAATGTGGTCGTACACACTGATTTAAATTGTTTATCTGTTATTCAATTTGCTATCGATCTGCTTAAGGTAAAGCATATATTAGTAGTTGGCCACTATGGTTGCTCAGGCGTCCATGCTGCACTAACAGATAAACGCGTTGGTCTTGCAGATAACTGGCTGCGTCACGTGAAAGATGTGCATCAAAAACATGAGCGCTATTTAGGCGATGCCATTCCAACGCTCAAGCGTCAAGATCGTCTATGTGAACTGAACGTCATTGAGCAAGTTGTTAACGTATGTGAGACAACCATCGTGCAAGATGCATGGGCTCGCGGACAAGATCTAACGGTCCATGGCTGGGCTTATCGTCTTGAAACTGGCTTAGTAAATGATTTAGGCATGTCGAGCAGCTCTATTGAAGAAATGGCAGAGCGCTATACCAAATCCGTAAAGCGTTACGAATCTGAACGCAACTAACTTGCTTAAATCTATTTCTAATCAACTAGGCGTCATCGCATTAAGACTTCTTGCACTCCTGCCTTATAGAGCACTAGTCACAATTGGTTATGGTCTAGGCTATATTGCAGCACGCATTCCGAGCGACAGAAATAGGGTTGTTAAGACAAATCTTCATTTGTGTTTTCCAAAACTCAGCCCAACTGAAATAGATGATCTTGCCAAGAAGCATTGGCGATTACTCGGGCGTAGCCTAGTAGAAAAAAGCATCATCTGGTGCGGCAGTTCAAAACAGCTGAGTAATATGATTGAGGTTAAATCTGCCGTAGACCTCGCTAGTAAAAAGCCGCGTATCTTGGTCAATATGCATTTCACAGGCATTGAGGGCAGCATTATTTTGAGTGCACTCTCGAAAGAAAAGCACTGGCCACGTACGTCTGGGTTTTTCCAAAGAATGAAAAATCCATTCTTCAACAAAAAGATTGTGGATTGGCGCAATCGTTTTGGAGGAAACTCCATTGATAGACAAGGTAATGCAAAAGCAATTATTCGAGAAATTCGCAATGGCGATTTCATCATCATCGCGCCTGATATTGATCTGGGTCTGAAAGATTCTGAATTTGTTCCCTTCTTTGAAATTCAAACAAACACCATCACCACAATTTCACGTTTAGCAAAAATTACCGGTGCTGATGTTTGCTTGATGACCACCACATTAAAGACCGATGAGTCAGGTTATCTTTGTGAAATTAAAGCGCCCCTAGAAAACTTTCCAGGGGCAGATCCTAAATCTGACACTGCCCGTCTGAACCAATGTTTTGAAGCTGAAATTCGACTCCGGCCTGCTGAGTACTATTGGGTTCATAAGCGCTTCAAAAATCCTCCTGATAACGGTCCAAGCCCCTATAACCCTTCTGTCTAACGGTCTTTTGCCATATCATTAAGGGATGACCGAACGCATTGGGCTCTTTGCAGATCTGCACAGTAATTTAGAGGCTTTCGAAGCTTGTATCGCGCGCGCCGAAGAGCTTGGCGTAACACGTATGGTTTTTTTAGGCGACCTCGTGGGATATAACGCAGACCCAGTAGCAATTATTGATCGCATCGCCGCCTTCGTAGAGAGCAAAAAAGCAATTGCTATTCTTGGTAATCATGATGAGGCTGTTTTTAAAGATTGTCACAGTCAAATGAATGCGAGTGCTAACCTAGCTATTGAGTGGACTAAGTCACAACTTAACAATAATCATATAGAGTTCTTGAAAAATTTACCGCTCATAGTTCAAGAAGAAAAAATATGTTTTGCTCATGCCTCTGCACATAATCCTGCTGACTGGAATTATGTTACTGATAGCATGAGCGCATGGCGTTGCGCGCAAAACTCTGGGAAGAGCTATACCTTTGTCGGGCACGCACATGAACAAGCACTTTTTTATCAAAGTGCCGTTGGCAAATTAATTCGCTTTGCGCCACATCCTGGCGATGAAATCCCTGTACTCCATCATCGTCAATGGGTGGGTGTTGTTGGCTCACTGGGCCAGCCCCGAGATGGCAATCCTGAGGCTTGCTTTGCAGTTTTTGAGCCCGAGTCTGAAGCGCTGACATTTCATCGCACGCCTTATGATCACTTTACGGCCGCAGAAAAAGTGCGTTGCGCCGGACTACCAGAAGAATTAGCAAATCGCCTCATTACCGGCAAATAAAATTAATGGCGATCAATACTGAGATTGAGGCAGTAGATGACATATTCCAAGAAGGCAAAGTAGTAGATGGCTTTCTTCTAGGAAAAGAAGTTCATCGCGGCGGCATGGCTAGTCTCTTTTCAGCTAGCAAGGACGGTATAGACCTGCCTATTCTGCTCAAGATACCGCGCGTTGGCAGAGATCAACCGGTGGAAAGTTTGATCGGCTTTGAAACTGAGCTCACCATCTTACGTTCACTGAAAAGCCCTTATGTTCCAAAATATTTAGGCTCTGGCAATATGGCAACACGCCCTTATATTGCAATGGAAAGAGTTGAGGGTCGTCCGCTAGAAGATTACATCAAAGCAGGCAAAGTTTTTACGGTAGATGAGGTAGTGCGGATCGGCGCAGACTTGGCACAAGCCGTTCAGTCTCTGCACTCACAAGATGCCATTCATTTGGACATTAAACCAGAAAATATTTTGATCGATGATAAAGGCAAGTTAACACTCATTGATTTTGGCTTGTCGCATCATGCTAGATATCCAGACTTACTTGCTGAAGAGATGCGCAAGGGCATTGGCTCAGCGCCATATATTTCTCCCGAACAAATAGTTGGTATTCGCTCTGATTCACGTAGTGATATTTTTTCTATTGGCGTGATCATGTATGAACTACTCACTAGAGAACTACCGTTTGGCAATCCTCAAACTATGAGTGGTTTAAAAAAGCGGATGTGGGCTGAACCATTTCCCCCGCGCGCCATTCGAAAAGAAATTCCACGCTGGCTCCAAGAAGTCGTTTTGCGATGTATTGAGCCCAGAGCGGCAGATAGATATCAAAGCGCAACTCAATTACGCCAAGTCCTGCGAGATCCTGAAAGCGTCAAAATCACGCAGCGCGGTGAGCGCGTTGAACCTCCTAGCTTTTGGGATAGCCTTAAGAAATGGTTGAAAGCGGCTGGATACGAGCCTTCACCCAGTCCGCGACCGAGCATGGGTAATCAAGATGCGCCCCTCATGATTGCTGCGATTGATACTCGTCAGTCAGATGAAGGTCTACGTGAGCTCATGCAGACAACCGCTAAAAATTTATTACAAGCGTATCCAGAGAGTCGTTTGGTTTGCATCAGCACAATTGCGAGTACCCCAACCTATGAGGGCAAACATGAGAGTGAAACTGCCAGCGGCATTGTGCGGGGACACTTGGTACAGCTCATGGATTGGGCCAAGCCACTGAAATTACCGCCAGAAAGAATTTCTTATCACGTGCTAGAGGCGCTTGACCCTGCATCTCGCATCGTAGAGTTCGCCAAAGATAATGATGCCTCCCTCATTTTGATTGGGGCATCCCATAAGCTGCCTAATAAAGTAACGCCCTGGAGAACCTCTATGACTAAGATTGTCGAAGAGGCCCCCTGCAGCGTGCACATTGCACGTACTTAAAAATTATTCTGGAAAACGAGGCAAGCGTTCGTTACCAATGGGGGCTGGACGTCTTGCCATATTCATTTCCATCGCTAGGAAGGTGTAGTAACCAGCAATGCCTGCCAAATCAATCACTCCCTTTTTACCAAAACGCTTTTCCGTTTTAGCAAAAGTGCCATCTGAGACCTGCTTATTTCTTTGTAGCTCAATGGTGAAATCATAGATAAGGGTTTGATCTTCACTCATACCATCAGGCCTTCTACCGTCTTTTAAAGATTGCGCGATTTCCGGCTTAAGGCCTGCCTTGATAGCGATTGGGTAATGAACGGACCACTCATAATCTTGACTCCATTCGCGCGCCGTAATGAGTATTGCAAACTCACTCAGAACGCTATCGAAGGCGGAGTGATAGCGTAGGTAGTCACCCATCGCACGTGCGTTATTCATGAGCTCTGGGCTGTACATCAGCATTGCAAAAGGCCCCCATGGGGCCTTTTTACGCACCAACTCAAATTCTTGCGCAGCTTTTTGTTGCTCTGTTGTGTATTGATCTAGCGGAATTTCTGGGAGGCGGGTTTGCGCAAACACTACATTATTAAACGTTGCTGCCGCAATCAATACCAGCCAAATTGATTTGTCTTTCAAATCGCCTCCAAAAGATTGTTTTACTTCATCTTATCGCGCTGCTGATCTAAGATCAATTCTGGCTCTTGGGCTTCAATCCAGCTATCTCGATTTAGCACGCTCGTTAATTGTTTTTGATCTAACTCACCAGTCCACTTAGCAACCACAATTGTGGCTACGCCATTACCAACTAAATTAGTCAAAGCTCGCGCCTCAGACATAAAGCGGTCGATTCCCAAAATGATCGCCAATCCCGCAACGGGAACTTCACCCACCGCAGAAAGAGTGGCTGCCAAAACGATAAAGCCACTACCAGTTACTCCTGCCGCCCCTTTAGAGGTGAGCAACAACACCAGCAAGAGTGTGACCTCCTGTATGAGTGTCATTGGTGTATTAGTGGCTTGAGCGATAAATACTGCAGCCATTGTGAGGTAGATGGAAGTGCCGTCTAGATTGAATGAGTAACCGGTTGGAATCACAAGGCCAACACAAGTTTTCTTAGCACCAAGTAACTCCATTTTTTCCATCATGCGTGGCAAGACAGACTCTGAAGAAGATGTGCCTAAAACAATTAAGAGCTCTTCCTTAATATAGCGCACGAATTTAAAAATGCTGAAGCCATTGAGTCGCGCAATGATTCCTAGAACAACAAATATAAAAAGTAGACAGGTTAAATAAAACGAGCCCATCAATTTGCCCAATGAGAACAAAGAAACAATGCCGTATTTACCGATAGTGAATGACATTGCGCCAAATGCACCAATAGGCGCAAACTTCATGATGACGCCAATCATGTCAAACAGAACGTGTGATGTTTTTTCAATTAAATCAAACACCATCGTTCCACGACCGCCGAACTTATGTAATGCAAATCCAAAGAGAATTGCAATGAAAAGAACCTGCAAAATTTCACCCTTAGCAAATGCATCAACCGCACTGCTCGGGATAATATTCATTAAGAAATCAGTGGTTGTACCCATTTTTCCGGGTCCTGTATACGCAGCAATTCCTTTAGTGTCCAAACTTGCTGGGTCGATGTTCATGCCTGCGCCAGGCTGAAGTACATTCACCACGACTAAGCCAACTACTAATGCAATCGTACTGACAATTTCAAAGTACAACAGTGCTAGTCCACCAGTTTTTCCAACTTTCTTCATATCTTCCATACCGGCAATACCAAGAACTACCGTACAAAAAATAATGGGAGCAATCAACATCTTGATGCCTTTAATGAAGGCATCTCCAAAGGGCTTCATATCCGTGCCCAAGCTTGGGTAAAAATGGCCCAACAAAATTCCAATTACTACTGCCGTAAGTACTTGAAAATAAAGGATTTTATAAATTGGTGGCTTTTTTAGAGTCGCGGTCATTTTTGTCTTTGCTTATTAAATATGAATCGGCAGCATGGTGCGTAAGTAATCAGACATATTACTCTGAACCTTATCAAGCTAGCCTTTGCCCGATAATACATAGATGGAAGAAAAAGTACGTGTCTCAAAATTACTCTCCGAGCTTGGTCTTTGCTCACGCCGTGAAGCAGACTCTTATATTGAGCAAGGTTTAGTGACGGTAGATGGTGAAGTCGTTAATGAATTGGGTACACGCGCATTTCGTCATCAAAAAATTGAGCTGCAATCAGGTGCAAAAGCACAACAAGCATCTCGCATTACTGTCATTCTCAATAAACCAGTTGGTTACATATCTCACTATGATGATGAACAAGAATATCAACCAGCAGCCTCTTTAATCACGCCCGAAAACTACTTTGCTAGCCCATTAGATAAAGGCCGCAGCCCTCGCTTTAATACCAAAGGTTTAGCGCCTGCAGGAAGGCTAGATATTGACTCGACGGGCATGTTGGTATTGACCCAGGATGGTCGTATTGCCAAATTATTGATTGGAGAAAATAGCCCAATCGAAAAAGAATATTTAGTACGCGTTGAAGGCCTGCTATCTTTTGCAGACTTAGATCGCTTAAGACATGGCCTATCACTTGATGGCGTAGAGCTAAAACCTGCGCAAGTCAGCTGGCAGAATGAAGATCAACTTCGCTTCGTATTGCGTGAGGGTCGTAAGCGCCAAATTCGTCGCATGTGCGAAATGGTCGGCCTTAAAGTTTTGGGTCTTAAGCGCGTCAGAATGGGTCGCATCTCCCTGGGTCCCCTACCTCCGGGCCAATGGCGCTATGTAAGGCCTGAAGAGCAGTTTTGATGCACTTCGGGCGCTTATAATTGCGCTCGAAACTAGATTAATGAACGCAGAATTACCATCGAAACCACTACCTCCAGCACTCCCGGCGCAGAAGTCTTAAGACGGCGTAGCTTCGCCATCATCTCTCACCCAGATGCAGGCAAAACCACGCTTACAGAAAAATTATTGCTCTACGCAGGAGCAATTCAAATTGCAGGAAGTGTTAAAGCTCGTAAAGCGAGTCGTCATGCAACATCTGACTGGATGGAAATTGAAAAGCAACGAGGCATCTCGGTAGCAAGCTCTGTGATGCAGATGGAATACCGTGATTGCATCATTAACTTATTAGATACTCCAGGTCACCAAGACTTCTCTGAAGATACTTATCGCGTATTGACTGCGGTTGACTCAGCGCTCATGGTGATTGATGCAGCTAATGGCGTTGAATCTCAAACCTTGCGCCTACTTGAAGTATGCCGCGCACGTAATACGCCTATTGTTACCTTCATCAACAAGATGGACCGCGAAGTCAAACCCCCAATGGAGTTAATGGATGAAATTGAGACTGCGCTAGGTATCGAGGTCGTGCCCTTCACCTGGCCGGTTGGGATGGGGAAATCTTTTGCGGGTGTGATCGATATTGCAAATTCTCGCATGCGTATGTTTAAGGCAGGCGAAGATCGTGTTACCGAAGACTCCCATACCGTGATTGATATCAACGATCCGGCCCTGAAACAACGTCTTGGCACCGATCTAGAAAATGCTTTGGCTGAAGTAGAGCTCATTAAAGAAGCAATGCCAGCGTTTGATCTCGAAGCCTTCTTGGCCGGACGTCAGTCGCCCGTCTTCTTCGGCTCAGCCATCAATAACTTTGGTGTGCGCGAGATTCTCAATACATTGGTTGAGCTGGCGCCATCACCAGGCTCACGCAAAGCATTACAGCGAGAAGTCAGTCCTGCAGAAAATAAATTCTCAGCGGTCGTATTCAAGATTCAAGCAAACATGGACCCAGCACATCGTGACCGCGTAGCATTTTTACGTATCTGCTCGGGACACTTCCAGCGCGGCATGAAACTCAAGATTTGTCGCAATGGCAAAGAAGTTCGCACAAATAATGCCCTTTCCTTCTTATCCCAGCGACGCGACATTTTGGATGAAGCCTTTCCAGGCGACATCATTGGCCTACCAAATCATGGCTTGCTGCGTCTTGGAGACACACTGACTGAAGGCGAGCAATTGCAATTTACTGGTTTACCATTTTTTGCTCCAGAAATTTTCCGCATGGTTGAGTCTGCCGATCCATTGCGCTCAAAACAATTGCGTACAGGACTCATGCAATTGGGTGAAGAAGGAGCAATTCAAGTCTTTAGGCCAATGGCGGGCGGCACCATGTTGCTTGGTGCGTTTGGCCAGCTGCAATTTGAAGTAGTTAGCCATCGCCTCCAAACTGAATATGGTGCAGAAGTGCGACTACTGCCCGCCCGCTATAGCTTAGCTCGCTGGGTGAGCTCAGATGATCCTGTAGCTCTTAAAAAATTTACACAAGAAAATATTCATCGCATGGCAGAAGATGTTGTCGGCGCATCCGTTTTCTTGGCATCACACAAATCCGAGTTAGACGTTGCACAACAACGCTGGGAATCGATTCAATTCCATGCTCTCAGGGAGCATGCCGGCCTCATTTATCAGTCTGATTTAGCTGGCTAAATTAGCGCTGCGCTTTGCAATCAAATACTGTAACTAGTTGAGTATCGCTACTTCTGAATGTAGCAAGCTTGCCGTACTGAGCACAATACGCACTTGCTTTTTGAGTTAATTGCTCAATAGACTCGCCACTGCTGTTTAGAAACGTAACATGATTAGAGTCTGATGCATCGGTATACACCGTAGCGCAAGCGCTCAACACAGCGCTAAAAAATATGCTCAAGATGTAGGATTTAGTTAGGGCATTCATTTGAGTCTCTTCGTAAGTCATTAAGGCTTATTGGTTTCGAGCACTTCCAAAATCTTTGCAGTGATCTTGCTAGCCAGCGGCCTGTAAATCAAAATACAAACAATCGCTACTGGATAGGCAACTAACCACACCTCAAGCCACACCCGAAAGAAATTCTCTACCAGGCCAACCCGAACAAATGTTGTGGCAAGCGTAATGCTTAAAGACATCATGCAGCCCATGATTAAGGCAAAAATGAGGTTTGGGAGACTCTTCATGGCTACATCATAGCTTCTAGTGTGCTTAACTGTTATTCTGGCCTGTGATCACTATTGTGCGCCCTAGACAGGGGAATCTCTTTTGCAAGCTCTCGAGATTCATCATTCCACTACTCTAGGAAAATTCTATGGCTGTAGGCCAAAATCAAAGAACCAGAAAAAATGACTCTATGCTTACTAAAACAGGTAAGCCCCGCTTAGGCCCCCTGAATGCTACACAACTTACCAAGCTACTAGAGTCAAGCACCAAACCGAAAGAAAAAAGCAAAATTTTGCGAGCACTAAGTAAACGTCCAGCTGTTGCAGCATAATTAAAAAGCCCCGCCATCAAATGAGCGGGGCTTTTTAAAATCAGTATCTCAAGCATACCTATTTCTACGCTCTCTTTATCAACATTCTCTTTCCGAGAATAACGGTAGACACAACCAAGACAGCAAAGATTAAATTCATCACAGTAAGAGAATCACCAAGTAAAACGCTTGCAGCCACTAATGTGCAAAAGGGTTGAATAAGTTGTACTTGGCTTACTCTTGCAATGCCGCCAATTGCGAGCCCCTCATACCAAAAGAAAAAGCCAAGAAACATCGGAAATAAACTGAGGTAGATAAAGCTAGTCCAGGCAACTGCTCCAGCGCCTATATACCCCGGACTATAAGTTAGCCATGTCATCACGATATTGAGCGGCAATGAAATCACCAGTGCCCATGAAATTACTGCGCGAGGATTCATTTTTCTAGAGAGTTCACCACCTTCGACATAACCAATGCATGCGCTGATTCCACCAAGCACCAGAAGGCCATCAATATATGTGAAGCTTCCGGCACTTTTCAGCAGGGCATATAAGACAACTAAGCCTGCACCTAGTAGAGATACCAACCAAAACCCCAATGATGGGCGCTCTTTAAAGCGCAGCACCCCAATCACAGTTGTAGCCAAAGGCATCATCCCTAATATCACTGCACCATGGGATGACGAGCCATCAGTCATTGCCACAGTAGTAAAAATAGGAAATCCAAACACTACGCCCAAAGCAATCACTGCAAACTTCACAAAATCAATTTTGCTTGGTTTAGCCTCTTTTTTATAAATAAGATAGGCAAGTGCAACTAGACCCGCCAATGTTGCCCTACCAAAAGCAATAAAGTAAGGATTAAAGCTTAAGACAGCAATTTTGCTTACCGGAAGCGTCAAGCTAAAAATGAGGATGCCGATAAAACCAATCAGCATTCCTTTGCTTTCTTTATTCACTATCGCCCTTTATCTAATCTTGAATAGATTGTATTAACAATACTCAGCATGTGGGCTGTAATATATAAGCAATACTTATGTCATTCAATACGCACATTCGGGCCATTTATCTTGCGACCACTGCTGGTGTCAAGATGCAATCTGTCGACCCCATCAAAGTTCATGCCGGCTGTGGCATTGAAGGTGACCGTTATGCGCTCGCTACGGGGGCCTACTCAAAAGTCGAGCCAGCTAAGGTTCGCCACATTAGTCTAATCTCCTTGTCAGGTATTGAAACTGCAAATGACTGGCTTAAGGCTGGAGATGAACCCCCTTTTGATGAATCAGAAACGCGCCGCAATATTGTTCTAGATGGAATCACCGCAACCGAGCTAAATGATCTAGTAGGCAAACAATTTCAACTGGGTAGCCTACTGCTCTTGGGTACAGAGCTTTGCACCCCCTGTGAAAGACCAGCTCAACTACTAAATAAACCTAGCTTTATGGAGGCATTTGAGGGACGCGGCGGAATTCGAGCTGAAGTACTCACTTCTGGAACGCTGACTATCGGCGACAAGCTAACCCTAACTAATGAAAAGCGCCATGATTGATTATCGCGACAACGCCTCAATTACTGCCGAACAGGCTATCGATCTCTATAAACGCTCGACCCTTGGTGAGCGTCGCCCTATTGACAATATTCACACCTTTGAGGCGATGCTTAAAAATGCGAATCTCACCATCACCGCCTGGGATGGTGAGAAGCTGATAGGCATCTCTCGTTGTCTCACTGACTTTGCTTATGTAGCTTATCTCGCGGATTTAGCGGTAGATCAACAATATCAACGATCCGGCATTGGTAAAAAATTAATCGAAGAAACTAAAGCACGACTCGGGGCTCAATGCATGATTGTGCTTCTGGCTGCACCTAAAGCAAATGAATACTATGCGCATATTGGCTTTGAGCATAACCCTCGAGCCTGGACTCTTAAAAAGTAATTCAGACTTAATTATTGACGTATGACTATTACTCGCTTTTGTTTAGTTCGCCATGGTGAAACTGACTGGAATGCCTCACATCGCCTTCAGGGCCATACGGACATTGATCTCAATACAAGAGGCCATGCTCAAGCAAAACAAATGGCGCAGGCTCTTAAAAAAATGAATCTGCAATTTGATGTTCTATATACAAGTGATTTGCAACGGGCAGCCAAAACTGCACAGGCAATTGAAGCATTATTTAAAACTACTGCAATAAGTACAGCTGCACTGAGAGAGCGTCATCTGGGTGCACTACAAGGGCTTACCACCGATGAAGCGCTAACACGAGAGCCAGACCTCTGGAAATCTCACCTGAGCAGAAATATTGAAGAAAACTTACGAGACGGCGAAAGTATTCAACAGTTTGCGGATCGCATCAAAAAAACTCTTGAAAAAATTCGAAAGGATCATTCAGGCAAAACTATTTTGCTAGTAAGTCATGGTGGCGCATTAGACATGATGTACAGAATTGCGAGCAATCAGGCCCTAGGTGCTCAAAAAGCTGTGGCAGTGCCCAATGCCTCACTCAATTGGATCAGCCATGATGGGCTTGTCTGGAAAGTAGACGGCTGGGCAAATACTGACCATTTAGATGCCCTAGCCCTAGACAATCTTGACCTGTAAAGAAATGCCAATTCAGGCTATGATTCGCATATGAAACTGATAATTAGCACTGTGCGTCTAGCTGCCCTATTAATTACTGCCGCAGTATGTATTCCAGCATTTGCGGCAGATGATATTCCAGATAGCCTGCCAGATCATATCGTTGGAGATATTGGTGCGGCTGTTTATACCTCTAACCTACATATTGGTACTGAAGGAACTCAATCCTTAGCCCTTCCATATGCTTTTTTTGACTACCAGCGTTTTTTTGCTCGCATTGATGAAGTGGGTATTAAGACATTCAAAATGGGCTACGGTTATTTTGAGGTCATCGGAAAAATTAATTTAGATACCTACAAAGTGAAGTCCTCCATCAACGGTAACTCCATTAACCGTAGCGATCCCATCCCCTTGGGTTTGGGTACTTTTCAAGAGACGCCCATTGGTGGATTTTTTGTTAATGCGTACCACGACTTTGGCAAATCAAAAGGTGCGCTTTATGAGTTTCTGTACTTCGCTGAAATTGAGACCTATAAAAAAGTAGTGGTCTATCCGCAAGTTGGTATTGAGCGGCAGTCAAGTCAGTATGCGAACTACTACTATGGCATCAACTCCGGGGAGTCGAGCCTAACAGGCTATGCAGCCTATAACGCCCCAGCCACCAACAATCTTTTAGCTGGCTTGATGGTAGAAATTCCGGTCGTTGATAATTGGTATATCAACCTTTATGGCAAACGCAAATGGATGGGCGGAGGAATCAATAACAGCCCCGTTATGAATCGCTCATTTCAGGATAATGTTTTCATGGCACTGGCGTATCGCTTTAAGTGATCAATCTCTAGAGCCAAAGATGAAGCTGTGCCCTTAAAGCCAGCATCTTCTTAATTTAGATGGTATGGAGCTTCTTCATGAAATTTATTTCAGGGAAATAAGAGTAGCATTAAGTTAAATTAAAAGTATCTTTTTCCCTCATACAACTTCCAGAACCTTGCTTAGCGAAGAGCCTTCATAGTTTGGCTTTTCACCAATCTCCTCAAACGGGTGGCCAAGGCGATTGACCCAAAACACATCAAAGCCATACCACTTAGCAGCTAGGGCATCCCAAGCATTACTCGATACAAATAGAATTTCTTCTTTCTTGACAGGGAATGCTTTTAATAAAAGCTCATAGGCTTGGGGAGCAGTTTTAAATAGACGAACGTCCTCAATGGTGACCACCTTATCAAGATAGGGCTTTAATCCATTGCTTTCGACTACTGTAGCCAACATCTCTCTACTGCCGTTTGAAAGAATTGCTGTTGAAATACCTTGGTCCTTAATGGCCTTGAGAACGCTTAAGCTATCGTCAAAGCCTGTGAGCTTGGCATACTGATCCATGAGCCGCTTTTCGTATTCTGGTGTGAGGTTTAAGCTCATGCGCTTACAGACATATCGTAGCGATCGAATAGTGAGCTCCCAAAATGGTAGGTAGTGCTTGCTGCCGTTCGGGTTGGGATCGCTCATGGTGACAAGGCGGGTGTATTCAATTTGGCGATCACGCCACATTAAAGCGAAAGCCTGACCGTGACTCGGAAATAACTCTTCCGCCAACTGCCCCATGGAATACACATCAAATAATGTTCCATAAGCATCAAAAGCTACAAGCTTATACATTTTGTCTCCAATTTTTATGAACTTCTATTGTCGTTTAAAACGATATTTCTTGACTGTACCTTTATAAATACAAAAGCATCAAGCCCAAATAAAAACCACCCGAAGGTGGTTTTAGTGCTCTTGGTGGCCTGGAGTGGGAACGATTGGGTCCAGGATGAAGATGCTAGTGACTTTTTAAATAATCAATTACCCAAGCTGGATCACTGTCGCTTGGGAAGATAGGATAGTGAACAGCCTCAATCACACCATTATTTGCAATCAACGTAACTCGCTTTAATAATGTCATTCCAGCGGCCACGAAGGTCGGCATGTTCAATGCCTTTTGAAATTGATAGTTCGCGTCGCTAACTACAGGAAATGGCAGATGGAGCCTATCCGCCATCTCTTTTTGATATTCTGAAGATTGAACACTTAAGCCCATAACCTCTGCGCCCAGTCCTTGCAGCTCTTGATAGTGATCCCTAAAAGAACAGCTCTGGGGTGTACAACCTCTTGCCCCTGGAATTTGATCCCAGCCATCCGGTAGGGCAACATTAGGCTGCCCTGTCATTGGATAACAGTAGATAACCAATTTACCTTTGATGTCACCAAAGTTAATGGTCTTGCCATTGGTGTCATTTAAAGCAATATTGGGTAACTTCATCCCCTTCAAATGATTAGCTGAACCATCATCTTGAGGAATGGGCAGGTCTGGAGGGAGCTCATTGATATTTGTCATGAGTTAATTCTATACAAAACAAGGCAAGAATGGTTTAGGGCTTCTTGCTAGCTCGAGGCGCAATCAACTAGAGCCTAGGATATCTTGGGTCTATAGACCCAAAATGCCATTAACATAAAGGCCACTAAAGCACAGCCTCCAGAAAATAGGAATGCGTAAAGTGGTGCGATGGATTCATAAACCCAGCCAAAAATAAATGAAGCTGGAAAAAGCATGAGCCCAGTGATTAAATTAAACCAACCAAATGCTGTGCCAGCCAACCCCTTGGGGGCCATGTCTGCTACCAAAGCCTTCTCAACCCCTTCTGTCGCAGCCTTAAACAAGCCATAGACTCCAAAGAGTACAAATATTTGGTAAACGGAAATACTCGGTAAACCCATGGCGATATAAAAGAAAGCAAAGGCAATCCAGGCAATCAAGATAAATCGTTTACGACCAAAGGTATCTGATAGAGCCGATAAGGGGGTTCCAAATACGGTTGTAATCAATGAAATGACTGCCCATAACAATGGAATCTGCTCTTGTGGAACTCCTGCTTCTCTAGCTCTTAACAATAAAAACATGTCTGATGAATTTGCTAAGGCAAAAATACCTGCAACTACTAAATATCTTTTAAATTCGCTAGGCATGGCCTCGAGTGACCAGCTAAATTTACTCGCCTGTGGAACAGCCTCCCGATGTGGCTCTTTGATAGATAGGGCAAGAGTGATAGTGATTACTGCTGGCACTATTGCCCACAGAAAGATATCCTTTAGTGGCACACCTATTGATAACAACAAGGCTGCCAATAAGGGGCCGATGACTGCTCCTGCGTTATCCATCGAGCGATGTAAGCCAAAAGTAAGGCCTCGTTGATTCTCGTTAACGCTCTCAGCTAATAAAGCATCTCGAGGAGAGCTTCTTAATCCCTTGCCCATGCGGTCAGTAAAACGAATGGCTAAGACCCATAACCATGAATTCGCAATTGCAATAAGCGGCCTGCCAATACCAGCCAGCGTGTAGCCCAAAACAATCCAGGGCTTGGCTTTCTTAGTGCGATCAACGATGACACCAGAAACTAATTTGAAAAGGCTAGATGATGCTTCCGCAATACCTTCAATAATTCCTAGTGCTTTTGGTCCAGCCATTAAAACTGTTGCCAGGTACAAAGGCATTAATGGATAGAGCATTTCACTTGCGGAGTCGTTCACCAGGCTTATAAGCCCAATAAGCCAAACAGTGCGAGGAAGGGCGAAAATAGTTTTGAACATAAAACTAATTTACTCTCGTTTTGTTGTTTTAAAGGCCATGACCAGCATAGGAGTGTTTAATTCATTTTTTAAGGGGCGGCTAAACAAGGTCAAATAATGGTATTCAGGCCATTAGGCACTAGAAATAAAAATGGCCCAAAAATTAGGCCATCGTAATTACCACTGAAGAAAACAATGGGTTATTCCAGATCCCTCAGCGCAATCAAGAGTGGATGTCCAGCAGGGAAATTCGCATCCTCAACAGCAGCTGCTATTTCAGGTAATTTTTTAGATACCTCTTCACTGCCCTGAAACACCATGGTCCACTTACTAAAACTTCTACGCTCAATTGGTTTTGAATCCACAAGTTGAATATTTTTATGTCTAGTGTCTTTTTGAATTTTTTCCCATAAATCTTCAATCTTAGTTTTTGGGCCTTCAATCACTTGACCAAAGCGATTATTTTCAAAAATCAAGGCGCCTGTAATCCCCATACTCGTATTTCTCAAATAGGAGTGATAAAGCAAGCGCATCAATCCTAGAAAAGACATTTCTTGGGCGGGCTCACTCACGTAGGTTAATTCGATCAACTGGGTCATATAAGCCTAATATATAGAAGTATCTCAATCTATGCTGACAACACTAATAATTGCTCGCCATAGATGTCAAACGAAAAAACCACCCGAAGGTGGTTTTGATGGCTTCATTTGGCAATGCTTTCTCTCTTAACTGCTTCTCAAGGCCTTTTCTAGACATTGGGATAACTGTTCATAATGCTTTAATGCTTTAGCTGTAGGCGTCACAATCTTCTTACGACCATCTGCCTTATCTTCACTTAACTTAACATAGCCCATAACGACTAAATTCTTAATGCGTCCATGAAGTGTTGCTTGTGAGCCTAACTCGCCAAGAGAAATGAGATCGCCAACTAGTAGCATCCTGCCTTGCGAAGCCGCTGAAGCAATTTGATTAAGTAGTTGCTCTTCCGTTGAATCTAATTCTTTACCTGGATTCATGCGATCTAAGGCGTCTAGGCAGTTTAAAAAACGGATGTAGGCTGAAGGTTTAATGGCTTTCATCTAGTTATTTTACTCCCCCTGCGCAGGGTAAACACCAGTATGCTGTGTGTTTTTAAAATCCATAATTGTTTAATGTCTTGCTTAAAGGCTTTGAGCCAATTTCTCTTTGAAATCCTTATTAGTGCCGCCCTGTACATGGCGTTCTTTTATTTCAATCAATTCATTACTGCCCCACTAGAAGACGCCAAGGGAGTTAATTGGATATTTCTGCCTGCCGGTATTCGCATTTTTATTACGCTCATTCTAGATTACTCCGGGGCTCTAGGCCTGGCAATAGCTTCTATTTTGATTAACTATATTGGCTTTTATGAATTGGGTTTTACATCAACTTTAGGCATTGCGGTTATCTGTGGGGTGGCTCCGCTCCTAGGTAGGCATTTTGTGATTCATAATTTAAAAGTTCGGCCTGACTTAAGCAACATTTCAATAGGGCAACTACTCATAATCATCATTGCTTATTCATTACTCAGCTCAGGGTTACATCAACTTTGGTTTGCAGCCAGAGGATTAGATTCTGGAAGCTGGAGCCACTTTATTGCTATGTTCTGTGGAGACGTTTCGGGATCAATACTATTTGTTGCGGTCATCAAATACGGGATTGATCTTTTAAAGGGTAGACTAGGAAGAGATAAGCTGATTGAGTAATGTCGTTTTAAACGACATTACCGCATAAATGAAAGAATCGGCCAAGGCCAAGGATGTCAGACTCTAATTCAAGAATTTTGTTTTGAACTAGAAGATATTCCAATCATCACCAAAGCCGCCAATACTTCAGCCACCACAAATCCCAATACATCGTTGGGAGCAATCCCCACAAAAGTATTGGTGAGACTTCTTGCCAAAGCAACGGCAGGATTAGCGAAGAAAGTGGATGAAGTAAACCAATAGCCCGCCGTGACTGTTAAGGCAACGAGCATTGGTACCCGATCTTTTGCTTCTTTATCGCCAATTCGAATAACTGAGAGCAATATGAGTGTTGATATGAATTCACTCGCCCAAATGCCCAAACCTGTTCTGACCTTGGTTGATACTTGGATGATTGGTAGGCTAAACATCAAGTGCGTCAGCCATATTCCAGCAATAGCGCCTGTGAACTGGCAAGCCCAATAACCCAACATCTTCTTCAGATTGAGATGTCCCAACTTCCAAAACATCAAAGTGACAACGGGATTAAAGTGGGCGCCAGAGATGGGCCCGAGCAAAACAATTAAAGCGTAGAGTCCTGCGCCTGTAGCAATGCTATTACCAAGTAAGGCAACTGCGGCGTTGCCTGCTCCCAATGATTCACCCATAAAGCCTGAACCCGCCACTATTGCCAATAGCAGGGCTGTGCCTACAAACTCACTGACATAGCTTCTCATGCTTTTGTATGAATTTCTTTTAGACTCATTGAATCTAATTTTTCTAAAGGCATATTTGCCAAGATATCAATACGCTTTTTTAAGCCAATCATCACTTCTTTAAACGCTCTTCTTTTATCCTCTTCAGAACCCTGTACTTGTGATGGATCAGGAAATCCCCAATGAGCAGTAGCAGGCTTACCAGGCCAAAATGGGCAAACTTCACCGGCTGCATTATCACAAACAGTAATAATGAAATCCATCTTGGGGGCATCGGGCAAGCCGTATTCGTCCCAGCTTTTGCTTCTTAATTTACTCTCGTCATAACCCATCTCTAAAGCCAATTCCCTAGCGAATGGATTAACAGAAGTGCCGGGTGTTGAGCCAGCTGAAAAGCCTTTAAATAGTCCGCCAGGATGGGTAGAAGCTAAAGCCTCACCCAATACTGATCGGGCTGAGTTATGAGTACACAAAAAGAGGATGTTGTATTGCTTCATTTAGCTTTGGCCTTCTTCGCAGATTTAACTGAAATACAAGACTTGCCCCCACAGCAGTTCTCTAATAAAAAGTCGCTCAGCTTTTGAACTTGTGCAGCATGAGGGCGATAGATCAAATTACGACTTTGGCGCTCCACCAATAAAAGTTCGGCGTCAACTAAATCCTTTAGATGAAAGCTCAGCGTGGCATTGGGAATACCCAGCTTTTCAATAATCTCACTTGGCGTTAAACCGATCTCTCCACGTTGAACAATGAGGCGAAATACATTTAAGCGGGTTTCTTGGCCCAGAGCAAGGAATGCCGAAATGGCTTGAGTATTTTTCATATTTCCAATTATATGGAAATAAGTATTTCAACTTTGTGACAACGTTTATCCTTTTAAAAGATATTTGATAAAAAGGGAAATAAAAAAACCACCCGCAGGTGGTTTTAGTGTTTCTTGGTGGCCCAGGGCAAAATAGAGTCAGGGCCGAAGATGCTAGATATTTATTTTCTATTGGCTCCATAGGTCTTGTTGAGGTAATCCACAATGATCGGAACCTCTTCATCTGTAATCGGCGCCTTAAAAACATTTTTCATTCTGAGCACTTGCGCATTCCAATAACCCGCACCTGTGTTGGGGGGTTGATATTCAGCATAGTGCGCCGAATGACAAGCAGAGCATTTTTGTAAGGTTAGCTGGTAGCCCGGCAAATCTGATGGTCGCCATAAGACTGTATCAGCTGGTAACTCAATCGTTTTAGCATGCACTGTTTGTGCCAAAGCGATAGTAGCTAGAAGAAGGATAATTTTTTTCATGCTCTTCTCCTTAAACCGCAGTGACCTTGACGGTCTCCACGATATTTCGCATATATCCAGCGGGCATCCAAGTTGCAGTCATTGGCTGAACCTGGCCGGCATGATTAAAGGCCCTAACCCTTAAGTCCAGTGTCCCTTTTTGTTTCGGCGTAAATTCAACTCGCCACTCTCTAAATGAGAAGCGCCCAAGGTCTTGGCCTAATCTTGCCTCTGTCCAATTTTGTCCATTATCTTGAGAGAAGAGCACTTTCTTTATTCCATAGCCAGCATCAAAGGCAATGCCTCTAGCTTGCACTGGCTTTCCAACCGTAACAACGCTGCTGTCTGTAAAGTTAGTAATGAAAGAGCGAATCGTAAACTGATTAATAGGAATAGTTTTGGAAGGAGCAGTTCCAGGGGCAACGCAATTACAGTCGTTATCAGGAATGCGATAAGCAGGATTCATCCAATAACCGTTATATACATCATCAACCACCTTAATTTCACTTAAGTGCTTGACCCAATAGGTGCCGTAGTAGCCGGGAACAATTAACTTGATTGGATAACCATTTAAGAAGGGAATATCTGTTCCATTCATTTGGTAGGCAACCATGACATTACCATCCATTGCATGATCAATATCCAAACCTTTTACAAAGTCTGAGTCACTTGGCAATACCGGCTGATCTAAGCCGTTAAATGTAACTTGCTTAGCGCCGCTACCAGGATTGGCAGCCTTCAAAATATCCTTTAAGGCAACGCCAACCCAAGCGGCATTACCCATCGCACCATTGCCAAGTTGACCACCATTAACCCTGGGCTCAAATAGGCCGCGGCTATTACCAGAGCATTGATTCACAGCAACAATGCGTTGGGAGGGAAAGTTTTTCTTTAAGGACTCTAGAGAGATCTCTAAAGGCTTCTCAACATTGCCGCCAACTTTTAACCGATAAGTATTAGGGTCAATGGATGTTGGAATCCCCGCCATGTGATAGCGCACAAAAAATTCATCATTTGGCGTAATGACATGATTGTCGTAATACTTAAAAGGTGTTTCTAATTGCGGCGGCCTAGAGGTCAGCACAATCATGGGCTTCTTTTCAGGAAACGCCATAAGTTCACGCTCACCATAAGCTATTGGTAAATTGGTTCTTTCTGCCCCCAAAGCCCAAGATGGCAATAAAGAACTGGCTCCACCAGCCAATGCCGCAGTAATGACTTTACGTCTATTATTAAAGTTATCTGAATTCATGGATGTCTCCTCCACAGTATTTTTTAAGCACACGTTAGCATAGCTACTTTTACTCAAGGAAGCCTTAGTAATAACCCTCGACGCCCCCAAATATGCGGGCTATTGAGATTCTTGCGGCCCGCGGCCGAATCGACCAGGGCCGAGAATATCTGATCCTAACTAGACTGTTTGTGCCACTTCTGCTTTTCTTCTGGGCTCATATTTTCCCACTTGGCTTTACGAGCTTTTATTTCAGCTTGTTCTTCTGGTGTTAAGCCATCAAAGAAAGCCTTTCTCTCTGCTTTCATTTTCTCTTTTTGATCAGGAGTAATGGATTGCCATTGAGCCTTCATCTTTTCATGAACCATCTTGCGATCTTCAGGGCTTAATGCTTTCATTTGATCGCGTATCTTGTGCCAGTACTCTTTGCGCTCTTCTGGAGTTGCCTTAAGTAATGCAGCATCCGTTTGTTTCATTTGGTCAAGACGCTGATCAAATGTCAAATTAATATTTGCCAAAGGGTTTGGAGGCTCA
>Ga0214192_1000162_pt1 | contig 41063 bp, 49 predicted proteins | sample TroBogEpilimnion_44_FD_153030 | JGI IMG/M metagenome (GOLD analysis project Ga0214192, IMG submission 153030) | Freshwater microbial communities from Trout Bog Lake, WI - 29JUL2008 epilimnion | ecosystem: Environmental > Aquatic > Freshwater > Lake > Epilimnion/Euphotic zone | place: Trout Bog... | reverse complement strand
CATAAATTATATTAAGCAAAATTAATTGGACATTGATGCCAAGTTCCAGAGCCATCTTTAAATGCAAGATAAACTCCATAAGGACTTCCAGAATAAGTAGAAGAAGCAATGTAATTGTTGCTTCCATAACTTTGATATTGGTCAATAGGATAAAAATTTACACCATCAGATGTAATTCCAATATTTCCACTTGTTAAAGCAAAACTTGGTCCAGAAAATGGTTGTCCGCTTCCGCTACTCTGAAGAACAAACTGCATTGGACTATAATAATAGTTCCAAGTTTGAAGCAAACCATAAAGGGTGGAACAAATACCTGCGTAAAATGCACCAAAAGCATCTAATCCAGAAGAACCGCCAGTAGCCGCCGTGGTCTGAACTGAGCCATCTCCAAACGTTAATACACCTCCATCTGTCATACTTACGTTTTGAGCCGTAACTTGTCCAGCAGGTGCATCAAAATTGCCATCAGTAATAGAATAACCATCTAGGTCTAAATTACCAGAACCCAATACATAAGCCGCAGTTGCTTGAGATGTTCCATTAGCAAACTGAATACCTCCTGCACCAATAGTAAAAGTATTAGTTCCATCCGTAACATAAATTGTATTGTTAATAGTACCTCCATTAAATACAGTAGCGGCTGTTGTTTGAATTGTACTATCTGGGAACTGAATTCCAGTTGGTTGTAAATAAAGATAATTAGAACCTTCGTCATTAACAACAATTTGACCATACACACTTCCACCTGTTAGTTGTAAATATCTATTATCTGAATCTGATTTACTATAATATAGACCAGCGGCTGTACTGGACAGCAGGTATGTATTGAATTTATTAATTAAATCCGTTTGGTTTGTGATTGTACCAGAAATAGAACCCCAACTTGCACCGCCACCTCCTCCACCGCCACCATGCGAATTGAAGTACGATACAGTTACAAATGGATTAGTAGAACTAGGAGTATCACCAGCGGCTAATGCAGAAAGAGCATTAACCGAAATCTGGTTTCCTGCTTGGATTACTGTTGAAGGTAAATTCGGACCGACTTTGAAAGCCATGTGTTATAAGGGGTGTTTAGGAATACTCTAAAGTGTTTCATTAAACAGTCCCTCTAGCGGCATGGACAACAGTTCCAGTTGCAGATGCTTGAACACGAACAGGACCATTGTAATTATCTAAAGAAAAGATTGTAAGTGGTTGAAGAATAACACCATTGGTAGGGTTATTTACAGTACCTGTGTCACCAAAGATAACTTCAATCGTAGCAGTCGAAGATTTGTTTTGGATGATAGTGGTAATGCACTTACCCTCTGGAGGCATAGCAGTAAGCACCTCAACAAAAGACGTGCCAACTGTGGTATCGCTCTGCGAAAACGAGCGAATAAACGGAGATGAGATGTGTACTCTAGACATTTTAGTATGTAAAATCCATGAAAATCTTGCCGAACTGACCTTGCTGACGGAGTAACTTGTCGTACTCTTGCTCAAGCAGTTCTTTTGCTTTGGCTTCAAACAGTTGTGCGTTTTCTAGTAAACCTTCTGACGCACACCAAGCCGCTGCCGCACCCCAAGACATGAAAGGTGCGAATACGTAGGGAATCTGAACAATCTGCCAATTAGATGGGCTATTGTTAGGATTTTGACCTACTGTGGTGCTATTTACCACGCAGTTGTATAAGTTAGCCTTATATGGCTTACCAGCCACAGGCATTAAAGCACCAGTACCAGAACCGCTATCAAAATAGCATTGAGCGTCCTGAAAATATACTAGCGTTGGGTCATAAGCATCACCTACCAAGTTTGGACATTTAAGGCGATACATATAGTACCCTGTTGTAACAATGTTAGAAAGAATAACTCCAATACCAGTACCATTGTCGTATAACTGGTAATCTAGGTTTTTGGCTCTTGTAGTATTCTGTGGGTTATTATTCCATACGCCAACAATCTCAGCCGCATTAGGGTCTGGAGTAAACGTATTAACCGAATTAGAATCTAAAGTAGCAGTAAAGGGGGCGATTCTGCAAATGTCAGTCCACAGCACAGTTTCCCATGCTTCACGCAGACGTGCATGAGCAAAATCTCTGAATTGAGCAAAGGTTTCAGGCGTAATATTGTTCCTATCGTTGCCAGAATATTGAATGGCATCTAGGATGATTTGACTGAAATCTTGTGTTCTCATTGTACGATTCTACCATTAGCATCAAATACAGAACCATTAATACGAGTCCGTTTTTGGTAGTTGTTTGCAACCACTTCTGGGTTGTCACGCATGAACTCTTTAAGGAACTGGTCATCTTTCCAACAATCTGGACCTAATCTAGTACTCCAGTAATAATACGCTTCAGGAGGAATTGACGCAATCTTTCTCCCAAATTTGGATGACGTGTGCGGATTATTTTTTTCAAAAATAGCGTTCTGCTTTGCCTTAATAGTGGCGGCAATACGCTCTTTATTAAAACCATTGATGAGTTCCCTCTCGACACTCTTGCGAATGTCGGAGGGGATTGCATCAGCCAGACTTTGAAATAGGTCTGACACTATGAATTACGAAGCGTAATCGAACACGCCGTAAGCGAGAGGATTGTAAACGCACAACCCAGCCACAGCCTGAATCATTCTTGCTTCACCACCGCCATAGTTAGGCAGAGCAGTTACGCCAGCAACGTCACCACCATAACGGATTTCGAGAAGGTCAAAGGGAATGACAAGACCCTTATGGGTATCGCCAACGCCATTGCTATCAACGTTAAGGAAGTGCGAGGGGTGCAAGCGAATCTTACCGAAATCGCCTTCAAACACGTCCACGGACGAGATGTATTGGCTAAGGTCAGATTCACGATTTAGCGTACGAATAGCAGTTTGGGTATTTGTGCTACCAGACGAAGGCGTAGTGAACACGAGGTTCGTAAACGCTCTCTTTAAGGCAGAACCGCAAACGAGGTCGAAATCACGGAATTGACCAGTTTGGGTATAAATACCAGTAAGGACATTCTGAACTTCCGTTTCAGTCAAGTTAGCCGTACCAACAGTCGAACGATTCGATGCAGGAGTTTGGAACTTGGCATTGATAGGAAGAACTGCGTCTTGGTTGGAGTCACCAGAGGCGAGCGTCCACTTGAACAAGCCACGTGTCTGGTATGCTACCGAGCCATTATCAAGCACAGCACCATTGTAAGACGATACTGTGGCTTCCATGTCACGCTTTAGGACTTGGATACCTTTAGCAACGTTGTTAGCCAACTCATCACGCACACCAGCCACAACAGCGATGTCTTGAGTGAGGGGCGAAACACGAACTGCTCTACGGAAAACTTGAATGTAGTTCGACAGTTCAGCACGATAGGTGTTAGAGCCGTCCTTAACGTAGTTTTCATACGTTGTAACGTCAGCACCATCAATCGTACCAGTAGTACGAGCGGCGGGCAGGGAGTCGGCTTGCCATCTGAAAAGAGTATTGCCGGGTTTGCTACCCTTCTTAGCCATAGAGGTAATTGGGGTGTCCTTAGCATCAACGAGAGCGATAAGGTCAGCGAGTTCTTCTCGCTTACCGCTCGTAAAAGAGGGTTCTGTTAAATTTGCCATGTTAGTAGGAGATTACAAGAATCGGTTAGCGATAATATCAGACAAGTGAGTTACATCTCCAGTTGCGGCGAACTTGTTTCTAGAGGCTTGAGCCTTTGCTTCCTTGGGTGGAACATAGGCTGGCGTAGTAGTTCTTTTAGGTTGTGGTGGTACTTCTTTAGAAGAGGCAGGTTGTTTCTTGCTTGCCATTTCTCTGGATTTTACGCCACGAATGTAGTCACCTAATACCATTTTGTAGTCAGGAAATTTAGTAATTTCTGGGAACTGTTGAAGGAAAGCATCTGCGATTCTTCTTTCAGTAGAAGTCTTATCTTTCCACCAAGGATATTCTTTTCCTACAATATTTTCAAACTGGTTAAAGTTTTGTAAATAATTAAGTCGCTTTGGAAGGTGTTCCTCTAATGCGTCAAGTGCTTTAATCTTGATGCTTCGTACATCCTCAGCAGAATATTCTGTTTCATTTCCCTTACTATCTCTAACTACCGCACCATCAGGGTTTAATTCACACCATCTGCGGATTTGCTTGGCTTGTTCAATCTCACGATTAACTTCGTCAGCACTATTCAGATTGCTGTAAGGATTATTAGCAATAGGAGTCCTCGCTGGCTTGTTAGCCTCTTGCGTAAGTCGCTCCATTTCACCTTTAAGCCGTTCAACTTCTGCCTCCGCTTCTCTCCGTTTTGCAGAGAGTTTGTCAATGCGTTTCTTTACACCCTTTGGTAGTCCTCGGTCGGTTTCTTCGTCATCAGACTTGGTTTCTTCGGTTTCCTCGGAGTCTGATTCTTCTTCCTTACCGATTTCTGTTTCTGGTTCAGTTTCATCAACTGGACTTTCTTTTTCTGCTGTCGCTTGAACAGCATCCCCATCTTTTTCTTCTGAGTCGGGGGACTCACTTCTCTCACTACTGTCTGTGAGAACCTTGCTGACTAAATCAACAAAGTTTTTTGCTTCAAAAGGTACAGTATCCTTCTGTGTTTGCGTGGGGTTGTTTTGTGCCGTTCCAAGGTCGGCTGATTCATTTGTATTCATTAGATTAGGTCTAAAGTCCTTTTAACAGGGTTTTTGATAGTCCCAGAACTATTAGCACTTAGATACTACTTTATTACAATTAGCAATACCTAGTGCTTAAAATTACCATTTCTTCACGATTTACTGCTTTCTGGGGGTCTGCCAATGTCCATTAGCACGATATCTCTGGTTTGTAATAGCACCATTTTAAAAGACCTTAATGCTTCAGCCCTACCAGCGTGATAGGCTCTATCTTCGCCACGGCTTTCCTTGCTTAACGCATAAGAAACCTCAATTTCAATAGAAGCGTCCAATAAAATATGAACGGCTTGCCATAATTCATTAGGAGCGTGAAACCCCAATCCGTGAACTACTGTTTGGTCTAATTGTTCCATAAGTTATTGTTGCTGAGATTGTTGCGTCTTATCAGCCTGTTGAATAGCACCCCTTACGTTCTGTGCGATTTGCTGACCAATAGGCGTAACCCCAGTTCTACCAATCTGTTTGTTCTGCTGTTGCATTACAGACATTTGAAGATTCTTAACATAATTATCTAGCAATGCTCTAAAGTGCTGGTCTTGTTGCATTTGTTGCTGTGCTTTAGGATTCTTGCTGATAATATCTTGCATGAATTGCAACTTAGATTGAGCAGTAGGGTCATTTTCAACATAGTTGGCTTCATTGCCAAGCATCATAAGACCAATATCACTTTGAACGTTACGATAAAGCAATTGAGATTCACTTCCAGTTTCAACTAGCAATTCTTTAGCCTTATCTGGGTCAATTGCTTCAACAGCCGCTTTTACTAATTTATTTTTATCAATTACGCCACCAGTATCCATTGGCAATACAAACTGCATAACTGCTTTAAGTTTTTCCATCACAAAATCCGTATCAAGTTCTCTTACATCAAAACGCAGCGAGAAATCATACATATTGGAAATACTGGATATGTTTTGAGGAAGGTCGTAATTAGTAATGCTCTTAATTTCTTCAGGGTCCATAAACTGAAGCATCATAGCAAATACGTGCTGGAATGTTTCGCTCCATACATCAAGCCATACATTAACTGTTGCTTGTTGCATCATCTGGGTTTTTTGTGGTGGAACGGCTGGATGATATAAGCCAAAGTACTCAGCATTGTTTTGAGTCACACGTTCAATAAGAGCAAATGCTGTTTGAGTTTCGCTTTGAGGTGGAGGAAGGAACTTATAGTCATCTGGAGATGTGACTGGTAAGTTCATTGCTGGAGCAATTTTGTTTACCATGCCGTAACGTTTCTTAACCATTAAAGGAGGCAACGTAGTAAATGCTGTTCGGTCACGGATAGAGTCGTGCTGTGCCTTGATTTCTTGCTGGTCAGTCATTGCAATCTCAGGAACGCCACGAGATTCCTGAATAGGTCTGCGAAGTCGTTCTTTGCGATAAATAACAAACGGATATTTGTTTTGAGCGTAACCTAACAATTTATGACTACCATAAATGTCGCTACCTGCACGTGGGCAGAATACTGTGCAATAAATGCCTTGAACGCCATTACTATCAATCATTCTAGAATATGCGTACACCACTTCAATAAGGTGCATATTTCTATTCAATTGATAATTGATTAACGAAGCGGCTGGCAAGATGTTAGGGTCATTGTAATTAGAACGTAAACCAGCAATGCTTACGGCTTGATTTACGAAATCTTCACCCCAGCCTTCAACGGCGGCTTGAGAACGAATCTCCATTTCAGTCATAAATACACGTCTAAAGATTACACGTGCGTTTTGAGCATCAATGGTTTCTGGTGGGAAAGAAATTTCATCATAAGGCTTGCAAGCAGTTACAACAGCACAATTCTTAGAAATATAAGTTTCTGGCATTTCAGCCTTACCTGTTTCACGCAAATCTCGGATTGCCTTCTTTAAGGTCTTTTTATCCTCAGAAATAGCATACATACCTAAAAGGCTAGCCGCATAATCTTCTTTAGACTCATCTTGAATAGAACTAATTAAATCTTTAATGGCAGAATTAGGATTTTGCTGTAAAGCCATCTGCACAACGCCGTTTAACTCATCAAGTCTAAGTAATTGATTTCTGGTTGCATATTCACGCTCCCAGCCAATGTGCAAACCAGACCATCCGTATTGAAGCGTATATTGAGCCAATAATTCTGCTTCATTTCTTAACTCAGCCTTTTGTTTAGATTGCGTAAACCACTCCATTAGCGTATTTGCTGGAGCGGCAATATCGTAATCTCCCAAATTAGTGCCTTTAATTTTTACTTGGCATCTGTCGAATGTAGTCATCAACATAGCCGAAATTTCATTAATGGTTTTATCTACTAAACGACAACGCACGTCAGACGCACCTTCAAATGGAAAAGCACCTGTGCCTTCGTTAAGTTCTTCTGAATGTTTTTTTCCATCAGATGTTTGACCACTCCATCTAGCAAGACGAATATCGTCATTTTGCATGATGTTAGCGGTATTGCCACCATGTTGGTTAGCACGATTGTATTCCATCCAGAGGTAAGGTACATCTGGTTCTGGCGTTGCGTATACAATCTTATCCTGATTTGGATTGTACTTAGTTGATAGGTTGTTTTTTACAATGCTCATTTAAATAATTGATAATATCGTCTCGGAAATATCTTGAATGACCACCTTTTGTTTTTGTGGTTCTAATTACTTTGTTATCTGCGAGTTGTTTTAGTTTTGTTCTGGAAAATCCAGATAAATAAATAGCCAGTTTTCTGGACAATAATGTTGGTAGATAGATTTCCATTAGTAACTTCCTCCACCCCAGCCTTGCATATTTGAACGGCTGATGTACGTTGGATTCATGACAATTAGGTAACGCAATGCGTCTATTGGGTCTTTCGTTGCTCCCTTGTCCCCATCTTGTCCTGTCCATTCTTTCAATGCAAAGATTAAATTTTGGCATTTTTCGCTGATGTAAAGTTTAGGCTTATTTTCATATGATAACGGAAGTTCCGTGTTATATGCGAATAAGTTGTTAATCATTGCTACGCCTTGTTCAATCCTAATTCCTGCCGCTGGAATAAAGTGCATAGGGTTTTCACCATCATCTAGCATATCAATAAGCGTTACACCGCCTTCTTCTGTTACCGCTTTGCTAGCACCAGCCCTAGGGTCAATGTAACGTTCAAAAATTTCTTCTTTGTTATCCTCATCAATGGTTTCTAGATTAAGGATAAGTTCTTTATATTCACCTAAACTTCTACCAGCATTAGTTCGCTGGGCTGAACCTGCTTTTCCATCTGGGTCAGATGATGGTAATGCCCATTCGCCTTCTGATTCATCTGGAAATTCTCTATATACGTAAATATTGTTATCTTCATCTAATCTAGCCCAAAGCATAAACCAGTTACGAGAACCTGCTGGGTCAATAGCCATATAGTTAGTTCCCCAACTAGGAATAAAATCTTCTGAGATAAGGTTAATTTCTGGGTCAAACCTTGGAAACTGCGTTCCGCTTACGTTGTCAGCCCATCCATAAGCACGAATCTTAATTTCGTAAGACTTCTTGCCAGCAATGGTCTTTTTTAACTGCTCAAATGAACTGTAAGGGTTTAACTGGCTATGGAACCACATAATAGCCGCTGGTCTGCCATAGCATTTAGCCTTGTAAGGCATTTCACCTTTTTTAACGCCGACTACATTTACAGTATCTGGCAATAATGATGCTGGCTTTGTTTCAAGAATTCTACAACCGCTTACATATTCTTTAACGACAGGACTATAACCACTAATAGGTGTAAAAGTGATAATAAGTTTACCACCTCTAGTAACAAGACGATAGCGGAGTGTTTCAAGCCAATCCAATGGTACAAGTTCGTCACACCAGATAAGGTCCACTTCGCCACCTTCAATAACATCTCGTTTCTGTGCATAATTCATGAAGAAACATTGACTCTTATTCGGAAGAATAAAGGTATTATCGCTAAAGCCGTTCTTTTGAGTGTATTGAACGTTCTGGATTTTGTTCTTCTTTAATTCCTTGTACTCAGATGGCAAATACTTGTATATAACGTTTTGTTGCATCTGGATTGAAGATTGGTTAGTAGTATGCAAACACCATACCCTAGCATCTTTCATGTTGATAAGCGTTTGGACTACACGCTTTGCCGCCCATTCAGTTTTTGATGCACGATTGCCTCCAAGAACCAATAGTTCATTATTGGCTTTAAGTACATCGTCTGCTTCCTTCCAATGCGGAAGGTCAAACCCATGGCGATATGGGTCTGTTTTTTCAGCCTTAATTTTATCTTCTCTTAGATTTAAAATTTCGATTGTCTTTTCATCACCAAACGTTTCAACAAGTCTTTTAATATCCTCTTTAGTAGGAGTGATTAAGACTGGATGTGGTGTGGGCAAAAAAGCCATATCTGTTCGTGAAATTCTAAATCATCATAATCTACTTCATCCCCTTCTTCCGTTGGAATGATGAAGCAGTTAGGCATTATTCCGCTCTACCCCTACCTAGGGTTTTATACCTAGCGGTTTCTGGACGCTTATGCTCCGCTTTACGCTGAACAGAATAAGCAATAGCAAGTGCTTGCTTTTTAGGCTTACCAACACCAAGTTCCGTTTTAAGGTTCTTGGTGAAGGCTTCCTTAGATGCGGATTTCTTTAAAGGCATTAAAATTTATTACCTTTATAATTTTGACCTTTAGGAGACTTGTACGCTCTATGATTGATTGCCTTGTTTTCGTGCGGCAATCTACGACCTGCTGGGCGAGAAGGAAGTTTAGGTGCTGGCATAGACATAGGAGGCATACCGCCTTCTGCTGCCGAGGACATATCGCTACCTACTTCGCCTTGCATAGCCTGAGCGTCACCACCCATACTTTGGTCTTGAGCGTTTTGACTTGGGATACCACCCATCATAGACATACCATTAGGTTGTGGCATGCTAGATGGGGCTGGCATCTTGCGTTTGGGGAAAGCCATTAGCAACCGAAAGATTTACCCTTATAGTTAGTGCGTGGCTTACCAATATGGCTACGAGGATTATACGAAGGACCTTCGCCTTTAGTGGTAGGGGTTTTCTTAGAAGTCACGCCTTTGAATTCGTGACTACCGCTGATTTTACTAGGCTTGCTTTTCATGGGATGATGATAAGTGTTTTCGGATTGCTTATTCTTTTTAGTAGGAATATTACTTACACCGAATAATGCTTGATTAGAAATTGGCATATTGGCATCTTTCTTTTGATGACCATCAGCCATGCCATGACCATCAGCATAATCTCTTCCACCACGGATTTTCTTATTGTCGTGATAAAAACCTTCTGCTTCTGGGTTAGCCTTGCTTTCTGCTCGTTCTTCACGCATAAGACTATTATACTTACCGAGAAGATTTTTAGGGGTTTTTTGTTTCATAAAAAAATTAGTATTTACCTTGATATTTAGGATGACGAATTACGCACCATCTAGTTCCGTCCCAGCGAATTTTAACTTCCATATTAGGAATAAACTTGCTGTTATCTTTACAAATAACGTTTTCTTTCTTTCCATCTACCATTACTTGAATAACGTGTTTGTTGTTAAACTTAGCGTAAACTTTGCCTGTAATAATCTTTGGAGGTTCAATCTGTTCTTCTTTCTTTAATCCAAGTTGGTTTTTAAGTAATGAAATGCCTTCTAGCGTCCATTCAATTTCCCATAACCTTTCAGGTTTTCTTGATGGGATTCTTTGCCAATGCTTAAATTCTTCAAAAGAACTTCTTAACTTCTTCATTAACTCACGTGTTATGCCTAATGCAATGCAAAGTTCTTTTTCGCTCATTTATTGACGAATAATAAATTAATTTACATTTGTCAAGTAGATTCGACCATCTAGGAATTGAACCTAGATAGACCGCTTAGAAGGCGGTTACTCTATCCGTTGAGTTAATGGTCGTAAAGTGGAAGTTGGATGGTTTTTTAGACCAAGTATGGTTTGTAAACTATATTTATCTATGTTTGGATAGTAAAACCTTTATACCCCTCTAAAATTAATTATATCTTACAGGTCCAACTAAAGTTTGCCCCCTATGGTGCGAGCGTTAGCGTCGTTAGGGGTACTGTCAAGTCGCAGGAGTGGGAATCGAACCCACCTATAAGTGCTTATGAGACACACCAGTTCCCAGAACTGTACCCTGCAAAAGTAAGGTCCGAGTCGGAATTGAACCGACAACCCCTTGTTTACAAAACAAGTGTTCTGCCATTGAACTACCAGACCAGAAATCAAAGAACTACCTTATCTTCATTGATATTATTTAATTGTCAAGTAAGTAGTTAATTCTCGTCCCCCTAATACTTAGGGGGAGTGAGGGGGTTAAGATAGGGGGGTTATTAGGGGGGAGAATCCCCCATTCTGTCAAGCACAAAATTACTGGTATAACGCTTTTTGGCAAAAAAAAGTTATGCGATTGGATTGGTGGGTTTGACCGCCGTATGCCAACCAAGGCATCCCCCCCCCTCGGGGGGCAGGTCAGGCCTGATATAGAAAATGTAATTGAAAACTAACTACGCGACTGTAATGACAAAGCCATTACAAAGTCTGTAATTGAAATATGGATACAAACAGAACCAATCAAACCAATCAGGTTTTTGTAGGTGCAAAGTTCTTACAGGTTCCCATCCCATTCAATCCCATTTACATTTCAACCAAACCAAATTGTAATTAGAAAATCATTACAAACCATTCGTTTTTGATTTAGCGTCCCGCGATTTGTAAGGACTATTTATATACACGATTTAATAAAACGAACCAAACAAACCAACCAACCAGAAAACCAAACAGGCACAAAAAAACCCTAGAGGGTTAGTCTAGGGTTGTATTGATTATTTAATTACTCAGAACGATTCATCTAGCGGAGGATATGCTGAGGGAATTAGTTTGTTGGAATGACAGCAACGCAACCAATGCTCCCAATTCACATCAAACGCTACTACTCTCCAGCCACATTTAGATTTCTCTTTAATCGCCTCCATGATTCTTTCCTTTTCCTTCACAGCAGTTTCAAAACACAGGCAGTCACCGTCACTAGTCGTGAAATAACACGGATAGCAGCCTAGTTCCGTGTACTCACCGTGGTCTAATGCTGTTTGGAAATCTTCGCAGTTATTGATTAGCATATTAGTTTGTAGTTAGTTTTTGGATAACATCAGTTTGCTTAGTTCCGCAAGGGAATTGTCATAGGCAATCCATGCCTCCGTTTGCGCAAAACTAAAACCGCCTTTGTCTACTGCTTGGCAGTTTAATGCTGTACGCAGGAGTTTGTTAGACTCCTGTTTCAGTTTTTCGATTTGTTCGTTAGTGGTCATGTTTGTAATTAGTTTAGTCTTTACAGGATTGGTAAACCTCTTGGTAGTCCAATTTCTTATGAAGTTGTACAAGATGCTTGTACGAATCTCTTTCCCACGCAGGAATCGCCTCCAACGCTTGCGAGAACCCATTAAAGATGTTGGTGTTTTGGTCATCTGGAATAATAGGAAACTCAATCGAGATTGCATGGTTCTCACCTTTCTTTAACCACTCAACTTCTTTCCTGACTAGGTATTTCTGAACCAGCGAAATCGCAGTTCCGAAATCTACTGCTTCAACAAGAAACCATGAACCACCTTTCGGCGTGAAGCGAACTTCATAGTCCTCATAAAACTGAGTTACGATTAGATATGTTTTTCTCATGTGATTAGTTTGTAGTTAGTTTTTAATGACATTAGGGAAGCAGGTTTCTCCTGCTATCCCCTTTGTCGAATTAGTTTTCTGGTTCTTAGTTAAGCGATTCTACCATGAGGGAGTCTAAATTGCCTCTGGTCATCTCGGCGAAGATGGTTGCGTTGAGTCGAGCGGACAAGCGATTTGCTAACTCAAACTTGTTTCGACCTAATTCCATGCCATGAGTTAAATGCTGAGTAATGGCGTTTTGCAGGTTGTACAAATTACGGTCAGCATCTTCAGCGTAGGTTGGCTTGTCCCACAACTCTCGAATCTCATTAGCAACCCGCTCTGCCACTAATTTGCGGGTAACAAGTCCGTTCAGGATTTTATGACCTTCCAATTGGCTAATCGCAGTTTCGCCTGCTTGGATAATCTGCTCATGCTTCTTAGCGAACAGTTCGATTGCTAAGTCAATTGAGTCGCCGATTTTATCAATCGAGACTAATTGGTTGTGTTTTTGCTGAAGATTGAATCCATCCTCTGTAATGGTCATTCCATTACTGCAAACCACTCGCAGTAGGCTTAACGCAAGGGAAACCTTGGTAGAGCCATCGAACGAATTGCGAAGTTCAAAGCGGATTTGATGGTCTCCAACTTTCTTATTCGTGAAACCATAGTTTTTGAAGTCGTAGCGAATGTAAGTCCGCTGACCTTCATCGACTAGGTAAACTTTCTTATTAAAATCACCTAGTTTTTGGATAAACTGAGGTTCCGCTTTGTTCATCAATTCGCTGTTTTGCACCACAGCATATTGATTGCCTACTGAGGCAAAAACTTTGCCTAAATCAGTTCGGCGGGTTGCTTTCAGTCCTGTTGGCAATCCGTCCGCTTGAAAGAGCGGAACGATTTCAACTTGGAAATCCGCTTCGCAGGATTGGCGGATGTTTGTATCTACTAGTTCAGTAGAGAAGTTAGGGTTTTGGTTGTTACGCATTGGTTTTGTTTGTTTGGTTTTTTGGGCAATATAGCCACTACAGAGTCTGATTCGCATATAGCGAAGTTTACCTCTGTTTCGTCCGTCTAGGACTCATCAGGTGGTTTTTTTGGACTGAGAAGGAACAGGAAAGGTTTTTAAAAATCCGTGGGAGCGGATGAACCAGACTTTGACCGCAGCGTGAAACCCCATAGGGGGCGGCAGGAAATCGAGGGAAACCTATCTGAAAGAACAGTCAGCAGGTGAACCGCTGACAACATCGAATATGACTAGGAATTATACAAGTTCAACACATTTTTTCCTATTTAGGTAATTATTTTTCAGTCAGGTGGTTTTTTTACCTAAAAACAACAATTTGCTTTACATGTCAGGAAAAGTCATAAAACCCCTATAAACATTGGTCGAAATCGCTGTCCCTCACATTTGCCTGTAAAGACCCTTTTCATGCCTAGTCCATGATATGGTAAGGACTTTTACAAACCCCCTCTAGAATCGCCTTCCAGATGGTTCTAATGCGATTTTACAGTTTTTTGACGATTTCCTAGAATGATTCTAAATTGAATTGAGATTGAGTCTCAGTTTCAAAAACTAATCATGAGTAGTTTACTAATGTTATCATGATTACCTGTAAATGGCATTGTAAGCAGTAACCATGCCAAGTCAGACGCATGTGAATAAGTTTTATGATTTTCCTGAAAAACCCCTAAAGGTCCATGATATGGTAAGGACTTTTATAAAGATGGCTTAAAAGGCAATCTAGACCCCTTAGCGGTGAAATATGACTAGTTTACTCATGATTACATGATTAGTTTAATCTTAGGTACTTTAATCATGCTTGACTAGGTAATGATTAGTAAATCAGTCATGATTAGAGTGCTAATCTTGAGTAGTTTTGTCATGATTAATAAATCTAATCAGCATTATTAGGTCATCTACTGATTTATTTATTGATTATATTTGCTTTACTTTCTTATTTCATTTGTTCTAACCAGCATTTTAATCCTAACTACGAAATCTAAACCATGATAAGTAAATCTTGGATACATTATTAGATTTCCTAATAGGATATAAATACTCTTGCAACCGAACCAGCCATGAGTACCTTTGTTGATGTTAGGCAACCACCTAACACGCTCTTTGAAATCTACTTTCCAACCAAGGCAACCAATGCCTAGGGTGGGATAACCAACCAACCAAACAAACCAAACCAAACCAAATGAAGAAGTTATTATTAAAACTGCTAGGACTAACTGAACTAGTTTCCGAACTAGAATCTCTACTTTCGACCAAGGTAAAACTTGGCGAACTAAGGGAGGAAATTAAACAGTTAGAATCTAAACTAGAAGAACTAAAAGACAGTTTAGAAAGCGAATTGGAAAACAAGGTAAATGAAGATGACTTTGAAGGTCACTTTGATGACTGTGTTTATTCCAATGACATTGCATCCCAAGATTTCGTTCGTGAACATGTTTCTGAAGAACTTCAGGGACTTGATAACAGCGAAATCAAATCAGAAATCATGGATGAAATTGCAGGTGAAATCTCAGATAAGATTAAAGATGAGGTCAAAAACTCATTACCAGAAATCTTATCGAAGGTTAAACTATCGTTATCTTAAGCAGGAAAGGGGAAGCAATTCCCCTTGTTTGGTGGTTGGAAAGTAGATTAATTTTTGATGACGGGCTGGTGTCCTGCTGGCAAATGGTTTAAAGACCATGGCATCCCGCAAGGGTTGTCGGGTGAAATCCCAAGGTGTCAGGTTCGATTCCTGAGTCATCCCCTTTTCTCAATCATGAAATATATACTAATACCATTAACCTTTATTGCAATTTACCTCTACTTGGTACTTGCAAAGGGTCATGACATTTACAACTTTATCATCAACCAATAAACCAAATGAAAAAACGAATCAAAACTGAAATTGACATTTATCGCTGTTGGGGTTGGCAAAACAAGCGTTTTGTTATCCCTAAAGGGTCAATTTTACGCCTTGCAACCAATCTGGAGGGGCAAAATTATTGGCTTGCATCAGTTCCTCCAGACTTAAAAAAGAATAAAGAGTTCCGAAGTTGGCACAAGATTTACGGAATCCTGATTGAGCCTGACGAATTGATTCACGGAAACCAATAACCAACCAACCAAACCAACCAAACCAACCAAATGACATTTTTTATTTATAATATAAATTGGGATGTTTTAGAATCTGAAAAAGAGATTTTGGGACTTCCTATTGAAGTAACAATTAACTTGTCCGAAAATACTTGGGATATGATTAAATGCGATTTTGATGACTATATTGCAGACTATTTGAGTGACCAATATGGCTATTGCCTACTAGGTTTTGATTACGAAACAATTTAACCAACCAAACCAACCAAAATAACTAACCAACCAAATGGAACCACTAGAGATTTTCACAATGCCATTTTTTAATAACTTCATTACATCACCAGCACCATTATTGGTGTCTGGTTATGCTAAATGGAAATTAAACCAAACACCAGACGGCAACTTTGCTCAATTCGTATCTGTAAAAGTAACCAATTGGGAACAACCAAGTTCTGCTTTTGAACATCAATTAACTGAACAAGACAAAAAATTCGTAGAAAGTTATTTACAAGACCGATTAAATGCTGAATATGACTTATGCGAATTCTTACCAACCATTGTTTCCAACCATGAGTAACCAAACCAACCAAACTAAACCAACCAAAATGAGTAAATCAACCAAACCAACCAAACAAACCAAACCAAAAATGCTAAACATTCCTAACTTACAAAACCTATTGCTAGATAAAAAGCGTCTAGAAGATTTAGATGCTGTTCAGCAATCTTTAAATCACATTGGAGTAAAAGAAGGAAACAGCATAAACGAGTACGCATCTAAGTTTATTGTCACTATTGCAATGCACTATGATGTAATCAATAAAGGTGGAATTCACCTGCTTGATTTCCGTTCGCCTATTGACGCTCTAAACTTCTTAGAGGAATTCTACACCACGCATAAAAGTAATTTTTCATGCTTCCGATTACATTACCTTATTAACTTAAATGGTCGTGATGAAGTAACCAATTTAATTATTGAAACTTCGTTAAAACAACTCATTAAATTCGCAACCAAAGATAAACATGAGTAATAAACAATACAAGATTTCTAGGTTAGTACGCCTAGAATATGAAACACTAGCCACTAGTCCTGCTGACGCTATCGCTGAATCTGAACAAGCGTTTAATGATATGCTAGCAAGGACTGATTGGTGTGAAAACACTAATGCAAAGGTAGGACAACCTACCTTGTATGTAGAAGATACTAATGGTGTTTACCGAGAAACTAAAGCAAGTTAGAAAATAGATTTAGAACCTAATACCCTACACAGGTGACTGTCTCTGTTTAAAACAAACAGGATAGAATCGGTAAAGGTTTTTAGTTTTTCTTTATCTATGATTAACCCAGAGTAACCAAGTGCGTCAAAAGCCTCTGCTGATTCAAAGCAAGCCTGTTTGCCGTCCTCTTCGTAGTCCTCGATTGAATAGGAAGCCAACCCATTCACTAGGTAATCTTTTCCTTCGTGCTTTATATCTAGGTTTTTAAACCGATAGATTTGCATAACATCTTTTGTCATACAGTTGTATCACCATCTGTCAAGTGTCTTTCTTGTTTAGGATTTACATCAATGATTTCACCCTTCAGCATAGCGTTTATATCATCATGCGATACCCTAAGCCTATGCTCAACTACGACTGTCGGAGCGTCCTGTAAGGTCAATACCTTGTCCGTCATAATGGCTAGAGCAACAGGTAACTGTCCAACAGGTAGGTCATCAATCTCATTCAAAAGCCTATCAGCACCACGACTAACGATTTCGCTAAAGGTTTCTGCTGTATGCTTTTTCCAACTACCATGCGGAAACATACCAGCATCTTGTGCTGCATTTCTAATTGCTATGATAGTATGCTTATTGACTCCTGTTTGCCTTTGAATATGAGTAATCCCAGCACCCTGTTTGAGCATATCAATAATTTTGTTCCGAACCAATGGGTCAATTCCATTTCCATTGCTTTTTTGATTAACATTTACAGGTAATCTTTCTTCGCTTGACTTGTATTCCATATCTTGTATAGAAACTATATGCGGTTAAAAGTCAAGGATATACAAAAGGTTAGGGATGAAATCCTAACCAAACAAGAAGGAAAGTGTGCTATTTGTTCAATTCAACTAGGTGGCGAACAAAAGGCTTGCTTAGACCACAACCATCAAACAGGTGCTATTCGTTCAGTCCTATGCCAGAACTGCAATGGTATTGAAGGCAAGATTTACAACCTTTGCCGTAGAGGTAAGCGAGAGCGTACTCCATTTGATTACCTAAACACGATTTTACGCTATTGGGTTGTTCACAATTCAGAACCAAACAAATTGATTCATCCAAAGCACAAGACAAAAGATGAGAAGCGTTTGGCACGAAATGCGAAGGCACGAAAAAAAAGAAAAATTAGGCTTGCGTAGAGTAATACATTAGGCAGTATAGTACTTGCCATGCTAACATCCAACCTAATAAAACTAACGAACTGCATTGTAGTAAAAAACCTGCCAGACGCTGAGTATCGTCAAGCAAAGGGTCTTTCACAATCAATGCTTTCACATTTCATTCAATCTCCAAAGCATTACCTTCATGCTTGCGAGAATCCAATCGAACCAACACCAGATATGCTTCTAGGCTTGGCTTTCCATAGCCTGATGCTGGAGAAAGAACCAAGTTATGTAGTTAAGAAAAAGGTAGATGGTCGAACCACGGAAGGAAAGAAGTACAATGCTGAATTTGAAATTGAGAACCAAGGTAAAATTATTATTAATGAGGAACAAGAGTTTAAAATCTGGGGTATGCGGAAATCGTTTTTAGAATCAGATTCTTTTGCAACTAAACTTTATAACGAAACTAGTCAAAATCTTCGTGAGTTAAGTTTGTTCTGCCTTGCTACTACGCCATACGGAGAAGTTCATCTAAAAGGACGGTTAGATGGATTCCATGAACAGTCTGGAACTATCTGGGATTTCAAAAAGTGCCAAGACGCTTCTGCTGATGAGTTTGAAAAAATGGTGCGTGAGCGTAGTTATTGGTTACAAAATGCCATGTACCAAACATTAGCGTCTGCTTGCAAATTGGACATTAAAGATTTTGTTTATATTCCGATTGAAGGTGATGCACCGCATGGATTTGGTTCTTACTCTTTTGACATTAACAAAAGAATGAAGTATAAACAAAATACTCCATTTGATTTATGGCACAATGCTATTGTTGAGTTCACCAAATGTCAGGCAGAAGGTAATTGGCGTGGATACAGTTCTGAAAAACAAGTAATCTCAATCTAATGTCTCCAAACTTTGTAGGAGTATGGATACCTAGGGAGGTATTCACTCATAAGGATTTGTCCCCTAATGCAAAGTTCCTTTACGGAATCATTGATGCGTTAGATAACGAGGAGGGTTGCTATGCCTCAAATGGCTTCCTAGCGTCCAATCTAGGACTTTCTGAGCGTCAAGTGCGGTTACTAGTCTCACAACTTGAGAAACTAGGCTTGGTGGAACGGCTGGAGGGTCAGAACAATGGTCGTGTGTTGCGTACTGTATCCCATATCGCCCTAAATGAAGCAATCATGGGGGGAGGAAATAAATTGCCTAGGGGGAGGAAGAAAACTTCCGCAGGGGGAGGAAAAAAACTTCCTCCATATAATATAGAAGATAATATAGAAGATAAAGATACATTAGCACCAAAGAAAAAAGAGCCTATTTTGACGCTATTGCCATACATGGGAGATGCGTTTAGTAAGGCTTGGGAGCAATGGATTGCTTACCGAAAGGAAATCAAGCGTCCATTAAAACCATCTACGATTACTATGCAACTAGATGACCTATCCAAACTTGGGGAGGACAATGCTATTGCGTCAATCCACCAATCAATCAAAAATGGTTGGCAGGGTTTATTCCCTCCACAGAAAAGTGTTGTAGTAATGCAATCAAAGACATTGACAAACAAAGACCATAGCCAATTCTAATACCATGAGCGACATTAAGTTTTGGATTCCTTCGATTAAGACCTACGAAGATGGATTTCAGCATCCGACAATGACGGAGATTAAAGGCGATGGATTTATTAGTTTTAATGATTACACTAAACTTAAAACACAGGTTGAGTTTCTGATTCATCTTCAAGTCGAGACGATTTTAGAACGAAACGAGGCAGAGGCAGAGGTCAAGCGGCTGAGGGCATTTGCTACTTGCACCATCATCCCGAATAAGGAACTGCAAGCACAGATTAAAAGGCTGACCAAGGCAGGGGATGCAATCTATGAATCGTTTGACCAATTCGGTCAAGTAGATGCAATGACGCTTAAGGGATGGCAAGCCGCGAAGGACGGAAAGGACATACAATGAGCGACATTTATTGCGATTGCGGTTCAAAACCTATTCTAGTTTCTGGAAGCGATTTTAAGTTATATCGCTGGAACAAGTGCCGTAAGTGCGTAGATTGGAATTACGCCAAGTCACAGGGTATGTCTGAGCCTACATTCCCTACTGCCATGCCTCAAGTCTTTCACGACACTAAGATTGAGTTGCTCCACCCTAAAGTACAAAGTGCTTTAAATTGGAAACCAGATGGTGACAAAAGTGGATTGATTTTTCACGGAACGACAGGACTAGGAAAGACTAGGGGTATTTGGGAGATAGTGCGTAAGATGTGGTTAGCAGAAATCCAGAAGGATAAAATCCTTCAGTACAACTTCCTAACCATGCGTAAATTAGAGGCTAAGATTTCTAGTTCGTTTGCTAACCAAACACATGAAAAGGAAATTGATGGATTGATTAATGTAGAGTTATTAGTGCTGGATGACTTAGGCAAGGAACGCCTAACCTCTCGCATGGCTACGGACTTGTTTGCAATTATTGATGAGCGTAGTATTGCTCGCCGTCCAACCATAATTTCAACTAACTTTACAGGCTCTACTTTGATTGACAGGTTTGACGCAAAGGATAAGGAGACAGGTGTTGCAATGATTCGCCGTTTAAAGGACTACTACCACATTGTAGGAATCACTTGACAAACTTAAAAAAATAGGAACACTCTCTCATGGTTGAGCATTGGTAATTGGTTGGGGGAGGGAGTCCTAAAAAAACTCTCTCCCTTTTTCTTTTACCTCTTGACATTAAGTAATACATAGTAAACACTTACTGAAATGAACAAAAAGTTATACGCATTAGGACTTCTTTGCATTAAACTCTGTGGCTCGATTGTTACGGATGATTACGTCAATCGGGTGTTTTTAATTGAGTCTAGCGGAAACCCTCATGCTGTTGGTGATAACGGAAAAAGCATCAGCGGATTTCAAATCAGCGGAGCCGCGTTTGAAGATGCAATGGAATATGGTCAATTAAATGATTACAAAAATTGGTGTCATGTTTCTCACAAAGGTTATTATCTTTTAAAAGATGATTATGATTTCTCAAAGTTAATTTGCACTTGGTATTTAAAGTACTTAGAATTACAAATGCACAATAAAGGATATGATGTTACCAAATTAAGTCTTTACATGGCTTACAATATGGGATTTCGTGGTGGTAAAGCGTTTGAATTTAATCCTAATCATAAGTTTTTAAAATCATCAATACGCCACATTTTTAATCGTGCAGATTTCTATTTTAACAAATGAATCAATCTAAAAACGAAGTAATGCTAACTTTGCGAATTACTAAAGAAATGCTTAAAACATTAAATAAAAACGCAAAATTTGCTGGACTTAGTCGTTCAGCGTACATTAAATTTATTATCAACGTTCACACAAAATAATTCCCATGAATAAAAACATCGCTCAATCGTTAATCAAAGTTCTTGCTGAAACCAAGGACATTAAAGCGGATTCTGTTAATCCGTATCATGAAAGTACATACGCAAGCCTAGGACAGCACCTAGAAGTTTTGAAACCAATCTTTGCTAAACATGGTTTGTCCATCTTGCAATTCCCTATTGGTACTGAACACGCTGTTGGTGTCCGCACTATTATCTTTAATGACCAAGGTGATGAAGTATCGGGTGACATTCTTATTCCTTGCGGTGATGACACCACAGGACAAGATGCTGGTGCTTTAATTACCTACCTTCGTCGTTATGCTTTGGCTTCTGTCGCTGGTGTGGCTACGGAAGATGATGATGCCTTAGCACAGTCTATGAAAAAGAAGCCTAGCAACTTTAACAAGCCTAAGCCTTCTGCTCCAGCACCTGCTGTTGCTCAAACATTTGTTAAAGAAGTTATGCCTTTCATTAGCAATTCTCCATCTGGCAAACCTATTCTAGTTCCATTTGGTGACAGAAAGGGTCAGCCATTGGCTAGCCTTCCCAAGATTGAAACCAATCGTGAAGTAAAGTTTGGTGATTTAAACTACTTTGCTAATCGCTGGACTCCAAAGCCTTTTGGTGAAAACACAGTACCTAGCGACAAGGATTTGGCTATCAAAGCCGAAGCCGTACGTCTTTGGAATCTGTCTGAAAAATCTGAACAAACCGAATCTAATCCCTTTTAATCCTAACTACCATGTCTAAATCCTACATCAACTATCCAGATTCTCAGTATATCATCTTACAAGATGGTAACGTAGCACGAATCCTAAAGCCTACTAAAATTCACAATCAAACATACATTAATCTAATTCTGAATAAGAAAATGAAGCGTGTTAATGTTAAAGACATTGTTGAATTGTACAATAAATTAAATGAAGGAAGTCAAAACTGATGGCATTACGTATTTAAGGTACTCAGTTGCAAGACTTGGTCCTAAAAATAAATACGTTTGCATACCAATCTCAGTAGCACGAAAAATCATGGAACAATCTCAAGGATTCACGGAAGTTCGTCCGTTTAATGTCAAATCTAATTCAGTAAAAGCAGCCGCTTTGCTAATTGGAGTTTCCCCAAAGGAAATGTGTGACCGCTTAAACGGAAAACACCCTAATCAATCATTGTCAGATATTGCTGAAATTAAAACCAAGTTAAAAGCATTAGAGGAAATTGGAGATAAGATTTGTTCTCATCTTCCAGAAGGTCATCCTCTTATCCGAGAATGGGTAAAAACAAAAATTCTGTAAAGAAACGTAAGCACAATACACGTCCAAAGATTAAGTACGAAATTGTTGCTTGGCGTTGTATGAATTGTTTTGAAATCATTTACATTGGAAATGATGATACTTCAATTCCTTACTCTTTTTCTACTTGTGATTGCAGGAAATCTTCTTGCACTTTTGCAAACAAAAATAATTATCTTATGACAGGACAAGCAGAACCATTGTACACAAAATTGATATGCTGATTCACAAAACAAAAGCATACAGTAGTGGATATGTCAAAGAGATGGTTATCTTTGCTATTGACAATGGTATAACTTGTCAGAAGTTAAGTAGGTGCTTAGGGGTTTCCAAAAGTTATTTATACCAACGAGCATCTGCTATGCTTATGAAATTCCCATCCAACCCACGACAACGCCGTGAAAAAATTAAAAAAGCGTAAGAATAAAAAACGTATTTATTTCGTGTTTGCATCTGACAACCACGGAGACATGGTTGATGTAGAAGCGGCTAAAGAGTTATTTAAATTCTGTAAATGGTTTAAACCAGACATAAAGATTCATGGAGGCGATTGTTTTGACCTTCGCAGTATTCGCAAAAACGCTAATAGTAATGAGCGAAATGAATCTCTAAAAGAAGATGTAGATGCTGGTAAATGGTTTATTAGGAATTATCAGCCAGACGTTTTCCTAAATGGAAATCACGAAGATAGGTTAGAACAAATTATTTCAACTACAACTAATGCTCTTGAGCGAGATGCTTGCCAAGACTTAATGGATGACATTAACCGTTACTTGCGTAAATATGGTTGCAAAAAGATTTTACCATATCACGCAGAAAAAGGGGTTTATTCTATTGGTCCTGTTCGTACCTGTCATGGCTATACCTGCGGAACACGTGCAGTTCAAGAACACGCTATACATTATGGATTAGAAGGCGGTGCTGTCCTTATTGGACACCTTCATTTAATCATGCAGGTAAATGCTCGCCGTTATAAGGGTACTGTTGGTTTTTGTGGCGGTTGCCTTTGCATGAAAGACATTATGGGCTATTCCAAAAATCGTCTTAACACCAGCACATGGGGTACTGGTTGGCTTTATGGCTACGTTGAAGGTAATAACTGGAAAGTTTGGCAAGCACATAAAGTAGGTAGCAAATTTATTTACTCTTATGACGAATAAAAAATTGCTCAACATTGAATCCATTCTTAAAGGAAAACCAGATGAAGTTCCTAAAGGTTGGCTTACGATTGACAAAATTGCTAAACAATGCGGTTGGGGTCGTAGTAAAACTGAACGCCTTATGCGTACAGCATTAGAAGAAACTCCGCACTTGATTAAAATTAAAACGTTTTATATTCAAACAGCACGTAACCGCCGTTATCCTGTAAACCACTATTTTTTCAAATGAAAACTAAACTTAAACAATTCCTGTCTGATATTGATGAAAATATTGTAGTCGCTGATGGATTTGACAATGCCTTTGTAGGTCTAGCCAACACCAAGGATGGTATCGTTGCCGTTTACCAAATTGACTTGGTGGCAGTAGAACTAATGGAGGATAAGGGGATGACCATTGAAGAAGCAGAAGAATACATTGATTTTAATATTAGTTCTGCGTACGTTGGTCCACGTACCCCTTTATTCCTTAACTACATTCCTAAAGAGTTTTGGAACGGCTTTTCGATTGAAGATATACAATAGTCTTTTCAACTAGGATATAAAGCAGGTCTAAGCAGGATACAATAATAGTAGCCGCAATAGCGTACTCCATCCATTTAGAGTCTAGAATCCACGCTGAGGCAGTAAAGACTGCACCACCAGCACACAGGTATAGTCCCTTAGTCTTAAATGGCGTAAAGACGGCTACGGCTAGCCCAGTAACGGCTAAACCAGCACCTACGCAGGATAGCATCCACAGTACCTTGTCTTTAAATGCTCTTGAAGCCTTAGCATCAGCCTCCAAAGCATTAGCCTTCTGAATATCAGCATCAGCCTTGGCTATGGCAATCTGCTTTTCCTTTTCACTAAGTAACGCTCTTGTCGTTTCAACATCCTTGACCAATTGGGCAGTTTTTGTTTCTTCCGCTTTAATGGTTTGAATGTCGTTTTGAGCAACAGTCTTACGCAGTACATCAACCCTTTGTGAATCTGGTTTACAATACGCCATAAGACGCTGGATTTCTGCTTTGGTAAGTTCTTTGACGGCAGGGTTTGTGATTTCTTGGGATTCATTGATAATGGTTAATACAGCACCTGCTTCTTTAATTTCTGATTCAAGTTTATTGATGTAAACGTCTTTTTCAGGGTTATCAATAATAATTGGCTTAATAGGTTCTTGTGTGCTTAAACACCCGACAAGACCAGAAGTTAGCAGTAAAAATAGGTATTTCATAGTTTAAGTTTTTTGATAATTTGTAATCTAATGGATTCAAAGATTTCTGGAGCAAAACTACCAGACATGGAACATAAAACGCTTTTATACATAGGGGACATATCTAGACCATAAAGGGATAGGTACATTAGAACACCCACAATGCCACCTGCAATGCCTTTACGAATCCAGATGAATAAAATAAACTTCTCGTTCGTAAGAATAAGCCTAGCCAACATTCCCAAAGCACCAAGGACTCCCATAACCCATCCTCCACGCTTAAACTCATCAACAATAGCAAGTAGGGTTTTATCATCTGAGTTCATTTGGTGTACGGCTTAGTTTGTTAATCTTACCCATAGCCGTCTTTTCATCATCGTAAACGCCTACTAATGCTTTGTATGGATTATAAACCCTATATTTACTCATTGATTTCATAATTACATAACCAGCAGTATTTTTTATGATGCTACCTGCTGATGTGTTTTCAGACTGCCAAGTAATGTTTCTAGGCGTTTCATCTGCTGGAGAACGATAAATACTAATATTATTGTTAGCAAAATCATTTCTAAGTTTGTCATTAATCTTAAACGTCATGCCACGATTAAGAGCCGTATCAGTCATAATTTGCTTTAATTTATCCTCATCGCAATTTCCCAAAATAAATTCGTATTCTTTTTCAACAGATTTAAAAAATGCTTCTATTGTTTTTCTTAATTCTGGAGTTTGAATTGAATCTATAATTCTATCTCTATATACATTTATATTTTCAAAATGTTCCCATCCAACATTCATCCAAGATTCAATAGCATGAATAATATCTGGATGTTCTTTTGATTTTAATTCTTCATTATCAACAACAGTTTCAAAAGTTCCTTTTAATTTTCTTCTTTTTATTTCTGTATCTTTTGCAAGGTCTGAATATTCATTTTTTAAATTAATTAATGTATTTTTATTTTTTGTATCCCAAGGAATATCAATTTTGGCATCAGGATTTAATTGTTTTACTTCTATGTTGTATTTTTTAAGCCATTCCTTCCATGCACTAGGAATAATTTCTCCGTAAAGTCTTTGAGCCGCATTTGGTTTCATGAATGAGTGCGGAGGTGAATCAAACGGATGTGTTAAAGTTACATTTTGACTTCCACTTTCAATCGCTCTTTCAATAGTGTTTTTTAATGAAATAATAGACCATTCTTTAACATCAGATAAAGGGAGTTTTTTTGGGTTTAAAGAATTTTCTAATTGTTTTAAGGTTGTTTTTAAATTAGTAATATTATCAGAAAAATCTGCTGAATTAGTAATTGCTGAATTCCACCAATCATCAAACCCATCCCAACCGTTTCTATTATTATAATTAAAATCTAATTCTGGATGTAATTTTTTAAATTCTAATTTTTTATTTTTTAAATCATCATATAATGTTTGATTGAAACTTTGTGCCCCATTTTTATTTTGTGCTTTTCCATTTTTCCAATCTTCTTTTTTATATATAGAACTACTTAAAGGATTGTCTGCTAATAATTTATAAATGTCAGCAAGTTTATCAATTACTTCATCATCAAATTGAAGATGAGGTTTAATTTCTTTTGAATTTAATTCATCAATAATTCTTTTTTTAACTTCTGAAGAAATTTCATCTCCTATTTTGTTATTTTCAAACCAATTAGTTACATAAGGACTAAAATGAGTTTCAAACAATTCCTTAGATGGTCTTTTGATTTTTGAATATTCTTTAATAGCAGTTTTTAAAACTTCATCTTTTGAAAATGTATCATTATTATATTGTGTTTTATTAATCTGCGATTGTGATTCATAACTATTTTTTAAAAATCTTTTAATTTCTCTATTTTGAATCCACGCAATTTTAAAAGCAAATTCAGCAGCAAGTTCTTTTGGAAAACGTTGAGATAAAAGAAGTTTATAATACTTTCCAATAATTTTATCTTTTAAAATAATTTCATGTTCTTTCCAATCTAATTCATGTTCTCCTTCGGGATTTGACCAATCAAATCTTTGCCGTATAATTTTTGAAGCATCATTGTCGTGTAAATAATTAAATATATCATTTCTTAAATGACCATTTTTTTCATTAAAAATTCCTAATTTAATAAAATGAGATTTAAGTGCTTCATGTTCTGCAAGTTTTTTTCTTACTTTTTCAATTTCTTCTGGAGTTGCAATTTTGTTACTTTTATCTACATTATTTGCTTGAACTTCATGCACTAAAGTATGTTTTTCGCCTGTATCAGAATTAATACGGTCATCTAATCTTGTATGAACAACTACATCGCCTCCACCAAAGTGACCTTCAATTCCATGAGCATGTTGTTCATTAATTCTTGTAGCAATATCTTCATAATTACTTCTAGTTCCAGCAGAAACATATTTAGAAGTGTCTGGAATATCAACACTTTTTGCATGTCTTTCTACATTTAAATCAATACCATTATCTTTAATAAATTGAAGAATTTCTTGAGGGTCTAAATTTTCATTAGGTTTTTTTCTGGAAATATGGTCAATGAGTCCAATGGCTTGTGCTTCTTTAAACCCTTTATAGCCACGTTCACCGCCCATTTGTTGAAGTTTATTAGCAAATCCATTAGCATTTAGATGCTTATATTTACCAAATACATCTTTAACTAAATCTTCTAGTTCAGATTTAATCTTAATTGGCTGTCTAGCAGAAGATTCATCAGCAGGACTAAACTTGACTGGCAATTTATCTTCATTGCTAATGCCAAAGTCGTTTTTCCATTTACCAAAACCAAAAGCATAAGCGTCAATATGATTAACAGGTACACCAAGTTTATCAGCAACACGTTTTTTAATATCATGTAATTGAGCCGCTCCTTCAAAATGTTCATAACCTCTGTGAGCAATACTGATGCGTCCTCTGTCAATTAATTTTCCATTTTTATCATATCTTGGTTTTTCATATCTACCATAAGAATCTGGTGTTGGATATTCGTCATGTCTATATCTTGGTGAATCAAACCATTCCGCATGGGTATATCCAACATCATCACTTTCACTTGCTGGGTTTTTTGTAAGAATACCTTTTTCTTTGTCATCAACCCATAATCCAGAATTTTTCCATTCATGTGAATTCTCTTCACGTGTTGCTCTTGTTTGTGGATAATGACCAATATCTTCCCAATCTACATATTCTGGATGAAATTCTCCACCTCGTGCTTCTGGGTCATTTTTTAATACACTATTATCTACAAGAACATTTCTGATTCTAAAACCTTGTTCATCTTTATCCTCAAATGGGTTTCTAGGTTTCCAATAATCATCCCCGCCACGATAATTATTATTAGCAGGACTATATCTAATGTCTGGATTATTTTTATCAAAACGCTGACTTAGTGGAATTTCATTTCCTTTGTCATCATAAGTAAAACTCTTTGCAGATTTAATTTGTTCTGGATGGAAAACAACAATATGTTCTCCTTTATCAAGTAACGAATCGTATCCTAAACTTTCAAGAAGTTCAATTCTTTGTGGTCTTGAAAGATATTTTTGAATTGCTGTTCCAAATTCATTTCTTTCTAAATAACCATCAAGCACATCCATTAAATAATTTCTATCGCCACTATAATTGGCATTTTTGTAAAAATAATCTTTAATTTTTTTAGTATCAGAAACGTTAAAATTTGGAGATTTTCCTAAATCTGTATTAAATGGATTGTCTGCTTTTAGAAAAACAGGCATTACTTTACTTGTGTCATTATGAATATTAGTTGCTTCATCTAATCTTGGAGTAAAGAAAAACATACCTGCATTTCTTTTTTCACCGTATTGTCTTTCTGCATTAGCATCAAATACATTGAAATCCCTATTAGTGCCATGATAATAAACAGTAGGTCTATATCCTGCTTCTTTTGCTCTTTGTTTTACTTCTTGAGAAGGTTCTTCTTCATTAGGACTAAATGCAAGGAATTCATGATAATGAGATGTATTTCCATTGTTCATTTGATATATGCTAATTGGCTTTGAGCCATCTGGCATTTTACCTCTTGGAACTCTGTTTATTTTATCAATGGAACTTTCAATTACTTTAATATTGTCGTTTGTTTTTCCTTTTAATACGCAAAAAATCGTATCAGGATAAGCAGGGTCGGCTAATTGTTTAAATACAACTCCATCATATCCACCATTAATGGCTCTTTGAATATGTTGAGATAAAAAACTTTCATCATATGCTCTAGGAAATGAAACTACAAGAGGATTGTCCATTGCAATAGCCGCCCTTAATTGATGTTTTACTTTATCAGCATATGCTGTGCTAGTTTCTTGAGAACCAGCAAAAAATGTTCCCATTTCGGCAGATAAACAAAGCGTATTGTTTCCTAAACTTTCCTCTGAAAAAATTTTATTTGTTAATAATTTAATAGAAGAAGTACCATGCGTTGCAGTAGTAACAAATGGTTTTCCTGTTTGAATTTGGTCATCGTAAAGGTGTCCAAATAAAATACTTTGATTACTTTCCTCTAACATATTAACAATAAAAGATTTATCATATATAAATCCTCCATTATAATTATCATTTTTATTAGTATATGATTCAAAAGTATTGATAAACTCACTAAACAAATCATTCTTTGAATCTAAAAGTTTTAATTGTTCAGTTAAATTTTTAATTTGAGATTTAAGTTCAGATGGATAATCATCAGCAGAAATATATTCTTTATTTTGAAGAATTCTTTGAGCATCATCACTGCTTCTAAAACCAAAATCTAAATTATTTATTTTTTTCCTTAAAACAGAAATTTGTTTATTGTTGTTATTAATTTGAACTTTAATTTCTTTATAACGTTGTGTAATAAAGGTTTTAATTTTACTTCCATCTGAATCTATTAAATTATGCCAATAATTCTTAATTAATTCTTGTCTAGTTAATCCTCCAGCAACAAGTGGTCTGCCTTTAACAAAAGCCTTCATTTCATCAGTATCATAAACATCACCTTTTTTAAAAGCCTCATCTTTTCCTTCATCAGATAAAGCAGGTGAAAATTTAACGATTCTTTCGTAGTTTTGTTCTAATAGTTTTTGACCACCTTGTTCTTGATTATTAACTCTAGTATCAAATAGTTTTTTAGATGCTTTAGCGGCTTCTTCAGCCGTACGGAAAGACCCTAAATTTCTGCCTAAATTATCAAATGCTTGGGTAGAATTGCCTACTCTAATAAACTTAAACTCAGAATCGTGTTTAAGAATTTGACCATTACTGGTGTTTTCGTACTCCATATCAGCAGGACTCCAGTTATGCGATAACGCAATATGAGCGTTCTCTGGGTTATAATCAAAGCGTTCTCCTGCTCTGGTACGCATTTGCGTCATTCTATCAATATTAAATGTAGTGATAGACTGTCTCCAACCCTGTGGAATTTCGGCAATAGGTTTGTTAAAGTATGGATTATCATCCGTCTTAGCCATGCCAAGCATCTGGTGAAGCACATTACGGCGTTCAGCACCTTTGCCGTCACCATTGTTTAACAAGTTAGCAGACTGCAATCTTTCAGAACTAGGCTTAGAAGCGTTTTGAACGTACTTAAAGAAGTCCGCTTCCATAGCACCTCTGTTGCCATACCATAAATCTCTGTACTCTTGATTAGACCACAAAGCATTGGCTCTGTTCTCAATGACGTGCATATCAAGCGAATGAAGCAAGACATGGAAAGTGCCATCAGGTCCAATTTTTGTTGTTGCATCGTACAATAAGAATTTTCTGTTCTTGAACGGAACATCTTTTCCTGTTAGGCGAGGCCATGAAGCATCAGTAATTTGTGCCGTAGCACCAAGATAACCTGCTTCTACAACGTTCTCAGCATTGCCATCAATGATGCGATAAGCGTGTTCAATCTTGTCAGCCCATGCTCTGTCTCTCCAGCCAGACTGAACAATCATGTCAAGGATTTTAGAGTTTAATCTGCCAGTCCAATTACCATCAGCATCTTTTTTAAGACCAACTCTATCTTCTGGGGGTAACCCTTCAATAATCTTGTTGATAGCAATACCAGCGGCTCTATTGAGTTTTTCTGCTTCTGATTCCTTTAATAATTTAGGTCTGCCAGCAACATCAGTTTTAATGACATTAGCCATACCATTGCCACGAACGTATGCCTTAACAGCATCTGGAGACATTCTTAATGGACTCCAAACACCTTTATTCATATTTGCTTTAGCCCTAAGAATATCACGCATCATGTAATCTAAAGAAGCATTTTTAATGCGATTTCCTGCTTTATCAAAAAAACCACGTTCCAAGTTTCCACTAAAATCAAATTGTGGATTTTCGTATTTCATTTTAGATTCCCAATAATCAGCCCAAGCATATTTAACATCATCAACAATACCTCTTAATCCTGTTAAATCACCGCCTCTAAATAAATAATCTGGTGGTGTATCAACTAGCCAATGGCTAAAGTAATTAGCACCGAATTCTTCAACGGCATTGTGTAATAATGCTAAAGTTTTATTAGAAATGGTTTTTGAATTATCCCAGTTTTTGTATTCATCAATAGCGTTTTTAATGTTTTCCATGAACGCTTGATGTGCCTCTGGAGTATAAATTTTATTGCTATTTGAATATATTGCTTTATTAAGTCTCTTGTAATAATTGTCTAAAAATTGATAAACTTCATTAAGATTTACTACTGGTTTTGAAACTTGTTTTCCATCTTTCCAAGTACCTAACAATTTATCAACAAGTGGTTTAATAAACATATCACGCATAGCAGTTTCTCGCATAATAGCGTGAAATAATTCATGAGGGAAAGTATCCCTAGTCATATTATCAGAGTTAAGATAAATATGAACTCTACCATTTGCATCTCTTTCAGGAGTTATTCCTTTTGCAGATTTCAAATCAGCAAGAGTGATTGGTAATCTTTGAGCCTCACGGCGTTGCATTATGTTTCCGTTTTCATCAACAAATCCTTCATGTTGCAACTTAGTCTTAATCATTTTGCCACGTTGCGTTAAACTGCCATCAGGATTACGTTCAGCGTCTAAAAAGTCCTTAGCAAGTTTTTGAGCCTTTAATGTATCAGGAACTTGGTTTGTATCTATATTCCCATTATGAGCCTTAAGGACGGCTTTTCTTGCGTTTTCAGCGGCTAATAAATCACCATAATAAGCCGATGCTTCTTTGTTTGTTTTTTCTTTAAATAATTCGCTATGTTGTTTAAGGATATCTAAAAAAGTTCTTTTTCCTGTTTCAGAAAGACTACCCCATTTTTGCTTAATAGCCTGTAATTTAATTGGACCTTGTGGTTCTCTTAATTGGGATTCATGCTTATTGACAGCATCTTGTTCAAGGCTTTTTACATTTGCTAATCTATCTGGGGTATCTGGGAAGTACAAAGATTCACCTTTTAATGGCTTACCTGTATAATCATGCGTATCAGCATATTTTCTATCCCACTCCGAAACATCCCACTTAGAATCTTGCTGTTTCTTGCTTACTTTTTGCTGTTCCTCTGGGTTTAAACGCTTCCATTGGTCGTAAGGCATTTGATATTGAGTAGGTCTAGCCTCAACATCTTTAAGCATCCATGCTGGTTTTGCATGACCATTTCTAAAATGGGTTTCATCATATTTAGCATCCCATTCTTTTACAGCCCTACTCTGATTGTAAGAATCAATACGTTCTTGACTGCCATAGGGTAAATCTGTGTGCAGTTGAGCAGGTTCTTGTGGTCTAGGCTCAACCTTAGTTTTAAGCAATTCTTGTTGTTTAGGACTAAGTTCTCTTACGTCAGATTCTGCTTCTCTTTGAAAATCTTCTGGTCTGCCAGCATATCTTCCAGAATAATCTCTTAATAAACTTAAAATAATGGCACGTTCATTTGGATTAGCATTTGATAGGCTTCCGATAGTGGCATCACGAACTCGTGCATTTTCATCTAATCCAAGTCTATTTGCAACTTCAAGATAACCTTTTGGGTCTAATAAATGCAATGCAACATCTGGTGCAATTTGGTCTAATCCAGACACCATCTTATCTGCTAATGCTCTTAATCTTGGGTCATTATTACGCTTTGTTTCAATGTAATCATAATAAGCCTTAAAAAAATTATACCTGTCTGGATTATGTTCTTTAAGACTCTCCATTACAAGTTTTGCTTGCGTAGCGGCTCTTGCATTTACAGAAGCATCAGAAATACTTCCAGCGGTTGAACTTACTAAAGCACCCATACTTCCCATTGCTAAACCAGCACCAATACCTTTAGATAAACCTTCTTCTTCATCACTTAAATATCCCAAAGCACCACCAACAATAGCACCATGTAAAGCACCTTTTCCAAAGTTTGAAGCATAAGAAAATAAAGGGTCAGCACTTTGAATTAATTTAAGAATATTTTTTGCTGGTTCAGTTAATTTAACTCCATTTTCCACAGATTCTTTTAAAGCCATTTCTGCATAACTCATAAAACCACGTTCACCTTTCATGATTTGAGTTCCTATTGCTTGCATTGCTTCTCCTACACCAATAGCCAAAGAAGCACCTAAATATGTTTTTCCAGCACCTGCTACTAAGGGAACATCAATACCAGAAACTCCTGCACCAATAGTTCCAAGTTTAGCAGTAGCCTTAAAATCATTAATAGGCACTCCAGTTAATCCATTAAATGCTTTTCCTCCAAGTTCTGTTGCTGTATCAATACTTCCCCTTACGGCATTACCAATGAATTCAATTGGCATACCTCCAAATTTTAAAGCACCACCTAAAACACCATTTTTAATTTTGTTTGTAATAGCACCTGCTTTTCCAACTACATTGTTGAATCTTTGTAAATTTTCAACACCAACAACACTTTTAGTTAATAATTTTAATGGTATTGTAAGTTCTTCAGCATTTACAAACCATGATGGGTCTGTAATGGTAGAAGCCGCTTCTACAAACCTATTGTCAATATGATTTTTTCCAACTAATAATGTCTCGTCTCCATTTGCTAGTTTTTCGGTTTCAAGTCTAAAATTAAGAGCATCTAAAAAAGTGTTATACTCTAAATCATCTGGATTATTTGATTGTTGCATCCAAGGGTAAGCACTTTCATTCATGCTTCTCCACATTTTAGATGATTTAAAAAAGATACTATTAGGGTCCTCTGATTCAAGAAGCATACCGCCTAAATTTCTTGTTCCACGTGCAAATGATTCAGCAAGTTCATAAGGACTAATTCCACCCATTAATAAGGCTTCGGGGTTTCCAGCTCCTGCTGTCGCAATATGTTTTAAACCATAAAGACCTTCACCATACATATAAGTAGCCGCATCATTGATATTTTTTAAATAATCAGTAGCAATCGTATCTCTGTATGCTTTAAACGTTTGAAATTCTTCCTTGGTTGGCTTATATCCATTTTGACCAGCATTTTGTAATAAATCAGCAATTTCTTCTCCTTTTAGTGGAGCGTTTAATTGTTTGAAATATTCATCTCTTTCATCATTTGTCATTCCATTTAACTTAGCATCAACATCTTGATTGCCAGTAATAACTGGAATTTTATTGCCTGTTTCTGGGTCATTATGAAATGCACCAGAATTAGATTCAAAGATTTCTCCCATTTTTTATTGAGTTAAAGGTTGGCTTGTATATCCTTTTAGAAGGTGATTGTTAAATTGTTGTTGATTTAATCTATTTTGTTTTCTTAATTCAGAAATAGATGACTCTGGATTATTTTTGGGAATTTCTTGTTTTTCAATCCTAATTCCATTTCCTTTATTATAATTCATTAGACGACTTTCTAAGTCATCTTTTAATGTATCTAAAGATTTTTTAGATGCTGAATCTAACGAGAAAATAACAGCAGGATTTCTGGCTACTTGTTCAATTCTAGATTGTTCCCATTCAGCAACACGTCCAGATGGAAAATATGCATTTCTTGCAACAGATTGTAAATGAACGGCTAAATTTTGTGCTTCTGCTCTAATTTCTGGAGATAAGGACTTTCCTTGCATATTAGTAATCTCTTTCAATCTATTAATGGTTTTAATAGCATCAGCCATACCATTTAAATCAGCCCTAGTTTTTTCACTATCTTTTCCTGTATAAGTTCCATAAGCAACATAAGGACTATTTTGACCTCCAAGGCGTTCTCCAATAGCATTTCCATTTTTGTCTCTTTGTACATTTCCTTGGTCATCTTTTTCATAAAACTGAGAATTTTTGATTTTATTTTGAATTTCAGCATTAGGAGGATTAATTTCTTTCCAAGATTGGTCTTTTGGTTCATATACCAACGTAGCACCATTTGGAGCAGTAACAGTATGGAATTGAGATTCTGGGAATAAAGCCGCCCAATTAGACGCAAAAGAAGGTGGTAATTCGCCATTATTTTTGGCTTTAATTGCGTTAATTACATTGTTTTTAATCTCATTTTCATCTAAATTAGCACGACCTTCCATTGTTCCAACATTATATTTATGAGGAGGAAGCATTATATTGCTTAATGGCTGATTTGTAGTTCCAGCAGGTAATTTTCCACCATATTCAGCAAGTTTTTCATTTAATGGATTATTTAAAATAGACTCATCTGTTGGGTCTTGTTCTTCTCCATTTGCATAATGTTGTTTAGTTCTGTCATAAGCATTTGCAGCACTAATAAATCTACTTACTTGTTCTGCTGGCATCCCGCTTTTTTCCAAAGAATTAATATTAGAATTAATAATGTTTCTAACTAATTCATCTTTATTTACAGGTTGTCCATGTGATTTTTGCAATAAATTAGAAATAGATTCTGCTTGTTTTTCAGTTGCATTAAAATACTCTTGTGGAGTTTGACTAGAATTAAATGAATTAAATTCCGTCATTGCAGGTTTTTGAGAAATAGTTGATGTTAAATTCTTGTCATTTAACCCAGAAATAATATCGCTATAAGTTCTTCTTTGTTCAGTTTGACCAGCCAATTGATTTAACGCTGGATAAGTAGTCATAAAAGCACCAACGCCTTGCAAAACCGAAGTTTTTTCGGATGGTGTTTTTGCTTTGTCAATTTTATTGATTAAATCGCTAGCCGCATCATTAATGTATTTCCATGATTCGTTTTTAGGATTACTATCTTGAATTTGTTGTAAATTTTTCTTATGTTGAGATAATAATTCGTCTGTATTTTGTTGATTTTGCAATAAACCATTTGTTGCTTGGCTTGTTGTAAGATTTGCATTAAAATTATTTGCTACATTAGATGTAAGACCAAGAATTATTCTTTGTTGAGAAGTTGGAAGATTTTCAATTCCATCTAACATTCCAAGATGCTTTTTAATAACGTCTTGTTGCTGTTCAGTACCTTGAATTCCTTGAAGTGAATTTAAATTAGCATTAAGTTGAGATTTTACAGACTGAGCCATTAATGGTGCTGATTGAGAAAAATTTCTATCAGCATTAACAACTTGTTGTTGTTTATTAAAATCATCAAAACGACCTAAAAAATCTTTCAATTCAGCATTAGATGTAAGTTTTGCACCAAGACCTTTTTTGTTAAAATCTTGATGGTTTAACATATGTTGCTGTAAAGAATCTGCCCAAGGTGCTAAATCTGGATTATTTTTTGCTAAATTAGCATAAGATTGAGCAGTTGTTAATAATCCTTGATTTTCAGCATCAGCAGAATCAGACATACGTTTGTTTTTAACGTATTCTTTTGTGGCTTCCACCATGTCATTGCTATAATCTTTAACGCCACCTGCAATGCCTAGTCCAAAGTTTGTAAGACCTTGTTGGTACATCTTACCAATGTTAGCACCTGCTTCTGAAACTCCAGTTACAGGTTGAACACCATTTGTGTATTGTTGAAATAAAGACATAAATTTTATTATGCTGCAAACATAAGTGCATCAGCAATAGAACTGCTTCCCATGTAACTTCCAATAGCACCACCAAGTTGTCCAGTCATTCCAAGCAATCCACTTGTTAAACCAGCACTTGATTGTGCATTTGCAATTTGTGCTTGCATTGCATTTTGTTGGTTAGCAGAAATAAGTTGAGAGTTATATTGCGATTCAGGATTAAAGAGCATACCAGCCGTAGGATTCTGATACATACTGTATGATTGACCTAGTAAATTGCTTGCATTAAGACCTTGCATGGATGCAATTTGAGGCTGACCGAATGAACTATAAGCAGAATTGGCTTGTTGAAGGTTTTGACCAGCAACTTGACCAGCATAAGCACGATTACTAGCAAGTTGTTGCTGACCTAAAGCATAGTTATTAAATACTTCTTGAGCAATACCTTGATTATTGCTGTAATCAAGACCCCTACCAGCCATAGCCGCTCTAGCCGATTGTTGAGCCGCTTGAATTCCTTGTGGACTAAGATTAGACCCTTGAGCCAATGCTTGATTAGCCGCACCAGTTTGGGATGCCATTAAATTAGCACCACCAGCACCAAGCATACTATTATAAGCATTAGCCGAGCCAGCACCAATCTGATTATATAAACCAGCGTTGGCATTGTATTGCTGTTGTTGCAATCCAGCAGATTGACCAATAGCAGTACCAAATAAATTGTTAGTAACCCCTAATTGACCTTGCATACCAGTCTGCATGAGTTGCTGGTATTGAGGCATATATTGACCTTGTAAGCCAAGTAATTGATTTTGAATTCCTGCTTGTGCATTTAATGCACCTTGCATTTCTCCAAGATAGTCTCTAGGTGTAGGTGTTTGAACAGATTTTCCGCCCATAGTATTATTTTGTTAAATTTGTAATTAGTTTGTTAGGCACTTTTTTCACTCTGCCGTATTGAGTGGACCACACATTGTTGGTCTTTAATTCTGGAAATCTTATTAAAGCAGACTTAATTAAGCCTACTCTGGCTTGGTGATTCGTTGCAAGAATCTCAGCCACAAAATATTCGTGTTTAAATTCTTCATTAAATGGCACGATTTTTGAGTACTTGAAAAACATATCTGCATCGCCTTTGTATTCTTCATTAATAGGATAAGTAATTAATACGCCATCAACTTGCTTTTTGTCGTTAAAATTTACAAAAAGATATTTAAATGTATCAGCCCAAGTTAAGAAAACTTTTAACTCTAATCCATCAAATAACTGAAAAACAGGTCTTTTTGACTTGTTTCGCTCGTTACGAATGAAATTGATTAGGTCAAAAATATTCATTAGATGCAAGTTGATGCGTCAGAAATAGTAGCAGTTTGAACCTTGTTTAAGGTAACAACGTAAGAAGGCTCTGAAATTAAAGTACTTCCAGCGTAGTGTTTAAATGCCCATACGTCCCCAGAAGAAGCCGTAAAAGAATAAATATAGGTAGTATTAAACGAGCCGTAATCATTAGTTGTGGCTTGAATCTTAGTTTGTAACGAAGAATTTTTATAAACGTTTAAAAATGGAACAGTACCATCTGGACGTGTGCTACCAGTAGTATAACCAGCCGACACAAATACTTCTACTTTATATGTCCAAGTTTCCATAGATGGAATCGTTGGAATAGTAGGAGTTTGATAGATAAGATTTTCTACGCCAGCACCTGTCGCACCAGTTGTAATTCCACGTTTAATGTACGTTCTTGGTGGAATAGAGTTAATCCACGTTGAGCCGTCATATAACTCAACAGTTGCCAAATCCGTGTTGTATCTAATGTTTCCTGTTAATGGAGAACTAGGTCTAGCACCAGTAGTGCCAACTGGAATTGTAAGACTTGTTGCAAATCTTGCGTCTGCATTAGGAATATTAAATAAACCAGCGTAATTGCACAAAAAACTAGATTTAGCACCAGAAACTAAAGCATTTTCATTTAAAGAAACTTGATAGTCTCCAACCATTGGATTAGTATTTGTAGTAGATGACCATTGGGTATAACTACCATAAGTACTTAAATTACAAATAACACCAAGACTACCAATTTGCAAATTAGCAGAACTTCCAACTTGACCATTAATTTGATTAATACTGAATAAGTTAATAACACCAATTCCAGTTGATGTTAATAAGTCGGAAATTAATGCCTTAGAAAGTACACCGCCTTGCGTTACAAGTACATAATCTCCAGCCGCTAAAGCATTAGTAGCAACTTGTGGTTGAGACGTAATAGCCCCAGCCAACAACGTTGCAGAGTCTAATAATTGATTAAGTCTTGCTCCAGTAACTTGTTGTCCGTCAGCAAAAGTATCGCCTTTGTTAATTTGTGCCATGTTATTTCTTTGAAATGATATTTCTTACAGTTTGTGAGGCATGAATAAAGATAGCCCTAATGTAAGGTGTTAAAGATTTTGTTACGAATTGTAATTGAATTCCAGTCCCAAATTTTCTAATTGGATTTCTGCGTGTTTCATCATTATTTAACGCACTTCCATAAGACTCAAGTTTATCTGTTGCATCAGGGTTTGACACAATAGCATAAACATCAACCGCAGAACCTGATTGGAATAGATAATCTATTTCGCAACTAGAAAACCGCTTATCTTGGTAATTTCCTAGGGTATATTTCCTAGTTGTCAATACTGAATTGATTTGATTAGTTTGGAACGCAGATGGCGATAAAATGCTAGGAATATAAAATGGAAGAATAGGAATACCAGTAGAAGCACCAAATTCATCGTATGGATTCTGTTCCATCATAAAAATCCCTTGATTTGTATCAATCGCAAAGATTTCTCGCTTATTATCGACTTTAGCGATTATAAAATTAAACGCATCAAAACCAGCAGGGTAAGTATCAACAGACTCCCACGCTTGGTTTGTAAAATTATATACAAGAATAGCGTTATTAACTGTGCTATCGTCCAGAGGAACAGCAAGATAATATCTATGATTCCAATAGGTAGCAACGGCACGATAAGCATAAGTTTTATTGATTCTAAGGATTACGTCATGAATTGGAGCAGATAAAGATTGAGACGTACTCATCAACTTTACCGAATCATTAGTGCCAATACCACTTAAAGGGTTTAAAGCATAAACACCATTATCAGATAGGAAAATAATACCACCATTAGCAGAAATGACGCTTCTTTTTGCAATACAGCCGATATCTGTAACAAGTGACTGTAATGATGTATCAGTTGGCAAAGGGGCTGAAACTGCCTGTCTGCCGTAGCCAACACCTAACTGGTAGATGCTGTTACGCATAAAGATGGTAATCCAGTTGGTTGTCCATGTAGCCATTGCTGTACAATGGTCATTACCACCGTTATTGATTGTAAATGCGTCTAAAACATCCCATTGCGTTTCATCAAGGTAATTAGATACGCAGACTGTATAATTGTTATCTAATGGGTTTGTGCTAGAATAATAAGCACCTTGGGCAAACAATCGGTTGCAATAATAAATCAATTGTGAACAATTTGGAAATTGCTGTGCATAACCGCTTGGAGATGTGCTTAATGCAACAATCGTTACATTTAAATCCCACATAAGAGGACGCTTTGTATATCCTCTTGTAATAAACACTTTATTTCTGGCTTGAACTACATCACAACCATCACCAGTTGTAATAATTTCCCCAGTTGGAAAATTAACCTTAGCAGATAATTCCTGATTTTGTGGGTTATAATGGTATAAACCATCTGTAACAATTACAATGATGTGTTCTTGACCATCATCATCAACAAAAAACCCAGAACCATAGACTGTCTGCCCTACAAGAGCAGGACTAGTACATCTTTTAAGTCCTAATCTAGAAGCGGCTACACCTCTATCAAATCTAAAGTTCTGGGATTGACTAACGTATCCTTGTGGCAAAGCGGCAGGATTGTCACGGCTGTTTAAGCCAATGAACGACAAATCTCCATCTTTAAGCCATTGGACAGGCATTACTTCTTAATTTCAGTAACTACGTTTTCTACCTTAGTTTCTGCGTTGGAAATGGCAGTATTAACCTTAGTAGCATTGTTTCGGAAAATCAATGCACCAGTAATAAAACCAAGAACAAACGAAGCGATAATCGAGATAATCATGTTATTTAGTGGGAGAAGGTGGTGTATAAGTCCAGCCCTTTGCAGTAATGTCTGCCATAGCAGTTGCTTGGTCAGCGTACGTATTTACGCTCCATTGGGTAAAGATGCGAATATCTTTAACTGGACTATTTACCATAGTAACAACATTTTTGTCGTTTACAAGCACAACTGTTTTGCCAGCAGCAATAGAATATGAATATGGACCAGTAGGTGCAGGAGGGGGTACTGGCTTTGGAATTACTTTAACAGGTGCAGGATTAGAATTTGGTGTAGGGTCAGCCATAAATTATATTAAGCAAAATTAATTGGACATTGATGCCAAGTTCCAGAGCCATCTTTAAATGCAAGATAAACTCCATAAGGACTTCCAGAATAAGTAGAAGAAGCAATGTAATTGTTGCTTCCAT
>Ga0214192_1000161_pt1 | contig 41191 bp, 73 predicted proteins | sample TroBogEpilimnion_44_FD_153030 | JGI IMG/M metagenome (GOLD analysis project Ga0214192, IMG submission 153030) | Freshwater microbial communities from Trout Bog Lake, WI - 29JUL2008 epilimnion | ecosystem: Environmental > Aquatic > Freshwater > Lake > Epilimnion/Euphotic zone | place: Trout Bog... | reverse complement strand
AGATAGCGGTGCGACCGGGAATCGTGGTGTTGGTGAGGTCGTAGCCCGCTTCGGACAAATCCGAAAGCATGATGTGACCTTGAAATGTACCCGCGGCGTTGAGAACCTGAGTAAAGGAAACTCCCGTTAGGGGAAGTTCGGCAAGGATTTGATTGGTTAAAAGGTCGGCAAAGAGGTAGCGATAGATTGTTGTTGCCATCACTACCTCCTAATACATATACGCCTTACTTAGAAAGCGCGGCGATTTCTTCAACGGTCAAGCCAAGAGCAGCAAGTTTAGCCTCAGCGCTTGCTTTAGCGGCAGCAGCGGCGGCATCTGCATCGGCTTTAGCCTTAGCATCAGCGGCGGCTTGTGCGGCGGCGGCTTCAGCAGCGGCAATTTCTTCAGCGGTTTGTGGGCGAGTGGTTACTTCTTTTGTCTCGCAGTTAATGTCAACTACATCTGCCATGATTGCTCCTTAGTTATGAGTTGTTTATGCCGTATAAGTAAAAAGTGGAGTATTGAACGAAGTTGCCACCTTCTGGATAAAGCAAAATAGAAGTAATGGCATTTGTTTTAGACCATAATCCAGCAACTAAAGTATCCCAAGCGGCAGTTGCGTTATTTTCTGAAACAGAATCAGCAGATACAGATTTGTAATTGCCTGATGTGTAATTAGGAATATAAAACTCGCCATTGCCAAATGTACTAGCAGTGCTACCGCCACCAGGAAAGTTTCCAAAGTATAGGAGTGTTGTTGTTGTGCCGCCCGAGCCAGCCGCCGAGCCATTGCCACGAAGGAACTTATAAGTATATGAAGAAGTTGTATCTCCATTAAATTGTACGAACATACCTTTATCGGTTGCCGAATCAGAGGTACGCGTGGAATAAACAACTTTCAAATCCGTATATGTTCCTGGAATTGACGAGAAGGTAATTGACGATGCTCCGCCAGAACCGACTACTTGGCTTGCGATGAGGTTATATGTTGAAGTTGCCATAGTTAAGCACTCGCAATTCCGTAGAGAGTAAAGGTTGAACCTGATGCAAAATTCATTCCAGAAACAGAAAGAGTAATAATGTTTATCGCTGAACCGCTTTGCAATAATCCAACTATTGCTTCTACTCCGGCACCTGCACCAGTTGTTATGTTAGTTCTTTCAAGCATAGTTTTATATGTAGAAGTATTGGAATAATTCATAATGTTTACTATGTATGCGCCAAATTGGTCTGATGAAAAGCCCGATACTCGGTTCAAATTCCAGTTAGCATTAGAAGTAATGCGACTAGAAGAAGCAGCAGAACCGCTACCGCTTAATGCGGTTTGACTATAACCAGAAGTAAGTACCGAACCATTGCCCGCTTGAATTGTAATTCCAGTATAAGAAGTATTTGTTCCAGCAACATTCATTGAAATTACTAAATCAGTATAAGTTTGTGGGATGGATGAAAAAGTAACCGACGATGCTCCCGTTGCAAGCGTCTGTGTTGCAATCGGTGTATATGTTGATGCGCTAGCCATTATTTAACTCCATACAAAGCGAAGGAAGAATACTGAGCAAAGTTTGTTCCCTGAGTGAGGCTCAGGGTTAAAGAAGAAATTGCGTTGGTACTCATAAACAATCCAGAGGCTAAGCCTAATTCTTGAGTGTATGTTCCACCATTTGTGTCATAACCGTATAAAATTTTTACTGTTTTATTTTTGTTAGTATTTGTATAATCAAGAATATCTATAATTCCAGCAGTCATCATGCTTGATGTTTGTGCGCTTGAGCCTACGAAGAATAAATTTGCATTTTGACCGTCTGCAGTATTAGAACCAGCGGATGAACCATTACCATAAAGCACATGGCCTGAATACAAATTGCCTGTGGTTACGCCATTGAAAGTCATAGCAGCATAACCGTTGCCGCTTGTAGTATTTTGCCAAATACCTCGAAGTTGCAAATGGGTATAAGTGCTTGGAATAGAAGAAAAGGTTATTGTGCTTGTAGCGCTTCCAAGCGTTTGAGTAGCAATAGAGTAGTAGTTACCACCCAAATGCCCCGATATTCCAGAGGCTATAACTCCGGGAATTAAACTCACGCTACATCACCCACTACATACCAAGTATCTGTTGCGGTTTTGATAAGGGTTGCTGAAGAGAACTGTGCGCGAAGTTTAGGAGTTGTCGCGGTTGAACCTGTTGAGTTAACGGTGGTTGTTCCCGAAGTAACTGCCTGAATAGTAATCTGACCCGAACCGGTTTGGATAACCGTAATCTGAGTGCCGATGGGGAAACCTACGGATGCGTTAGTAGGGATATTCAATGTTGCTGCAATAGATGAGTTTGATGCAAGAAGAATGTTGCCAGCATCAGAAGTTACAAGCGTGTAAGCATTGGTGCTAAATGTTGGTGTTGATTGGTTGATGCCGGGGTTTGCATAAACAAGCGAGTTCCATGCCGTTGAGCCGTTGCCAATCTTGAATTTAAGGGTATCTGTCTCAAAGCCGACTTCACCCGCGGCAAGCGTTGAGTTAGCGGATACCCATGAAGCGGCAGTACCACGGCGTAATTGAACTTGTGTAATAACGCTCATGCAGAGCCTCCATCAACCGTTTGGGTGCTAGTAGTAGTAGCAGTACCACCATCGTAGGGGGATATGCTATCAAAGAATCCAGCATCCAGCGCTGAGAGCGTTGATGCCGAAGTAAGAGAAATCCAAATTGACCCATTGTAAATACGCAAGGAATTATCCGAGGTATTAAAGTAAACATCGCCAATTCTTAGGGTTGGCGTTGATGGGTCTATAGTCGCCGTAAAGTAATTTTCAGGCGTTAAATTTTTACGCGACATCGCCTGTAATAATCCAGTTGTCGGTAGAAATCTGAAGCGCGGTGCAAACGCTATATTGTGAGCGAAGTTTAGGGTTGCTTGCCGTTGCGCCTGTCGAAACAATAGTTACAGGGTTTGGCGTAGATGCGCCGACAAAGTTAACCTGTCCTGCGCCGTATTGAGCAAATGTAACCTGTGTACCAACAGGAAGCGCCTGAGTAGCGTTGGAAGCAATAGTTATGGTAATCGGTGCTGAGTTGGTCAAGGTGACAAACTTCTGAGCATCAGTCACATTCACGGTGTAAGTCGTGTTGGTCTGAGCGTTAATTGTAATGTTTGGATTGTAAGTTGATGCGGTTGTCTGCGTTGAACCGTCTTGGAAGGTAAGAGTTCCCGATGGGGATACGCCAAAGACCTGTGCGCCAGATGAGTTATTAATCTGAAGCGCCTTGCCTGTCTGAGAAGCAATCGTGTTGATGGTAACGCTATTGGCGTTAGTTACGGAAGCGGTAACATTTAAGTCTGCCTGTTGTGCAAAGGTGCGCTTGTCGGTGATGTTACCTGAAGAAATTGAGGTTACGCCAGCGCCTACAAGAACCTGAGCCAAGATGAACGAGTTAGCAGGAGCGGATGGCGCTACTGGAGATGCCGCTGGAGTGCCGGTGATTGCTTGAAAAATAACCTGATTGTTTGCAGTTCCACCGTAGAAAGCATCTTGTACGGTGACTACTACAAGGTCAATGCGTGGGTTTGTAGCGTTAGATGGCGCGATGGAGATTGTGGTAGAAGCATCATTGTAAGCAATGTAAAAACCCTGTGTTGAGGTCTGAGTACCTGCAATAAGAGCCGTTCCCGCTGCAATCTGAACCGCCATAGAAGGCGTACCAGTTGGTGTGACGAACATATTGCCGTAATCAGTAACACCCGCCGTATTCCAAATAGAAGAGGTGGCAGTTAGACGGTCATTCTCAGCGGTGTGAGAGCCGTTCTGTAACCAACTTGGCGGTGTGCGTAGTGCCATTGATATCTCCTAGATGTAGGCGTTCTGCCAAGAAACAACACAAGATGTACCTGTGCCTGTTCCCGAAGCAACGAAAGTATAGTACGAAGTGCCGGGCGATAAAGCGAACCATGACGAACTGTTGTCCAAAAGAGCGCGGCGGTTAACACCGTTTAAGGTTACGGTTCGATAATTGGTATCTAGCACCAAGGTATCGGAAATAGCCAAGGTGTAGTTAATCTTCAAGAATTGACCAGAAGTAATGTTGCTGACCTGTGGGTTAACGCATGGGCCAGTAATAGTAATCAGCGGGAAGGTTGTTGTGTTACCCGCGTTGCTAATAATACCGTTTGCGTAACCTGTGCCGTAAGTTAAGTTATAGGTACGGTTGTAGGTACGACCGCTAACAGGTGATGATGAATAGATGTTCTGCGATTGCAAAGTATCATCGTAAATACGACCATCAGGGCAAAAGAACATATAAGTTACGATTGCCTTACCGTAAGCATAATCAGGGTTGATTTGTACCTGACGATTACGCACGCGGGCATTGACTCGCTGCAAGTTGCTTCCCGGCAGTTGGAACTGCAATGGAGTTGTGCCTTGTTGTTGTGGCTGCAAGGCTGACAACAAAGCGTTAAGATTGGTCTGCATAGAGGTATTGGATGTGCCGAATACCTGAATCTGAATGGTGACGGTACGACCGCGAAGGAAGTCACGACCCGTAAACATACCGTCTGCATAACCGCGGTTATCATCCTGATTGTCAATGGCAGGAAGTCCTTGTAAACCATCAACGCTGGCAATTTGGTACGGAGAGCCAGTACCGCCAAAGACAAACCCATTAAATGCAAATGAGTAGTTATTGAGCGAAGTGACAGTCATTAGTAACCACTTCCTACTGAATTTTGCATGGCGACAAGTTTAGCAGCGATGCCTTGTTGCGTTGCTTTGGATGGGCCAGTAATTGCGTAAGTTGTATCGCTAGATGCAGTTACGGCAACTGCCCCGTAGTTGATTGCTGCTGCTTGGTCGGCGGCAGTAATGTTTGAACCAACAGAAATAACATTGATGTTCTGAGTGACACCGCCGGAAGTTGTAGTGCCAAGGTTCTGTGGAACTGCTGCTTGTGCTGCGGCTGAAGATTGAGCAAGTCCTTGTGTTGCAAGAATCTGTTGACCAGCAGTTTGACCACCAAGACCAGAAACGGTCAATGGAGCGCCGAGCAATGTGTTAACGGTTTGAAGAGCCGTAATGTAATCCTTCATTTGTGGGCTGCTGCTAATGATGGATTTCATAAAGTTATTAACATCATCGGTTGCTTGCTTGGCAGTAAATCCTGATGCTTGGAACGACTGAGCCAAAGCATCGTAAGAGTTCTTTAATGATGTGTCTAACTTGCTTTTGGCATCTGCCATCGAAGCGGTAAAGGTGCGCTGAGCCGCATCCAACTGAATCTGAGTCTGATTGTTAAGGTCAGTCAGAGCATTGTTGTAATCGGTCGTAACCTGTGCGTATTGCTGCGCGAGTTGCTGAGTAGCAAAGTCAACGCCGTTGCTCATGGTGGTAGCGAGCGCCGTAACACCGGTATTGGATACGGTATTGAGAGAGTTGAAACTATCCTTTAACGCCTGAATTTGGTCAGGAGTTGAACTTGTAATGGCGTTAACAAGCAGGTTGCCCTGTTGCGCGCCCATGCCTACAACTTGGTCAATAAAGGTCTGCGAGAATCCAAGAGCCGCAAGTTGATTAGCGCCTTGAGCCAGTTGTTGCGCTTGTACCAAACGGCGGTTGAACTGAGCAACAAGTGTTCCGATATTGGCGTTATTAGCGATGCCGCCAAGCATCTGATTGAACAAATCACCGACATTAAGAGCAGTAGAGGAAGCAAAAGCGCCTGTCATTTGCTGGATGTTCTGCAAGATGATGGATGCGTATTGCTTGGTGTATTGCTGAGTTAATGCCAGTTGTTGTTGCTGGAAGTTTTCCTGAATAGATTGTTCAGTATCAGTTAAAGTCTTGGTTGCGCTTAATTCGGCATCTGCATAAGCCTGATATGCCGCGGTTGCAGAATCGTAATAAGTCTTGTTAATGGCATCCATAATCTTGTTACCAGTAGATTTGATGGTAACTGCCTTTTGAACAGATGCTTGAAGTGCTGCGGTCTGAGCATTATTGATAGCCGTAAAATTTTTAACTGAATCTTCGTATGCCTTAACCGCTGCTGCTTGGTCAGCCGCTAATTGTTCAGCGGGAGTAAGTGGCTTCTTTGGTGGGGTTGGCTTGTCAGGTGTCTTTGCTGACTTGCTAGGTGGCAACAATGAAGCATGAAGTGGGTCAAAGGTAGGGCTAGTAGTTGCCGTTCCACTTACAGAACCGCCCGGCCCCATCTTGCCTGATGTGTCTTGGTTAGGCATATTGTGAAGCAACTCAATCAAAGCAACAAGACCAACGGCAATCGCTGCGAATGGTGCTGCTTCCAAAAGCAAAGCGCCAAGCGCGCTATCAGCCATCGCGGTAACTGCTGCAAATGCCTTCATCGCAACGCCAGCGGCTAATAGACCGCCAGCCAAAAGTTCGAACGCACCGGGCGCTGCGCTAACAGTATTAGCAATCGCATTAAGAGCGGGAACAAGAACGGTCTGAGCAATACCTGCTAATTGACCCATTGCAGGAGCAAGTGCCTTGCCAAGAGAAACTTGTGTGAGGTTTAACTTAGCGTTAGTAACATCTATCGCACCGGGAACAGTCTTTGCAAAGTTTTGTGCCAAGCCATTAAGTTTGCCGTTTGCTTGGTCAATCAAAAGATTGAACGCTGCTTGTGGTGTTAAGTTACGGTCAACTTTAATACCTAAGTCAGCAAATGCGCGAGCGCTACCTGCGGTTGCCTTAGCAACCATGTCGGCAGTTGTTGCAAGGTCGGTATTGTTCTTGCGAGCCAAGTCAGCAACGGTGTTCATCAACGACATTGCCTTGGCAGGGTCGCCAAGAGCCGTGGTCAATGTTCCCAATGCGCCAATGGTGTCGGCATACTTGAAACCAAGGTTGGTCATTGACTTTGCTTGCGCATCAAAGTATGGCTCAACTTTGGAATAACTTAAACCAAGATTAGTAACGGCGGTTTGAGCCGTAACGGATGCTTTTTCTACTTGGTCAAATGCGTGAATTGCAGTTGCACCAACACCAACCAATACCGCACCAAAGCCCAAAAGCGCCTTAGAGGAAACATTGGCAACAGACTGCATCTTTTCCATGCCGGTCATTTTGGAGAAATTGGCATCCATCTTTGTAGTCTGGGTTTCAATTTCCTTCATTGTTGCAAGGAGTTGAGTTGCCTGAGCAGTAAATATAACTTCTACGGGGTCAAGCATTGGCATTTTTAACCCCTTCCTAGAATATATTTGTTAACAACTGCTTGGTGAATAGCCTTCAGTTCTCCTGAAGCCATCAATTCTTCATACGCGGGGCGCAAGTATGGATACTTAACGCCAGACTTCCAGCGAGGATTACCTAATTCAACTGCGCGACCATAGATTGCAGTCGGGCCGACAACTGCCATGTAACCAACCAAACCAACAGGATTGCTTGTGTAAATAATCGAACGGTTCAATGTTCCCGTCACCATGTTAGGGCCGGGGCCAGTACCGGGGATGTGACCCGAACCGCGACTACCAAAACCTTTTTTGCTTGTTTTGGCGCGACCAATCTGCGCCGAGTTAGGGCCAAATGGAACAAGCGGTGTAGCGGTCATGGAGTAACTGCCTTTAGGGTGTGAACCCGTATTGGCATTGATACGCGCTTGGCGTTCTACTGCGGCAGCCATCTTTTCGACAGATTCCTTGGCAGCCATCTGTCCATTTTTACCAATGTTATTAACTTTATTAATAAGAGAATCCAAGCCCTTAACAGTTACAGACATGGATTCTCCTAATTTGGATTTATGGCTTTCGCTTCCACTTTGTCCACCGAAGAACCAATCATCAGCATCCATGTAGTTAACATGAAAGGCTGGCGGTCAGTTTCTTCGGGAGTCCATCCAAAGCGATTAGCGCATTGGTAGTAGTAATACTGCATATCTGGATAGGTTAAATCTGGGCTTCGTTCATGCCCTTCAAGTAGCCACTCCAGTCGTTCTAACTGTCTTTTGGGCTATCAGTTCCAGTATCTTCTGTGAAATTCAGAAATATAACGCTCTGTGCTTCTTCTGTAGCCTTGTTAAGTGCCGCAACATCTTTTGGCTTGAGTTGGTCAAGAGATTCGCGCTTGATGCTTGGTGGGATAAGGTCGAATGACCATTCCTTGACGAGAAACGCTAAGAGTGCTTCCTGAAACTTAAAGGTGCGCTCGTATTGGTTTTCATCGCCTCCAAGAACCTTAAGAATGTTCTTGTAATCGCCGTAAGTGATTTCTTCAGGGTCGCGGAACAATGCCCAACCGCCTGATGGCAAATCAATTTTCTTTTCAGCCATATTGCTTCCTTCCTTCGGGGTTGCCTTCTCTTAGTGTAATAGGCAAAGCGGGTCAGAGCGAACCGGGAAGGCGGCGGTTGCATCAACAACCCGCTTTGCGTTCTATTTCAGGTTACTGATAAGTGCCTGAAGCCTTTGCGTTCTGGAGTGTCCAGACGATGTTGCCGTATCCGCTAGATGCGCCGACATCGGTTGTGTTTGCGATTGCGTTGATGTCAACGGTGACTTCAACATGGTCTTTTGAACGGTCAATCGCTGCGGTGGTGTAAGCACCCTTGGTCAACTGGAACTGAATCTGAGTTGCAGTTGCGCCAGTACCTTGTGCAAAGTTGAAAGTAATCGCTGGCTGAGTGTTGGTCAGGAAGCGAGTAAGTTCAGCATCAGATTCCATGATGAAGGTAATCTTGCCGGTAGTGGTAAGTCCACCAACGAATACCTCGTATGGGCCTTGGATGTCGCTGATTCCGTAGATTGGTTCAACGGTGCGAGACAAGGTAAGAGTTCCGCTCATTGCGTAAGCGATGGTTGAACCACCAACTGAAACCGTACCAGTCCAAACAGGTACAGGAGTTACTGTGCTGAATGAAGGTGTTGGTGCAGTTGTGGTTACAGATGGCCAGCAGGTTGCTTTAGCGGTGTATTCCAACTGAGCATCTGGATTGAAGGTAAGAGTGAAATCATGGAACTGAGCGCCCGGATATTGGCGAGTGCCAGCAACATAATAGTCAGTAAGGGTCAGCGCCTTTGGTTGTGCATCGCCACTTGTTGCGTTCTTAAGTGCAATCTTGTGGGTGTAAGGAGCGGTTGAACCTGTGGTTGTTACATCGCCAAGAACAGATGCGAGAATGTAACCGATGGTGTCTGGGAAAGCAGGGCCAGCAACATCAACGGTTGCGTACTTGCGACCTTGGATGTAGTTGTAGTTAACTGCCATTGAGCCACGAAGTCCTGTGTCATACAGTCCTGTAACAAGGTCAACGGGCTTGAAAGAATCTTTGGTAATTGGAACATAGTCCGTAGCAGTTACAGGTGTACCTTTAGTTGTTTCTAAAGCAACACCCATATACGACCGTAAGGATGGATTTGCGGCCATTATTCACTCTCCTTGATTGTTGTTGGTGTGGTCGCTGGCGCAACCTTCTTTTGTGCGGATACTGGCGATACATCAACGGCTGCGAAATCATCGGGCGCATCGAACGAATCACCTGACTTTACGGTTACTCCGATGGTCGGAAAAGACCGCTCATCAGAACCGTTATATTGAAAACGAGCCATTGATTTCTCCTTATGCTCTTATCATTTGGGTTACGGTAAATGTGATAGAAGCCCAAGTTTCTGTTGCGCCACCATCATTAGTGACAGGCTCGGAATAAGTTGCGCTAATTCCGGGGTCTGCTGCTTGCCAAATCACCGAGCCATCTGGCAAACCTAATCTGTGTCCACCTGCTCGCAACTGACCTTTGACTGCATCAATCAAGATATCGAAATCTGTCATGGCATCTTCTGGCTTAGGTTGCATAGATTGGTGGTAAATCTGGAAGTTCACGATGTAATCAACGCGCTTCCAACCGTCATAAGCGCCACCGATTGCTAGGCGCTCTTCACTTTCGCTCTGGATAAAGACAACACCTGCTGCGCGGGATAGTTGTCCGGGAAAGGAATTGACCTGAAAATTGATACGCTTAGGAAACGAGGTGAAAATCTGATTGAGAGTTGTAATCTGCGCCTGTTGCAACCAAGTTGCTACGGCATTGCGCACATCTTGTCTTGCCATTATCTAATCCTGCGATATGGCATCAACAAGTCTTGAGCGAGTGCTAAATCTGTGCCTGTCATTTGAGCGCCGGGCGTAGCAACACCGGGGCGAGTGCCGACATTCATCACCATTGCGTTATCGCCACGAACCTTAAGCATTGCGGTCGTTACGAGAATCGCTGCTTCCTTGATTGCAGGTGGAAGAGCAGAGATAGAAATGCCGTTAGCGTGGGTGTAGGCAAGAGGATTAACCAAAGGTACGGTGGTTGAGCCAAGTGTGTAGGTGCTGGCGACAATCACATTCTCTGAGTTAAAGCCATCGTAAATCTTGAGCATCTGACCGGCGGTGATGCCTGTTCCATCGGTTACGGTCAACGATGATTGTGATGCGGTCGCCGTGTTAATTAAGGTATTGGCATAACCATTGACATAGGTGTAAGTCAAGAACACTTCTTGACGAGGTGAGGTAGGAAATCCGAACTGAAGTGGGCCAGCCGAAGAATAGGTTGTAGCGGCTGAAGCGTATGGGTAAATAATCTGTGAATCTTCAACCCATGCCAAGGATGGGTCTGGAGCAACGATGGGGCTATTGAAGTCGCTGCTGAACTGTAATGATGTCAGCGCGATGATAGGGCTATAACGAGGATGGAAACGAATTGTTCCATCTGGGCGAATACGAGAGCGTTGCTGCTCTGTCTCGGTGGTAGCACCAAGAACCTGATTACAGAAAGTATCAATCCAACTAGAAGCGCGAGCAATAACATTTGCTAACTCGGCGTTCTGCACATCTGGGTCGGTAGAGTTGAATACTAAGTTATCAATATCAATCGCCGTTGGAGCGTTGCGAAACTCGGTAACCGTCAGATATGGCGTGGAGAATTGATGTGTAATCGGGTTAATCGCATTAGCCATTTATTTCTCCGCACTTTGAGCATTTCTTGAAAAATGAGCCGAACCCGCACTTTTGGCAGGTGAATCCAACTGTTGATGGGCGAGCAATCGAACCCATCGCGTTTGCCACTCCTAAGCCTTCGTGCTTCATCTGTGCAGCGTGTTTAGGGTTATCAACATTGATTAGCCCTGACTTGTCTGCTTTGTAAACCTTTGTGCCACGCTCGGTTCTTACGGATACTTCACGCAAGCCTTGCGGTGGAATCATCTTTGTCATTGCGCCTCCTAAGATGTGAGTGAGTGCGCCTGTAAGAGCGCACTCACAACACGATTCAGTTTATTAGACTGCCTTGATACCTGATACTGCACCATTCCACGAAGGGGCCGCGCACATAAATGTGCCACGAAAATAGGTGCTGAACGCGTATTGGAAGTCAACTACAGGCCATTGATATCCAGCATAATCCTGAACATTCACAACTTCCCAAACATTTGATACTTGAGTATCAGGAATTGGAAGTGTGTATGAAAGAACTGGAGCAACGCCCTGTGGCAACCATGGGTGAACAGTAAGGTCAACCATTTTGCCTGTGATTTCATTGTAAAGCGCACCGATTGTTGCGCCACCGATGTAATCGCCAGCATCAGTCTGGGTCAAGTTCAAACGATAGTTTGCAGTTGAACCATTCTTGATTGCATCTGACAACTGCTTGCGGTCTGAACCGTTGAGGAAAATCTCATCTGGGTCAGCCTTAACATTGTTGTAGAGGTTGTAGAAGGTGGTCTGGAACTCAACGCCGGGATTTGATGTTGAGAAAGCAGAGTTGATGTTGTTGTTGTAACCTGACTTAGCACCGAGAACGGTAGCCAAGATGCCGTCATAACCTGTTGCGTAAGCAGAGGTGTCAGAAGCGTGGTTTGCAGCGGTATCACCGGTAACTGCAAGAGTTCCCTGAAGGGTGATTGTGCGGGTTGCTGAACGACCGTTGTAGAACTTGTTAGCATCGGTTGGTTCAGTTCCGGCAGCGCCAGCATAGACCTTGTAACCAAGTGCGCCAGTTACAGGAGCAGAGATTACAACATCAATAACCTGAGTTGAGCCGTCTGGAGTTGCAGAAGCAACTGACGAAACAACAGACTCACCAAATGAACCTGCATCAGAGGTTGCCTTAACCCATACCTTTGTGCCAGAAGAGATTGGAGTCTCACCTGTTGCAGCGGTACGAGCGGTTGCGGTGATTGTAGGAGCAGCAAGTGCGCCTGAGAAGTTTGAGTCAGTTCCGCGACCCATGAGGAGCATACGCTCTTCCATCAACATTGTTGCATAAAGAACAGATGTTGACGACAACTGGCGAAGGTCTTGGAATCCGACACCAGAGAACTGTGCATCGAATGAAACGCTATCGCTGAGTGAGTATGAGAAGTAAGGGAAGATTGCATCTTCTGCTGAGTACGAAATCTTTGGGCCACGCTCGTAAGCGATTGAACCGAATGAAGTCGTTGTTGTTTCTGTGATTCCTGGCCAGATATTTCCTTGACCGCCTGTGCCTGTACCGGTGTAACCAGTCAAACGCTTGATGCGGTGTGAAGTACCGACACCCTTTTTGCGAGGCAACTTGTTGCGAAGAGGTGTTGGGCGAGGTGTGAGCAACTTTGCAGGTGCTTCGAGGTCGAAGGCTGCGAAAGATGTTGACAATGGAGATGTGAGGCTGATGTCCTTAACGATGTCAGCGTTCATCTGGGTCTGAGCAGACAAAGCATTGTTCAATGCTGATACTGCATCAGGAGAAAGTGACTTGTTTGCGACAAGTGCTTGCATTTGTGCTACTGGGTCTGCTGCTGGAGCAAGACCGGGTGTTGTAGAAGCGTTAGCGAAAGACTTGTTGAGTTCTCCAATGAATTGCTCATGGAGTTCAGCAGCCTTAACTGGCTTCACATCACCGAAAAGGTCTGTGACCTTTGGGGCTTCAAGTGACATTGATTATTCCTTATCAGAGTTGTCTTGTGCAGACTTCTTCAAGATGAGCGATGCCATCTCTCGGAATCCTTCAGCAAGAACAGGGTCAGTTGTCCGAGCGGCTTTTGCCTGATACTCGGCGGCTTTGGCGATGATTGCATCGTCATTGTTTGTACCTTGTTGTACGGCAGTTCGCTTTGGCCCCTGCGCTGGCAGAGACTTAACGATAGCCAACTCTTGTTCAAGTGCTAATGACTTCTGCTCTGCTGCCTCTGTTGCAGACTTGAGCAGGTCAATCTCAGCCTTGACCGAATCCGTGGCGTTCTTGACAGCCTTTTCAATAATGATATTTAGCACATCATCACTAACAAGGGTTTTCTCCGTAGATTCAGATTCAACTGCATCTTCGGAAACTTCGGTTTCAGCAGCAACTTCGGCTACTGGTTCAACAACTTCTTCAGTTGTCTCGTCTGCATCGGCAGACTTCATTTCGGCGGTAGTAACATCATCGCTCCCGTGAGCATCGTCTGGGATGTGGCAACCGCACTCAAGGCACTTCTCAGAAGCAGACTTCTCTGCGGCGTGAGACTTGCACATCTTGGCATCGCAACCACCATCGGCAGCGCACTTCATGCAGCCATCGCACTTGCAACCCATGGTTGAATCTGGCTCTGGGTCTTTGTGGGCTGACAATTCAATATCGGACATAGGGGTTTCTCCTTCTTCGGCTTCACCCTGATACCAAGCAATGAGGTGTGTAACAACCTCAAGGAGTTGGTTGAGCGAGTTGGTTTCATCTGAGCCTTCTGCAAGTTCGTTGGTCTCAGAGATAATTAACTGAGCAACGGCGCGGCGAGCGGCATCGTATGCAGCGGCATCGAACTTTACGGTGTCGGATGTCAAAGACTTAGCCAATTCCGTAATTTGCTTGATTGTTTCCATCTTTGACCCTTTCTCGGTCTTGATATTCTTAAACACATCGCTAGGAAGAGGTGCAGAAAATTCGTGCAATTCCTCAACCTGAACAAGTGTGCTTTCGCCTTCGACTGACTTAGCCATAATCAACTTAGCGTTTGGATTGGCAGGTCGGTCAACAAGTGAAACTTCGATAATCTGACCGTCAACGATACGACCGCCGGCAGCCTTGTTGTCGCGGATAACGCGAGGTGCTTTGATTCCTATTGAGAATCCCTTAAGAACGCCTGTTTTGACTTTCTTAACGCTAACAGGGTCAACGACAAGAGCAGAAATATAGTGACCATCCGCTTTGGCTTCATATTCTTTTGCTACTCCTGCCGCGATAGATGAATGTTGTTCACGAATGTTGCCACCTGATTGAAACCATTGTGGCATGGCGGTCTTGAGCCATGATTCATCGCAAATCTGTTGGTCAAGGTCAATCGAATCATCGGTTGCCTTGCCATAAACGGTCATTGTGCCGTCTGGGTTTTCGTCTGCCTTGATAATCTGGGCGTAAGCGTTAGCGAAATCCATAGTTAGTTTCCAAACCAGAGAATTGATACTGCGGGAGTACCAGAAGCGGCTACTGCGTAGATTGAATCTCCACCATCTACCTGCAAAGAGACATTGGTTGACTTAGGGATGCGAAAACCCTGAGTTGTTCCAGTAGCAGTCACGGTCTTTGCGCCGATGAATACATCGTTGCTTGAGTCATTGTTGCTGATGTAAACATTGACCTTACCTGCTGACGATGGAACGGTTACTAGGGGCTTGGCAGTTGTTCCCGTGGTAACGGTGATGTGGTTTAGAGCCATTTATTTCTCCTTGGGCTTTTCTGTTTGAGTATCCTGCGCCGGTGGTGTGTAAAGAATTTTGATAGAAGATTTTTTGGTATAAACGAATCTGTCTAAATCATCGCTCATGGAAGCACCTTCACCCTCATTGTTTTGCCATCGTTGGATAGAACTTGAAACTTTGTTCCGCGTGGCAATAGCCATTCACTTTCGCTTTTAGCAACATCTTTTGCTTCTGCTTCAACATAAAACAAACCATCTACCATAATGCCGTCTGTTCCGGCTGGATTTACAATTTCTATTATCATGTTGTTTTGAGGAATAACTTCTACGCCATTCCAAACTCTTACATTGGCAAACTTGTAAGCGGTTTCTTTGTTCATTGATGTTGAAACAAAACCATCGTCTTGAAATACTTGTCCAACTTGCATATCTTTGTATTCGATATAAGCATCTTCACGAACGCCGCGATATGTCAATATATCTTCTGGTAGTGCTGGCGCTTTTGCCATTGCGCTATCTAAAAGTCTTACTATGGCTTCTGCGTTTTCTTTTTCATAAAAACTTAATTCATAATTAGAATCACGCAACATATTATTAACATTGATATAACCGCTGCCTTTATAGATGCGCAAAGCGCCTTTTTCTGCGCTAGTTATTCCATCCACGGTAGGTTTATTAAATCCTTCTTCTGTTTGGAACGCTTGAAGTTCTGCGCTTTTTGCCTCGCTGAGAGCATCGAGTTCAGCATACTGTTGTAATGCAGCAAGCGCATCTTCATAACTGTATGAAGAAACATCGGAATCGTCTGAGATATCTGCCTCATCTGGCGTTGCATCGTCAGTTAAATCTTCGCCGCCATCGTCAGTTTGGGCTTCTGCGATAACAGGAAGCAGACCACATCGGCAGTTAGGGTGAACAGGTGGTTCGATATCGCCACTAGGGAACTCTTCGCCGTAGGTTACGACTTCACCATCATTATCGGCGCACTCATCGTCAGGGTCGGCGGCTTCCCATTCAACTTGGTCAATGCCAGAATCTTGATAGCGAGAAACTGCGGCTTGTGTCATAGCGCGGTTTAACTCAGTACGAGCAATCACCATTGCCTTGCTTTCGCCACCGGCTACTTCTTCAAGGTTCGTTGCGATTGTGTCAACCGTAGAGCCATCGCGCAATCCGTTAGCGAGGATTGTGCCGACTTCATCTAACTTGGTTGCCCATAGTTGATTGGAAACAACACCTGCGTTCTCTAGCAATCCTGCAAGAGCGCCTTTAGGAGCGACCATCTGTGCAAGTGCTTCAGAACCCGGTGTCCAACTTGACCAATCATCAGCCTTCTTGATGAGCGAATCAACAAGTTGCTTGGCTGCCTTATCGCCTGTTACCCATCCGTCAGCATAGGTGCGGCGAATCGCTGCTTCCATAGGCTTTGAGTTGTAGCGAACATGAACGATTGCCCATGCGCGGGCGCGTACACGGTCTTGAACGGCGTTGTCTGTCACCTGTGGGTGAATAGACATGAAATCTTCTACAACCTTTTTCGCATCAATACCTGCGACAAAAGCAGCAGCAATCTTTACCGCGTTGTTACGGGCGATGCGCTCAGATGCTTTGTGTGCTGGCCATTTAAGAGACATAAGCAGAAACCAACGCCTTAGCGGTTTCTAGGTCGCCATCCATTAAGCACTTGTTCAGCGCTTCTGCAACGATGGGTTCTACTGTCTCAAAGTTAAATTCGCGGGTGCGTGTGCTTTTGGTAGCCCATGTGATAAATCGCTTGGCTTCCTTTTTGGCTTCTGCGGGAACTTCTTCGGCTGGCTTGACTTCAGGCTTACTTGCTTGTTCTGCGGCAGGTGCGGGAGTTTCAGCGGGTGTTGGTTCTGCCGAACCGCCAGCAGGAATGACTCCTTCAGGAGACAAGAAATATACAGATTGACCAGCAACAATCATCGGCATATCGGCTTCAGGAATGTCCAGCAATGACAATCCATCTTCGGCGCGGGCTTCGTTGATACTCTTCTTAGCGCCACGAACTTCAATGTCCGATGCTTTGCTTTGCTCTATGGTGTCACGATTATCGCTTGGCATGAATTTGAACTCTAGTTCGCGTGGCATACCGAGATAGGTGTGTGACAACTGAGTGAGCATCTTGCCAACCCAATTCGCAAGTGGGTACAAGCCAATATCTTGTGCGTTGAACGCTTGACCTTGTTCGTGTCCAGCGCCGCCCAAACCAGTCTTAGGAGTAAATCCGATTTCGCTTGGCAATACGCCAAAGTGACCGGTGATTGAGGTGACTAGATACTCGTCAAGAACATCTTTGAACTTCTCGCCGTAGCCATCGAACTGAATTGGTGTGATGCCAGCGGGAAGGATGCGACCGCGCTTGCGTTGTTCTGTCTGTCCAGACAAATCATCGTTAAAGATGTTTTCGTAGGCGCGAAGCAACTCGGGATTGTTACCGAAGTTAGCATCGGAGGTAAACATCAATTCAGGCAATACGCCATCGGTGTATTCAGAGCGCAACCATTGCTGACGGCGCAAGTAAATATCGGCAATCGGAAGTGCGCGCTCTACTGGCGAATAGCCATAGACGGTGAAGGTGCGGCGATTGCGAACGAGGTACGCAAGTTCATCAGCCGTAAACTCGCCATCTGCCTGAACATCGTCAGAGGTAGCGGTGAACTCAGAGCGTGGGAATCCGTAAAGAATCTGTTGATAAGCCGGTACTGGGGCCATTGGGCGCATACCGCGGTCATCAAGAAGTGGCTTAATTGTTGTCGAATCAAGAATCTGGAAACCGTACAAGTCTCCTGCAACTGACTTTTGACCCCAAATTGCTACGCCATCAATAACCAGCAAATCCTCAAGAAAAACATTGAGCCAATCTTGAAATACTAAACCGTTTTGCTTGTCTGGAACTTCCCAAAAGTCATGCAAGCGAGCAATCTCGGGTGCAAGTTCTTCACGCGCTTGTGACATGGCGCGAAGTTGATTGCCACCAAATTTCTTGCTTACTTTCTCGGCAGCGGCTTCTGAAATGGTGATATCCCATTCCAAACCAACCATTTTGCTCTTCAGAACTTCGATGCAACGGCGCAAGATATCAATTTGGTCAGCAGCAGCACGAAGAGTCTTGAAAGGTACAAGACGGGTTTCGGTGATGTTGATGTTTTGAGCGGTTTGATACTCATAACGGCGTGGGTCTGGGCGACCATCGCTGCGAAGTGGGTTGATAGGGCCGGGTGGAATTGGCAGACCCGGGCCGAATGGAATCATTGGCAAGATTTGGTCGCGTGGCAACGGCTCTGAATTACCCATCGCCATTGACGGTGGATTCCGCTTCATGTCAGCCTCAGTCATAACAACTGTGCCAGCGGGTAGGTTTGGTGCTTTTTCTATTTGCGCGGCTACTGCCTTTGCAAATCTATCAAGTAAGCCCATTGAAGTCCTATCCGTGTACGACTACGCGATATTGGTTCGATGTAGGTGCAGTTGAGAACAATAGCGTAATTGCTGAAGTTGAGGTGTGTTGAACATCGCACATAACTTCATCGTAAGGTGATGCTGCGTTATAGACCGCAACGGTGACATCTTGCGTACCGAGGTTGTGAGTGATTGTGTAAGATGTTGACGAACCATCGCCAAATGCGGTGGCGTACTTCTTAACAACAACAGTTCCATCAACGGCTACTGTGCCAGTTGAGACGGTGATACCTGTACCAGCGCCGACTGCCAAACCGCTTGAGGATGTTCCCAAACCTGAGTTGGTAGCCAAGAGAATAGATGCGCCACCTGAAGCAGTCTGCAATCCACCTGTTGAGGTTGGGTTAAAGGCGATAGAAGAACCGGTGATGGTGATGCCGTTACCAGCGGTGTATTCACCTGCCGCTGAGAACTGAGTCCATGTGGTTGTGCCAGTAGCAAGAATCCAGCCTTGTGAGCCGTTGACTGTTCCCTGCTCAACGAAAGTAAAGTCGCCTTGAGTTGGTGTCTGTTGGTCGGCGGCGCGTGTCCATGTGGTTGTCTGCGCTACATAGATACCGTTTTGCGATGGTGTGCTTTGGTTCTTGACCAAAACGCGCTGACCAGCGGTGATGGTAACGCCGTCAATGACTTGACCACCAACAAGAGTAATGCTTGCGGTTGTTGCGGCTACAACAGAACCTTTGACGTTCAGACCTTGTGCAACGCCGTCAACATAACCCTTGCTTGCTGCATCAGTTGAAGCAGTTGGTGTAGCGAGGTTTGTAATTTTCTGCGAGTTGAGCGATACCGATGCGACAGGAGCGCCAAAGGTATCAAGGGTGAATGATGATGGGCTAAATGCGTGGGTGTGGTCTGAGGCGCTCGCGGTTGATGCGCTACCGGCAGAACCCGTTGTGCCGTTGACTGCGTTAGGAGTCGTAGAGCCAAGTGAAGGTGTGCCGTGTGTGTGGTCAGAGTGAGCAACGGTTGAAGCAGTACCGTTAGATGAGCCTTGACCGAATGAAGTTTGTGCGGTGACTGAGCCAAAGCCTTCGCCAGCGTGAGTGTGGTCAGCGCGAGCGTAGTTGGTAGAAGTACCGTCAGAAGATGAAGCGGTGACAGAGTTAGCAGTTGTCTGACCTGAACCGAAGTTATCTACCTGCTGCCAAGTTGAGCCGTTGGAGTAATAGATGAGGTAGTTGTCGGTTGCGTAGTAGAAAGTTCCCGCTGAAACAGATGATGCGGTAGGGCGAGCAGACAATGTGCCAGAGGTGATGCCACCTGCTTGACCCCATGCCGTACCGTTGTAAACATAGAGCGCGTTAGAACTTGTGTTGTAGTAAATCTGACCAGTTACAGGAGAAGATGGCGCACTAGAGAGGTTCTGGATACGAGCGTTCTGCAACTCGTTCTGAACTAAGTTGATGGGTGTGAGAAATTTGCGGCTCATTGTTCTCCTAGATTATGTAAGCAGTACCGGTGAAGGCTGAAGTGAATGTAATGACCATCGTGTTGTTATCGGTGTACGAATAAGTGCCTTCGCATTGCGCGCCGCTGCTATCAAGCACGACTGCAGTTGGATGCCCACCGAGATTGTGAGTGATTGTCCATACGCTTGCTGGAGTGTTCTGCGTGTAAACATAGAACAGAGTTGTAGAAGCGCCTGATGGCCCTTGTGGGCCTTGTGGCCCTTGTGGGCCGGGTGAAGCAACGGTGACTGATTGAACGGTCTGTGTGACGGTAAGGGTTTGAACTACGGGGCTGACAACAATGTTGTCACTCATCGCGTAACCTGTGGGGTGACTTGAATTGTGCCATTAATCAAGCGAGTGACGATGCCACCTGCACTTGTGAGTTCAAGGTCATAAGCGTATGTGCCGTTGGTGATTGAGCCAGTCTGCGCGTTGGTCGCGTGAATAGCAATCGTGCCAGCCGTACCACCCAAAGTGATGCCGCTACCTGAAGTCAGGCTAAGAACGGTTGTCTTGGCAAGTGGCGATGTGCGAATCTGGAGAGCGGCAGAGTAACCGGTGAGGTTGATGGGATTGCCTGATGGGTCATTCCATGTCACCGTCAGATACCAGTCTGCACCTTGGTCAATGGTGGTGTTGAAGGTTGTAGCCATTGATTCTCCTAAAGAGTAGTGCCGCACTTAAAACAGATTGCTGCTGATTTGAGGTTAGGCATTGAACATGACGGGCAGAACTTGCCCATGCTTCCTAATGCCGTGAGAGTTGCCGAACCTTCTGTTAATTCTGTCAGCGCCCATACCATCGCATCCATGCGGTCAGGCGATTTCATGTTCGTACCGGCTTCCCACTCACACATTTCATCTTCTAATTCGGAGAAGTATCCGACCATGTGTAAGCGACCTTGCTCGCTAAGTGCGGCGATAGGTTCTGCGCGAACTGCTTTGCCGCGAGTAGCCGTAACCTTCTTGACGGGAACAATCGGGTTGACCTGTTGTAAAAGATGAACTACCAAATCGCCGCCGTTATTCGTTTCTGCGATGATGCGGTCTGCTTTATGTAGTTCAAAGGCGTTAACTGCTTTTCTTGCCCACGCATCAGGCGTGGATTTCATGGTGTAATCGGCAAGGATGTAATAGTGACCATCTACGGTCATACCGGCAACGACAATGCCTGTGTAGTCCGATTCATCGCCAGAGGTAACGGCAGGGTCAATACCTACAACGATACGCATAAGCGGAGGCGGTTCAGTTACTCGCGCTGCTTCTAGTTGAGCGCGATTCCATAGAGCGCCGGGATTGTCGTCAAGGATTGCGCCGTACAGTTCTTGCTGACCTAAGCGAGTGCCAGCGTAGCGATTCTGCATTTCCAACAAAGCCGTCTGCGACAGGTTCTCGGCGTTATCGAAAGTTGAGCCACGGGTAACAACTGTGGTGTCGCGCTTGACCAAATCTTTAATCAATTTAGTTGGGCGCGGTGTTGTCGTGATAACGGTCTGAGGATGCTCGCCAAGGCGTAAGCCGAACTGGAGTTGATTCCATGTATCTTCATATTGCCAAGCGGCTAGTTCGTCTGTCCATGCGTAGTTGAACTGCGGGCCACGAAGAGAATCAGGTGTATCAGCCGAGAAGGTCTGAATGATACTGCCGTTCTTGAGTGTGATGATTCCGTTGGATTTGTTCCAATCCTTCACGGCATCGTACTCACGAAGTACGCCCAATATGCCGGATACGCCTTCTACACATACTGAGCGCACATCGGAGAAAGTTCTAGCGACAATGGCGCAACGGATGCCATCATTTCTAACTGCTTTAGCGGCGAGCCATTCAGCGCCTAAACGAGTCTTGCCAAACCCACGACCTGCCATAACAAGCCATGAGTGCCAATCACCGTCAGGTGGTAGTTGGTTCGCTCTCGCTAGACCCTTGCTCGGGTGATGCCACTTGAGGTATCTCAATGCGGCTAGGTCGGGATTCAAGTTCGCTTGCGAGTCGGCTAATTGCTTCATCTACTGTCTCCCCATTACCAACTACGGCAGTACGACTCGTAGCGTTGCCTTCTAGGAGTTCGGTTTTGTCAATCAGGATGCCAAGAGTGATGGCGGCTTCGCGGGCTTTCAAATCCTCAACGATGCCGTCTAAATGGCGTAGAACCTTATTGCGTAAAGTCTTAAGTTCAGCGATAAATGTCTCGCGGGTTTCAGGAATGATTTCTTCTGTAGCGATGGCGATATCGCTTTTATTGTCTCCATTATTGGAGGATTCGTTCACCCACCTGTGTAAGGTTGCTTCACCAATGCCTAATTGCGTGGCAGTTTGTAAGATATTGCCGCCATTAGCCTCAAGCGTAACTAATGCTTCGGCGCGTTGTTCGGGTGTGTAAGCCATCCTTTTATCTTACAGGATTTGCAAGTGCATTGCGCGCATCTAGTAAATCGTCAACGCTGGATAGGTAAAACTCTCGCTGCTGATGAGTGAGGCGATTACCGTATCTGTCTTGTAACTTATCGCGAAGATGTGCAAGTGCTTCATCTATTTCGGCGATTGTGACTTCTTCTAGGGCTATTTGCATGGCTCTCTCGTTACACGCCACCCAATTATAGTTAATATAACTGAAAACAAAAGCAAATGCAAATTACTTACGAAGGATATGCACACGCGGTTTAGACTTTCGGCGTTTGTCGTAAGCCGCTTGTAACTTATCAATGTCGTAAGTGCCATCTAAGCACTCTATAACATCTTCCATAATCCAGTTGTAAATAGTTCGGTTGGTAACTTTGTAAAGAAGGCTGGCTTCAATCACGCTAATTCTGGGCATCAAGCATCTTTCCCAATAAACGCCATTGATGGGATTCCCATACTGTGCCGCATCTCCGGCATTTAATCTCTGAGGTGCGCTCTAGTTTTGTCGGGTCAATCTTTAACTTAGCCCCACACACTTCATCTTCTTTGTTAATGGTCGGGCATTTGCCAATGATGATTTCATCTGACTTCTTGCCGAGGATAAACATAATCTTGTTGTATGTGGAAATGATTACGGTGGCAAGGTCAACGGCAGATTCGTACTCGTTGTATGCCCATTCCTCACGGTTAGAGATGTATTCGCAAGTCATGGTGATTTTGTTAATCTCCTGCCCGCGGAAAGTAATGCGGGTTTCGTTGCGTATCTCGCGCATCATTTTTTCATGGCGCATCAAAGGAATACTGATGCCGCCTGAACGCATATTCAATGTCTCAATGCGAACGGGAAGCGGCGCGGTCTTACTACCAGATACTCGCTCGCCTTTCCTGCCGGTGCTTGGTACTAACTCTTTTTCAAGGTCGTAGTAGAAATCAGGAAACTTAACTAATTGCAACATGGCAAAGCGCCAGCATGAAGAACAGATGTCACGCTGGCTATCTTTGCGGCAGTTGCTACATTTCATTTCTTGCGACTTGCCCGCTTCTCTGCGTAAGCGCGAACATCGTCAGCGTTGTAATAGACGAACTTGCCTTTTTTCTCAACCCACTTCAACTGCCCACGATTCTGAATCTGATGCAGGTTGTTGTGAGTGATGCCAAGCAGTTCGCATACTTGAATAGATGTCATTAGTTCCATCCCGCACCCCATTCAGGTTCATCAGACTTTGGCTTTGAAAACTGTGACTTATTAACAGACTTTAAGACAATCGTAATGTCGTCAGCCTTAATCTCAAGACCTTGCTTCTGTGAGCCATCCTTGGCTTGATATGAACTTACCTTAAGCGTTCCCACAACCTTTACGCGCTCGCCCTTGCGAACCGCATCGGTAACGAGTTCTGCTTGCTTGCCAAGAATAGAGATGCGAAACCAAACAGTTTCGCCGTCAACCCAATCCTGACCTTTTTTCTCGCGTGGTGTGTAAGCAAGCGAGAATGATGCAACCCCAAATGAACCGTTCTTGCCATCAAAGAATTTAATCTCTGGGTCAGTACCAACATTTCCTACAACTTCAATGCGCGCCATCCTGCTATTCCAATCGTTCGTAGTTACCTTCGTTATCTAATCTTACTATCTCTACGCCGTGCAGGTGCAGAGGATAGTCGGCGGGATTAGCCCATGACGGACACATCCAACCTTTCACCGTAGCCTTTTCAGGATTGAGGTGAATACTATTTGTGCCGAGATTGTGGCACTTGTGATGAACGGCAATCAAGTTGCTCACTTCATCTTTGCCGCCGCGGGATTTGAGTTTGCGATGGTGTAGGGCAAAGTCGTCACCGGGCAATCCACACGCCTCGCAATATCCTTTAGCGCGAGCCAATACCGTCTCAGCGATTTTCTTATCCACGCTTTTGCTCAACAATGAGAAATGGGGGAGCGGTGTATGGGTCTTTGTCGGCAGCAATCGTGAGAGCCTTCTTAATACTCGCACCTTGCTTAAGCGCCCCAATAGCAAGGCTACTGCCACTACCAATCCCATAGATGCCGTCAGAATCAAGACAAATAGCGAAATCATCAGCAATATCAAAAACTTCACCATTAATTGCAACCAAGAAAGCAAATCGCGTTTCTTCATCTTTATCATCTTCCAACTTGAGGTCATTATCTTTGAAGCATTGCTTAAGTGCCGGAATAAATTTAGAAATCATAAAATGGTACAAATCTTTTTTGTCGGCTTCGGTCGGCTTTGGTGGATTAAATATGTGTTGAGCCACATCGCAAAAACTAGACAAGCCAGCACCGGCAATTAGGTATTGACCGCGTTCGGTTATTTTGACCATCTTAGGATGCGTGTATTTGCGGGTTGCCGTAACCAACGAATCTGCCCCGATAACCACTTTGTCGGCATACTGTCGGGCAACAATCGTGGTCATGGGGATACCTTACACCATGTGCGTAACTTATTAGCAAATATATGTTTTAGACTATATTTTGTGGCTACATTGTGGCTACATTGTGGCTACAAAGCACAAAGCCCCACACCCTTGAGAAATGTGGGGCTAAGGCAGACGACCGCGAGCGCAATCAACTGGAGGTAATCATGCGCTCAAGCAGTCGTATCTTCACGGGTAGGGAACGGCCTTCCCGTGAAATCTAGTGACTCGCGCCCGTAAGCGCGGTCTGGATTGTCATTCTCAATACCAGTAATGGCGATTCCAGAAGCGAAGTGCGTTGCAGGGGTTTCCATATCGGTCGGAAATATACCGCAATCCAACATTAACCTGAGTGCTAACGCTTGCTTTTGGAGACAGTCCAATTCGCTGAGGTATGCCCCCGGCATGATAGGAAACCGTCAACCCATCCACCACTAGTTTAACGGGAGTTATGTTGTAGGCGTTTGGTCGCCAATTACTCTCGTTAGTCCAGACGGTGACTAGGCATCTCCATTGATAAGTGGAGTTCCATCCGTATTTATGAAGTTGTGATTGTGCATAGGCTTTCGCCGCTGCCGGTGTGCGCTCAATAGCATCCGTAAATGCTTTAGGGCTTTGCGCTACCGATGGGCTTGCAAACCCGATTCCTACCGCAAGAACGGCGACTACAAGGAAACGAGTCTTGAACTTCAGCGCGAACCAATCGCCGCCTGTTCCATAGCGCTCATCGTGTGCCTCCGTTGTTAAGTGCGTTCATTTCTGAACCTCCTTAGTCGGTTGTGGTGTAATTGTAGAGCAAGCCGAACATGAGCGGTCAAATACAACCCATTCTCCGCATCCCTTACACCGACCAATGTTCCAGTCGGCTTTAGGTTTGGGTCTGTATAACACCTTGATTTCATTAGGGCTAGATAAAATAAAACGCTCTTCAGACATCTTACAAAATTTCGATTGAAATAAGGCGTTGTGAAACTGTGCAAATGTCTTTCTTGAAATTTGAACGCATATTTGCAGAAGAACGAATCTTCCAGATAATTCCACCAACTTGCTTAACATAACCTTCATAAGTTTCAACAATGTCTGAAACACCACCGGTTTTTTGGTCTTGGCGATACATTGTCACCTTTGCCAAATAAAAACTTTCTGTGTCAATCATGTGTTGTTCGACTGGACGAATCTTGTTTATTGTTGCGTTCATGTTATGCACCAACCTTTACGACTTTATAATCTGAATCATTGAGTTTAGTAAGAGTTAAACCAAGTGATGCAAGTGCCTCATCAAACTTTGCAATGTTTTGCGCAATTACAATTTGGTCGTTAAATCCAAAACCTTCGACATAAATATCGCTTCCAAGTTGTGAAATTGCAACACCGTTTGTCATTGAAGAAATTTGACGGCGCGTACGGTCAACATAACCGATTTCATTTTTCTTAACCAACGCGCGAAGTTTTGCGGTTGTTACGATTGGGTGGTTCTTGTGCATTTTCTTCTCCAGTTCTTTGAAGTGCCGTTCACTTCAATAAGACAAATGTAGCCGCAATAGGTTACAGAATCAAGCCAAAACGCCATTTTTCTTTGTGAGTTGCGTCACACGGTATTTTGGACATTTAGGGGTTATTTGTCTAATGCCCCGTGTGCGGCGTAGCCCTGTATGTCCAGCCAAGAATCTTCGTAGTCGGGATTGACCGAAATGCGTTGAAGTTTTAAGGCAATCATCATCTGAGCCACTTGATAGGGCGCTAAGGAGTAAGGAAGGTCAAGAATGACACCCCACATAATCCCTATCTTGCGAAAGTTCTCGGTTGGGTCGCCGTACTGTTCTTGGCGTTCGGCAAGGATGTCGTTTAGTTCCATTAGCGTTGCCAGCCAATATAGAAAATCAAAAAGTCAATATCCACGCCGTACTTGTCAATACTGATACCTAGACCGAACCTTTTGCTATATCCACAATGTATCCAGCCTTTACGCAAAGGAATGTCTTTGTGCATTATCCCAACTCCTTCTCAATGGCTTGAATAGTGGGGCAAGGATATTTAATGTAAACATAAGAATCATCGGTACATTCTTCGCAATAAATATATTCATAATCTGATTTAACTGGCTTGTGTAATTCCACTACTGCACGAAGCGCATTAAAAAAGGGTCTGCGAGTTTTATCCCCAAGCGATGAACTGTATTCATTTATTTTTTCTAGCAATTCTTCATGTGTCATTATTTGACCCATTTCTTTTTGGCGGCAAAGTATCCGTAGATTCCAAACGCGATACCTACGGTGTCAATAAATGCAACCCATAACAAGGCAAGTTTCACAATCATCGTTGAGGTGTCCAGTTCACTCGGTAACTTTTTGCAAAGACGGTTAACTCAAAAATGCGATTGTTCGCGTAATAACTTGGCATGAGGCGCAATTTTAAGTATGGCTTGCGGCGTTTGTACCGGGGAAAGATTGAAAGGTGAACTTCTCGCCCAAAAATTCTTTTACAAAATGTTTTCATTTTGACCCTCCCCATCCTCCACCGCGGAATATCGCCGGTGTTGCCTGAATAACCTTTGACATAGGTTTTTCGCACTTTACGCAATCAGGAATCGAATCATCATAAAAACTCTGATGCAGTTCCATAAACGCCTTACATTCCTTGCATCGGTACTGATATGTAGGCATTAGAGTTCACCCCCACAATGCTTGCAAGTCTTGGTCTTGCGCTGAGAAATTTCACGCGATGATATGAAATTGGGATGAACATAAATGGCGCACTTGTTACGCGTTGCCTTGAGTCGGACAATGTAATTCTCACGATTCAAAACAGAGAGAAGCCCCGATACCGTTCCATGATGCCAGCCAGTCAGGTCGCCTAGTTCTTTCCATGTCAAACCTGCTTCACCGGCTTCGGCAAGAAGAAACATTGCCTTGCGTTGACGGCTGCGAGTCGTGCCATTCTTGTCAGCCGTAATAGCGCGTTGTTTGCTTGTCTCAGTTCCCGACCAGCCCGAAGTGCCGGCATAAGGAAGTAATGGCAACTCTTCGTTCATTTCTTTTCCCCCAATGCAATCTGAGCGCATAAATCTTGTACCGTCAAAGCGGTCTTATCAATACCGTTCTTGACAATTTGCGCACGATTGGTTGTTAAATCTAAGGCGCAAATCTGCTCGTAAATGTGTAAGCGGATTGTTGCCTCAATCGCCTTAATCATGTCCACCTGATTGCCTTCTGGAGTCTCAAGGCGAACCTGATTGTCTTTGATGTACCAATGGTTTTCTTTGCAAACGATTTTCATTTGGTCAGCCTTTCCTCAATGTCAAACACGATGGATAGAAATACAATGGTAATAACCGGCAAGCCTACTAGCAATAGAACCTCAATCATTTGCCCAAACCTCCGACTTGTAATTGGTCAGGATTACATATTCAAGGGTTGCGCTATCAAATACGGTCTGTGACTCATATCCGCGAGCCGACAGGAATTGCTGACAGACAAGGATGTTGAGCCAATTAGGTTCGCACCAATACGCCATCTTCCAAGTAAAAAGTGGCTCGCTATCAAAACGATTAACCTGCTTTGCCCAATCCTTGCCCCATCGCATTGAACTGTTATGAAGGCGGTCAAAGTCTGAATCGGTAATCGTGACGGTAAAAGTTGCTGATGCCATTATGCACCTACCTTTACAACTGCAACATTTGGTGCAAACTTTTTTGCACATTCAGAACCTACTGGAAAATAACCCATGTAACCGCCATCTTGAATTGCTTGTGTTCCATTTTGCTCGCGCAATTCTCCACCGTTAATCACTTCAAAATAAATTGGGTTTGCACCAAGTTTGCGACCACATACAAAACAAAATTCAATTTCAACCGAATCAACTGCTTTTGGATGAAACGGTGCTGCATCTCCTGCATTGAATTTAATCATGTTATGCAACCTCAACTGTAATCGCGCGGGTTGTATAACCGCTTTTTTCTTTTGCAATAAAGCCCTCGGCGTTTAGCAATTCAATAAACTTGGCTTGCAATTCGTTAATGCGGTTGGTGTCTTTGTAACCGTAAAAACGCACCACAATTTCGCCAAAACGATTAGTTACGCGAACACCTGATGCAATGTCGGCATAGCGTGACCGAGTTTCATCTATCAAAGAAATGCCGTTGCGCTTTGCAATACCTTGAATTTTTTGAGTTGTTACTGTTGTCATGTTATGCACCTACCTTTGATGCGTTGTATTTTGCCAATGTTGCATCAGCGCGTTCCATAACTGACATCCAACGCTCTATTGGATTTTCTACATTTGCATCATGCAACTTGCCAAGGTAGATGCGAAGGTCGCTCAATGTGTAGAAAGGGTTGTCGTTCATAACGCCATCAAGGTTTGCAAAGTACCAGTTGACTGAACCATACATATCTGGGTCAACATCTTTTGTAATCTTGGTGATTACATGACCGCAACATGAAACATAACCAACTTCGGTGCGCTTGATTTGAAACTTGTGTGACATTTTCTTCTCCAGTTCTAGAACCGCCGTCCGGTTCAATAAGTAAAAGATATACCCGATAGGTTACGGACTCAACCATTTCAAGGGTTTTTTTCAAAGTTTTTTTGTGAGTTAGGTCACACAATCCCACGCATCGGAAATCTCAATATCCACGCCCGGAATGTCCGAATAGACTTTTTTAGCCTTTATGTCTATCACCTGAGAATCGTCAAGGTAAGCACACGCCGTAAGCGAATCCAGCACCCCGCGAACGAGTTTGTCCAAATCCGGTGCGACCGTAGGAAAATCGCGTTTGACCGTCTTAGGCTTTTTGAGCCGAAAGGTCATGGCAATCGCAATCGGGTCAGGGATTGGCTCGCATCCTGCTTGTTTAGCCGCCAGAGCAATCAGCGCCCGCCATGTGGCAAGTTCTGTTGCCCGCGAATGAATCATGCGCCCATTGCCAATGTGCTTCATTGACCCTTGCGGAATCGGAGTGCCTTCCACCCCGAATCGAATCATAATTCGATGGTGACTTTTTCTCCTGTTGCCACAAAGTGGCACTTCGGATTGCCCGATGAATCGCGGAGGCGAAAATCGCGCCCGGTGCTTTCATCCTCAATCGAAGTCACTCCATAGCGGGTCGCGCCGAGAACCAGCACATCCCCAACTTCTACCTGCTCTACTGCTACCAAATGAATCAGTTTCATAGTGGTATCCCCCTTTCGGAATTAAAGTGTGACAGATTACTTACATCGGGGCAAATCAGACATTAACTTATTTTGTAAGGTTCGCCGCAATTATGGCATTTAATGTCAGCCGCCCTTTGCCCGTATCTAATTGGGCCGACCCATAATTCCAAATTTTCGGGTCGGTTATCGTCTCGTATTCCGTTAATGTGATGAACCGATTCTCCTTTTACCAAAGGTCGTTTTAACATTTCCTGCATCACGATTCGATGTTCTGGATACCATTGAGTGCCAATCAAAATTTGTGCATATTTTGATTCTTTGTTGTAACGCCGAGTAGGGGATGTAAAAACATACTTTTTGCTTTTTTCAATCCTTAAATCGGTACTTTTTTTAGATGATTCTGATGCAATTAAAAGCAAGCACTCATCGCAATATTTTTTCCTTGATGTGGGCTTTGGAAGTTCTATTTGCTTTGAACACCTAGCGCATAATCTATTCATGGCTTACAGACCCTTTTCTATCGTTGATAAAGGGTCATTCTATACCCGCTTCAAGATATGTTGCAAATTAGCCAAAATTTCTGATGGCATTTGAGTTGCCTGTGGGTTACGAAACTCATCAGGGTCATATTGGGGTGGCACTTGTGCCGGTGGCAAAGTTCGCGTGACCGTGGTTGTCGTTCTAGGTGGTAGTGGTTCATCGCTCCACCTGCCTTGATTGAGCCATGTAGCAGGATGCGCCGTGAATTGCGGCTGGCGATTAGGGTCTGCTGCGTAACGGCGAGCGCCTTCAAGAATCTCTGCAAGCGTGGCATTAGACAAAGCGCGTTGGAATACCTTACGGGCTTCCTGCTTTCCAGCCTTTCTTGGATAAATTTCCCAAAACTCGTCAAAGCCTTCTTTTATATTGTCTTTATCTTCCTCTTTATCTTTATCTTTATGGTTGAACGAACGTTCAACAGACGTTGAACGAACGTTGAACGACCGTTGACCAGCCTTCGAAGCCTTCTCGGATTTCTCCCGAACCTTCTCAAGGTCGTTGTCAATGCGAGTATGCGACCAAGTATCGCCGTCAATCCAAAAGAACTCGGCAAGAATGTCTTTGTTCGCTTCCCATTCTTCGCCGGTCATGCGAGCGACATATTGCAATCGCTCGTTGGTGTTGTCCAGCGGCTTTCCCTTTTGCCAATAATTCATCAAAAGCAAAAGATATGCGCCGTGTTGTTGCGCCGTAAGGTGTGCGGTGTCGGCAAGATAGTCGCTGACATACAGTTGCATATATGGCAGCGAACTCATAGCGCCCACACCGCCAAACAAAGAATCGCAACTACAATGCAAATTGCATAAGGTAAAAAGCGTTCGTCAATCATTTTGTTTCTGCCCCCATACCAATTCTGTCAACTGCAATATCAGCATATTCAGGATTTAATTCTGTTCCAATAAAATCCCGACCATTTTTTAATGAAACAACGGCTACTGTTCCCGAACCTGTAAATGGGTCAAGAACCAAATCGCCATGCCGCGAGCCAGCCAAAATACATGGTTCAACTAACGCTTCTGGCATAACGGCAAAATGCGCACCCTTAAAAGGTTTGGTAGGTATGTTCCACACATCGCGTTTATTGCGCATATCGTAATTATTAGTTTTCAAACCACCACTTCTAGAACGACCGGGTGTGTTATTTAATTTAGAAGAATCTCGGTCGCGGTTTGTATTATCTTTTGTAACCGTTGGTTCTTTGATTGCTTCATTGTCAAAATAATACTTATTTGATTTTGAAAGCAAAAAAAGATATTCATGCGATTTTGTGCATCGGTCAGTTACAGATTCAGGCATTGGATTTGGTTTAGCCCAAATAATGTCTTGGCGCAAATACCAACCATCTGCTTGCAAAGCAAAAGCCAAGCGCCAAGGAATACCCACCAAATCTTTTGGCTTTAATCCATCTGGAACTATGGCGCTATGTTTCTTTTCCATATTCCGTTCATCATTTTTTTTGCCAAGATTGCCCGCCGGCCTTTTACCGCTGCCAGAGTAAGAATCGCCAATGTTTAGCCAAAGCGTTCCATCATCTGCTAATACGCGCCAAACCTCACGAAAAACTTGCACCATAGAATCAACATATTCTTGTGGTGTTTCTTCCAATCCAATTTGGTCGCCTTGACCGTAATCCCGCAAACCCCAATACGGAGGTGAAGTTACGCAAGTTTGCACACTTCCATCAGGAATCTCCGACAAACGAGTTCGCACATCTCCTACAAGAATTTCTGCCTTCATAATTCCTCCAGTTATTTAATCTTGGCTAAAAAATCTATGGCATTTGCCCATAAGGAATCAATCCACGCAACGAAGTCAGACTTCTCTGATGAGTTGACCCAAACATTTTTTTCCTCGTTCATCAACCAAATAAGTTCGGTTTTGATTTCGTTCTCAATGTTTGCCTCGTATTCACGGGCGCGCTGAACTAAATCGTGACACTCGCATTTGGTGATGTCTGCTTCTAGGCATCGGTCATTGTGGCGATGGATGAAAGCCATTATCGCCTCCTGCATAATCGTTTTCACATTAAATCCCTCTCCACATTTGATGCCTCAACTATTTCCTCAAAAGGTACTCCGAACTCTTCCAAATCTTTGAAAAGTGGCGACAAAATGCGCGAGTCGTAATTACCCTTCACGATGTCGTGGCGCTCCAAACTTGCAACGCCGCCCCACATTCCATAACGCTCAAAAGCAAAACCGACTTCTAAGCATTGCTGGCGAATCGGGCAACGAAAACAAATCTTACGAATCTGCTTGTGCGCCATCGCTTTGTTCTTGAGCAAATCTTCTTCCATAAAAAAGAAGTCGGTATTCAATCCCCGGCAATTAGCCTTCGACCAATCAACCGCGCTTCTGTCAACAACTTTCTTTTCTACTTTCCCTGACATCCTGCAACCCCCGTTTGGTCATAATATGAACAGTATTCACGGCAGAAGAACGCCGCACTTCTTTCCGGCGCGGGTGGGGTGTCCATCGCCTTCACATCGGCAACCCATTGACGGGCTTCCTCAACAAGTTTTGGGTCGTACTCGCCTTCCCAAACACGAATGTCTGACATCTTTCCATCACGCGGAATGAATACCAGTCCAACCTTCTTAACTGGATATTTCTGCGCAATCATGCTCGCGTAAATGTTCACTTGCATTTTCTGTTGTTTGGTAGGCAAACCACCTTTTTGCATCTTTGCAAGTGTGACAGTTTTCCAGTCATAAACGGCTTCGGCTTTGCGTGAATAAAAATCGGCGTGACCTTTGAAGAACTCATCGCTAAGCGATTCCTCAAGAATGAAATCATCGCCAAAGACATCGTGCGCGGCTAGGGCTTCGGCAATAACCGTGTGCATTGCCGTTCCCATAATTGCTGCCAGCGATTCAGTATCGTGATTGGTTTTGGGAGTTTGGTTGAGGATATGCCACGCCTGAGTGCGACAACCCCCAACCGAACTCGCTCCCAACTCAATCTGAACTGAGCGTTCGCGTTGACTGTCGGCTTCCCTCAAAGCCGTAGTCAATGTTTTAACGATGTCCATTATGCCAACTCCTTCTCAATGGCTTGGATAGTTGGGCAAGGATAAGCCGCTGGAACAACATCACCATCATCAAAATCAGCACAAGCAATACAGCAGAGATGAAGATTATTGGAATTCCAACCGAATGGCTTATGCAATTCCACTACCGCGCGAAGGGCTTTGAAAAAATATTGCTCTGATTCGTCCATTGTCAAATCAGCGCTATGGTCAATATGATTTAATTTTGCCAGTAACTCGTCGTGTGTCATTACTCACCAAAGTTTTCTACTGCGTGTTGAATAAAGTAACGAATCATTTGCGCTGGCTTCATGTCCAGCGATGCGCATATATCATTGAACTTCACCTTTTCGGCTTCAGAGATGCGAGTCTCAATCTTTGCTTGCTTGTCGGTTGCGTATGGCGATTTCCAACTCATCACAAGTCCAATGTGGCTTTGATTGAAGATGAGATAGAACGAGTGATGTCCACCTGCGTTTTGATGCGGGCAACATTTCCCCGGTGCGCCTTGACCGTAGCCTCAGCAAAAGCGACTGCCTCATGCTTCTCGGCGTTGTCAATAAGCGCTTGGTCGTCACGCATTACCACCGTCATTTTCATATCAGGATGAGAGTTGCGCATACGCGATTTAGCCATGGCGATTTCGTACACGGCTTTCAATGTTGAGTATTGAGTCTCGGCTTCTACCAAGGCGTTATGTGCCTCATCCATTTCAAGGCTAAGGTCATACAAGCGCTTTTCAACTTGTTGTGGTGTCAGGCTCATAAATAATACTTCCCATACAAATAAGCCGCTGCGCAAACAACGACAAGCCAGAAAGCCCATGAACCGAATGAACGGAAGATGGAACGGTCGTTAGTACCGGTGGGGTGCATCATGCTCACTTGGTCGCCTCCAATTCCTTCTTGCGGGCAGAGATAACCTTGTTCAATGTTGTTCCATCAACAGTAATCTGAAGCAATCCTGCATCTTGTGCGCCGGTGTAGAACAACTTAAGTTCACCAACAGAAGTAATCTCTGGCACTTGACTGATTGCTTCGATTGCTAGATTGATTTGCTCTTCGGTAAATGTAGGTGCAGATGCAGTTACGCGAGCATCCTTTTCCATGTCCTGACGAGTAGGGCGCTCTGGCTTCTTCGTAACTGGATTAGTTCCCATAAATCCAATCAGGCTGAGTGCGCGACCCGTTGCGCTCGTACACGCATTTTCCAAGGCGCTCGCACGATTGACATTTGATGAACCAACCATCTCTTCTGCAAAATCCTGACCCTTTAATACATCGCCAAAAAAGACTTGTGCGCGAACAATGTATTGAATTGGCTTGCCATCTTCATTGCGTTCTACATGAACCAAATCATTAACGATTCGCAAATCTGGATGTGTGTCCAATGCGCGTTGCAAGCGTTCTGCAACAGTTTCGTAATTATCTAAATTAAAACCCATCACCGTTCCTTTGTTTATCTGCCCCGTTTGGCATTGGGTTTAGAGTAAAGGTTACGGTTATCGAAAGTCAAGGATTTGTAAGATATATTTTTCGTGTCATAATGGCGACATGATTAGCGTGAGAATCCGAGCCTATGAACTGGAAGTTGAAGTTCAATCGTCTGAGTCGCATCCAGACGCATTAACTGATGCCGCCAATCGCGCAACCACGGCTTTTGTTATGGCAATCAATACGATGAAAGCAAGCGAGATTGAGTTATACGATGCTGACCGTTTGCCGGATAACGAGGAATTAGAGTAACATTCGCATCCCCCCGCAATGACAAATAACCCCTAGGCAATCCTGCACCTAGGGGTTTTTGTTTTTAATTACTTACTTAGCGCTTTGACTGTTGCTTTGGCTGATGATTGCAACCCGCGAAGTTCGGGGTAATCCACGCCATCTGCGTAATACTCTGCATCGTTTAACAATTCGCTAATTTGCGATTCGTCTAAATCAGCAACCACATAGTTGCCAACTTCTTTAATGACCGCGTTAAAAAGAGATTGATATTCATTGCTTCTATCCATGTGGTCTTTGTAAAACCTTGATGGAACTTTGACCTGCATTTCGATTCCTCCAGAATCTATAACCGCCGTTCGGGGTTATGTCTTAATTATACTCTGACCCAAACCCAAGTCAAGGATATTCAGCCAAATCTTAAAAAATTTTTGTGATTTAGCCCACATCCTGACGGATATGTTCGAACAGATGTTCTAATCCAGCCAGACCTGATACTGAGCGGTCACGCGCCCCTTGATGGGGTCAACAAAGTGGAGTCGCTGGCTAGGCATCCCTGAAGCAGCCATGGAGTCACGGGCATAACGGTTGTCGGATTCGGTTGAACCTGTCCAGTAAAGGTTAAAGTTCTTTTGAATCGGCTCTTGAGCGTGACGGTGGTAATGCCCGAGATATATGTCGTGGAAATCGTAATCGTGCGCTCCTGCTTTCCAGCGATTAGCACCGGCAATCCATGCGGCAGGTGAGGCGAATCCTGAACGACCAAGTTCGTCTCCGTGCATGAGTAAAGCGCGATAGTTTCCAACTGCCACCTCTTGAATATCTTCCGGACAATCTTCCCATGTAAGTCTCTTTTCTCCTGCAAGGATTTGGCGAGACATCTCGTACACCATGCGGTCAACATTGTCGCTCTTGGGAACTTCGGCGCGCTTGCCACCGATACGACCATGATTGCCCCATTCGGCAACGACAGTAACCTTTTCAAAGTTAGCAAGCATGACCCGAACAAAGTCCACACATAAACGAGAGACTTGCGTGAACTGTCCAAAGAGTGATGAGTCAATCTGCCAGAGTTGTGCGGGATAGTTAAATAGACCTTCAACCATATCCCCACCAAACATCACTACACATTCACGGACAGGATGATGCACCCGTTGTAGTTCTGTCAGATGAACGATTTTGTCGGCGAATTGCAAGACACGTTTGCGCATAATCTCCGAGTTGTATGAAGTTGTCACCTTTGCGCCTTGCCAATCCGTAGAGTGAACAAGTGCCACTTCAGGATTTGCCTTACGAATATCTTTCTTTGGTGCGGCTACCGGCGGTACTTTGCCCAATGCCAGCATCGCTTCATACGCTCCACGCAAAGTGGCAACAACTAATTCATCATTACGAATCTTGGCTTTGGCTAATTGCTTTTGTGTGTTATTCAGCGCCTTGCGAAGTTCGACAATCTCCGGGTCAACTTCCTTTTGCGCTGCTGCTAAATCATCGGCAAGACTCATTGAAAGCACCTGCATTGTTTGCGGCGGTGTTTGTATAACGCGGCTTTAGCAACCGTGTAATCGTTCTTTTGTAACATATCGTAAATGCGAATTGTGCCGACCTTTTGATTGTCCAAGATAGCGTTGAACGCATCGCGCTCTTTGTCGCTAATCTGTTTGAGAAATTCGCCTACGCTACAAGGAAAGCCTGTGACAACGGGTGTTGCCGCAAGTTCCTCAATAGCAGAAATAAGCCCCTGCTCGCTCATATAGCCTCGCCTCCCTAGAGTTAGGGTAGAGACTACACGATAGAACAGGGGCTTGATGTATTAACTTCGGCGTGTCTAGTGAATGATTCCGCTATTGATTTGTATAACCCTTTTTACATCTGTGCCTTCTGGCTTGTATGTGTCTGGCAGAACGGCGTGTTCGGGAACGCCAGAGTTATTATCTTCAAGGTTCGACAGGTACGGCGTTTGTATATGCGACTCAGGGGCAATGTTCGGATTTGCCATGGTGTCGTGAGATACTAGCCCACCGGTAATGAAGCCTATGAGAATATAGGTCAGATGCGCCGCATCATGTTGAAAGCCAGTTGCCGCCCATGTGCTAAAGGCGCTAGTGAAAGCAATCAATAACTGCTTGGCATCTAGTATATGAAATTTCATAGCGAGCCTTTAAGTTGGTCATAGATTATCTGTGGCAGATTACCCGTAACTTTGATGCCTTCCTTGCCTTCATATTTCACTAAAGCCTGTTGCGTTTGCGTGTTCATTGTTCCCGTAACATATTGAGTGGGAAGCAATCCAGCCTTAAACAAAGCCTTTTCAACGGTCATAACGGCATCATTCTTTTGTCCGATATTAAAAGCCGTTGCGTTAGTGGGAAATGGAGGCGCGATAAATACTGTGGGGGAAGGTGTGGGTACGGGTGTTGATGTAGCGGGTGCAGAACCGCCGTGTAAAGCCGCCGTAGCCCCTACAACCGCCGTTCCCGTACCCGCTACCGCTGCCGTTGCCTTCTTGCTTGCCATGCCTTTAGAAACGGGTTTAAGCGGTATTGGATAGCGTGGGCGCACGATGGCGGCAAGATAGAAGTAAGGTCGGTGAACTCGGAAGCATCCGCTTTCGTGAATTGAATCATTGGGATTGCCGGTGTTAAATCCGATGGTTGTCAATCCGTCAGGCGATGCGTTTTCAATAATTTCTACATGGTCAACAACGCCGTCAGAGTTCCAATCCCAAAAGGCTAAGTCGCCGGGCTGACCTTGATATTTGTTGACGACTAATCCTTGGCGTTGAAACCATGGAAGCGCGGCAGGATTGTAAGAAAATCCTTTAGGAGTTTGCGCGGCGATTAAACTTGATAGCCCGACTTGAGCAAAGCACCATGAGACACCCATTGCGCAATACGGCGCGTTCTTAATTCCGTACCAAATGCCGTAAGGGTTTTCATCTTGCGCGCCGGCATGAAAGCCAATCTGACTTCTGGCGACATTGAGAACATCTTGTGCGGTTGCCATATTTGCCTCTCAATAGAAAAAACCCCTAACCCGAAGGCTAGGGGCTAATTCGGGTGAATTACTTTGTTACTTCTGCCTAAACCAACTTGTTTGCATCTGCAATAGCAGCGGTAACGATTGGAGCAGTAAGAGTTGCGGGCGCGCCTGTCGCTGCATCAATCTGATTGACAAGTGACTTAGGGTTTACGCGAGCAAGGATTGGTGCAACAAGACCTGCTACGAGTGCCTTAACTGCAAGAACCTTGAGTGCATCGTGCGGTGCGAGTTGATGAGCAGCAAGACCAGCAGCCAAGATGCCATAGACATAATGCTCGGCAAGTGCCTTTTCCTTAGCGGTGACATGATAACTAAACTTCGCCATTATTATCTCCTGAGATGTGTTCGGCGGCTGGCAAAGAACCAACCTTCCTGAATCTTAGCGCATCCCAAAGCGGGGCAGGAATGTCGTGAATACCAAAGCGGGTGCGGTGGTGGGCAACGCAAAGAACCTCCAGATTGCCCGGCGATTCAATCCACTCCTGAAAGTCCTCGTCATTGGCAAAGTGCAAGCCAAACGCCTGTTCAATTTTAGAAGGGTCTGTGCTTTCTATCTGAGAAAACTCAATGTTTGAGTGGTGAAGTTCAGGCTCTCCTGAGCAAAGGTCGTCAGCCACAATGCACTTCCATAACCCTTGGCGCTTGATGCGCTCTTTGGCTTGGTTGAAAAGATGGTAGTGCGGGTCTGATTCCCGTGGTGAATGTTCGGGAACATTGGTGATGAGATGAAGGCTGAGTTTTTGGGAATGTGCTTCAGTCATTTTTATCTTCAAGCAAATCTTGTAAGTGTTCGATTTCTTGCTTTTCCAACTTGAGGATGTGGCGAATAATCATGGCATCGCGCTTAGTCTGCCCAATCATGGCAATACCGATAATCAATTCAACAGTTACGGCAAGCCATGAAGCAAGGTTCATCCACTTGACATAAGACGAATCATCGCCAAACCAATGCGGGCGAATCCACCAAACAACGGTGATAACAGTCCAGCCAATGACAAAGAACCAGTTACGGATAATTCCTTGAATTTTCCAACTAATTAACTCGGAGAAGGTAAGAACATCGCCAGTAGATTCGTGGATGTATTTTTTCTTAAACATTATTCTCCATCTGGAAATTTGTCTTTGGGGTTAACCCACCGAAGGATGATAGGAAATAAAGCGGCTAGGGAAGCCTGAATAAGAACATCGCGTTGAATAAGGTCTTTGAAATGTAAGACAACTTCAAAACCAACAAAGGATTCAAACCACGCCCGCGCTATGACTTGTATTTTTCTGCGGGTCTTAGGCTGCATTAGAAACCTTCTTCGATGTGGTTTTCGAAACGCCCCTCTAGTTTTGCTAATTCACGGGAAATCTTTTGCGTAATCTTAGTGTTTTCGGCTACTGCAATTTCTAGCCGATTGAGTGCATCTGCCATAGATGAACCACCGTTGCGCTTGTAAGTATGTGTTTCGATGTTGTCTAACTTGTGTTTAATAGAGAAAAACACCTTTCCTACGGCTGCGATAGTGGCAAGTGCTGCTCCACTTGCCCAAAGGATTTGCGCCCAATTTGCTGCATTGGCGAGTTGCGTGGCGTTCATTTGCACCTTTCGGTTATGGGTTATGCGGTGAGGTAGTTTCCAGAGACATAAAAATAATCTGATGTTGTCAATGTAATGGGATTGCCTTGAGAAAATGGGTCGTCATAAGCGTATGAATTAGAACCATTAGTTGTTGCTAAGTGATAAAGATTGACTGTTGTTGTTCCAGAATAGGCATCTGCCGCAATAGCGTGGTGAGCGGTGGAATGATGAATAGCGCCATCTCTGAACATATAATCGCTAAATGGGGCAAAAGGAAGGGTTAACGAATACTGACCAGTTCCAAAGTTTGTAACATTTGTGCATAAGACTTTAATTTGAAAATGAATCTGCTTGCCAATTTTTTGATATTCACCCGTTGCTGGAGTGCCGGTAAAGGTTAGACCAGTTCCCGACCAAGTAGGAGTAAAGGAAACAACGGGAGTTGCCACATTGTTGTCGGCAATGACATACCAAGTGCTGCCGTTGTAATACCGAAACATATTGGTATTGGTGTCGTAGAAGATATCGCCTTGTTGTGGGTACTGAGGATTGCCCGTAGAAAAATCCCAAATAGGCGCGGTAAATCGCTTGGCGTATTCCACTTTCTTCAAGCGCTTGTCTAAGCCGTCAAAAAGTTCAGACAGGACAGGAGGAAGGTTAATGAATGGCATTTAACTCTCCTATGCTGGAACGAATGGCAAATCTGCCGTGGTTAATGTTACTAACTCTGGAGAGTTTTCGCCCGCTTGAACATTAATAGCGGTGATGCGCTTGACAACTGTGTAACCAAATCCGCTGCCCGTTGTGGGGAATCTATCATCGGTGAAACGCAAAAGTATTTGGTCGCCGGTACGGTATGAGCCAAGAACAGGGTCAACATAAGCAGGAAGTGCAATCTGTCCGTTGACAACTGGATTAAGTTGCGCCTGTACCTGACCTTGTGCCAAGGTGTTGAGAAGGTTGGTGTCGTACACATCCGAGTAGTTAGCGGTGACTTCATAGAGCGGCCAGCCAGATGATGTGTGAGTGGTGTCGGCGTAGTAACCAAGATAATTAGATGGCGCGCTTCCTGCACCTACGGCGTACACGGTGTTAGCAATCAACGCGCCGTTTTCCATCCATGTATATTTCTCAGGGCTTCCGGGGAAGTCAATAACCAAAGCAGATGGGTCGCTTGCTGAATAGACTTTACCGCGATACGGATAATCTAAGCGAAGTAGTTTTGTTGGCGTTCCCGTACTGTCGTATTGAACATCAATGTTAAAGTCAAAACCAAAAGTGCTTCCCGCCTTTGACATATCCGAAATAGCAGAGAAGTAATCTTTGTATTGGTACGGATAGAAGGTGCGGTTAATCAGTTTGCCTGATGTTTCCGTTCCCACAACAACGCCGATGTTTCCACCTGTAACGCTTTGCGCCACATTGATAAGGTCTTGCGCAATGGTTAGTTGGTCAACGGCAACATAGTTTAGGTAATACGGGGCTTTCTCGGTGACGATTAAGCGCTTTTCAAAATATGATTCAAACTCACGACCTGTAAAGGTTAGGGATTGTGTTGCTGAATCGTATTGGCGAGTCCAAAGGATTCCACCCCATACAAGTACGCCGTTGCGGTCAACATAGATAGCGGTGCGACCGGGAATCGTGGTGTTGGTGAGGTCGTAGCCCGCTTCGGACAAATCCGAAAGCATGATGTGACCTTGAAATGTACCCGCGGCGTTGAGAACCTGAGTAAAGGAAACTCCCGT